>WNGK01004101.1_pt1 | contig 17562 bp, 24 predicted proteins | sample 5400601 | NCBI WGS metagenome assembly WNGK01 (sample SAMN13153376, study PRJNA577476) | soil metagenome | isolation source: 60 cm soil or saprolite under Garry oak tree replicate 1 | place: USA:California | collected 2016-06-15
ACCAGCATCCGGAGCGCGCTAATATTGTTTCGGATGGTCGGCGGTCGGTCCTCTGCGTGAGATTGATATCGTTCGATAATGTCACCGATCGTTGCGTACCCGGATTTGCTTTTTAGTTTCTCGGCGGTTTCCCATTGCCCATTTAGGATCGGCTCGATAATCAACTTGGCGCGGGCTTTCGCGGCTGCGACTATGTTTGTCCGCAACGAGCGGTGAACAGTACGAACGCGCTTTCCAGAGTTTGACGGCGGCTCGAAGCGAATATAGTAAGGCCCTCCCGGTCGCCGTGGCGGCGCGAGATAAAATTTCCGACCATGCATGTGAAACAACAGGTTACTGCTGCATTTGCACGGTGTTTTCCTAGGTAAAATTGGATTTTTGCGCCCGTAGCTCAACTGGATAGAGCATCTGACTACGGATCAGAAGGTTTGAGGTTCGAATCCCCACGGGCGCGCCACATTCGACGGCCGCATTTGCCCGTATGTTGCCCTCAAAAATTTCAAAGCATTCGGGAATTTACTTGCAGCGCATCTCACTTCTCGCATATCGCTGAATTCGAAATGGCACGATGCTTGGTTGTCGCATTTCTGTTGCTATGTGCCGACCTCTACGCGGCGGAGCCTGAATACACTCGTACCAGAGAATTGCCGGCACTGAAAATCAGTTTGGATGATATGCGATTAGTAACTCGAGAAGGCAGCTAATTTACTTTCCAGCGCCAACCAAGAACGGGGAAAACAGCCGAAAGAAATCTTCCGTAGTGAAAGCTTGAGACTCGGTGCGGGACCAGATGAAATTGAAATTGCAGGCCACAGCTTTCCTGAGACCGCGCGCATTCCAAAGGCGGCGTATGTTCTTTCATACTCCTATTCATGGCCCGAAGCCCCTGTTTCGAGACTTCAGTTGGACTTGCGGGACTATGAACGCCGCTTAACCGTCAGCGGCACGTCCGTCGATCAGGTGGAGGCCCTCTCTGCAGCGTTAGAGGGCGACCTAGCAAAGCATTCTGCCATTGGCGGGGATGCGGTGCGCTATTTCGGGAGCCTGATAGTCGGTTTCGTATTGTTAATAATCCTTATCATGGGCGGAGCAATTTGCATTAATGAACGACAATGGGGTTTTCTTGGAGTACCCATTTTTTCTCTCATAGGATTGGTACTTTTGTTCGTGCTACCGCTGCGCGAGATTTTCGCCGGTTTCGCGCTGTACCAAGGCGAACCGTCATGGATCGTACGCTACGAACCACAGATCGCGTTCGTGGGTCTAATAATCACAATTGCCTTATCATTTTTGATTCCGATGTGGCGAGATGCCGAACGAAAAGAGAGCAGAACAAAAAAGGAAGCGTGAACGCCTGGCGCTGGTTATTTCTGTAACAAGGATTCTCCGCCTGAAATAATCGAAGCTCTTGAGGGCGGAATTGTGACGTGGAGATCTTGGTGCGTTAGGAATCCCACGCGGATCACTGAAGCATTACGCTTGATTTATCCTCAGCACACGATTTATCGCGACATCGCGCGTGAAGAGCTGGAGTTTTACAAGACAAGAAGAGCATCGGCGAGTGCAAAAACTGCGAACAGGTTCGCGAAGTGGGCTATTTGGATTGCGATCGCGTCGCTAATCGTTGCGATCGCATCATTCATACCCGCCCTGTTACATTAAATCTCTAGAGAGATTCGAATGCTTCAGCCAATGAGCGTTCGACAGCACCTTGGAGAACTTTCACCTTATCGAATTTTTCGCGGACCATCTCTTTCGTTGCCATTGGATCGGGTGGCAGCTTCAGCACCTTCCTAAAGGCGATCGTTTGATTTAGGAACTCGACGAAAGCTTCCTCGCATTTTTTGAGTCCGAGGAGCTTAAGACGACCCGCTATAAGATGAAGATCCTTTGTCGCTGCGTCGATCGCTCCGCCTGATTCAAATAAATCTCCGATAGCGATGCGGCCTGCAGGACCATTCTGCAATTCGCGATAGACTGAATATTTTGTCGCAAGATCCGACAGGTTGAAACACGCTCCGTACAAATCAATGGCAATCCAATCTTAACGAAATCGTCTGTAACCTGAGGCCAATCCATTCATCGTGGATTCTATTCCCGCGCGTAAGGAGCGCGGAAGCCTAAAACCCGCGCACGGGGCGGTCCCCCTTGGTAGATAACTTCTAGGCCCGGGCCCCAAGGTTGCCGTCGTTTCCACTCTCGTCGTTTTCACGCGCGATGTTGCGAAAACATTTCGCACACAATTTCGCACAAATTGACTTGAGCTGATGTGTGATGCCGAAACACGAACCCGCATACTTCGACAGCTAGGCGGCCGCGGCCGCCGCTATCAAGATTGATATTTACCGTCTGCGCGACGCGAAACGGGAAGGATGCCCCGCATTTCGCAGCGGCCGAGTGTACCCCACAGAGCTACTCTCTTGGTTAAAAACGAAATCATGAGCGGCGGCACGCAAACGCGGGAGATGACGAGCCTGAAATCTTCGTACGCGCACACTGGGAAAACCGCCGTGATATGCTCTTTGCGATTCGTGATTTTTTGGATGCAATCTATGCGGTCGATGAGATCAGCCGCGTGATCGAAATCGATCACTGAAAATACGGCCGGATCTTGACATATTTCTTGTCGCCAATTCCGTTCACCTTTTTCAGGTCGTCAGCACTTCTAAATGGTCGCGCTGCAATAATGCGAGCAGCCATTACCGGCCCGATGCCGGGGATCATTTTCAGTTCCTTTTCTGTCGCGGTATTGATGTCGATCCTGCCGAGCTCGATTTTTTCTTTCGCGTGCGGCTTCTTAGGCTCGGCTGGGGTGGGAGCGGCAATGGACGAGTTCGGTATCGGGGTTGGAGAAATCCGCGGGGACGAATTTGCCCGAGGCGTCGGCCGTGGCCGAGCCTTTTCTCCGAGAACGAAGACACTGAAAGCCGCCGGCTTTTGTGCGTGTACGGTTAGTCGCCCAGCATTAACGCCCCAGCCTCCGATTTTCTCTTGCCTTGCTTCGTCCTCGAATTGCTGAAGCTTTTCTACCTCTAGTCGCGAATTTTGTAATCCCGGCGGCACCGCTTTGTATCCGTAGTTGCGCGCAAGCCCGTTGCGAATTAACTGTTCGCCAAGATCGCCATCTTTAGTCTGCACAAACGCATAAAACCGCTCGAGTTTGCTGCGACCCATCGCGTCTGACATGCGCGTAAACACCGTAAACGGCTCGGACAATTTCTCCCGGGTAAACTCTTTCGCTGCCTGGCCTACTTCGATCGCCTGGGGCACAGTGATCGCAAAGTATTTCGCCTGTTCAACCAGGCGCGCTGGAGTCATAGCATCCGTTTCGGGCGCATCAACCAGATAGAGGCGAAAGAGGTATTCCTTCTTGCCAACACTCGCGTGAAAACTGTCGCCGTCATTCGCCGGATTCACAATGAGTTGGCAATTCTGAAGAACGATCCAATCCTTAGACCCATCGCGCGCGGCAAGATCGATAATCGCGGCCCAAAGAACGGCGGCGCCAACAAGAAGTGCAGTTCTGGCGAATCCTAAGAAACTCGAAGAGTGAGAGATCAAACAGGCACCTCGAACTGGCTCATCAATTTGAATGTCTCGTAGCGTTTTGCAATTTCATCCGTCGTGAGTTTACGCAAGCGCTCGAGACTGAAAGCTTCCACGGAAAAACTCGCAAGCACGCTTCCGTAAATCATCGCTTTGCGCAGATCGTTAAAGTGCACGTTCTTGACCGTGCCTGCCAAATAACCGGCCATTCCTCCGGCAAATGTGTCCCCTGCCCCGGTCGGATCGTGAATGTCTTCGAGTGGATAAGCGCCACAACTGAAAAACTGGTCTCCTTCGCCAAAGAGCAGCGCGCCGTGCTCGCCTTTCTTAATTGCAACGTAATGCGGCCCCATTTTGCGAATGCGACGTCCCGCTTTGATGAGACTGGTTTCCTTGGTCATCTCGCGCGCTTCGCTATCGTTTAAGATAAGAAGATCAACGCACTGAAGCAGCGCATCCAAATCCGATCTGGTCGTCTCGATCCAAAGGTCCATCGTATCGGCAACGACGAAGCGCGGTCGCTCCATTTGGTCGAGCACGTGTGATTGCAGCGAAGGCGCGATGTTGGCCAGCAAAACGAAATCGGTTTGCCGATACGATTCCGGCAACACCGGTTTGAAATGTTCGAAGACGTTGAGCGCGATTGAGCGCGTCTCCCGCGTGTTCAGGTCCCACGAGTACTCGCCCGACCAGCGGAAAGTCTTCCCATTCACCCGCTGCACGCCTTCACTGTCGATCTTGCGCGATTTCCAAAACTGGAATTCCGATTCAGGAAAATCGTCGCCTACAACGCCGACCAGCCGGACTGGCGAAAAAAAACTTGCGCCCAGCGCCGCATAGGAAGCCGACCCGCCTAACAAATCGGAATGTTCTTCCACCGGCGTCTTAACCGTGTCGATCGCAATCGAGCCAACAACAAGAACGGACATGATTAGAATGACGAATGTCGAATGTCGAATGACGAACCAAGCAATCGCTTCATTGGAAGTGTCGGTTCACGCGAGCATGTCGGTGGCGCAGCGCGCGTAATCAACGATGCTATGCGCATTGAGCAAGGCGGAAAGCATCACAACACGCTTTGCCCCGGCGTCCACAACAATCTGTAGATTGTCGATGTTGATTCCGCCGATGCAGAAAATCGGGATGTCCACATCGAGATGGGCTTGTTTGATGTCGCCCAAGCCAATTGGTTTGTAATCCGGTTTCGTAGGCGTGGCGAAGATCGGGCCGAAGCCGATGTAATCAGCGCCTTCGGCTTCCGCCACGCGTGCTTGCGCGAGGCTGTGCGTCGACCTACCGACGATCAAATCTCTTCCAGCCTTTTGCCGCGCGACGAGAATGGAATCGTCCTCCTGCCCGACGTGCACGCCTTCGACGGGAATTCGGGCGGCGACCTCGGCATGATCGTTAATGACCAATGGCGTGGCAGAGCGGCGAGTAATTTGGTGGATCTCAGCCGCGAGATCGACAAGTTCGTCGATTGGTTTTCCTTTTCCGCGAAGCTGGATTAAATCGACACCGCCTTCGATCATTTGCTCGGCGATGCGGCTGCAATCAGAGATATCGATGTAACCGAGATCAATGATGCCGTAGAGACGGTATTCAGATAACGTGCTCATCTTTAGCTGACCGTTGGGTGCGCTGTGGCGGAACACGGACTTCCAGTCGGCGGGGCCAGCGGAGTTTTACTTCCGGTGAACCCAAAAGACCGGACAAAATGTCCGCTGGCCGCACAGGCAACATGCCTGTGTTCCATGCTTTTACTCGTGCAGCCGGATTGGCGGCGACGCCAGCTCGAGTTGGCCTGCCGACATAAGGCGGTCGATAAACCCAGTGTCATAGTTTCCCTCGCGAAAATCGCCATTTCGCATCATTGCGGCGTGAAACGGCACCGTAGTCTTGATGCCGGTAATGTAGTACTCACCCAGAGCACGCCGCATTCGATCAATTGCATTGATTCGTGTGGCGCCGACTGTCACTATTTTCGCGATCAGCGAATCGTAGTGTGTCGGCACGGTATAACCAGTATAAACGTGCGAATCGATTCGAACTCCGCGGCCGCCCGGGGCATAATAAAAAGCTATCCGACCCGGTGACGATTGAAAATCTTTCTCCGGATCCTCCGCGTTAATGCGGCATTGGATGGCGTGCAACCGCGGAGTTGCATGGGCGACATGAGGCGAAAGCGGCTGGCCAGCGGCGATGCGAATTTGCTCCTTCACAAGATCGCACCCGTAAACCTCCTCCGTAATTGTGTGCTCGACCTGGATGCGCGTGTTCATCTCCATGAAATAAAAATGCCTGTCTTGATCGACCAGAAATTCGATCGTGCCTGCGTTTTCATACCCGACTGACTTGGCTAGCTTCAGAGCGGCGTTTCCCATTCTCTTGCGAAGTCCCGGCGTCATCAGCGGCGATGGACATTCTTCAATCACTTTCTGGTTGCGCCGCTGAATGGAACAATCGCGTTCGCCGAGATGTACGATGTGGCCATGACTGTCGGCGACGATCTGAAACTCGACGTGATGCGGATTAACGATGAGCTTTTCGAGATAGACCTGGTCGTTCCCGAACGCTTTCTCCGCTTCGTGACGGGCACTGTGAAAAGCCGATTGGAGGCTGGGCTCGTTATGCGCGGTCCGCATTCCGCGGCCGCCGCCGCCGGCAGCCGCCTTTATCATCACGGGGTAACCGATTTTCCTTGCGATCTTCATCGCCTCGTTCTCTGTCTCGATGATTCCGTCGCTCCCCGGAGTTACTGGCACACCGGCTTTGCGCGCATAAGCACGAGCAGCATTCTTATCACCCATCGCTTGCATTGCGCGTGAAGAGGGCCCGATGAACTTAATGTTGCAGCTCTCGCAGACTTCCGCGAAATGCGGGTTCTCCGCCAAAAATCCGTAGCCGGGATGAATGGCATCGACGTCGCCAATCTCGGCCGCGCTCATGATCCGATCGATCTTCAAGTAGCTTTCCGAGCTTGGGGCCGCGCCGATACAGATGGATTCATCCGCCAATTGAACGTGCAGTGAATCCACGTCCGCTTCTGAATAGACCGCTAGGGTGCGAATACCGAGCTCTTTGCAGGCCCGAATCACCCGCAGCGCGATCTCACCACGATTGGCAATCAGGACTTTCTCGAACATAAGTTGAGAGCGTTTAGTTGATGGTTGATAGACGACCGAGGCGAGCGCTAAATCTCAAATCTATCAACTATCAACTCTCAACTACCGGACTCTGAAAAGCACCTGGCCAAATTGGACAGGCTTGCCATTTTCGGCCGCGACTTCGGCGATGACACCGCTTGTTTCCGCCTTGATTTCGTTCATCACTTTCATCGCCTCGATAATACAAACTACCGTGTCCTCGGTGACGGTCGCTCCAACATCGACAAAAGGCGGGCCGTCCGGCGATCCAGAGCGGTAGAATGTGCCCACCATTGGGGAAACAATTTCTTTCAGTGGTATGCTTTCAATCGCTTTCGGTGCGGCGGCCGCGGTTTCCTGGGCGGTTGTCGTCGCCTTGGATGGGCCAACCATTGCAGACGGCACACCTGCAGCTGCTTGGTCGGAGGGGCCTTTTTGAAGCTTGAGACGGAACCCATCCTTTTCGATCTCAAACACTGAAAGGTCGTTCTTCTTCATCAGATCGATGATGACTTTGATTTCTTTAATATCTTTCGGGTCCAAGGCACGCTCCTCTGGTTAAGGCTGAGGCGTTTTAGGTAAAGCGGTTTTGCGAGTAAGGTCAAGCAAGGAGCGGCAGTTTTGCTCGCGAAGTCATTCGGGGTTTTCAAACCGCCGATCACCGCACGCGCAAAGCATAATGGAGTATTGGCGTGATGGAGTAATTTGATCAACGACCCATTACACTCCCAACACTCCATTGCTCCACCACGACACGTGATGCCCGTAAATCAAGAAACTCCACTCGATTTCCGAATAGTTGATGAAACCGACGATTATGCTGTGGTCGATAAACCGCCATTTCTCCTTATTCACCCGACGAAACCGAATGGCGCGCGAAATTTGTGGAAAGAATTGCGTGAACTATTCGCCTTCGAAATTGCCAGCGGTGGGCAGGTTTCGATTGTGAACCGGCTCGACCGCGAGACCAGCGGCCTGGTCCTTGTAGCGAAAACAGCGTCAGCGGCACGCCGCTTTGGGCTGCTTATGCAGCGACGCCAACTAAAGAAGGAGTATCTCGCGATTGTCTGCGGTTGGCCCGAATGGGAAAGCAAATTCGTGAATGCGCCGCTGGATCGACAGGGTAAGCATCAACGATCTGCGATCTGGCTAAAGCAAATGGTCCACCCGGCTGGCGCGCCCGCTCAGACTGAATTTCACGTAGAGCGATGTTTCACAAGATCGGCTGGTAGGGCGCGACCGGTCCGAGCCGGACTGGCATTGGGCGCGCCGTTAGAGAATTCGCGCGAAATCGACAAATTCAGTTTGATTCGCGCGATTCCCATCACAGGACGAACCCACCAAATTCGGGTGCACCTGAATCGGCTCGGTCATCCTATTGTGGGCGACAAAATTTACGGGCCCGACGAACAGCTTTATCTCCGTTTCATTGAGAAAGGGTGGACTCCGGAGTTGGAGCAACGACTACTTTTGCCACGGCATGCGCTTCACTCCGCGAGACTGGCAATCGAAGGCGAGCGCGAATGGACTAGTCCATTGCCTCCTGATCTTGCCGAATTCGCGAACAAATCACAAATGCCGTAGCGGAAACAAGCAAGGGCGATTTCCAAATCGCCCGGCGGTTGGGAAACCGCCGCTCCTTGAAGGCCGGCGCTCATAGAGTCGCCGCCATAGAACCAGCGAATCTACGCTAATTGCAATCCAATTAACGCCCTTTATCGTAGCGCGACCTAATGAGAATTTCCCGGGCTGCTATCGTTCTCGTTGTTTTTCTCGGAACATTGCCAGCGTTCGCCGGGACGGAAACCACAAATCAAAATGTCAGCACGCTTAACCCGCAACGATTCGAATTTGCAGTCGAGTCCGGATATTTGTTCGGCGCAATCAACGCGCCAGCGAGCTACGAAATCGGCGCGGAGTTCTTAACGGCTCGCGTCCGTTGGGGGGTAGTGCAGGGCGACAATTGGCTACGCGGTTATAACCAATTTTACGTAAGCGCCATTGCGGAGCCGATTTTTCGCGGAATCGAGAACCATTATTTCGGACTCAATCTCGGTATGCGCTATAACTTTGTCCGACCGGGCAGCCGCTTCGTTCCCTACTTTTCGGGCGGGCTTGGTTTGGGGTGGATCGATAGTCACCCGGAAATTCCAGGTGCCCAGGGCCAGGACTTTACATTCAACATTTTATCCGCAGCCGGCATTTCCTACCGCGTCAACGAACATTGGAAGATAAACGTAGGAGCGCTTTATCAGCATCTTTCCAATGGGGGGCAAACGGATTCTAACCCCAGTTTGAATCTTTTCGGACCTCAGGTGGGTGCGAATTATTCGTTTTGATAATACATGCCTTCGCCGTTGGTTACGCTCCATCTCTGTATGGGAAGCTGTCAGCCTCCCAAGCGTGCAAACACGGGACGCTAACAGCACCCGCTACAGCGCCTGCTTACGATGAACGCGCCTAACGAGAACGTCCTGGTCGTTAGACGCGAATTCTTAGACCGGCTCGGTAGTTTTCAGGGACTGAATTTCGAGCCTGGAAAATATTTGAAACCGATTCTCTTGCGGGGGAACAATCTCTTTCTTTCACGCGATCAGGCCGAGCAGAATCCCGCTTACAAACAAATCATTCCCTACGCATTAATCGTCTTTGAAAACAGAGTGCTCCATTATGTGCGCGGCAAAAAAGCTGGTGAACAGCGGCTGGTGGCAAAAGGGTCAATCGGTATCGGCGGTCACATGAATGAAGGTGATGAATCACTCTTTGCCTTAGATGAGCAGGCTTATCGCGCCGGAGTCGAGCGCGAAGTAAACGAGGAGATCAAGATCGATACTCCATTCGAGGATCGGATTGTTGCGCTCTTGAACGATGACACAACAGATGTTGGCCGCGTGCATTTGGGTATCGTGCACGTATTCAAACTCGCCGAACCAAAGGTGGAAAAACATGAGGCGATGATCACAGGCCTAACGTTTCTAACAAGAGAAGAGTTGGTGGCGCGTCGCGAATCATTGGAAACCTGGTCGCAAATCTGCGTGGACTCGCTCGATCGATTATTGCTGTAGCCGCTTCGCTGTGCGAAGCGCGGCGCTGACTGATTTATCACGCAAAGGATCGCGTCATCCCGAAGACTGATGTTCCGCAGCTATCGCTCTTGGTCGGGCGCGAATGCGACGTCGTCAATTTGCCATCGCCCCACCGGATGCGAAATGGCAACGTTGATCTCAGCGCCTCTCGCGGGATAATTTATGCGCGCATGGAAGTTGCCCCGCGGCTCAAAAAATTGTGACTGGAAGGTAATGTCCCCCTGCACATCCACGGGGCCCGCGGACGGTCCGAGCTTCTCTATTCGGCTAATAAAATCCTGCTGTGCTGATGGTGGAAACTGCAGACGCGCCTCCGGGCTTAGGTGTGATGCAAAAAAATTCAGGTCGTGCTGGACGGCGATGCGCTGAACAGCTTCCCTGCCAAATGACCGGCCCTCCTTTGCCATCGCCTCCTTGTTAGAAAACAGCCACCAAAAACCGGCGCCGACTAATGCCAGGACGATGATCACGATAGCTAGGATCTGCCCCGATGATTTCGATCGAAAATTCATTTTAATTCTTTCATATTAAATTCCGCCGTTAGTTAATAGCCGAAACCGAGGCCCTTGATCACTTCGCCATCACGAATCAACGCGCCATGGCTTTGCATTCCCGTGTAAGCGCCGAAGCGATTTCGAGCGTTCACCTTAAAATTGACGAGATATCCGTAGAGATGTTCGCCTTTTGTGCCCAGATCGGCCGGTTTGGGATCGCCGCTCCATTCAATGCGCGCGCTCGTCGAATCGATCAATTGTGTGTCGAGCCATTTCATCACGATCTCTTTGTAATTGGTGGGATATGGACCGTAACGTTCCGCATCCGCCGGCTCGGTCTCGGCGCTTAAATTGGGGATGGCGCTCATTCCCATGACAAATGAGCAAACCAGGAATACAAGCGTTTTCATGCATCGATCTTCCATCGGCTGAATTTGGTAGTCCAGCCTAATGCGTTCTAGGTCTCGAACAAGCCTAACCGCAAGAGATGCTTTCTTTTCAGGACGACTTCCGTATCGATGGTGCATGATAAACCGAGTGATTTTCTGCTCGCTGGCTGGTTCTCTCCTCTTTGGATTCTCAACCGCCGCACATCCGCAAACTGCGACGCCGACTCGCTCGACGGCACCCATGCAAACTGCGAAATCATTCGATCCGGCTGCGGCAACGCAGGCATGGTTAGCTACTGTTCCCGCCGATACACGCAAAAAATCGGACGCATACTTCGAGGGCGGCTATTGGCTGATCCTCTGGAATTTTCTTCTGGCTGTTGCAATTTCGATTCTTTTCCTGGCCTCGCGGATCTCGATGCGGCTGCGCGATTTCGCGGAACGCGTTTGTCGCGGTTGTAGGGGAAGCTGGCAGCTACCCCTACAAGTGGTCCTCTATGCCGTTCCGTATTTTCTAATCGTCGCGCTGTTAAGCTTTCCGTTGACGGTCTATGAGCGTTTTTACCGTGAACATCAATACGGCCTGGCAACCCAGACTTTACTGCCGTGGTTTCGCGAAGAATTAATCGGCCTCGGGCTGGCGCTCATCGGCGGCGTGTTAGTGTTGATTTTTCTCTACGCAGTGTTCCAACGCGCACGGCGCACATGGTGGATTTGGGGAACTGTCGTGATGATTATCTTTTCGGCCGCGCTCGTTTTTATCGCGCCAATTTACATTGAACCCCTGTTCAACACCTACAAGCCGATCACGAATCCGGAAATCAGAGATCCGATTCTCACGATGGCCCGCGCGAACCAAATTCCAGTAAAGCAAGTCTTTGAAGTCGACGCTTCGCGTCAGACCACGCGGGTAAGCGCAAACGTTTCAGGATTTCTCGGCACAACACGCATCGCGCTCAATGACAATTTGCTCAAGCAATGCACGCTCCCGGAAATTCGCATGGTGATGGCGCATGAGATGGGTCATTACGTGCTCAATCACGGCGCGAAACTGCTGGCCTATTTTGGAATTTTTATTCTCGTCGGGTTCGCGCTTACACGGGTTCTCTTCAACGCTGCGGTCAAATGTTGGGGAAACAAATGGGGCGTTCGCAGCATTGCCGATCTGGCCGGACTCCCGCTGCTCGTCTTGATTTTCAGCGCGTTGCTCTTCATCACCACTCCATTTCTCAACACTGTGGTACGCATGAGCGAACGAGAAGCTGATGTTTTCGGGCTAAACACTTCGCGCGAGCCCGATGGAATGGCGAAGGTTGCGCTAAAACTCGGCGCTTACCGCAAACTCGATCCAACGCCACTGGAAGAATTCATCTTTTTTGATCATCCAAGCGGCCGCGCTCGGATTCGCATGGCAATGGATTGGAAAGCAGCAAATTTGCCTAGCGAAAATTCGGAATTCGAATCTCGAAATCCGAAAGGAACTCAAGGAATTAAATAGAGAAATGATCGAACAAAAGGCAGCGGAAATCACCCTCGCCGCAGCTGCGATAAATCCAGCTTCCGGCTAGCATTGTCGATATCAATCCCAACCAATTTGGCGTCCTCGTCGTAGTCCAACACGACTCCATCCGTGATCTCGCGACTCGCGGCACTCGGCTTTACAGACAAGTCGACGTAAAGGGAATCGGTCTCGGGATAGTAAGTAAACGTCGCACCGTAAGTTTCCGATTTGAAAGTACGTTTAGCATCAGACGTTTCTTCGCGCGGTTTTTGCGAGGGCGCGGCGGCGGTGAAGGCGAATTTGCGTTTTCGGATCAGCATCAAATTGCGAATGTAAATCATCGAGTTCGGCAGGTATGCGAGGATACCGACCGGATCGCGTCGGAAAACAAAGTAAATGCACATGAGGGCGCTTCCGGCGATGCTCCAGTACCAGAACGATACCGGGATCACACTTTCGCCCCGCCGCTCGGAAGCGAGCCATTGGACAAGGAAACGCATCGAGAAAAGAGCGTTTCCTATGAAGCCAAGGACCATGAGATAACTCCAATCCAGCCCGAGGAACCGATACTCCTTTCCGATCCAGGTGATAGCGATGATGGCGAGTATGTTCATAGGCAATTAACTGATTCGACGATTTCGTATCGAATTTGTCTTGATTTCATCCAGCGAACCGCAAGCAGGTCGCGGAACGCTTTAAATAAGCGATTCCAGATACCGTAATGACTGGTTCCTGAGAATCGCGGATTTGTTGAGACCGGAACTTCGGCGACGCGAAATCCTTCCATTTTAATCAATGTGGGAAGAAACCGATGCGCGCCGTTAAAGAATTTCACGTGTTCGATGCATTCGCGTCTAAACACACGATAGGTGCAACCGGCGTCCGACACGTTTTCGCCCGATAGCTTATTGCGGACCCAATTCGCGATTCGTGACGACGTGATACGAATCCAATTATCGCCTTTCGCACGGGTCGCGGTTCGCGTCCCGCAAACACAGTCCGCATTCTTGAGCGCTTCAAGCATCGTGGGCAGATCCTTCGGTTCGTTTTGCAAATCGGCATCCAAGGTGGCGATGTAGCGCCCGCGAGAAGCCTGCATGCCGGCCCAGCTCGCTGCCGATTTGCCACAATTGAATTTGAAACGCTGAATACGCAGGCGCGAATCGGTCGCCGCAAGCTGCTCTAAAATGCTCCAAGAATTATCCGTGCTGCAGTCATCTGTAATCACAACTTCATAATCCAAACCGACCGGATCCATGGACCTGTGAATCGCTGAAAGCAATGGCTGTAGATTTTTTTCCTCGTTGTGGCACGGGATAACAAGACTGAGCTCCACCGGTTTCATCGACTATTCTTTAACGTGTTACATCCTGGAATGCGTCGCGGCTTTGAAAGCGCGGACATGTCCGCGCACTCCAAAAATACCGTCCATTCCAAGTCATTGTTTGCCGGAGAATTCCAGGATTGAATCGCAAACGTAATCGACATCCTCAAGCGGCAACTCTCCGTAAATAGGAAGCGAGAGAATTTCTTTCACTGCGGCCTCGGTTTGCAGGAGTTTTGGCAAATCGGAATATTGCTTCGTGACCGCAGGCTGCTGGTGATTCGCCACAGGGTAATGAATGCCAGTGCCGATCCTTTCGCTCTGCAAATGTTTTGCCAGATTATCCCGGCGCGCCGTTCGAACCACGTACATGTGGTAAACAGCGTGTGCCCATTCTTTCTCGATGGGCGTTTTCACAACGCCACTAAGACGCTCGTTGTATCAAGCTGCAATGCGTCGGCGTTGTGCATTCAATTCATCCAGTTTCCGCAGTCCAACGCGACCTATTGCCGCTTGAATTTCGTTAAACCGCAGATTGTAACCGACCAGTTCGTGCACGTATTTTGTTTTGCGTCCGTGATTTCGCAGCATGCGAAGATGATCTGCAAGCGCAGTATCGTTTGTCGTGATACAGCCGCCGTCCCCGAGCACGGAAAGGTTCTTCGAAGGAAAAAACGAAAACGCACCGGCAACGCCCAGCGATCCGACGCGTTTATCCTTGAATCGCGCACCGTGTGCCTGAGCGCAATCTTCCACGATCCATAGACCGTGCTTCTGTGCAATTTCAAAAACGCGATCCAGATTCGCCGGGTGCCCGTAAAGATGAACCGGAAGAATCCCAACCGTGCGCGGCGTAATCGACGTTTCGAGAAGATCGACGTCGAGACAATAGGTTTCGTCGATGTCGATGAAAACCGGCTTCGCGCCGCAATGGATCATCGGTTCAATTGACGGAAATGCGGTGTGCGACGGTACCAGAATTTCGTCGCCCGGTTTCACTCCCATCGCCTGATGAAGCATAAAAACCCCGGCGGTGCAGGACGAACAGAGCACGGCGTGTTTGGTACCGGTGTAATCGGCTAATTCAGCTTCGAATGCCTCGCATTCTTTCGCCAGAATATACGATCCCGACTCCAGAGCGCGGATCGCAGCGTTACGCACTTCGTCGTTTAGAAAAACGCGTGAGAGCGGAATTTTTTTCATCTCAAAGCAAGATGTCCGCCTCTCTCCTTCGTGGAGGGGAGAGGATTAAGGTGAGGAGTCGGATTTCGATGCGCCCGCGATATTCAACCCTCAGCCTACCCTCTCCCTTGCCAAGGGGGAGGCGAAGAACCACGCTGTTCGCAGTATCGCAATTCATTTGCCGATGTCGATCCATGCTCCGACTTGCGCCGATTCCAAGGCTGCTTCGACGACTCGAACAGCTTGAAATCCTGCCCATCCATCAACTACGGAGGGCGTTCGCTTTTCGATCGATTCAATAAAGGCTGCCAGTTCGGCGCGAAGCGGTTCTTCCGGCGGAAATTCAAGCTGATGGACTGCGCCTTCCAGCGCCCTTATCTCGCCATGCTCCGCGATATGCTGATTTTTGAATGTCTTGATCTTGTACTGCGCGACATTGTAATCGCAGACCGCAGACGAATCTGCTCCTACCACAGTGATTTCGCGGAATTTTCCGGGGACATGGTACCCTGCCTCTATCGTTGCAAGTATTGGAGCGCCATCGTGACGGCCATATTCCAAAACAATAAGCGACTCGTCATCTATTCCCCGTCCGAAAAAATCCCGCAGCACAGCATGAACGCGCCGTGGCGACACGCCGAGAAGAAAGTTGAAGAGATCGATAAAGTGAATGCTATCGGCGAAGGTGACGCCGGTGTCGCGACGAGGACGCTTGAACCCGCTGAATCTGGCGCGCAGCATTTTCAGCTGCCCAAATTCTTCCCGTGCGATGGCGTCCCGCATCCAGATTGATGCCGGGTCAAACCTGAAAATGTGCCCAGCTTGCAAAATCAATCCGGACTGCTCAGCTAGTCGCGTCAATTCCTTCGCCTCATCTGAAAGAATGCTGATTGGTTTCTCCACGAAGACATCTTTTCCCATTCCCAGCAATTCGTGGCAGGTCTCGAAATGTGAATTTGCAGGAGTCGCCACGACGGCCGCGTCAATCTTTGGAAAAAGCGAACGCGCATCGCTGGCCCGATGGTCGTCGGGAACAGATGATGAACTCAATCGCTCCTGTTCGTGATCAGCCACGAAAAGTTCGATCGGCATCGACTTGAGAATGCGCAGGTGATTCGCGTCCCAACGCCCTAGACCGATGAGAAGAATCCGCCGCTTCGCCGTGCTCATTGTTGGTTGCTGTTCGCTACCGGATCTTCAAATCCGCGCGCTCTCATGCAGCGCGCTGCAGTTCACACATCAGACTTTCTCGCGCCGTGCACTTCCAGTTGAGTAATGAGCGGAACATCCACGAGTGCGAACGATGACTTTCTTTCCTTTGGCGAAACCACGATGACTGTCTCTCCATCGGGCATGATCGCGATGAAATCCGGATGGGGAACAGGCCAAGAACGCCCAGCCGCAGTATGAATCGTAAACGGCTGAAAAGGTGCGGTGTGTAGAACTTCACGGAGTTGGTCGATGCTCACGACTCCGAATCCTACGCGGCAGTTTTCATTCGCGCAATCAACGTATCTGCGATTGCGGCCGGCGTCTCGGCAATGGCGATCCCCGCGGCTTTCAGTGCTTCGATTTTGCCAGCCGCAGTTCCTTTGCCACCGGAAACAATCGCGCCGGCGTGGCCCATCCTCCGTCCAGGCGGAGCGGTCATTCCGGCGATGAATGCTGCGACCGGCTTTTTGCAATTCTTTTTAATCCATTCGGCTGCTTCTTCCTCCGCCGCGCCGCCGATTTCCCCGATTAATATCATTGCTCTTGTCCCGGGGTCTTCGTTGAAAAGCTTCAGCGCATCGAGATGCGACAAGCCATGAATCGGATCGCCGCCGATGCCGATACACGTTGATTGGCCGTATCCGCGCGAAGTCAGTTGCCACACTGCCTCGTAAGTGAGCGTTCCCGAACGCGAGATCACGCCGACATCGCCCGGCTTATGGATGTATCCCGGCATGATGCCGATCTTGCATGCGCCTGGAGTAATGATTCCCGGACAATTCGGTCCGATCAGCCGCGATTGTTTTCCACGCATTAGTGCTTTGACCTGCATCATGTCCATCACTGGAATTCCTTCCGTAATGCACACCACGAGCTCGATACCTGCATCGACAGCCTCAAGAATTGAATCGGCGGCCGCCGGAGCAGGCACGAAAACCATCGAAGCATTGCACCCGGTTTTCTGGCGCGCTTCCCATACGGTATCGAACACAGGCACTTTGCCATCGAACATTTGGCCGCCTTTTCCTGGCGTTACACCAGCGACGACGTCCGTCCCGTAATCCATGCATTGCCGCGTGTGAAAGGCGCCGGCGCTGCCTGTAATTCCATGCACGACGAGGCGCGTGTTCTTATCGACGAGAATGGACATGATCGGAATGACGAATGACGAATGACGAATGACGAAACAATGACGAAACTCGAATGACGAAACAATCTTCGGGCACCTGTCGATCTTCGGGTTTTGTCATTCCTTCGTCATTCGTGCTTCGTCATTTCGCTTTTCGTTTATGAATGACGAGTTTGTTCCCATCTGGATCGCGAAACTGTGCCATCCAGCAAACCGGTGTTTCAGTCTTCTCGATGTCGAAAGTGACGCTGCGCTCTTTAAGCTTGGCGATCGTCGCGTCGATATCTTCCACCTCGAAAGCGACAGTTGTTCCATCACGTGAAGGTTTCCAAGCCGGATGACAACCAACTCCGATCGTTGCTGGGCCAAGATCGTACTCGACCCACGCACCACCAGCTTGGGTGCTGCTCGGTTTTAGCTCCAGTGTTTCCTGGTAAAATTTCCGCGCACGTTCGGCGTCAGAAACAGCGATGGCCACGAAAGCCACTTCGTTTGTGATCATTTGCAGATTCCTTTCTCATTTTCGGGTTTCAACTTGTGAATAATAAGCTTA
>WNGK01003271.1_pt1 | contig 17555 bp, 10 predicted proteins | sample 5400601 | NCBI WGS metagenome assembly WNGK01 (sample SAMN13153376, study PRJNA577476) | soil metagenome | isolation source: 60 cm soil or saprolite under Garry oak tree replicate 1 | place: USA:California | collected 2016-06-15
CGCTGATTTTCACTATTCCATGGGGATTGTTGACTGCGATCCTGCTAGTGTTCGGACGGCTCTCCGCGGACAACGAACTGATCGCGTTGCGGTCAAATGGCGTGAGCATCACGCGCATCTGCATTTCGCTGGGCGCGATCGCCGTCGTCTGCACGGGCATCTGTCTCTGGCTCAACGTGCAGGCTGCGCCGGCTGCGCAAGAGAAATTGCGAAGCACCATTTTTGATCTCGCCACACGAAATCCGATGGCGCTCTTCGGAAGCGATCAAGTGATCGATCAGTTTCCCGGGCGCAAGATTTACGTCGGCAAAAAAGAGGGCAATAAGCTGGAGAACATTACCGTGTTCGAACTGAACCAGAATTCGCTGCCCGTAAAGGTGACGTACGCGCGCACGGGAATGCTCGAAGCCGACTTGCCGAACAAACAGATTCTGATGCACCTGTATCAGGCGCGTTACCAGGAGCGCGACGAAAAGGACCCGTCTAACCTGCGGAAAATTCGGGACGGAATCAACATGGTGGAAGGCACATTGCCTATCAGTCTGGACGAGCTTTACGAGAAAGAGAAAAAACGGCCAAGCCGCTCGGCACTTTCCATCGAGCAATTGCTGGAGCAGTTGAAGAGCGAAAACCAGCGCGAACGCAGCGCCAGTCGCACGGAGATCAACAAACGTTTTTCATTCCCATTTGCATGTGTGGCCTTCGCAATCATCGGGGTACCGCTGGGCGTAACTGCGCATCGGCGCGAGACTTCAATCGGATTCGCCATGGGGTTGATTGTTGCCACCACCTATTTTCTGTTCGTGATCATTGGCGATACACTGCGTGGCAACCCGCGTGCGCACCCCGAGCTGCTCGTCTGGTTTCCGAATGTTCTTTTTATTGTACTGGGCGCGTTTTTGTTTCGCCGACTGGCCCGGCAATAGGCGGGTTTTCAGTCCCTTAATTGCAATGATTGGCGGCTATCCATCGATCACTGCATCAGCGCTGACGATTGTCGGAGCAATGATGATGCAAAATGTCGCGAAGATTGAATGAAGGATTACACCGAATCGATCCCGGCGTTCCTGATCATTACTGGGATTCCGCTGTCGTATTCAATTGCCGATGGTCTTGCGCTTGGATTCATCAGTTATGCCATCATCAAGGCGTTCAGCGGTCGCGGCCGCGAAATCAGCTGGCTCACATATATTCTCGCCGTTGTGCTGATATTGTACTTTATTTTTGTGCGAAGCCGAACGGGCTGAGATCCCAAAGGAGGTGCTCGCAATTGGCGAGTGCCGCTGGCTCACGCTTCCTCCGGCTCCGGCCCGAGCGGGAGGGAAGGCGTCGCACCCGATCTGACCTCTCGAGGTTGGAAAATCGGAACTCGTATCGAAAGTGTGTCCCACAGATAAACGGCCACGCAGCCCAGGACCACAATGGAGCCGTACGGGCGAATGTGCTTAAGCGCGTCGATGGCTGGGAGCGTCGCCTGGAGTTTCTTGTCGATGAGCATCACATGCAAGATCATGGCCGTGCTGGCGATCGAGATGATGAAATGAATGATGCTCAGTCTGACGCTGACTCCCAGCGCCACGGCGCTGACGACTGCGCCCCACATCAGGTAACGCTCATGCATCTGACCGAGCAGTGCGAACATCAGCAGCCACGGCGCGGCGATTGCAATCAGCGCGCGCGCGTCGCGATCGCGCAGATGTCGCGCCAATCCGCGCGCGCATAGAGCTAACCCGCCAAGGTAAAGCAGGCGCAGAGTCCATTGCAGCGTGAGTTGCAAATGCAGAGGTCCGAGATGAGCAGACAAAAATGGGTCCTTCAACGACCAGCCGACCTTCGCGAGCAGGGATGGAAGGTTGTAACACGAGCTGATAAAAAGGTACGGATAATGTTCGGTGCCGTAGATGAAACCGAGTTGTAACCAGGCAAAGCTGCCTCCGAAGAATGCGCCACTGATAAGCGCGGCAGAGCCAATGATTCCAGCAATCCACGCGCTTGAGTGCGGCAATCTATACCGCCGGACGAATAACCAGCCAATGCCACTAACAGCAGCGACGACAATCCAAGCGGCCGGCGTGCGCAAGAGCCACGGCGAAACTATCAACGCTATCATTGCTACAAGGCCCGCGAGCACACGCAATGCTGAAACCCATTGTTTTTGCCATAGTGGCCACAGAACAAAGAGTGGTGCTACGAATAACAATTGGCCTTTCAGCATTGCGCCTATCGCCAACAAACATCCACAGCAGAACCAGCGGTTTTTCAAAGCTGCGAGGCCGGCAAAGAGATAAAACGGCAGGATCCACACGTCCCACTGCGGCCAGCCGTGCGCGTCCAAAATCATTGATGGTTCAAGCCATGCGACAGCCGCGGCGGCGAGACCGCAGATCGAAGCTCGATGCCGCTGCGGGAGCCTGTGCAACATTGAAGGCAGCGTCGTCCATGAAGAACGTTCCACGCACAATCGAACCAGAAAGAAGATCGCTGCCGCGGAAAGCAGTTCGCACAGCAGATTAATTTTCAACAATGGATTGACGAGCTTTGGGTGCCCGTCGTCCACTCCCGGGAAAGCATTGCGTACCTGCTTGGCCCAGATTGCCATCATCAAAAGCCGGAGCGGGGGATAGTCCAGACCGTACTCATGCTCATACGCTTTATGTTTCACGTGGTCGTAGAGCGCGAAATAACCCCGACAGAATCCTATCCACGAATTAGCGGTAGCTTCGTCCGGCGATGATCGGCGCGCCTGCTTTAGCACCTCGCTGCCCCAGTAAAAACCATTGACGATGTCGTGCTGATATCGCACGTGCCTCGTCGTGTCGCCGATCCAACGCCGTAGCTGAATCCCTGCAAGAAGAATCGTTGCAACCAGAAGCACAACGAGCACACGGCGAACAAGATTGCTGGCGCGAGCCCAAAGTACGGGGGCAGAGAAATAAGGTCGAATGGCCATTCGTTGAAAGAAACCCCGGAAAACTGTGTTCGACACCCCTAAAACATTTTGCGTTCGAAATGTCTTCTCTCTATTCGCTACTGACTTCAGCAATAGTTGTATGAACGCGGCAATCGATCCCCACAGATTTCTTCAGGAGCAACATTCGGTTTAGCAGCGCGCTCGAAGAGTTGGCGCGCGAAATACGTGGTCCCGATCTGTAAGCGGCGATAAACCGCAAGCTATTGGTGCGTCTACGTCCGCTCACGCGTCTGCGGGATCCAGGTTTCAATTGTCGCAAGGTAATCGAAACGCACGATCGGGCGGCGACTCAAAGAGTCATGAGGAGTCGCGTCGACGTATACTGTGAGGATATCGAACACAATACGGGCGCGCTAGCCCTAGATTGCGAAATGGTCGACTTCAAACTTTCTCTTCTGGTGTCAAAACAATCGATGATTTACACGAAAAAAACGGTTTTCCGATCAGCGTCCCGTTACGACGGGCGAGTAGAGACATCGTCATCTCTACCACATTTCTAGTACGCCAATCGCCCCGGCTGAGGATTGTTGCTGAACAGGAATTACGCCCCTTATATTAAATCTGGCCGACAATGATGTCGGCAATAACAGCGTATAAGGCGACAAAAAGCCAAAACCTTGAATCTTGAGCGTGTGCGTCAGCAGGCTTGTGTGGCGAAGGCGATGACGACGAAACAAAATCCGACGACCGTGGACTGGGGAGCCGTTGCAAATCTAGAGTTCATCGGACGCCAACAAAGTCCAGGACAGACGCGAGTTGCCAGTCAGGCGAGAAAAAGATAAAAACGACCCATCCGCGGCAGCATGGCTCACGACGTTTTCATCTCGTATTCGACAAAAAACAAATCGGTCGCCGATGCCGTCTGCGACGCTCTGGAAAATGCGGCGATCCGCTGTTGGCTGGCTCCCCGCGATGTGCAGCCCGGTCGCTCGTTTGCGGGCGAGATCACACGCGCTATCCACGGGAGCAAAGCCATGGTGCTGATTTTCTCGGCGGATTCGAATAAGTCCGAACAGATCCTGCGCGAACTGGAATTGGCTGCCAATACGCGTTTGCACATCATCCAGTTCCGTATCGAGGACGTGACTCCTAACGATGATCTGCAGTATTACCTAAGCACTCCCCACTGGTTGGATGCGACGGCGGCGCCACTGGAAAAGCATCTCGGTCGACTCGCAAATGCACTCAAGACACTTCTCGAGACTTCAGAGAAGGAAAGGGAGAAAAGCGTCAGCGAAATTCCTTTACCGCTTGCGAAATCCAGAGCAGAAGGAAGCGAAAAACCAAAGCAACGGGAGCCGGGTGCAACAATCGCTGCGCCGCCGAGTCCTCCGGAAAAAATTCCTGAAACCAGCGGTGGCAGCATTGCTCCAAGTTCGGAAGCAGAAGCCCCAATCGATCGGGACATTTCCATTAGTCGACGAAAAAAGATTCGCGTCTGGGTTTGGTTGGCTTGCGTCGCCATGTTGCTGCTTTGTTCAATACCTTTCATTTTGAAGAAGCTATCCCATCCGGTCGCGAAAGGTCCAAGCCGCACGGATCTCCACGAGGGTGGCCCCAATCTTTTCGCCGAATTTGGAGATCTCATAATTGAAACTGAGCCCATTGGAGCGGCTGTTACACTTGACAAAAGCCCCCCAACTACCGCACCGCACACTTTTAAAAATGTCACATTCGGAACCCATCGGCTTACTGTTACGCTGGACGGATACTTACCGGTAGAACAAGAGCTGCGCTTTGATGGCGCGAACCCCCCGAAGATAGTTTTGCAACCCAAGCCGCGTCCGCCTGAGGAAATCGCGAAGTTATCCGTTCGCAGTAATCCGGCCGGTGCTCTGATTCGCTTGGATGGAGCGCTGCCCCCGGAACCGCCAAACACGTTTATCAATGTGAGATTTGGAAAGCACAAGCTTACCGCTTCTCTGGATGGATACGAACCGAAAGAAGAGGATCTGATAGTCGATCGAGGGATGGCCACGGACATTATTTTGCAGCTTGATCGCATTAAACCGACACCGGCGCCTGAAGAAATCGCGAAGTTATCCGTTCGCAGTAATCCGCCGGGCGCTCTGATTCGCCTAGATGGAGCGCCACCCTCGCAACCGCCAAACACGTTTATCAAGGTGAAATTTGGAAAGCATAAGCTTACCGCTTCTCTGGATGGATACGAACCGAAAGAAAAGGACCTGATAGTCGATCGAGGTACGGCGGCGGACATTATTTTGCAGCTTGATCGCATTAAACCGACACCGGCGCCATCACCAACGCCGGATTCTGTTATAGCACTACTAGATGAGGTGAAAGGGTATGAGGCGGCTCAAGATTGGCTCAAATACCATCGTGCTTCTCTGTCGCTAGTTCAGCGTTTGACGACTTCAGGAGAACCGGCTTCTGCAAAGCACAAAGAGGCGCTTCAAGTTGTCATGGAAGGACTCCGAACTAAAGGACCCGCGCTGAATAGTAACGAGTTCACAGCGTATGAAGAAAATATCAAGTATGCGGCACATCTTGATATTATGCCGGCAATTTTGATTTTGGCTGACCATTTAAAGATTAAGAACTCACCCGAAGCGTTCAATTGGTATTATTACGCGGGGGAAACACGACGTAGCCCTGATGCAATGACCATGCTTGGTTGGCTCTACTATAGGGGCGATTGCGGTCTCCGTCCGGACAGAGAAACCGCCTTCAAATGGTTTAAACTAGCTTATGAGAACGGAAGCACTGCGGCTGGAACCGTTGTTGGTGATTGTTACTTGCGGGGGGACGGAACAGCTAAAGACCAAGATGCAGGCATTCGCATTTTACTTCAGTTGGCAAATGCCGGAGTGCCTCATGCGAAAACGCTGATCGGTCAGAGCTACTATGATGGCTTTGGCCACTTTGGTAAGTTGGGGCAAGGCGAGAGAGATCAAAAGGCGAAAGCATACTATGAACAAGCCATCGCCGCGGGGGACTGGGTGGCTTACGGCCACCTGGGTGTTTTATATGAAGTTGGACGGGGTGTTCCCAAGGATTGGAAGCAAGCAGTCAAACTTTATTTACAGGGCGTCGACAGGAAGGACCCAATCTGTATGTATTACTATGCTCGCGCACTCGAGGAGCACGGGGCGGAAATCACAAGAATATTTGGGCGTCGGGACAAAGCAGAGACCTATTACAAGAAAGCTGCCGCTGCCTCAGTAACATCCGCAAAGGATTGGTGCGTCGAACATAATGTTAAATTCCAATGACTATGGCTCGAGCGTGCCTCTGGAGGGCGAATGGATCGGATATCGATTTCTTGTGGATTAACTGAACAAAAGAATTTGATTTTTATGATTGACGACAGGGGTTGCGGGGCGTTTGCATAGTTGGAAATGGCTCGCGTTGAATCCAGTTTGCTCTCCTCCGCCCGACCCAGATGGCGCGGCGAACGTGGCCCGTCGCCGTTCTGCGCTTTTGCCTGCTCTCCACAAAGCTACTTCCTTTCGTCCACCCCATGACCCCCCTACTTCCCTATCCGTTCCGCGACCTCAATCATCGGTGACCGCTTCTGCCTATGACAACGAAACATATTAAAATGACCAACCGAACCGCTAAGCAACTTCCGTACATGCTTGCCTTCGCCTTCTCTATTTTTCTAGGACTTGGTGAACTGGCGCAAGGTCAGGCTGTCGCACCGCCGTCGACACCGACACCGTCGTTCGAAGAATTTGGCAAAACTTTTTGCCGTAATCCGAATGCTGCTGCAGTCGGGGCTGCTCTCGATAGTGCGGCGACGGATCCGCGCATGGCGGCAGTGCACGATAGCAAGGGACGGCCGGTGATTGAGCTCCTCGGTTTCAAATCAGTGAACCTCAAGGATGAGCTCTGCGATCTCCTGGATGAGCGGATTCCGCCCGAGGAGTTGACCGCGATTTTCACTCTCGGCGTCTCAGAGGCAAATATTGAAACTGCCAATCTGTCGCGGCGTATGGAGGATATTCGAGCTGGCAGCAGCGGCTTCAGGACGACGGGTTTTACGATCAACACCGGCGTTCCTGAATTCAGTATGGGCCTTGCCGGACCGACGGGGCCGGAAGGCAAGAGCGGCCCGTCTGTGATTCAACCCACACCGCAGAATCGTTGGGGCTTTTTCGTGACGGGGATTGGTGAGTTTACCAAAGTCGATGACACCAGCATAGCACATGGGTATTATCTCCCCACCGGAGGTGTAATTTTCGGCGCCGATTATCGCGTGTCACCGCATTTTGCGATCGGCCTGACTGGTGGGTATGCGCATACGAATGGAGATTTGTTATATAGCAGTCTCGACGTTGATGGCGGAACAATCGGAGCCTACGCGACCGTGTTTGGTGGCGGTTTCTACATCAACGGGGCCGCGACCGGGGTTTTTAAGGATTATGAGACTCACCGGGATGCTCTTCTCGGTGTTGCCGACGGTGACACCAACGGCCGCGATTTCAACGCTCTTGTTGCGGCAGGTTATGAGTGGAAAAAAGGCGCTCTTACCATTGGGCCCACGGCGAGTTTCCAGTACACTTACGTTGAATTCGACGGTTTCACTGAGCATGGATCTCTTCTGCCTCTAACCTTTAACGACCAGGACGCTAATTCGAGTCGCACCGCTCTGGGTGCAAAGGCCTCATATGATTGGCACTTGGGCAATATTCTGGTGAGGCCGGAGCTTCGGGTCGCATGGCAGCACGAATTTGGCGATACCGAGTATTCGATTGTTTCCAGTTTCGCGAACGGGGCCGGCAACAGTTTTACTGTCGTTGGCCCGCAAATCGGCCGCGACAGCTTGCTGATTGGAGCAGGCGCCGCGGTTCTGTTTGGCGAGCGGGTTTCCATTTACGCTTACTACGACGGTGAACTTGCCCGTACTAACTACTCATCCAACAATGTTTCGGCGGGCGTACGAGTGACCTTCTGAGCGAAGCAAGAACGCCGAAGAGGGGAATTTCACCGGGCAACATCAAACCCTTGCCGTAGAATCGACGACAAGCGTTCGATGACTTCCAGGATGATTAAGGTCACCATAGTCGGCCTGCTTTACCTGGCGGCCATGGATACGGTGCCAGCAGCAGATCATCGCGCGACTTGGACCGGGAAACCGCTCGATATCGCTGTACGCGCCAGAGGATTTGGGAAAGCTAGCTCTGCTGATATACGTGCGGTAGTACAAAGCGCGGCAAATCAACTTTGGCGGTATTGCCCACATACTCAACTCGCCACTATCGATGTGTATCACCGAGCCGATCATCCGCAAACCGACCTTGAAACCGTGTCAGGCGACCGGATTGCAATCGGTCTGGCGGCTCAAGATACTCGCTGGGCGCAATACAGTTTTCAATTTGCACACGAGTTCTGTCATGCACTGGCTAACTACGGCAATGGTGCTCGACCATTGGTGTGTTGTCCCCGCCATGCCAATCTTTGGTTGGAAGAGAGTTTATGTGAAACAGCTTCGTTGTTTACCTTGCGAGCAATGGGTCGCTGGTGGCAGACTCATCCTCCGCATCCGGCCTGGCGGGAGTATGCCGGTTGGCTTAACTCTTACGCGGAGGAGCGCCTGGCACTAACGAAGCATCGTCTTCCGCCGGGAACGCAGTTCTCAAGTTGGTTTCGTGAGAACCAGTCCGTCTTGCGTCGCAACCCTACCGAGCGCTCCAGGGATACGATCATCGCAACGCAACTTCTGCCGATTTTCGAAGCAGAACCACGCGGCTGGGAAGCGTTGGCGTTCCTTAACACCGCTTCTATTAATTCGAGAAGCTCGTTGGCGGAGCATCTTGCCAGATGGCGTTCGCGATGTCCGCAGGAGCTGCGATCATTCGTGACCAAAATTGAGGAAGTGTTTCTGTAAAGTTGTAGTGGCTAGAATTTGCGAAGGCGTTTTTACCTGTCCCCGCGCTAGGAATCAGAAAGATGAATCTTCCGGGAAAAAGCGAATTGAATTTGAGTGTTTTTGGAGTTTGAAAATAACGATTCAGCTAAATCAGCTTGCTAAGAGAGCGCCAATTGTTGGAGAAATCCAAGTTTGCTGCAGTCTTTAGCGGCACCAGAATTTTATGAATTGGTTGATTTGTTTCATTCCTGCGCGACCTATCACTTAGGCTGAGTAATTTGAGGCGCGCTACGAAGATCACAAAAACCTTGATATACGCTAGCGCGACCGCTATCCAAAGAAGTCCTCTCTAATGAAGCGAGTAGCATTCAAGATTGCCATAATTCTGGCCGCGATCGCCTGCAGCGTGTCGGAAGCAGCGGCGCCCAACAATGTTTTCCAAAGGCACCGAGATCGCGTGCTCAGTTTTTGCGAGCATTTCCCTCAGGCCGCGGTCACTTTTGCTTGGGGCGAACTCACGACGAGCCGAGTAATAGAGACCCAGACCATGTTCATCCGGCACACGGCTACTGAGCTCCAACGTCGAACCGCGGAGAAAAATGCGAAGGCCTACTTTGCCCATCTCCCCTCGGAGAAAAAATCAGCGCTTAAGAAAAAGAACATTCACTATCTGGCTGTCCCAACTGTGCGGAGCAAGGAAACCTCGCCGAAAGCTAAGGAAGTGATCATGATATGGGATATACCGAGAGAGTCCCTGGCCGGCCAAAATGTTTACGAACTCGAAAGCGCGCCACCTGTCGGTAAGCTCGCGACTTATGACAACCTCGTCGCGGAATACGTCGGCAAACCCTCCGCAGGTCTATAGCGGCGTTGCATGTCAACTTTTCGCCAGGCTCGATTGTTGAGAGCCAGGCGCTGGATAGAGCCCGGCGGGCACCCGCTGAAGAACCGGCCATGGCGACGACCCAGTCGGCCCAAGAAACTTGAAAGTCACGTGGTTCTCGGCGCTCCGCCTCACGAGAGTCAGTGGAGGAATTTTCGTGGATGAAAAAGAGACCAAACCTTTTCCCGCGTTTCCGAACATACAGTGCTTCGTACTGCATATAGCTGACTCGCCCAAACTGCTCATCGGGTATCGGCAGTTTCCGGGCTCGATCTGGCTTGGTAAGAATTCGTTTTGCCGCAAAAGCTGGACTCGATGTAAGATTTCAAGATGACACAAGAGACACCCGAGCGAGCCGCGGCGGACGCTGCCAATACTGACAGCGTCCTTCGCTCAATTGGCTCAAGTTCGCTCGGTGAATTGATGTCGATCTGGCGCGCGCGCGCACACGAGGAGGGATCTGGTTCTCCCGCTATCTTTCGTTCTCTGGGCGAACGGGTTCTCGCCCATGGGGAGCCGCTTCTCGCTTACGATGTTGTCTGCGCAGGCCTGGAGATTTGGCCGAAAGACGTGCGGTTGCGGCAGCTTCAAGGTCTCGCGCTGGTGCGCAGTGGTGCGACGGAGGCCGCGAACTCCATTGTCGAAAAATTGCGCAGCGAAGGTGAGGCCGACGAAGAGACGCTCGGGATGCTGGGTCGCACTTACAAAGATCTCGCCGCGACAGCCACAACCCCGGCACAACGTACGCACTATTTACAACGCTCAGCCAAAACGTACGCTGAGGCGTATCGTAGGAGCGGCGGTTCCTGGTCGGGAATCAACGCGGCAACAATCAGTTTGCTCATTGGGGAAAACGAATACGCGCGAACGCTCGCCCAAGACGTTCGTAACGAATGTTTGGGAGCGCTCGCCAAAGACAAGGGAGATCAATATTGGCTGCTAGCAGCCCTGGGCGAAGCGGCTTTAATTTTACACGACTTACCGCAAGCCGAAACCTGGTACTCACGCGCGGCGGAGCACGGCAAGAAGCGTTTCGGGGACATGAATTCGAGCCGGCGGAATGCTCGTTTGATTTTGCGACATTGGAATGAGGATGAAAATTGGATCGACAGCTGTTTGCACATTCCCTGCGTGATCGTCTTCGCCGGTCACATGATCGATCGGCCGGATCGAAGCGAGGTTCGTTTTCCAGAAGACCTCGAAAGCGCAGTGGCAAACCAAATACAACAGCAAATCGACTCCTTGAAACCGGGCTTCGGATTTTCTTCAGCGGCGTGTGGGTCGGATATTCTATTTTTGGAAGCAATGCTCGACGCCGGCGCCGAAGTTTCCGTTGTGCTGCCGTACAGCCAGGAGGAATTCATTTGTGATAGTGTGGAGAGCGCTCCGGCTTCAAAGAAGTGGCGTGCGCGGTTCGACCGCGTACTGGGGCGAGTGGCGCGTGTCATTACCGCGTCTAATCAACGTCTCGAGATAGGCGGCGTGTCTTACGAATTCTGTAACGAGCTCATTCTGGGATTGGCAACGATACGCGCACGTCAACTCGACACGGCTTTGAAACCTCTTGCAGTGTGGAACGGCATGCCGGGCGATGGTCCGGGCGGTGCGGCTAGCGTTATCGAGCTGTGGCGTAAATTTGGTTACGAGCCCGAGATTGTCGATCTTGCGGAGATTTTGGAAGGACACGCTTCATTAGGTCCTACGTCCCGCGCCACCACCACAGAGCCGCCCAAATATCCAAGTCGATTCGCTGCCCGCATAGTCGCTATTCTTTTCGCGGATACGGTGGGCTTTAGCAAGCTGAGGGAAGCCCAAGTACCGCGATTTGTCGAACATTTTCTCGGAGCCATCGCGCAATTGACTGAAAAATTTTCGGAATCGATTATTGCGAAAAACACGTGGGGCGACGGTCTCTATTTCGTTTTTTCAGATGTCGATGTTGTCGGAAATTTCGCGCTGGAAATGGCCGATCTTGCTACAAAGGAAAACTGGGAGGAAAAAGGGCTGCCAGCGGATTTGAGTCTTCGAATCGCATTGCACGCTGGACCTGTTTACGAAGTCAACGATCCGATCACAGGAAGCCGGAGTTACACTGGTACCCATGTAAGTCGCGCGGCACGGATCGAGCCGATTACTCCGCGGGGCCAAGTTTACGCCAGCGAAGCGTTCGCAGCTCTCGCCGCTGCACGACCCACCGCTGGTTTCAGCTGCGATTACGTCGGTCAAACACCGATGGCCAAGGGCTATGGCACGCTACCCACATATCACGTACGACGTAATTCACCTGATTTCGTGCCAGAAGGCGATCGTTAGCGACTCCTGGCCGTTAAACGGGCCAGACGGATTGCCTTCGAGTCCAAGGGTTTTAATTGCATTGCGCAAGAAACCCGACGGTGCGCGCCAACATCGCAGCATTGAAGCCCGAAGCCGCAGCCAAGAACGCCAGTTAAGAACTTGCCGTTCTAGGGGCTGATTGCGCTTGGCCATGAACGTTACGGCAACGTCATTGGCAGGGAATTGACGGATCACGCGGGAATTTTGCGTACGGCAGACGGGCTCCACGAAAAAGAAATTGGTCGGACCTGATTCCAAATGGCGCGAGAAAATCGTGGCAGCCTGCCGCGGCGGCGAGATCATCCTGGTCAACACCATCGCCACTTACGCCGATTGCGCCGACAAGAACTCCGTTGCGGTAAAGACCAAATGCACCCGGGAAAATGGTGATCCCATTGGGCAAAGCGGAGTTGAGCCCAGTAGGATCGAACCTGATTCCAGCGGGATTACAATGGTTGCCCGACAGGCCGGAAAATCTTTCCTGCTGCCCGTTGAAAGGGCCTTGTGAATTGCCGTCGATGCCCGGCGGATAATTGCATTGCGCAAGGAAACCGACACAACGCACCGACATGGCTACTTTCACCCCGAAATTAAGAAAGTCGTGGCGCGAGTAGTACATGACGGTACGCGCTTTTTGGACTGCGACGTCCCAACTGAACAATGTCGCCTCGCCTGTGCGAAAAGTACCAAGGACCATAGGCGGAACGCCGTCCGCGTTGGGATTGTTGACTACAGTGATGAACGCCTTCATCGACACGCCTACGGGGAGCCGGATACCGGCGCGGGTAATGCACGTCTGATGCGCGGCGCGACTAAGAATACTCGTCACCTCTGCCGCGGTGAGTCGCGGCTGACCGTTAATTGTTCCGGCGATCGGATCATTGATGATCGGCTGCCGAATTTGCCCCGACACTCCGCCGAGGGTTGCAACTGGATAAGGAAACGGCACCGGCGCGTTGCGGATCGGATAGCGGGAGTCGGCATTACCCCGCGGCACAGTTGTATTCGAAAAAGTCGTCGACGAATTGACGTAAGGAAGCCGGATGCCGTTAATGAAAACGTTCGTCGCTAAAATCGCTGAGGATGGCGCGTAACCGTGTTGCCCAGCCAGCGCGATGTCTTCGTCCCTGTCATACCCGTTAATAAAAATGAAAGGGTTCTCTGCGCGGAACTCCGGAATAGGCCCGGGGATTCCGTCACCGGTGACGCCAAGTCCGCCCACCAATTGGCCGTTCTTATAAAGCGGAACCCCGCCTGGTGAACCATCAAGCGAACTGCCAGCCTTAGAAGGCGGCTTTGGTACGGGCGTGATCGATAATCCAGGCTGCTGATTGAACGCGATCACGCTGCCGGGTCCTCTGAATTTGTTGATGTCGGAAATGAAAAGGTTTGAAAGACCCACTCCGACGAGCGGACCGGTCGCGGTGTTATTCACGCCCGGAGGAAAATGCTGCTGAATAATGAAACCGGCAGTGCGCGATGTGAAGGCGTTTTGATTGCTGCTCAAGTAAGCCGCGGTTCCGGCTTTCGAAACGGCGGTCGCAACCTCGGGATCAGTCGCGTCGCCGCCGTGCATCACCCAGACACCAAGCACATCGCCTTCCCGGTCAGTTACTGCGATAACACTGTTGGGTGAAATTGCCGCAGCGCGCGTCACCGCGTGGTTGATGATTGTCTGGACATCGGACGCAGTGAGTTGAGCGAACGGCATTGTCTGGACATCGGACGCAACAGAGGCGCGTGTGCTGATGTTGCCTAGAACTGAAGTAGTATTGGGGTTGAGATCGTATACTTCCACGAGAGCAACTCCGATGCTGTTGTTCTTGCCACGCACGATGGCGGTGTAATTTCCCGGTGGCAGCGTTGCGATGATCGCAGATTCGCTGGGCTGCGTCGGAGCGTGCCCGTTGCCCTGGATCGCGCTGACCTGGTTGGCAGTGATAATCCCGCCAATTACCGTAGTCTGCCAGTTATCATTAGAGGCAATCAAAGCGCCCGCGCCGTTGTGCAGTTCCAATGTTGGATCAGCCAATGCATTAGGAATCCCAAATGGAGTGAGCTCAGGACCAATGGCACGCACAATCACGCTCTTTGGTCCAGTCCCTTGAACAATGAATCCCCCAATCATCACGTCGTTGCCCGTCTGAGTGAGTTGAGCGAACGCCGATGACGCGAGCAAACTCGCGGCAGAAAAAATCGAGAATGCTCGAAGCTTCATCGACCATTGGTTATCAAATTCGGCGACGGTTTGCCACCAAAAACACCTAAAGCGCAGTTTCTTGTCAGAAGGAGCTGGCTAACTGGAATGCTTGCCGAGCTTCAGGTGACGCCCTGTCGCTACAGCTAAGGTCGGCTTCGCAACGGTTGGATGCGCGTTGAGCTTGCAAATCCGAGCCCGTTTCGGGCATTCTCGCCTTCCATGCGCTGGCCAGCTCAGTCGTCCACCGGCGCGATTGCGCGCGGGATGGTGGCGGCATTTCTTTTTTGTTGGTTCGAGATAGGCAAAATGGACGGCCAAAGTCTGGAAATTGATCCCGTGCCGCGCGTGCTCACGCTGGAAGGTAATTTGATTTTTCGTAACACAACTCTTCTCGCCCAGAACGAAGAGCCTCCGTTATCACCCGAACAATTCAATCCTGACCCCGGCGCTTCGCAGCGAGTTGAGCCCGAGGCGCCGCCGGAACTTTTTCCGCCTGTGCTCCCGCAGCTTCCGGAGTACGGCGAAGAACCGCTTCCGCGTTCGCTCGAACTTCCGCGCAAAGGCGTGCGCGAAGTCGTGCCGCGCCGGACAAAATTACACTACGAGACATACCCGGAATCGGAGCAAGGCGAAGGTTTGCTGCCGGGTTCGCAGCCGGAGCCGAACCGCTGGTTCATCGGATTCGGTCGCTGGAAACGTTATGCCGATCCGTCAACCGAAACGCCGTATCAATCGGAATTGCGGCTTTGGCATCCCTATTTGCAAAGCAAATTCAAAGGCGACGCGCCGATTTTCGGGCAGGACATTTTTCTCAACATCACTGCGGAGGATTTCTTTCAATTTGAAGCGCGCAAGCTGCCGACGCCGAGCGGCGTCAGCGCAGATCGTCCGAACAGCTCGGAGTTTTTCGGGCGCAGCGACCAGCTCTTTTACTCCAACGATTTTTCCATTGCGATCGATCTCTTTAAAGGTGAGACAGCATTTAAACCGGTCGATTGGGCGCTACGCGTGCTTGGTGTTTACAATCACAACTACATCGACGTGGAAGAGCGGAATGTGGTGAATCCGAATCCGCAACAGGGCACCACGCGAGAAAAAGAGTTCTTCGCGCTGCAGGAGGCCTTCGGTGAGATCCACATCCGCGACTTATCGAACAATTACGATTTCGTTTCGTTGCGCGCCGGTATTCAACCGTTCGTGAGCGATTTTCGCGGGTTCATCTTCAACGACACCAATCTTGGCGTCCGCATCTTCGGCAATTACGACAACAACCGGTGGCAATACAACATCGCCGGCTTCGACATGCTGGAGAAGGACACCTACTCCGACTTGAATGAGTTCAGCCGGCGGCAGCAGCAGATCTACCTGGCCAATGTTTTCCGGCAGGATTTGATTTGGAAAGGTTATACTGGCGAGCTCAGTTTCCTGGCGAACTTCGATAATAGCAGTCGGCACTTCGACAAAAACGGCTTCATTACGCGGCCCGCGCCGATCGGCACAGTTGCCGATCATTATGTGCAGGCATACTACCTCGGTTGGACTGGCGACGGACACATTGGCTGGCTCAACATAGACCACGCGTTTTATCAGGTTTTCGGTGAAGATGGCTTAAACGGCATCGCTGGGCGACGCGTCCAAATCAGTGCGCAGATGGCGGCGCTCGAGCTTTCTATCGATAAGGATTGGCTTCGCCACAAACTATCGATCTTCTACGCCAGCGGCGATCACAATCCGACCAACTCGATGGCGACTGGCTTCGACACAGTTTTTGACCGCCCCTTTTTTATTGGTGGTCCCTTCAGTTTTTTCTCACATCAAGGTTTCAACCTCGGCGGCACTGCAGTGAATTTTAAGCAACGCGACAGTCTGGTCGTGGATTTCCGCACCAGCAAATCGGAAGGCCAGTCAAACTTCGTCAATCCAGGCGCGTTCATTGTTGGCTATGGCCTGGACGCGGACATCACACCGAAACTGAAAGGGTTCATGAATGTGAATTACATTCGCACTGTCGACACCGCAGCGACCGAACTCGTCCTTTTCACGAATCGTGCAAGCAATGATTTCGGACTCGATTGCAGCGCAGGATTTCAATGGCGGCCGTTGCTGACAGACAACGTTATTGTCACGGCCGGGGCCGGGTTCTTAGTCCCTCGCTGGGGTTACAAAGATATTTACCGCGCAAACACCAAGCCGGTCTTTGGATTTCCGGGGCCATCCGCTGGTCACGTCGATGATTTTCTTTATAGCGCAATTGCGACATTGACGCTGACCTATTAAATGAAGAGAACGCCGAACGCCCAACGCCCAAAGCCGAAAATCGAATTCGGAGGCAGCCGAGTTGCGGAAACTGGTGATGGAGAGTACGGCGTCCGACGCAAGTACGACTTGGAAGAACGGCTGCTGAATTTCACGGCGGACATTGTTAGTCTCGCCGACTCGCTTCCAAGTACGAAAGCGGGCAATCACATCGCCGGACAATTACTGCGCTGCGGAACGTCTCCGCTCGCGAACCACGGGGAAGTTGAAGCTGCCGAGTCGCGTAAAGATTTTCTCCACAAGCTCCGCGTTTGCTTAAAAGAATTGCGGGAAACCTGGCGATGGCTGCGATTGATTGGTCGGCTTGAACTCGTTGAATCAGCCAAATTGCGGTCCATTCTCACTGAAGTTGAAGAACTGATTCGTATTTTCGCCGCGAGCGTCCGCACAACAGAGAAGAACGCAAGATGACGCGGGGTTGTGATTTTGGAATTGGAAGTTGGGCGTTCGGCGTTGGGCGTTTTCTGCTTTTATTTAGTTTTGCACGGACTGCTATCGCCCAGGAATCTTCCGGCTATGGGCCCCCGACTTCTGTCCCTGTTGAGAGATCGACTATCGCACGTGCAGCTCTGCCGCCACGGAACTGGATCGATCAAACGCAACGCGAAGCAGATGCCAAGAGCATAGGCTGTTTACAATGTCATCAAGGAGTCGAGCCGATGCACAAAGCCGAGCATGTCGTGCTCGGCTGCACCGATTGTCACGGCGGAAATCCTACGCGCGGCCTGACCAAAGAACAGGCGCACATCCTTCCGAGGAACAAGGAATTCTGGAAGACCTCTGCGAACCCACCGAATTCGAACGCTTGGCTGAATCATGAATCGCCGGAATTCATCCGGTTCATCAATCCCGGCGATTTACGTGTCGCGCAACAAGCCTGCGGTCTTTGCCACGGCGAAATCATCCACAATGTAGATCATAGCATGATGAATCATGGCGCGACGCTGTGGGGCGCGGCTCTTTACAACAATGGCAGCTTCTATCTGAAAAATTATCGTTTCGGTCAGGCTTATGGCGC
>WNGK01006415.1_pt1 | contig 17545 bp, 13 predicted proteins | sample 5400601 | NCBI WGS metagenome assembly WNGK01 (sample SAMN13153376, study PRJNA577476) | soil metagenome | isolation source: 60 cm soil or saprolite under Garry oak tree replicate 1 | place: USA:California | collected 2016-06-15
TGCCGCAGAAGAACAACGTCAGCGCAAACGAATGGAAAACAAACTCAAACGTAGCGCCCAACAGCTCGGCTACCGATTGATTCCCTTGGAGCAAATTGCATAGGGGACTGCAAGCGGCATCGTTCTTGTTCATTAGGAGACGGCAGAGCCGTCGAGGAACCTGTTGTTCGCTGGCAGCTTGGGTGCTGCCGAGGAACGCAGGTTCCTCAGCGCTACGCGGTTCGGAATAACATCCGCTTTTCTTGGGAGTGGATTTTCCTGAAAGCTGATGGCTTTTGAAACTAGGTGTGCAGGGCAGAATGTTCCCCTCGGGCTTCATTTATAATCAACTATTCAGCTTACAACTTTGGAGTTTCAAATAAGATGATTCGATTTTTGCAGACCCCTGGGCCGATCAAGAAAATTGTGTTGGGCGGCCTTCTGACCTTCATTTCCGTGATGATGGCCATCACGCTCATTCCCGGAATCGGCGGCAACAGTTTCCTTGGAAGCACGCCGACGAAGGGTGTAGTCGCCACCGTCTCCGGCGAAGAGATCAGCGCCACCGACGTGACCAAGCAGGCCAAGCGCATGGTGGAACAGCAGTTCCCGCGCGGCGGACCGCAGGCAAGCTCTCTGTTGCCATTTTTTTCGCAGCAAGCCGTTAATAATCTAATCAGCGAAAAGCTCCTGTTGGTCGAGGCGCGGCGCATGGGCCTGCGGGCAACAGATGAAGACCTTCGCAACTACCTCCATCAGGGACAGCTCGGGCAGATCATCTTCCCCAACGGCAAGTACGACCAGACAGCCTACGAAGACCTGGCCTCCCGCCTCGGCTTCACAATTCCGCAATTCGAGCCGTTGGTGAAAGAGGAAATCCTTATTAATAAATTGCGCGGCCTGGTCAGCGCCAGCGCCTCGGTCACCGATGCCGAAGTTCGCAAGCAGTTCGAAAAACAGAACGCGAAAGTAAAGTTCGATTACGCGGTTCTTAAGAAAGACGACATTCTCAAAAGCATCCATCCAGCCGAAGCCGAGCTGAAGGCGTTCTACGATCGCAACAAGACCACTTATGTAAATTCGATTCCGGAGAAGCGCCAGCTCAAATACGTCGTATTTGATACCCCCAAGCTGCTTGCGCAAACCCAAGTCACACAGCAGGATTTGCAAAGCTACTACGATCAGCACCGCGAGGAGTATCGGGTGGCCGAGCAGGTGAACGTGCGGCAGATCGTGGTCAAGAAACCACTCCCGGGAACCGATGGGAAAGTCGATCAGAAAGCACTGGACACGGCTCGCGCCAAAGCAGAGGACGTTCTGAAACAGGTAAAAGCCGGTGGAAATTTTGCGGATCTCGCAAAGAAGTACTCTGAGGATACTGATACGTCCAAGAATGGCGGATCTCTTAGCTGGGTTCGACCGGATGTATTTCCCGATGCCGCAGTCAAGAATGCAGTTAGCTCCACTGCAAAGGGACAGAGCAGCGATCTGATCAGCGCCGGTTATGCATTCGTAATCATCCACGTGGACGATAAGCAGGACGCACACGTGAAAAGCCTGGACGAGGTCAAAGGCCAGATCGAGCCTCTAATCAAGCAGCAAAAGACAGCCCAGGCGGCGCAGCACGAAGCTGAGCAACTTCTCACCGACGCTCGCAGCTCTAGCCTCGAGAAGGCAGCCGCGGCTAAGGGACTTCAGGTCATCACTACGGATTTCGTGACCAGCAAAGACGTTCTGCCCGGCATCGGCAGCGATCCCCAATTCATGAGCGCTGCATTTGGCCAGAACCAAAACGCTCCTCCTGACCAGGTTCAGCTGCATCAAGGATACGCAATCTACCAGGTGACGGCTGTCAAACCGCCCTCAACGCCGACTTTCGAAGAAATTCACAGCCGAGTTGAGCAGGAGTTCAAGAACGAACGGGCGGCGCAACTGCTCACTCAGAAGACGCAAGAGCTTTCAGATCGAGCCAAGGCAAGTCACGATCTTAAGAAAACTGCGAAAGAGCTGGGAGCCGAGTACAAAACCAGCGATTTCGTCCTTCCCGACGGCCAAGTGCCGGACATCGGCTCGATGGCTGGACCGGCTGCGGTGGCTTTTACTCTGAAGCCAGGCGAGATCAGCGGTCCCATTGATACCGGCAACAGCGGCGCGGTCCTCTCAGTAACTGACCGTCAAGCGCCAACCGATCAGGATTTTGCAGCCAAGAAGGACCAGATTCGCGACTCGCTAATGCAGACGAAACAAAATGAAGTGTTCGGCCTTTATCTTGGTAGCCTGCGCGAGACCATGGAGAAATCCGGCAAGGTGAAGATCAATCAAGCCGAGCTGCAAACTTTGACCAAGCAGCGAACCGCGGAGAGCGAATAGACAGTGGCTAGTGGCCAGGGGTCTGTTGCCAGCGTTCTTCTGATCACTGCGACTGACAACTAGCCACTGACTGCCACTAACCACTAGTCACTGACAACTGCTTTCCCATGACCTTTCCCCGCTCGACCGGAATTCTACTTCATCCGATTTCACTGCCATCGCGCGGTGGTATCGGCGATCTCGGCTCTGCAGCCTGCGAATTCCTCGACTTTCTGGCCGAAGCGCGCCAGGGACTCTGGCAAGTCCTGCCGCTCAATCCGCCAGCCAATGGCAATTCGCCCTACTCGTCAACCTCCGCCTTCGCAGGAAATCCCTTGCTGGTCAGTCTTGACCGCCTTGCGGAGCATGGTTGGCTTGATCCGGCTGCACTTTCGGACCTGCCCACGCAAGTTAGCCGTATCGACTACGAGCAAGTGAATCGCGACAAGCTTCCACTTCTGTGGCAAGCGGCGAGAAATTTCTTGGAACGCGCATCCGGCGATGCTCGCCAGCGCTTCAATCAGTTTTGCGAAGGAAATTCCTGGTGGCTTGAAGACTGCGTCCTGTTCGATACCCTCCGCGAGCGCCACGGAAAGAACTGGAACCTGTGGCCCGTCGACCTCGCTCGCCACCGGACCACAGCGATCAACTCCGTGCGGCAAGAACTTAGTACAGAACTCTCCGTCCGCCGTGCCGTGCAGTTCTTTTTCTGGGAGCAGTGGCGCGCTCTGCGTCACTACTGTGCTGAGAAAGCTATTCGCATCGTCGGCGATATCGCGATCTTTGTGGACTATGACAGCGCCGATGTGTGGGCGCATCGCGATTTGTTTCGATTGAGGGAAGAAGATCTTCTCCCCGAAGTTGTCTCCGGCGTGCCTCCCGACTATTTCAGCGCCACGGGCCAACGCTGGGGCAATCCTCTCTACAACTGGGAGACCATTCGCGCCACCGGCTATCAATGGTGGATGCAACGCCTGCGCTGGGCCACGCAGACTTGCGACTTCATCCGCCTCGATCACTTTCGCGGATTCGCGCAGTTCTGGGAGATTCCTGCCGACGAGCCGACCGCAATCAACGGGCGCTGGGTGGATGGTCCCAGCGACGAGTTCTTCAACAAGGTAAGAGAAGGGCTTGGAGGTCTGCCGTTTTTCGCGGAAGACCTCGGCTTGATCACGCCCGACGTGGTCGAACTTCGTGAGCGTCACAAGATTCCTGGCATGGCAGTGCTGCAATTCGCTTTTGGCGATGTCGGCGCACATGCTTATCTCCCACACCGGTTGACTCCCGATCGCGTGGTCTATACGGGCACGCACGACAACGACACCACGTTAGGCTGGTGGTCCACGCTGGGTGAAAAAGAACGCGCAGCAGTACTGGCGCTGGTTGGATCCTGCGAAGATGGCCCGAACTGGGGATTGACCCGCCTCGCGCAAAGTTCTCCGGCAAGTTTTTCAGTTGTGCCTCTGCAAGACGTCCTCGGCCTGGGCAGCGAAGCCCGCCTGAACACCCCTAGCACGAGCGTGGGAAATTATCATTGGCGTTGTCAGCCGAGAGCGCTCAACCCGGGTCTGGCGGAGAAGCTAGCTGCTCTGGCCGAGGTCACCGATCGGTTACCCGAACCGCCGCTACTGGTCGAGACCGAGCCCTCTATTGCATAAAAAAGCCGGAGCCCTTCGGCTCCGGCTTCAGCGTTGGCTGGTTCGCCCGGATAAAACTTGCTAGGGTGCCTCTGCCCGTGTGGGTCGGACATTCCTGTCCAACGCTTTTGACCTATGACTTCCAGTTCGAAACGCTGCCGCAATCAGCGACGACAGATGCGCGAACCGCTAGCTTTTGTCGGACAAGAATGTCCGCCCCACACGATCTAAGCGCTTCTACGTGGACGCATGGTCAAATCCCTGACTTGCGTCAAAATGCTCGACATCTGCATGCCGTTCAGCTGCGAAACAAAGGGCAGCATCTCCGCGATGAACGGATCTTTCATCAGTTCGCTGATCTCCTCCTGGCGATTCCTTTCACCGCCACTTAGCAGATCGGGCACAGTCACCTCCAGAGCCCTCGCCAGGCGTTCCAAAGACGAAAGCGTGGGCGTGGCTTTCTCGTTTTCAATTTTCGACACATAAGTTCGTGGCACCGACATGCGTCCCGCAAGCTGCCGCTGGCTCAGGCCATTGCGCAGCCGCATGGCGCGGATGGAGGCCGCAAGATTCAAGTGCCCGCGATGCGCAGCCGGCATAAGCTGCGGCGCTGGCGCCTGCACAATTTCCGGCTCCTCTTCGTCTAAGGACAAGTGGCACCGGCGGCAAAGACTGTTAGATGTGCGAAATTGGACTAAAAGGCAGCGATCACACCGTACAACCTCCCGGGAATCAACCGGGGCTAGAGTAGTGGCCATCGACAGGTGGGAGTTGCCAGAGCGGGCAAGACCCCAAGGAACCCAGCGCTTGTGGTTCCAATCTCTTGGGTAATCTGCGGTACCATGCCTGTGGAAGTCAAGTTAATTCTGGGACTAAATACGAAATCGTTCCTACAAAAACCGGAAATAACCGGCGAAAACCCGGAGAAACCCGGCGTGAAAACGTGATCGATAGAAATGCAGCCTGGTGTTTACTAACTGAGTTCACTCAATCAGAAAGTTTGCGCAAACATGCGCTGGCGGTGGAGGCGTGCATGCGGGCTTACGCTCTCAAGTGCTCGGCGGATGAGGAATTGTGGGGAGCTGTTGGCCTGCTGCACGATTTCGATTACGAGAAATACCCGAGCGCGCAGGAACATCCATACCGCGGAAACGAAATCCTGAAAGAGCATGGATATTCCGACGAAATCCGCCGCGCCATAATGTCGCACGCCGATTACTCCGGAGTCACTCGCGACAGCCAGATGGAAAAGGCCCTCTTCGCCTGCGATGAGCTTGCCGGATTCATCACCGCCGTCGCGCTGGTGAAACCGGCCAAGTCGCTGGCCGAGGTTGACGCGAAATCAGTTCGCAAGAAAATGAAAGACAAAGCCTTTGCCCGCAGTGTCAGCCGGGACGACATCGTGAACGGCGCGAAGGAGTTGGGCGTGGACCTGGATGAGCACATCACGTTTTGTATCGAGGCGATGAAGGGGGTCGCAGTGGAGTTGGGGTTGGCAGGAAATTCGTCGGCATGACTCCCTTCCCGGTTTGTACATCCCCTAGAGAGACCCGTTCAGCCGGCCCCGTCGAGTTGGACACCTCAACGTTAGCAGCACCTTACTGTCGGCCGTTTGGTTTGATCGGCGGTTCGCAGGAATCTCGCGTAGGAGTCTGGGCACACCGGCAAGGCTTCAGTCGCACAGAATCGCTCATATGCGGACTCTTCGAAGATTTCCTTCAGCGTTGCAAGGAGCACCCGAAAGACCTTCACCCTCGTTCCTCCACCAGTCGCGTGACCACAAACGGCGACTCTTTCATTCGTGCTTCTCTCTTACCACTGAGTATCCCGAGCCACTGACGAGCCGACTCAAGCAGAATCAACGTCACCATGACGACCAGGATGCCAGTCACTACCGCATCCAGCCGGTTGTTGAAGATCAAGCGCGTATTTCCGCCTGCTGCCGCAAGCTGCCGTGCCTGAGCGAGAAATCCGATGCGCGGATCGGAATCAAACACCTTGTGCCACGATGCAGTCGATGTAACAGTAACCAGCCACGCCAGCGGCGCAAGCGTCACCAGCGCATACTTCGCGCGGTGCATCTTGACGATGATGGTGGTGGCGACGCACAGCGCCACCGCAGCCAGCAATTGGTTCGCAATCCCAAACAGTGGCCACAGAGAATTAATCCCGCCCAGCGGATCGCGTACGCCCTGCCAGAGGAAATATCCCCAGGCGGCGACGATCAAGCCGCTGGTTGCCAGGATCGAGGGATACCAACTCGTGCGCCCCAGCGGTTTCCAGATGTGCCCGAGGGCGTCTTGAATCATGAAGCGGCCGACGCGCGTTCCAGCGTCAAGCACTGTGAGAATGAACAATGCCTCAAACATCAGCGCAAAGTGATACCACAGCGCCATCACCGCCTGTCCGCCCAGGCTGTTCGCAAAAATGTGGGCCATGCCGACCGCAAACGCCGGTGCGCCTCCAGTGCGATTAAACAGAGTTTGCTCACCAACGGTGCGCGCCAGAGCCTGCATCCCTGCGGCGGTCACCGGGAACCCCCAGCCGCTGATTGTGCTCGCAGCTTTCTCCGGCAACTGTCCGGCAATCCCTGCCGGACTGTTGATCGCAAAATAGGTGCCGGGATCAAGCACGCATGCGGCAACCGTTGCCATGACCGCGACCATGGATTCTGCCAGCATTGCGCCATACCCTACCATTCGAATCTCAGTTTCGCGGCGGATGAGCTTGGGGGTCGTGCCACTTGAAATCAGCGAATGAAATCCGCTGATGGCTCCGCAGGCAATTGTGATGAACGCAAAGGGGAAGACTTTGCCGGCGAATACCGGCCCCGTGCCGTCGATGAATCGTGTAAGGGGAGGCATGTGCAGCGTGGGGTGCATGGCGACAATTCCCAACGCCAGCAACCCAATTGTCCCCAGCTTCACAAACGTGCTCAGATAATCGCGTGGCGCCAGCAACAACCAAACCGGCAGGGCTGAAGCTGCGAAGCCATAGAGAATGATTGCGATTGCCAATCCAGGTGCGCTCAATGTGAAGTACCTGGCAACCGCCGGAGTCTGCGATGCCCACTGTCCACCCCAGATCGCGGCCAGTACCAGCACAAATCCAAGGGCCGAGGTCTCGAGCACACGCCCCGGGCGCAATCGACGAAGGTATACGCCCATCAGCAGCGCGATCGGAATCGTCATGGCAATTGTGAATGCACCCCAGGGGCTCTGCTTGAGCGCGTTCACCACAATCAATGCGCACACCGCAAGCAGGATGACCAGAATAGAAATGACGGAAGCATAAGCGACCAGTCCGCCGACGGGCCCGATCTCCTCTTTGGCCATCTCAGTCAGCGATTTCCCATCGCGCCGCACCGAAAACAGTAAGATGACGAAGTCTTGCACGCATCCGCCAAAGACCGCGCCCACAAGGATCCACAATGTGCCTGGCAGATATCCGAATTGTGCTGCCAGTACTGGCCCGACCAGCGGGCCAGGCCCGGCGATTGCCGCGAAATGATGTCCGAAGACCACCCATTTGTGTGTGGGAACAAAGTCGCGCCCATTTTCCAGCCGCTCAGCTGGAGTTGCGCGTTGCCGATCAAGAGAGAGAACTTTCGCCGCGATGAACTTGCTGTAAAAGCGATATCCAAGAGCGTAAGTGCAGATGGCCGCCGTCACGAGCCACAGAGCGTTGATCTGTTCGCCGCGGTGCAGGGCAATCGTTGCAAGCGCCAACGCACCCAGGGCGGCGATGCCGACCCAGACGGCAACTTGAAGCTTGGATTTCATAGGAAAGAAGTCGAAACGGATGTATTGTGGCTGGTTTTGTTGATGCTTGCAATATCGGCTTAAGGCCTAGGTCAGCACCTCAGCCAATGTTCCGCCAGCGATCACATCAGCAATCCTTGCAAAATCGCCATACATGACACGATCTTTGTCCATCGTCGGACAAACCGAACGGATTTCCTGCCAGGCCTTCTGACCGCGCTTCCCAGTCTTCATTGGAGCGACGAAGTCCAACGCCTGCGCCGCCGCCATCGCCTCAATCGCCAGCACATTGCGTGTGTTCTCGACAATCCGCCGCAGCTTCAGCGCAGCCGTCATGCCCATCGAAACGTAGTCTTCCTTGTTTCCCGACGTTGTGATCGAATCCACCGATGCCGGGTGCGACAGCACTTTGTTTTCGCTCACCAGTGCTGCCGCAGTTACCTGCGGCATCATGAAACCGGAGTTCAAACCCGCGCCCGGGGCAAGGAACGGCGGCAGCCCTTCGTTCAGCGCGGGATTCACCAGCCGTTCAATTCTGCGCTCGGAAATTCCGGCGAGTGCAGTGAGAGCGATTGCGAGAAAATCAAGGGCGAAGGCAATTGGCTCACCGTGGAAATTTCCTCCCGAGAGCACTTCGCTTGCGGAGCTTTGCTCCGCTGGACGGGCGTGGACACCCGTCGCTACATGGCCACCAGCGAGAAATACAAGGGGATTGTCCACCGCCGAGTTTGCTTCCGTCTCGAATACTCGGCGGCAGTTAGCCAGCGTGTCTCGCACCGCTCCATGCACTTGCGGGATGCAGCGCAGCGAATATGCGTCTTGCACCCGTCCGCAATCGCGGTGCGACTCGCGAATCTGGCTGCCCTCGAGCATCCGGCGCAGATTGCTGGCAGACTGGATCTGCCCAGGATGCGGGCGCGCCTGATGAATACGATCATCGAACGCTACGTCCGTGCCACGAAGCGCGTCCAGCGTCATGGAGCCGATCACGTCGGCCGAGTCCACCAAGGTTTCAGCCGCAAGGAGCGACAACGTTCCGACCGCCAGCATGGCCTGAGTTCCGTTGATCAACGAGACTGCTTCTTTGGCCTCGAGCACCAACGGCCTGATGCCGGCGCGTTGAAGAGCATCGGCCGATGGGCATCGCTTGTTATCGTCAGCGAAACATTCGCCTTCCCCGATTAGCGACAGCGCAAGATGCGCCAAAGGGGCCAGGTCTCCACTTGCTCCCACGCTGCCCTGCGAAGGAACAAACGGCGTGACCCTGCGATTCAACATCTCGCAAATCGTGTCGATCACAATCGCGCGCACGCCGGAATGACCCTTGGAAAGGGAATTAGCGCGAAGCAGCATCATGGCCCGGGTTTCCGCCACAGACAGCGGCTCTCCGACCCCAACGGCATGCGAGCGCACCAGATTGACCTGCAGTTCGCGAATCTGGTCTCCCGCGATGCGCACGTCGCTAAGCTTGCCCACGCCTGTGGTGATCGCATATGAAAGCTGATTCCCAGCAACCAGCGCGTCCACTACGGCCCGTGCACGTTCCACCGCCTCGCGGGCATTTGGCGTAAGCAGCAGGGAACGCCCGTCCAACGCCACCTCGCGCACGGCCTCAAGCGGCAGATCGTTTCCGTTGATGTGTAGGGCTTTCATAAGAGCAGCTCTTAGCAATTAGCTATCAGCTCTCTCCGTTCCGACGCGGGTATCTGTTAATCTCATGCGGTTTCCTTTGTGTGCCGCTTCCTCCGTGTGCCTCTGTGTCCTCTGTGGATAAAGATTTCTTCCTGCCGCGTCGCGAAACACGGTCATGTACTTCTCCGGAATCGTTTTTACCTGCATCTGAGCGTCCGTCACAATGTGCGTCGTCTCTCCTTCCGCCAGCAGCATGCCGTCACTCACACGCACTAGTTCATATCCAAAGTGAACCAGCGACTCACGAACGTTCTTCAGGTGCGTGCGGACGATGACTTCATCGTCATATCGCGTCGGAGCTTTGTAACGGCAGCGCGCATCCACCACGGCAATGAAGCAACCGTCATTCTGTTCCATGTCGCGATAGGAGAATCCCAGTTGCCGCAAGAGTTCTACCCGGCCTACTTCAAACCAGATGAAATGATTGGCGTGATAGGCCACGCCCATCTGATCGGTTTCCGCGTAACGCACTCGCAGGCGCACCTCGCATACCCGATCGCTCACTTTCCGCTCCAGCTCGGTTTGCGCTTTTCGAGAAACGATGTCACGCCTTCTCGAAAGTCGGCGGTTTGCCGGATCGCGGCATTCTGTTCCACCGCCTGCTCAATCTGTTGATCAAGCGCCTTTGCAAGGAATCCGTTCACCAGCTTCTTGGTGGCGCGCACTGATGATGGACTATTTTCCATCAGTTGCAATGCAAGTTCGCGCGTATGCGACATCAGGCGGTGGGGCGGAATCATCTCGTTCACCAGGCCGAAGCGATGTGCTTCCGCAGCGTCAAATATTCGGCCCGTCAGCAGAAGATCACGAGCGACCTTGTGTCCAACCTGCCAGACAAGAATCGACGAAACAATTGCGGGCACGAACCCAATTCGCACCTCGGTATATCCAAATTTTGCCTCGGGTACGGCAAGCGTAAAGTCGCACATGGTCGCTAACCCGGTCCCTCCCGCAATGGCAGCGCCGTTCACTGCAGCGATGGTTGGCTTTGGAAAATCGTAGAGCCGGCGAAAAACGCTCGCCATGTGTCGCGAGTCTTCGACGTTTTCGGCGTGCGACTTGCCGATCAGAGACTTCAATTCGTCCAAGTCGAGTCCGGCGCAAAAGGCTTTCCCGGCTCCAGTAAGTATCACGATCAGCGCATCGGACTTTTCAACCTCATCTAAAGCCGCAAGGATCTCATCGACCAGTTGAAAACTGAGCGCATTGCGCTTTTCCGGACGATTCAGGGTTAGGGTTGCAACCCCAGTGTCGTACGCGAGTTCCAAGGCGTGAAATTCCATGGTCAGGTGAAACAGGAGATTATACGGCCCCGGTCGCACGTGGACATCACCGCGCCGAACTTGGTACGAGGCTACATCAACTTTCTTCTTACCATGTCCAGCGCCTGCTGCGATGCGAACCAGCGTATTCGCGCGCGATCGCCGGGGAAATTCCGCTTTGTCACTTCCGTTCCGTTCTCACTGGCAAGCGCGTGGTACACGAGCCCAACTGGTTTTTCTGCCGTACCACCGGTCGGGCCGGCAACCCCCGTGACCCCCAGTCCCAGTGTTGTCCCGCAACGTTTACGTATGCCATCAGCCAGCGCGCGAGCCACTTGCTCGCTCACTGCGCCATACACCTCGATCAAGTCCGCGGGAACATCGGCGAGTTGCGTCTTCAACTCATTGGAATAAACGACGGCGCCGCCGATGAAATAGCGCGAGCTGCCGCTCACCGAAGTCAACCGCTCCGCGACCAGCCCGCCAGTACACGATTCCGCAACCGACAGTGTTGCATTCCGCATTTGCAGGAAGTAGCTGACAATCTGCTCGAGCGAGTCGCCATTGTCGGAGTAGACGTTGTCCCCGAGTTCCTCTTCCATTTTTCCGATCAGGTCGTCCAGGAGCTGCTCTGCTGCATCTTGCGACTGCGCTTGCGTCTTCACGTGCAGTTGTATCTCGCCCGGTCCCGCAAGGATGGTGGTATTGACATCGGGAAAACGTTTGTAAATCGGTGCAACCCGCGCGTCACACGCCGACTCTCCCATTCCCGTTATCTTGAGTACTCGCGTTGCCAGGAATTTCCTCGGAACTTTCGCACGGAGGCGCTCCAGAACCGCGCTCTCGAACAATGCCCTCAATTCGTGCGGTGGCCCCGGCAGGAGAATAATAATTTTCTCTTTGCCGTCCGATTTCCCGCTGATCCATTGGCCAGGCGCAGTGCCGTTCGCATTTGGAAGAACCGTTGCACCCGTGATCGCATCCCCCTGCTTTATGTTGTTCGGGGACATCTTCCAGCCATGCTCGGCGAATCTGCGCTCGATTGCTTGTACGATCTGTGGATCGCGCCGAAGCTGCAGGCCTAGGGTTTCGGCCACAGCTTCGCGAGTCAGATCGTCCTCGGTCGGGCCTAATCCACCGCTCAAGAGCAGAATGTCGGCGCGTGAAAGGCCCGAGCTGATGACTCGTACCAGGTCTTTGAGGCTGTCCCCGACGATTGTTTTGAAGGCGACCTCAACGCCCAGATTATTCAGCTGTTCGGTGAGATAGAGCGAGTTGGTGTCCTGTCGAAAAGGAGTCAACAGCTCCGATCCCACAGCGATGATTTCCGCAATCACTCTGGCAGTCTAAACCTGAATTCCGAAGTTCCGGGGTTTGTTTTCTCGTAGGCATCTGAGACAACAGGAGGATGAAACCAAATGCTGCGGACAATCCAGTCCCGCGCGAGATCAGCGCCCTGTTGTCGAACGAGCGGCTGATTCTATGCGAGACACAACGTGCGGTGACGCCGCTGGGCGGCGCTACCGTTTTCGTAGTTTTTCTTCACAAGCCGAGTGGCAGATGGAGCGTTTGCCGGTGCGCAACCACGGCTACAGCCTGGACTTGGATTCCACCGTCTTCGAGCGCTACGGTCAGCAGGAAGGCTCGTTGAAGGGCCACAATCCGCGCAAACATGGACGTCCCAGTCGGAGTGGTGGAGTTTCTCCAAGAAGCCCTCGCGCTGTGGGGACAGCGCCAAACGATCCGCTTGGTCCGAGCTGATTCCGGCTTCTTCGAGGACAAGCTGCTGTGCTTTTTAGAACCGCGCTCGCTGCCCTACATTGTAGTCGCCCGGCTGACCAAGTGGGTCAAGCGCGAAGCCCAGCGGGTCGCGGCCTGGAAGGCGCTGGACGAAATCTATTCCGTCGGCGAGTTCCGTGTGCAGCTGCTGGGTTGGGAGCGCGAGCGCCGCTTCGTCGCGCTCCGTGAACTGGTTCGCGAAGGCCGCAACCGCGTGGGCCGCAGACTTCTGGAGGTGCCCGGCTACACTTTTCGCGTCTTCGTCACCAGCCGCAGCGATGCCCCGGAAGAAATCTGGCGCGATTACAACCGGCGGGCCGATATGGAGAACCGCATCGCCGAACTCAAGCATGATCTGGGCGCCGACGGGTTCTGTCTCAAAGAGTTCTTCGCCACCGAAGCTGCCTTCCAGGCCGTCTTGCTCCTGTTCAACCTGCTCTCCGAGTTTCAGCGCGCGGCTGGCCTACCCGCCTACCGCGAGCCCGCGACGCTGCGCACGCAGGTGTTCACCTGTGGCGCCATCCTGGGCCGGGCAACATCGCCGAAGTTGGATACTGCCATTGCTACCTGATCCAGAAATCATCACTCACCGGCGATCACACTCACGCAAAAACAGGCATTCAAGGCTCAACTTCGGAATTCAGGCTAAACGCTTACGGCCATTCATCGCGACGATTTACCTGCTCCACAATCATTTAAGCTTCGCCACGAGCTTCTGGAACCGCGGGTCGTCGCGCAAGATGTTGTAGTCCGAATCGTGCTCCACCCAGTCACGCTTGCCCCAGCCTCGCGCAAACACGCGCTCGAGTAACTCCAGTGCGTCTTCTTTCTGCCCAGCCTTCGCGTGCAGGCAGGCGCCGTTGATCAGCGCGCCCATATCGTCGGGATAGAGCTCAAGCGACCGTCGAGACCACTCCATAGCACGCGCTGTTTGACGATCCTCGAAAAGCGCCCCCGAGCCGAGGGACAGGGCCCGTCCATCGAGTGGATTCAGCACCAGGACGTGCTCGGCACGACGAATGCCCTCTCGCGTGGCATCCGTTGCTTCTTCGCTTCGTCCTAGCATACGTAGCGATTGCCCAAGGAGCATGGGACTCTGAAAGTCCTCTGGGCGGACTTCCCCTGCTCTGCGAAAAAGTTCGGCGGAGCGGCCCAGGTCTCCGCTTGCGAAGCTGGCGCGGGCGAAATAGTAGTACGCCTCGAACAAATTGGGATTGAGGCGAATGGCCTCTTCGAATTCCTGCGAGGCCTCATCGTAGCGCCGGGACAGCGACAGCGTAGCGCCTCGCGCCACATGGGCCTCGGCAAAGCCCGGCGCCAATTCCAGAGCTCTTCGGCTCGCCCGTTCTGCCTTGACCAGGTCGTCTTCTCTCGCTCCAAACCACTCGTGCAGGGTGGCATGCACAACTGCCAGCCAGGACCAGGCTGGACCGTAGCTGGCATCCAGCCCGATCGCACGCTCGAACATCTCGCTGCTCGTCTGCAGGTCTGTCTGTGTCATGCGATGAATGTGCTGGCGTCCACGCAGGTAGTACTCATAAGCCGCCGCACCCGTCTGAGGGCGCAGCAAAGACGGCTTCTCGCGGCTGCTCAGAACGCTTCCCCGCAGGGAAGTCGCGACGCTTTCCGCGATCTCGTCCTGGATGGCCAACACGTCGTCAAGCGTGCGATCGAAGCGTTGAGACCACCTGTGATAACCGGTGGTGACTTCGATGAGCTGGACCGTTACGCGGAGATGATTGTCCGCTTTTCGAACGCTGCCTTCGAGCAATGTCCCGACTCCTAGATGTTGGCCAATCGCACGAACGTCTGCGCCAGCGTCGCGAAATTGAAAGGACGCGGTCCGAGCCGCTACTCGAAGGCCATGAATGCGGGTAAGGGCGTTAATCAGTTCCTCCGCGAGACCTTCGCAGAGGTAGTCCTGGTCGCGACCGGGACTCATATCGGCGAACGGAAGAACTGCAATTGCGGAAATATCATTCGTCGGCAACGCTAAATCGGCAACATCTTCGGGCGTCGTCTCGGAGAGCCGGGCGACGAATCGGTATCCAACTCGAGGCACGGTTTCGATGTATTGCGGTCCGGTGGCTTTTTCTCCGAGCGCCTTGCGCACCAGGGAAATGTTGCGATCCAGGTTGTTCTCCTCCACCGTGGTCTCGGGCCAGACGGCGTTCATCAGGTCGCGTTTGGCGACAAGCGTTCCGTGCCGTTCTACCAGAACGCGTAACGTCTCAAATGCCTTTCCGGCGAGCGGGACGGAGCGGCCCCCACGCATCAACCGGTGCTCCTTCAGTTCCAGCCGGAAGGGACCGAACTCATAGACGCCGTCTGTAAGTTGTGTGATCACGTTGTCAGAAAAACACCAGAAAAAAATCAGCCCCGCCAAAGGACATAGGCGCCCGTTCGGAGAGTAAATAGGATCGTCGGGAGCCGTTCCCGAGGCTTTCAAATTGTAACCCCAGACGCAACCCCAAGGAGGATGCATGCTCGGACGAGTCGCGGCGTTTGTTTACGGCGCCGCTTGCTATCTAGTTTTTTTGGCAACTTTTCTATACGCGATTGGGTTCCTCGGAAATTTTGGAGTTCCGAAGTCAATCGATTCCGGACCGCGGTCGTCGCTCACGGTGGCACTGGCCATCAATTTCTCATTGCTGGGGCTATTCGCTCTGCAGCACAGCCTGATGGCGCGGCAATGGTTCAAGACCGCATGGAACCGGATCGTGCCCGAGGTGGTCGAACGCAGCACCTACGTGCTGTTCTCCAGCCTTGCCTTGCTGCTGCTGTTCTGGAAGTGGCAACCCATGGGCGGAATGATCTGGAGTGTGGGAAGTACGCCTGGTCGACTCGCCCTGCAAGTCTCGTATGGCTTTGGCTGGCTGACCGTACTGATCACGACATGTCTCATCAACCATTTTGATCTATTCGGATTGCGCCAAGTCTGGCTGCATCTGCTGGGGCGTACTTACACAGCTATCGGGTTCCGCACGCCGGGGCCGTACCGCGTGGTCAGGCATCCCTTATATGTGGGTTGGCTGCTCGTGTTCTGGTCCGCACCGGTAATGACATCTGCGCATCTCGTCTTCGCAATTGTCACGACCGCTTACATTCTCGTCGCGATTCAATTCGAGGAGCGAGATCTGGTTCGACTTCACCCAGAATATGCCGAGTATCGCGGCCAGGTGCCGATGATCGTGCCCGTCGGTTCATCCAGGCGGCGTGAAGGCACGGAAGTGCTCCCGACAACTGCGAAACAGGCGAGTTAACGCTTCCGCGAATGGGCCGGCTTGAGGATGACAGTAAATGTTCCAGGTTCGCCTATGCCCTTTGTTTCCGGGGACGTGACGGCCTTTGTAACTTGTTTGGAATTTACCTGGAAATTTCCAACGGGCCGCTAAGGACGATTCTGAGTGGAATCGCCTAGTTTGCATGTGGGCCGACCTCCTGGCTGCGACTAGGCGCGATTTAGTGGAAGTCGTCGATGCCGACTGACGCAGGATCAAAGAGCTTCACATATGACAGGGTTTTTACAAGCAGAGGGTATTTACGATCATCGAATCCGTAGGCGGGGGAGGCCTGTTCGATTCGCAGATACGTCACGCTTGGTTGCGTCATCCCTCGTGCGGCCTCGGTCGGCCGCGCCCACGACTCTGATCAGAAGAAAATTTGATGTCTAGCGCCACTAGAACGACGCGGTATTCGTCTTTGTCGCTGAAAGACGTCGTCTGCCTCTGCGCCGGGTCCGGGGATGACGAGGCATGGGAGGAGTTCGTTTCCCGGGTCAGAAAGCCGATCAGCCTCATTATTGTGCGCACGGCCTCCCGGTGGGGCGAGCCTTCTCGGTCCCTAGTCGAGGATCTGATCCAAGTAACCTATCTCAAACTCTGGGAAGGCGGATGCCGCCTCCTGCGCGACTTTGCTATCCAGCGTCCCGAAGCTATTTTGGGATATTTGAAGAAGACCGCTGCCAACGCAACTCACGACTATTTCAAGCATGGACATAGTCAATCATCAGGCGGTGACGAGAGGCATGTTTCCACGAGCGATGTTGACCCCGAGGCGGGGAGAGAGGCTCATGGCAGCGAAGAAAAGATCGCCTTCGAAGTCTTTTTGAATGAGATCGATGAATACCTGAAGCGCTGCTTGATTGGACCCGACCAAGAGCGCGACCGAATGATTTTTTGGCTCTACTTCCGCCAAGGGATGAGCACCAAAGAAATTGCCTCCCTGCCGACGATCGGACTGGGCACTAAGGGAGTTGGAAGCGTCATTGAACGGCTGAAGCACAGCATTCGGGAGCAGATACTTGGTCGTTCGGATTCCGACGATGGCGAGGGGGTAGAGTCAAAAGCAAATTCCCTCGCGAACTCGTATTAATGGTGTAGGGAGTGTCGGAATTTGGATCGTCCATTCAATAAGCATATTGATAATAACGAGCTCAACGCTCTCGTGCCCTCGTTTTCGGAGAACGGACAGGAGATGTCTGGGCTTTCTCCGGACTCCATTCGCGAGGCCGAGCGTCACGTGCGCTCATGCGTCGATTGCAGCCGGAGCGTATCGAAATACCGGCAACTCGTGAATAGGTTATCGACGGTAGTCTCGGAAGCCGTATCGCCGGGCGCTGACTGTCCCAAAGATGATGAAGATGTCGACTGGCATGAAGTGGCTGCCGGACTGTGGCCGGAGTTGAAGGCAAGGCAGTTGATGCTACATGCATCTCTTTGCGACTACTGCGGACCCCTGCTTCGCGCCGCCACGTCTCTGGAGAACCAGCCGGCTCCTAACGAAGAAAAACTGCTGATGCAACTGAAGAGGCCGTCGCGGCCCGAATCCGTTGGTCGGCGTGTGCTGTCTTTGCCCACGACTTGGCAGCTTATGAGGTGGTTGGTTCCGGCGGCAGCGCTCATAGTGATTATTGGAGTTTTAGCTACGAGACCGCCGTCATCACCGGCGCTACTCTCTGGGCCAAGGTTAGCCGAATTCGCTGTCAGTACTTACAAGCAGCACGCCCGCGGTAGTCTTGCGCTCGACGTTCGTTCGGAGTCGCAGCAGGCGCTTAATGCATGGTTCAAAATCAAGTCCCCTTTTT
>WNGK01003274.1_pt1 | contig 17542 bp, 37 predicted proteins | sample 5400601 | NCBI WGS metagenome assembly WNGK01 (sample SAMN13153376, study PRJNA577476) | soil metagenome | isolation source: 60 cm soil or saprolite under Garry oak tree replicate 1 | place: USA:California | collected 2016-06-15
CGTCTCCAATACCGGCTGGCCCGCGTTGAATACTGAAGGTGGGACAGACCCACTCTGCTCTAGCTGTGCTCCAGACACAATACTGGACGGAAGCGCAGGCTACACCACAACAACATTCGCCTTCATACAAGCACTGACGAATCTCTACGATAGTAATACTCCTCAGAGGATCAACTGGGTCTGGTGGCCCGCAGGAAGCTGGACAAACACGCCCGGAGCGGGAACGTATGGAGCGACGCAGTGCAATAGCAACCCCATAGGCTGGGGCTGCCTACTGACATTCATACCCCTAGCTCAGCCCGGTCCCGACTTCACCATCTCGGCAACTTCGCCCAGCGCGGTCAACACCGGCCAATCCGCCAGCTCCACAATAACCATCGCCTCGTTGAACGGCTTCAGCGGGACAGTCTCTCTCACTGACACGATCCCATCAGGACTAAACTGTGGCACCATAAGTCCAACAACCCTATCAGGCTCCGGGACGGCGACTGTGTCGTGCAATGCGAGCGCGGGAGGCACTTACACACTGACGATAATCGGAACCAGTGGTTCTCTAATCCATTCAGCAGTCGCAACTTTTACCGTAAAACAGGCAGACTTTACCATAACCGCTTCAGCACCCGCGGCCGCTAGTGCCGGCCAATCCAGTACGACGACTCTCACGATAACCGCAGTCAACGGCTTCACGGCCACCGTAGCCTTGACGGACACGGTGCCGAACGGTCTCAGCTGCGGAAACATCAGCAGCACGAGCATAGCCGGATCAGGAACCGCCTCGGTCTCATGTAGCGCAACCAACGCGGGCAGCTACACACTAACAATCACAGGAACAAGCGGATCACTCACCCATTCTACAACCACGACCTTCAACTTCCGCGACTTTACTGTGACCGCTTCTTCGCCCGCGTCTGTCTCCACCGGTTCATCAGGAACATCCACGATCACGCTGAAAGCGTTGAACGGTTTCTCTGGAACGATCTCGATCTCCGACACGATCCCCTCCGGACTCTCCTGCGGCTCAGTGACACCGAGCAGCGTCAGCGGCTCCGGAACCGCAACGCTGTCTTGTAGCTCGAACACCCAGGGAGTCTACACCGTAACTATCACTGCTACAAGCGGTTCCCTAACTCACCAGGGAACAACCGCCTTCACATTCGGCACTCCCTCCGACTTTACAATAACAGCAACTTCACCGTCCGCTGTGAACGTCGGCTCGTCTGCAACATCGACACTTACGATAAAGCTGATTCACGGGTTGACGGGCCCGGTAACCCTCACCGATAATGTGCCATCTGGGCTCAACTGTGGCACCATCTCACCAACCAGCTTCACTGCGAATGGAACCGCAACTGTATCATGCTCATCCTCGTCCGCGTCAACCTACACGCTGACAGTCACCGGCGCCAGTGGAAGCCTGACCCATACCGCCTCAGCCACATTCACCTTCCATAGCTTCAGCCTATCAGCAAACCCCTCAAGCTTCTCGCTCAACACTGGAGCGCAAGGAACCTCCACTATCAGTCTCAACCTTCTGAACGGATTCGGTTCAACGGTCGCGCTGAGCGTTACTAGCCCAGCCGGAGTAACTGCCTCGCTCAGCACCACATCCATAAGCGGATCCGGAACCTCAACCTTGACAATCAGCCCAACGACAGTAGGCTCCTACACCGTCATCGTGACGGGAACGAGCGGGTCCCTGACAAGAACCGTATCCCTAACCGTTACAGTCGGGACCCAGGTTTCGCCAATCCTGACCGCACCATCATCAGAGAGCGTCGCTCAGACCTCCACCCTCACATTCACAGTGACAGGCACCGAGTCTTCCGTCCCAACACCTAACCTAACCCTCTCGGCTAACCAGTTGCCATCAGGCGCGAGCTTCACAACAGTTCAAGGCTCATCGCCGGTCTCTAGCACGTTCAGGTGGACCCCCACGACGACAGATGCGCCTGGAACCTATACGGTTAGCTTCACAGTCACCGACGGCGTTTCTTCGGCCCAAGTATACGTGATCATCACCGTGGTTGCATCATATGTTCTTCCAGTAATCGTGGTGCCGGGTCCACAGAACGCGACTGTTGGAGGACACCTGCACTTCAACGTATCCGCAAACGACCCTACAGGTACTGGAGGAACAGTCACGCTTTCCGCGACAGGGCTGGCTTCTAACATGGCCTTCGACCCGGCCACCGGAGCCTTCTCATTCACCCCCGCCCAGAGCCAAGCAGGCCAGACGTACATGGTCAACTTCACCGCGACGGACGGCAACGACCCCTCATGGAACAATACCCAGTCTGTGCCAATCCATGTCCTGGGCAGCACCGCTAGTCAGCCCTCAGGCGGAGGATTCTGCCTCAGCTGCCTCCTACCCAGAGGAATGACCACAACCGCATGGCTACTAACAATAGGCGCCTTGATAGGCATAGTAGCATCGATCGCCCTCGTACACCTTAGGGCCAGTGCAGATCTGGCGGCTGCGAAGAGGAGAATGAGGTCGGTCAATACGCAGAACCAAGTTAGCCGAACATCCAACAGATACCAAGCCCCACGGAGAACGATGACTCAGTTACAGCGTAGGCGTACCACGGCCGACGACGACTAACTACAGAAAACGAGTAGAACGGTACCCTTTTACTTCAACGCAGCATTCACGGCCAGCTACGCACTCGATCTCTTTCCACGCGTCTGGAATCGCCGCAGTAGAAGTGCAGCCGCGATGACCACCAAGAACCCTAACATTCCAAGTATCGAATACGAGAGTATAGGCAGAGGAGCAGTTTTTACTGGAGCAACTACGTGTATCGTAACTTCAGAGCTTGTCGAAACACTTCCCGCAACCGCTGTAAAGGTCACATTGTAATCGCCGGGGGCCTGGGCATCAGAGGGAGTCCATTGGAAGATTGAGGATGTTCCCCCTGTGAAGGACTGGGTCGATGAGAACGTGGCACCTGGAGGCAGACCGGATGGGACCAGTGTCACCGTCTTTAACCCATCTGTGGCGTTAACAATGAAGCGGACCGTGGATCCAGCAGTCACCGTTTGTGCTCCAGGGATGGACAGCGCTGGTGGAGAAATAATTGTCAAGGGCTCGCAAGCAGCGGATGCACCCATATTGTTTGAATCGCCTGAGTAGAGCGCGAGCCAACTGAAGCTGCCGGCAGTGGCGAATTTCTGCGGGGTTGTTTTGGGAACGGATCCAGCGGTCACGGCGACTGGTCCGCCGACAGTTGTGGGGGCTCCTGAACAAGTTGACCCCGTGAAATACTCGTAGGTGACGGTGCCGCCCGCCTCGAAGGCATTCATCAGAACTGCAGAGTCAGTTACCGAGCCTCCCGTGAGAATCGAGGAGGCGGAGAGACTTGTTGTGATAGATGGTTGCGCTCTGAGGGCCGAAATGGAGATCATCGTCGAGCGCGACAATGAGCCAAGTGTGCCAGTCACCGTTACTGTGAACGTCGTGCTGGCGGAGGATTTGCAGGATATTGCTGAGGTTCCTGAGCCGGCAATGTTGATGTTAGTAAGCGTACAGGAGAGTCCCGTGGTTGGAGACGTTGCAACCGTCAGAGCCACTGTTCCAGCAAACCCGTTAACCCCGGTCAGTGTCAAGGTCGAATTTCCAGTGGCGCCCACTGTTACGCTAAGTGTCGCTGGGCTGGCCGCGACCGTAAAATCTTGGACTACGAAGGTTACTGTCGTTACGTGTGATTTTGGTGCGCTTGTGCCTGTCACACCGACATGGACTGTCGACGCTAAACCAAAGGTGCACGAGAGCGTCCCGCTACCAGATCCTGTCACGCTTGTCGGCGAGACGGTGCACGAGGTACTGTTCGTCGCCAAGCTCACAACCCCGGCGAAGCCATTGAGAGGTGTGACCGTAAAGGCCGAAGTTCCGGTAGCTCCCACGTTCAGAGCTACCGATGCAGGGTTCGCAGCAACCGTAAAGTCCGTCACGATGAATGACACGGTCGTTGAGCGAGACAAAGTTCCACTCGTCCCAGTTATTGGGACCGTATAGTTCGCAGCGATTGATGAGCTGCAAGACATGGTTGCGGTTCCGGAGCTTGTGAGAGTTGCTGGTGTAATCGCGCTGCAGGATAGGTTGGCCGGGACAGTGTCGGCTAGTGCTATCGTTCCTGTAAACCCGTTGAACGAGGAGACTGTGATCGTTGAGGTTGCGGAGGTTCCGGCCAGTACCGCGGCAGGGGAAGTTGCTGAGACTGAAAAGTCAGATACAGTGAAAGTGACAGTCGTTGAGTGAGATAACGTGGCGCTCGTTGCGGTTACCGTGACAACATAGTTACCTGAAATCGTAGAGTTGCATGACAAAGTTGCTGTTCCAGAATTCGCGACGCTGTTAGGTGTAAGCGCGCCACATGAGAGATTCGTTGGCACTGTATCAGTCAAGCTAACGGTTCCAGTGAAGCCGTTGATCGCCGGAAGAGCGGTAACAGTGATGGTCGATGTTCCAGCAACGCCTGCATTCACGGTCACACCGGTTGGACTGGCGCTGATTGTGAAGTCTTGAACCGTGTAAGTGACAGTTGCAGAGTGAGACAGGGTACCACTAGTTCCAGTCACAGTTACAGTGAAAAATCCCGCAGAACCAGTGCATGATAGAGTGGAAGTGCCCGAACCCATGTCACTAGTGGGAGTGAGAGTGCAGATGAGGCCTGTTGAAGGCGACACAGTGGAGGCGAGACTGACAACTCCAGCGAAGCCATTGACCGCGGTTATCGTGACCGTTGAGGTACCTGCTACTCCGGCGTTGACTGTGACACTCGTTAAGCTGGTGGCTATTGTGAAGTCCTGTACAGTGAAGGTGATGGTTGCCGAGTGGGATAGACTACCGCTGGTGCCTGTTACGGTAACAGTGTATGCTCCAGCAGTGCCAGAACATGATAGTGTCGAAGTGCCTGATCCGGTCAAGCTTGTAGGACTGAGAGTGCATGTCAAACCTGTCGCTGGGCTGACGGTTGAAGTGAGTCCTACAAGACCACTGAAGCCGTCAAGAGCTGTTACCGTTATTGCTGAAGGCCCTGCGACACCGGCGTTAATAGTGACACTAGACGGGCTCGCGGATATCGTGAAATCCTGGATGGTGTAAGTGACGGTTGCAGACTGGGAAAGTGTCCCACTCGTTCCTGTTACGGTCACAGTGTAAGATCCCGCGCCGCCGGAGCAGGATAGCGTCGAGCTCCCTGATGTCCCGAGGGTTATACTGGTCGGGGTAAGAGTGCACGTAAGACCCGTAGCCGGCGATACCGCTGCGACCAGCGATACTGTTCCGGCGAAACCTTGCAGAGCAGGAAGGCTAGTGACGCTGATATTTGATGTCCCCGCGGTTCCCGCGTTGGCAGTGAGGCTGGTCAGGCTTGCGGCCACTGTGAAGTCCTGCACGGTGTAGGTTACGGGCGCCGAGTGAGACAGGCTGCCACTGCCTCCCGTTACAGTGACAGTGTAGGAGCCCGCACTGCCACTGCATAACAGAGTGGAGGTTCCTGATAAGCCGAGTGTTGCACTAGTTGGACTCAATGTGCATGTCAATCCAGTGGAGGGAGAAATTGAGGTTGTCAGAGCGACTGTACCGGTGAACGAGTTGATCGAAGCCACACTAACCGTAGAGGTTCCAGCAACGCCTGCGTTAACAGTAACGCTTGTTGGGCTGGCTGTTACCGAGAAGTCTGAGACCGCAACGCTGTAGCCAACTGTTGCTGAATGGGATAGAACTCCACTGGCGGCGATCACGGTGACCGTGAAGCTTCCACTCGTTGTTGCGGTGCAGGACAGCGTAGAGGCTCCTGATCCAGTGATGGTGGTAGGTGTTGTGGTGCATGTCATGCCGGCAGTCGGAGATGCTGCGAATACTAGGCTGACTACTCCAGTGAACCCGTTGACGGCGACGATAGTGATCGTCGATGTTCCGGCTTTGCCAACATTGACAGCAACACTCGTGGGGCTAGCTGAGATAGTGAAATCCTGGATCGTGTAGGTTACGGTTGCCGAGTGGGACAGCCCGCCACTGCTTCCAGTAACTGTGACCAAGTAGGTTCCCACACTTCCAGAGCATGATAGCGTGGCCGTCCCAGAGGCTCCCAGTGTTACGCTTGTCGGAGATGGTGTGCAGCTCAGGGCTGTGGAAGGCGAGACAGTCGATGTTAGTGCGACTGCTCCAGTGAAGCCTTGAAGTGAAGTGAGGGTGATGGTTGATGTCCCGGAAACGCCAGCGAAAACACTCACGCTGGTTGGACCTGCCGAGACCGTATAGTCCTGGACCGCGTAGGTGACGGTTGCAGAGTGAGATAAGGATCCGCTAGTACCGGTAACTGTGACCGTGTAAGCTCCAGCTGATCCACTGCATGAGAGGATCGAGGCCCCGGCTATGCCCACAGTAACACTGGTTGGTGAAAGTGTGCAACCTAGTCCTGTGGCCGGGGATACAGTCGCGACGAGGGTGACGGTGCCGGTGAATCCTTGGAGAGCTGTTGCCGTGATTGTGGATGTTCCACCGGTGCCGGCCAAAGCAGTAACGCTGGTGGGGCTAGCGGAGACTGCGAAGTCTTGAACTGTGTAGGCTATCGCCGCAGAGTGAGTTAAGCTACCACTCGCCCCGGTTACAGACACGATGTACGAACCTGCGCTTCCAGTGCAGGAGAGTGTGGAGGTGCCAGAGCCTGTAACGCTCGTCGGAGTGAGGTTGCACGTCAATCCTAAGGTGGGAGAAATTGTTGCTGTTAGACTAACAACTCCACTGAAACTTTGGAGAGCGTTCAGAGTAATTATTGAGGTGCCCGCGGTCCCAGCATTGATGGTGACAGACGCTGGACTCGCATCTATGGTGAAGTCCTGGATAACGTAGGTAACAGTTGCAGAGTGAGTCAGAGAACTACTAGTGCCCGTTACTGTAACTGTATAGCTGCCTGCTGACCCGTTGCACGAGAGCGTCGAAGTAGCTGAGTTCCCTAGCGTTATACTCGCTGGGGACAGGGAACATACTAGACCAAGGGTCGGAGAACTAACGCTAGTGAGCGTTACAGTTCCTGTGAATCCTTGAACGGCCGTCACTATGACGGTAGATGCCCCATTTGCTCCAGCATTCGCCGTGACCACGGAAGGAGTAGCAAGTACTTGGAAGTCCCGTACTGTCACCGAAACAGTCGCAGAATGTGATAACGAACCGCCCGTCCCGGTCGCTGTTACTGCATAACTTCCGGCTGAACCAGAGCATGAAAGGATCGATGTATCGCTGGTAGTTGTTCCGCTGAGTGAAATGCTGATCGGAGAAAATGCGCAAGTCAAGCCTGTAGAAGGCGAGACCGTTGAAGCAAGTGAGATAGTCCCGGCAAATCCTTCAAGGGCAGATACTGTTACTGTTGAGGTTCCGGATGATCCCGCAAACGCAGACAAGGTTGTGGGACTAGCCGCTAGCCTATAATCCTGGATGACGTAGGTGAGAGTCGCGGTGCGAGTGAGACCGCTACTTGCCCCGCTAACTGTCACTGCGTATGAGCCGGCCAAGCCCGAACATGAAAGGGTCGACGTTCCACTTGTCGCAATGATGTTGAGCGCAACGCCGGTCGGAGAGAGAGTGCAAGTGAGACCTGTTGATGGAGCGACTCCTTCGGCGAGCGAAACAGTACCGACGAATCCGTCTAATCCTGTGGCCGTGATTGTTGAGGTCCCAGTGGCCCCTGCCAGTATGTTTACGCTCGCTGAGCCAACCCCGACCGTGAAATCTTGGATTGTATAGGCAACTGAACTTGAATGGGTCAGACCGTTGCTTGTACCGGTAACTGTTACGACGTAAGAGCCGGCGGTACCGGAGCATGACAATGATGATGTAGCACTCGACGCTGTACTGCTGAGCGCGAGGCTAGTCGGGCTCAGACCGCAAGTCAGCCCCGTCAGAGGTGCAACAGTCTGTGACAAAGCGACCGTACCTACGAACCCATCCAGTCCGGTCGCAACCACTGTCGAAGAGCCTGTTGATCCTGCAAGGGCTGTCAAACTTCCCGGACTAATTGTCAGAGCAAAGTCCTGAACCGTGTACGTCACCGTCGCTGATGCCGTGTTCGAACCGCTGGTCCCGGTAACACTCACAGTGTAGACTCCCGCCTGTCCCGAACAAGACAGAGCGGAGTTTCCAGACGCTGTGAGGCTTGTAACACTGAGTGTACAAGACAACCCCGTGCCAGGCGAAACCGCGTTGGCCAGGCTTACAGTTCCAATGAATCCGTTAGCGTAAGCGACCGTTACCGTTGAGGCGCCTGTCAAGCCCGCGAGCAGAGTGACACTCGTTGGACTCGCGGTCAAACTGAAAGCAGTCGCGATAGTGTACGTTACCGTAGTGGATCGACTTAGCCCACCACTGGTGCCTCCTACTGTTACTGTGAACGCTCCTGACGTCGCGCTGGTTGTGCAAGAGAGCGTCGAGGTACCTGAAGATGGAGTTGGGGTCAGCGCTATGCTCGTGGGACTGAGACCGCAGGTGAGACCCGTTAAAGGCGTGATTGTAGCAACTAGACTAACCGTTCCCGTAAATCCGTTCAACCCAGTAACGGTGACAATTGATGTTCCCGGCGTACCCGAGAAGATCAGTACGCCTGCTGGGTTCGCGCTTAACGCGAAGTCTTCAACTGTATACGTTACGCTAGTCGTGTGACTTAGGTTGGAGCCAGTTCCGGTCACGGTTACGGTGTAGACTCCGACAGTGCCAGAGCAGGATAAAGTAGACATCCCACTGGTCGTTGTGCCGCTCAGAACGACGCTCGTCGGGGACAGTGTACAACTCAGACCCGTGGAAGGCGAAGACATGACCGAAAGCGGAACAGCGCCGGCGAAACCGCTGAGACTGGTAATTGTGATGGTCGAGGTCCCAGCAGAGCCAGACAACATGCTTACGCTTGTCGGGCTTGCAGCAACAGTGAAATCTTGAACCGTATATGCGACGGGTACAGTGTGAGTAAGCCCGCCACTGGAGCCGGTAACTGTTACAGTGTATGAGCCAGCGGTGCCCGAACATGATAGCGTTGAGGTTCCGCTGGCAGTCGTGATGCTAAGCGTGATACTTGGCGGTGAGACGGTGCATGCCAGACCCATCGAAGGTGAGATCGTGGTGGATAGGGAGATCGTAGCTGTAAGACCTTGGAGGCCGGTGAGCGTGATAGTCGAGCCTCCTGATGCTCCGGCTAAGATGGCCACACTTGTCGTGTCGATGACTATAGTGAAGTCTTGGACCGTGTAGTTGACTGTCGATGAGTGAGTGAGGGAACCGCTAGTGCCGGTAACCGCCACTGCATAAGTTCCGGATGATCCACTGCAGGAAAGAGTGCTAGTTCCGGTGCTACCTAATGTCAGGCTCGGAGGAGAGAGACTACAGGTTAGACCGGTAGTGGGAGAGATACTAGACGTGAGTGTGATGGTGCCGGTGAATCCCTGGACGTTAGTCACGATCACAGTGGTGGTCCCAGTTGCTCCAGCGTTCGCCATAACGCTAGTCGGGGTTTCGGCGACGGTGAAGTCTTGCACTGTCACGGTCACTGTGGTAGAGTGGGGGGTAAGAGACCCACTGGTCCCAGTTACCGTCAGTGTGTAGCTTCCAGCGGAGCCAGAGCAGGAGAGCGTTGAGGTGGCCGAAGTTCCAAGAGTCACGCTACTGGGCGTTAGTGTGCAAGATAGACCAGTAGATGGAGTTATGGAAGTACTCAGGCTTACGGTGCCGGTGAACCCATTGATTGAAGCGATTGTAACAATCGAGGTCACAAGAGAGGTCGCATTAGTCGTCAGGTTGGCTGGGCTGGTGGCGATGGAGAAGTCTTGGACGTTTATGCTGTAAGTCACGGTCGCTGCGTGGAAAAGTGATCCACTAGATGCTGTGACCGTTACCGTGTAGGATTTACTCGCCGTTGCGGTGCAAGAGAGCGTAGACGTGCCTGAGCCGCCCGTGATTGTAGTGCTGGTCAAACTGCACGTTAAGCCGGTCGTGGGCGAGGCTGCGAAAGTCAGCGTGACTGTATCCGAGAAACCGTTGGCGGGGCTCACGGTTATTGTCGAGCTCAGAGCCGAATTGATGTTGCCGCTCAGACTGGTCGGATTCGCACCCACTGCGAAGTCTTCGACTGTGAATATCGCCGTCGCAGAGTGCGAGAGCGTTCCACTTGTACCGGTGATAGTAAGCGTGTATGTTCCGGCTATGGCGGAACTGCAAGACACAGTCGCGGTGCCTGCGGCTGGGAGGCTGGGTGGCGAGACTGGGCCGCAGCTTAGACTGGTGGGTATGCTGTCAGTCAAGGTTACGGTTCCGGCGAAGCTGTTTGTGTAGTTCACTGTTATTGTGGATGTGGCAGGGACGCTCGCGTCGACCGCCGGGGGAGAAACTGCGCTTATGCTAAAGTCCGTAATTTTGACGGTTGCACTCGCCGTGTGGGACAAAGTGCCACTTGCGCCTGATATGCTCAAGCCGTAGTTTCCAGCAATCGCGGAACTGCAGGAGACAGTTGCGGTTCCTGATCCTGTGATGCTAGAGGGAGTAATAGGACTGCAAGTCAGTCCAGAAGCCGCTGTATCGGTGAGGCTGACGGTTCCGGTGAACCCATTCAGTGCGGTGACGGTGATTGTCGATGTCGCGGAAGTTCCGACAGTTACGGCTGCGGGTGAACTGGACGTGATCGAAAAGTCGGCGACGGCGTAAATCACTGTCCTGGAGTGGGAGAGCGTTCCACTCGATCCCGTGATCGTAGCCTGGAAGTTGCCCGACGCTGAGCCCGTGCAGAACAGTGTTGATGTTCCAGACCCGCCGCTTACACTCGTGGGGCTAACGTTGCACAGGAGATCCGTGGAGTTAGTGGTCTCAGAGAGGGAGACCGTGCCGGTGAAGCCGTTTAGAGGAGTGACGTTGATTGCCGATGAGCCTTTCGTGCCTGTGTTCACTTGGACAGTCGTGGGATTGACTGTTATTGCAAAGTCTTGTATGTGATACACTACGGTGGTTGAGTGAGATAGACCGCCGCTGGTGCCGGTTACGGTCGCTAGATAGTTTCCTGCAACGGTTCCGTTGCAGGATAATGCGGATGTCCCGCTGCCGCCAGTGAGAGTTCCGGGAGTTATCGTGCATGAGAGGTTCGTAGAGTTTGAGCTGGCAACAAGGGCCACGGATCCGGTAAATCCGTTAACTGGCGCTAGTGTCACTGTCGAAGAGCCGGGTGAACTAGCGATGGTGGTAACTGAGGTTGGACTAGCGTTTACAGTGAAGTCTTGAACGATGAAGGTGACTGTTGTGGAATGAACGAGAGCTCCACTCGTGCCGGTTAACGAGACCGGTACAATCGAAGTAGTTGAGAAAGTGCATGAGAGCGTTGCGCTGCCCGAGCCGGTCAAGCTGGTAGGAGTAAGAGTGCACGATGTGTTGTTTGAAGTGAGACTTACGGCTCCAGCGAAGCCGTTCAAGGCCGTTATGGTTAAGCTGGACGAACCTGCAGAGGCAACATCGACGTTGACATTTGTGGGGCTCGCTGCAACTGTAAAGTCTTGGACCTTGTACAGGACACTCGATGAGTGTGAGAGGGAGGCGCTCGTTCCCGTTACCCCCACATGGATTGAACTGGCGGAGGCGAAGGTGCAGGATAAGGTGGCACTACCGGAACCAGTAACACTCGTGGGATTTATCGTGCATGATGTGCTGTTCGTCGCGAGACCGACTAGGCCGGCAAAACTGTTCAGTGCATCAACAGTGATTGTTGATGTTCCTGTGCTACCTACGTTTACAGTAACCGTCGGAGGACCAGCAGTTATCGCAAAGTCTTGGATTGCAAATGTGAGAATAGCCGAATGGGAGAGGCCGGCACTTGCGCCTGTCACGGCAACGTGGACAGTTGAAGGAGACGTGAAGGAGCATGAGATAGTGGAACTGCCTGAACCTGCAACGCTAGTAGGTAACAGCGTGCATCTTGTGCTGTTGCTTGTTAGACCCACGACTCCAGTGAAGCTGTTGAGTCCTGTTACAGTAATGGTCGAAGTAACTGGTGAACCGGCATTGCCGGTTATATTGATTGGATCGGCAAAGATTGTAAAGTCCTGAACGACGAAGGTTACTGTCGTCATATGGGACAGAGAGCCACTAATTCCTGTAACGAAGACGGAAAATGTGCCGACGGAAGCAAAATCACACGAGAGGGTTCCGCTACCCGATCCTGTTACGGGTGCAGGGGTCACGCTGCACGCCGTGCTGTTGGTTGACAGATTGACGATTCCGAGGAAGCCGTTCAGCCCTGTTATGGCGATGTTCGACGTACCTGCAGAACCGGTATTGACAGTTACGGAGGTGGGATTGGCCGCGATTGAGAAGTCTTGGACGATAAATGTGACTGTTACGGTGTGAGATAGGGACGCGCTTGTCCCTGTGACTCCTACATGAACAGTGCTTGGAGACGAGAAATTGCAGGATAGACTTGCAGAGTCTGAACCTGTAACGCTGTTGGGAATAACAGTGCATGAGGTGGAGTTTGTTCCCAGATTAACAACCCCTGAGAAACCGTCTAGTCCAGTCACTGTAACGGTCGATGTACCTGTGGTGCCAGCATTGACCGTGATGCTGGTTGGACTAGCTGTGACCGCAAAGCCTTGTACGGTAAAGGTTACGGTAGCGGAGTGGGACAGAGAGCCGCTTGCACCAGTGACCGCCACGGTAATTTTTGATGATGTTCCGAATGTGCATGATAAGGTAGCGCTGCCAGAACCGGTCACACTTGTCGGGGAGACCGTGCATGCAGTGCTGTTTGTCGTTAGAGTCACGACCCCAGCGAAGTTGTTCAGCGAGGTTATTGTGATTGTCGAGGTCGCTGCGGTGCCCGCGTTGACCGTCAAATTCGTCGGACTAGCTGAGATCGTGAAGTCTCGGGAGGTGTAAGTGATGGTTGCAGAATGAGATAGGCTACCGCTGGTTCCAGTAACCGTAACAGTATAGTTTCCTGCACTACCATTACAAGATAGTGTGGACGTGCCTGAGATACCCAGGGATACACTCGCAGGCGATAGCGTACAAGTCAGGCCCGTGGATGGGAACACCTCGTCTGTTATGGTCACTGTCCCCGTGAAGCCCTGGAGCGGGCTTACGGTAATTGTTGAAGTACCTGCTGTCCCCGAGCTGATCATCGCTGTCGTGGGGCTCGCTGAAACCGTGTAGTCTTTCACAGTGTAGGCGACGGTTGCGGTGTGGGACAATGAACTGCTTGTTCCGGATACGGTTACCGTGTATGTTCCCGCACTTCCAGTGCATGACAGAGTAGAAGTTCCGGAACCTGTCACACTAGTCGGAGTTAGCGTGCAAGTTAGGCCAGTCGACGGGGACACCGTTGCGGTTAGGCCAACGACTCCACTGAAGCTTTGGAGAGCTGCTACTGTGATAGTTGATATGCCTGCTACACCTGCGTTAGTGGAGACGGTCGTCGGACTCGCTGCTACTGCGAAGTCTTGGACCATGTAGGTTACAGTCGCTGAGTGCGATACCGTACCGCTTGTTACAGTAACGGTTACAGCGTATGCACCTGCAGAGCCGTCGCAGGATAGAGTCGAAGTTCCAGAACCAGTAACGCTGGTTGGAGACGGCGTGCACGTAAGACCGGTGGAAGGTGAAACAGATGCAGCTAGGCTCACGACACCGCTGAAGCCTTGAAGAGCGGTCACTGTGATCGTCGAGGTTCCCGAGACTCCAGCCAGAACAATGACGCTGGTTGGACTGGCCGCTATCGTGAAGTCCTGTAGAGTGTATGTCAACGTCGCAGAGTGAGATAGTGAGCTGCTAGTTCCCGTCACGGTAACGGTGTAACTTCCAGCGGACCCGTTACAAGACAGAGCGGAGGTCCCCGAGCCGGTGACGCTTGTCGGAGTTAGAATGCAAGTCAGACCTGTTGAAGGCGAATCTGTCGCGGTGAGACTGACTACTCCGCTAAAGCCCTGCAGAGCGTTGACCGTAATCGTGGAAGACCCAGAAGCGCTTCCAAGCACAGTAACGACCGTTGGACTGGCTGCGATGGCAAAGTCTTGGACCGTGTATGTTACAGTTGCTGAGTGAGATAGACTACCGCTGGTTCCGGTTACGGTCACGGTGTAAGAGCCTGCACTGCCTAAGCATGACAAGGCCGACGTGCCGGAGGTTCCCAGAGTTGCACCCGTCGGAGATAGAGTGCAAGCAAAACCGGTCGAAGGTGAGACAGTGTCGGTTAGAGCGACAGTTCCGGCGAAGCTTTGGACAGATGTGACTGTTATTCTCGAAGTTCCGGAAATTCCTGCGAGGTCGGTGACGCTGGTCGGACTAGCCGACACCGTAAAGTCTTGGACAGTGTACGTGAGAATCGCAGAGTGAGATAGCGAGCCGCTAGTTCCCGTTACGGTTACAGCGTAGGGTCCCGCGGTCCCGTTACATGATAGTGTAGAGCTCCCTGAACCAGTTACACTCGTTGGGGTCAGTGTACAGTTGAGTCCGGTAATGGGAGATACACTTGCAGTTAGGCCCACTACTCCATTGAACCCTTGTTGAGCAGTCACAGTGATCGCTGAGGTGCCCGATGTACCAGCGTTCGCGTTGACCGATGTCGGGCTTGCGGCGATAGTAAAGTCTTGGACCGTGTAGGTTACGGATGCTGAGTGTGAGAGGTTACTACTAGTTCCCGTCACGGTGACGGTGTAGGCGCCTGCCGAGCCGCTACAAGAGAGCGTTGCGGCCCCAGAACCAGTAACACTGGTCGGCGTAAGGGTGCAAGTAAGACCAGTTGACGGAGAGACAACCGAAGTTAAGCTGACGACGCCACTGAAGCTTTGCAGAGCTGTAACCGTAATTGTTGAGGACCCGGAAACTCCTGCGAGAAAAACAACGGAGGTCGGACTGGCCGAGATGGTAAAGTCTTGCACTGTGTCTGTTACGGTCGCAGAATGAGATAGCGAGCTGCTGGTTCCAGTAACTGTCACCGTGTAGGATCCAGCTGAGCCTGAGCAGGAAAGCGTGGAAGCGCCTGATGTCCCCAGGGTAAGGCTCGTCGGGGATACTGTGCATGTCAAACCGGTTGAAGGCGATACGCTTGAGGTTAGAGTGACGGTTCCCGTGAACCCTTGAAGCGAGTTGACGCTGATAGTCGCAGTTCCGGAAACTCCTGCGATAGCAGTAAAAGCCGTTGGGCTAGCTGAGACTGTGAAATCTTGGGCGGTGAATGTGACAGAAGCTGAGTGAGAGAGCGAACTACTCGTACCTGTAACAGTAACAGTGTAGATTCCCGCGGACCCACTGCAGGACAGGCTAGAGGTTCCAGATCCACTAACGCTCGTCGGAGAGAGAGTGCATGTCAGACCTGTTGAGGGCGATATTGTATCGGTTAGAGAAACGAGGTCATTGAAGCCGCTCTGACTTGTAACGGTTACAGTTGAGGTTCCCGTAGATCCTGCGAGACTGGAAACCGCTGTCGGGTTGGCGTTCACCGTAAAGTCTTGAGATGTAAATGAAACCGTAGCGGAGACACTGTTGGGCCCATTTGCACCGGTCACCGTGACAGTGTAGGCCCCTGCAGATCCAGAACAGGACAGGGCCGATGTGCCTGAGGTTCCCAGAGCTATGCTCGTTGGTGATAGTGTGCAGGTGAGAGCACTACTTGGTGTAACTGACGAAGTCAGGCTAACGGTGCCCGTGAAACCGCTTTGCGCGACAACTGTGATCGTCGAGGTTCCGCTGGCGCCCGCAAGGACCGTGATAACTGTCGGATTGGCGGTTACGTTGTAAGCTGTTCCAGAGTTGACGGCCACCGTCGCACTGGTCGTTAAACCGCCACCTGTTCCAGTGACGGTCACTGTGAAGGTGCCAGGCGATGAGGAGGTGCAAGACAGAGTCGAAGCTCCTGTGGCAGATCCACTGCTGAGTGTGACGCTGTTCGGTGATAAGGTGCAAGCTAGACCAGTAGACGGGGAAATAGCCGTAGTGAGACTGACAGTTCCTGCAAACCCGTTGCGACCTGTGACCGTTATGGCCGAGTTTCCATTTCCGCCTGAGGGAAAGTTCAGGGTTGTGGGATTGGCGGCCACTGTGAAGTCTTGTACTGTGTAAGTGACTGTCGCAGAGTGAGATAGAGTATCACTCGTGCCTGTAACGGTCACTGCGTATACTCCTGCGGATCCGTTGCAGGATAGGCTCGAAGTTCTGGATCCAATTACGCTCGTTGGAGTTAGAGAGCACGTTAGACTACTAGCAGGACTAGTGCTCGAGGCTAAGCTGACAGCTGCACTGAAACCATTCTGGGCAGTTGTGGAGATGGTCGATGTTCCGGCAGTACCCGCGTTCACGGTGACGCTGGTTGGATTCGCCGAGATCGTGAAATCTTGGACGTTGTAGATCACGGTTGCTGCATGAACTAGGGAACCACTCGTTCCGGTTACTGTTACAGTGTAAGTGCCTGCTGATCCAGTGCATGAAAGTGTGGGGGTTTGAGAGGCTCCCAGGGTGATGCTGCTGGGTGTTAGAGTGCAGGTCAAGCCGGTAGCTGGGGATATCGAAGAGGTTAGGGCGACTGTCCCTGTGAAGCCGTTTACCGGCGCAACTGTAATGTTTGAGGTGCTAGCAACTCCAGCGTTTGCGGTGAGGCTCGTCGGAGCAGCGGCCACGGTGAAGTCCTGGACAGCGTAAGTTACTGTCGCAGAGTGAGACAGGGGTCCACTCATCCCTGTTACCGTCACGGTGTAGGTTCCAGCTAAGCCAGAGCATGACAGCGTAGAGGTGCCAGAGCCTGTTACGCTGGTCGGAGCAAGCGTGCAGGACAGACCAGCGGCTGGACTGATGCTCGAGGTCAGGCTGACGACTCCATTGAAGCTTTGCAGTGCAGTGATTGTGACGGTCGAGGTGCCTGCGGATCCTGCGTTCGAAGCGACAGCAGTTGGACTAGTAGCTACCGCAAAGTCTTGAACAGTGTCGGCGACTGTGGCAGAATGAGTTAGGCTGGTGCTTGTGCCAGTTACTGTTACAGTGTAGCTTCCTGCAGACCCGCTGCATGATAGAGTAGAGGTGCCTGAAGAGCCAAGTGTCACACTCGTCGGAGTGAGCGTACAACTCAATCCAGTAGAAGGAGACACTGAGAGTGTGAGAGACACTGTTCCGGTGAACGCGTTGATCGAGGTTGCGGTGATAGTAGATGTGCCGGCAGTGCCGGCGAGAACAATTACACTCGTTGGGCTCGCTGTAACAGAAAAGTCTGGCACAGCTATGATGTATGTGACGGCGGCACTGTGGGATAGAGTCCCACTCGTGCCGGTTACTGTGACTACGTAACTACCGCTAGTGGTTGCAGTGCAGGACAGGGAAGAAGTTCCGGAGCCGGTACCGCTGGTTGGAGTAAGAGTGCAACTGATTCCGGTCACCGGGCTGCTAGTCGAAGTCAAGCTCACAACCCCAGCGAAGCCGTCGACCGAACTCACGGTGATTGTCGATGTTCCTGCCTGGTTAACATTCAAGCTCACACTCGTCGGGTTGGCCGCGACGGTGAAGTCCTGGATGGTGTAGGCCACAGTTGAAGAG
>WNGK01003275.1_pt1 | contig 17541 bp, 16 predicted proteins | sample 5400601 | NCBI WGS metagenome assembly WNGK01 (sample SAMN13153376, study PRJNA577476) | soil metagenome | isolation source: 60 cm soil or saprolite under Garry oak tree replicate 1 | place: USA:California | collected 2016-06-15
AACGGCAGCTTCTCGGGAAGCGGCCCTTCTTTCTCGAGCTCCCAGTGACCCGGCGCCATACCGTGCGGATAAAAAACACCGACAAATCGCGGTTTTGGATTCGCCGGAGTTTGAGCGAGAGCAGTCGCAGCCGGCACCATTGCTTCCAGTAACGGTAACGTCAGCGTCACACCTGCGCCCTGAAGGAAGGTGCGGCGCGGAAGTTGTTTCTTGGTTATAAACATTGCATGCTCTCCCGACTCATTCTAGTGTTGAGTAAGAAAATCTCCAGCAATCGACACTAATTTCCTTTCTCTTTATTGGGCTGGATGCTGGTTTCCTGCATCTTCATATTCATCTGAAACGGTTTACTCTTGACGATACCCAAAACAAGCGCTGAAAATTTATTGCCGTTCTTTGCCGCGTCTCGCGCCAGCGAACGCACGAGCGGCATGTCTTGATATTCGACGCCGCGCCCCAGTGCATAGGTTAGCAGCTTTTCCGCGACGACCTCAACGAACTGGTCCGAGTATGTTGCCAGCCAGGTCCGAAGGCCGGTGGGGCCATTAATCTTGGTCCCGTCGAATACTGTCGCAGCCGGGTCGACCGGATTTCCTTCATCGTGTGTTCGCCAGGATGCAATCGCATCAAAGTTTTCGAGTGAGAAGCCAATCGGGTCCATCATGCTGTGGCACTGAACGCAATCGGAGCGGACGCGATGGTCGAGCATCTTCTGGCGCATCGACGGTTCTTTAGCGTTACCGGCCGCATCCGTCATTCGCGGAGGGAGCGGCGGAACATTCGGTGGTGGATCCGGTGGGCTCATACCAAGAATGTTGGTCATGATCCATTTGCCGCGAGTCACCGGAGAAGTTCTTTCAGGTTTTGCCGTTGTCACCAGAAACGCGCCCTTCCCCGTCAATCCCTTTCGGACATCCGTATCAGGACCGAGCGTGACGCGGCGAAACTGGCTACCGTAAATGTTAGGAATACCGTAATGCTTGGCCAGCCTCTCGTTGATGAAAGTGTAGTCGGCAGTCAGCAAATCCGTCACATTTCGGTCCTCGCGAACGATACTGTCGAACAGCAGCTCCACTTCGCGTCTCATCGCTTGCCGCAAAGGATCGTCGAAGTCCGGAAAGAGCATCGGGATTGGACCCACAGCCTGCAAACCGCGCAGGTTCAGCCACTGTCCGGCAAAGTTGACCGCGAGTGCTTCTGCCTTGGGATGTTTCAACATGCGCCGCACTTGCTGTTCCAGCACGACCGGGTCTCTCAGCTTTCCCTGACCCGCGACCCGAATCAATTCGTCGTCGGGGATGGTGCTCCACAAAAAGAAGGACAGCCGCGAAGCGAGATCGATGTCGCTGACTCGGTACGTTTCGCCCTGCTTTACCTTCGGCGGTTCGGCTTCGATGCGGTAGATAAATTTGGGATCGGTCAGAATACGGGCTAGCGCGTTCTCAATGCCATCCTCGAAACTTCCCTCCCGGCGACCCTCTTGGTAAAAAGCCATTAACGAATCCACATCCGCGTTATTCGCGGGCCGCCTGAATGCGTGCGTCGCCAGGTTCGAAATAATCTTTCGCGCGCATGCGGTCTCGTCAGCCGGAGTCGTTGGTCTACAGATGAAAATTTTACGGCGGCTTGGCGAGTCTTCGGCTTGCTTGGCGTTGTATGGTCCTTCAATACGAACGGTCCCCACATGCGGGAAATAGGTGAAGCCGGGCGTGGGGCCTGTCTGCACCGTATCGCGCATGAAATGCTGATCCAGATCAAGGATTGGAGCAAAGTTCGTTTGCAAAAAGGTAACGCCCAGGTCATGCAGGCCGGCTTTTGTCGAAATTCGGATCTTCATCGAGGTGCGACCCAGGTCTTGACCCGTCTGTCCACTTTGCACCGCCGCGACTCGACGACCGCCGCAATTGGCTGGGGGCGTTCGACCGCCGCCTTGCCAATCCAGAAGTTCGATCCGCTCGCCATCCAAAAGCACTTCGAGTTTTTCGCAAGGAACCGAGCCAAAACCCTGCGGCGACATGTTGTCACCGAAAATGGGCGTTATCGTGATTTGGTATTCGCCATCGGACGGAAAAACATGCCTGATCAGCATTCCGCCCCGCGTTCCGAAGGGCAATCCTTCGATATGGTAATCTTGCGATGTGTCCTCCGGAGTTCTGTAAACGGTCAACGACGGTGTCGCAGCTTCGCCGATGGCGAGCCGGCTGATCTTTTGAGCCGCCGAGACATAAGCTTCTACAAGTGTCGATGAGACACCCAAAGCGCCGGCAATATTGTCAAAGCCGTGGGTCGAGTCGTCGGAGGGCAGATACTTCGCGGGATCGATATTCAGATCCAACAAGTCCTGCAGCACGTTGGCGTATTCAGTGCGGTTCAGACGGTGGAGGCCCGGCGGAGGAGTATAGGTCACCGCGTTGCGATCGAGTTCGTTTTCAAGCCACGCGATTAGGCCCTTGTATGTCTCTCGATCGGGCCGCCGGATGCCGGATGGCGGCATCATTCCCGCCCGAAGCTTGCGAACTACGCGCTCCCATGTTTCCGCATCGCGGCTGACGCCGGCGATATCCAACCTGTCGAAATCAATTTTGCGCGCCGAATCCATGCCGGCGGCTTTTGCCTTATCACTATGGCAGGTCGAACAATACTGATTAATGATTGCGCGTTGAGCGGCGGCCTGATCCGATGACGCCACCGCAGATTGGCTCTGCCGGCCGCCTGTCTTGCCGTACACCTGAACCAGAAGAGACAAAATGGTCAACGAACCAATCGTCAGAATTCTTCTCTTCATGGAGGCTCCGGTCTAGGAAGCTGAACAGCCTAAGAAGACAACAACATTAACGCCAAAAAGAATATAACAACGCCAAGTGATATTTCAAACTTGAAGCCCTTCTGTGTCATGATTTTGCGAGCTGCAAATGAGAATTGAAAATTGATGAGTGAGTAATGATTATTGACCTGGTCGTCAACCAATGCATCTTCGCGTATCCAAACCGATCTTAATAGCCGCCCTTGTCCCGCTGATTCCTGTTCTAGCTCTCGCGTTGAGGCAAGATCGGCGAGCTTCCGACATGCCCGGGGAGTTGAAGCTCGAGTACACCGAAAAGTGGGGGTATCTTCCCTCTCTCTTGAAGCACTACAACATCCCGATTTCCTCGCAAACATTGGTTTTTTCGAAGTCCAGCTTTCAACTCACTCAAATCGCACCGGATGCGCCCCGCGCGCTTTACTTCAATGATGATGTTTATGTCGGTTGGGTCAATCACGGCCAGTATATCGAGGTTGCGACTGTCGATCCGCAGACGGGCCCCGTGTTCTATACACTGGGCCAAGAGGACGATCACCATTATGCAGTCCTGGAGCCGCAGAAGGAACAATGTCTGGTGTGCCATGACACGTTCCAGACAAACACACCCGTTCCGCGTCTTCTCATGCTTTCGGTGCTGCCGAATCCGGACGGCAATGCGCTGAAGGCCGCAGCGTTGATCACCAACGATCAAAGTCCTTTTCGAGAGCGGTGGGGCGGATGGTACGTTACCGGCACGCATGGCAAACAACAGCATCTGGGAAACACGATTGTGCGGGCGCGGGCCGACGACATCGACGATATGAAGAAGTTCATCGCGCGCATGGACCTGAGCGCCGGTGCGAACGTCACCGACCTCAGCAAACGTTTCGACACGAAGGAATATCTTTCACCCCATAGCGACATCGTCGCCTTGATGGTCCTTGGCCACCAGACTCATGTGCACAACATGATCACCTCCGGTGTGTACGAGCTGCGCGATGCAGAGGAAAAGGGCCTCTCCGGCAAAATGAACGACATCGTTAAAGACGCGGGCGAGCGAATTGTTCGAGCGATGCTGTTCGCCGGTGAAGCTCCCTTAACAGAACCCGTCTTGGGCACGTCGAGTTTTGCAGCAGAATTCAAAAGCCAGGGTCCGCGCGACAAGCGCGGCCGCTCGCTCCGGGAACTGGATCTCCAACGCCGGCTGTTGCGCTACCCGCTGAGCTACCTCGTTTATTCCAAATCATTCGATGCCATGCCGGGTGGCCTGAAAGATTACGTCTATCGCCGGTTCCGAGAGATCCTATCCGGTCAAGACACAAGCTCCGACTTCGCCCGTCTTTCCGAAACCGATCGCAAGGCGATTTTCGAAATTTTGAAAGAGACAAAAGCAGACTTCTAGACTGTGTCGTTTCCGAGTAGAATACGCGCGGACTTCAATCCTGAAGAATATGGCCCGTGATATCGCTAATGAATCAGGTGGCCCTGATCACGTACATGCCGCCGCGGCAAAGCCGGCGGATGTCCGCGAATTGTCTTTACGGTCGGTTCTTTGCGGCTTGGCAGTCGCGGCGGTGATGGGGGCGTCGTATCCGTACATCGTATTGAAACTCGGCTTTGGACCGAACGTTTCCGTCGTCGCAGCGTTCTTTGGATATCTCGCGCTGGGCATCGTCTTCAAGGACTACAACCGGTGGGAAAACAACATCGTTCAAACCGCCGGCACGGCCGCGGCTCAAACAGCGTTCATGTGCGTGCTGCTGGCGGCATTCGATATGTTGTCGGCCAGCCAGACCGTATCGTTCAAGCTTTCATTGACGCCGCTCGAATCCTTCATGTGGCTGACCTGGGCCGGATTGCTTGGCGTTCTGTTAGCCGTGCCGATGCGCCAGCATTTCGTTGTGGACGAGAAACTCACATACGCCGACGGCTTGGCCGCAGGCGAAACCCTCATCGTCTTGGATGGCAGGGGCGCGGATGCGCGCCTGGCCGCCCGAGCTCTTGCGATCGGAGCTATCGCATCCGCGGCTGTCATGTTGATGACGGAAGATGCGCGCGTCCTGGCATGGTTTCCCTCCATAACGCTTGCCGGCACCGCAGTGATGATGACAACAGGTGTGGGCTTGAACTGGAGCCTGCTGTCGCTCGGATCGGGCATGCTGGTCGGTCTTCGGATCAACGTAAGCATGCTGCTCGGTATGGTTATTTCATGGATCATCGCACCTTACGCCCTGCTCCACTACGGCGTGATCAAAGCGAACTTTACTAAAAACGATGTGTTGTTCTGGGTGATGTGGCCGGCGACAGCCATGCTCGTGGCCAGCGGGCTGGCTGCACTCGTGTTGCGCTGGAAAATTCTCGTGAAGACATTCCGGAACCTTTCGACGGCGAGTGCGGGAGCAGATAGCTTTCCGATGAAGTGGGTCGGCACCGGAGTCTTCGTCACGGCTATTGCACTGATTGTCACGCAGAAGCTCAATCTCGGTCTCGATCTATGGATGACGACTGCCGCAATCGTGCTGTCCGTTCCCATGATGCTCGTGGGACTCCGCGTGCTGGGTGAAACAAATTGGGGGCCAATCAGCTCGCTTTCGAACGTGATGCAAGTCATCTTTGGCGCCCTTGCTCCCGGCCACATTCTGGCCAATATGGTCGCAAGCGGAACTACAGGCACAATTGCAGTCGAATCGGAAGCGTTAATGCAGGACTACAAAGCGGGTCACATGATCGGATCCTCACCGAAGAATTTGACGATCATGCAACTCCTGGCCACTCCCATCGGCGCCGCCGCAGTTTCATGGACCTATCCGCTGTTGCGCGACACGTACGGTATCGTTGGCGAACACGCCGGGCTTTCCTCGCCGATTTCCCGAAGGTGGGCCGGATTCGCAGAAATTCTCTCCAGGGGATTAAGTGCTTTGCCGCCGGGCGCAGTTGAAGCGGTGGTGATCGCCGCCGTTCTCGGCATCGTGTTTGCGCTCCTGGAAACCCATAACGCCCGCTGGGTTCCTTCGCCCACAGGCGTCGGCATCGGGATGCTCGTTCCCGCAGCCGTGATTTTCGTGATGTTCTTGGGAAGTTTGGTGGAACGTCTTTGGTGGCGCGCTGACCGCCGGTCGCACCAGTTATACATGGTGCCGCTTGCTTCCGGGTTCATCGCCGGGGAAGCCATCGTTGCCGTCATCGTGCCGCTGTTGGTCGTCTTCGGCCTCGTCCACTGAAGAAATTCGGGGTCAGACGGGTGAATTCCCTAAGGGAAGTTCTGCTGCGCCTCGGAAACTCATCATTTCGGCTACGGCTACGATATATTGAAGTTGTCGAAGCGTGAAGTTATAGGTCTTCATCCTGATAGGAATAGCCTATCGCTGAGATAGAGACAATGTGTTAGACAGTTCAGGCTGTCCGACGCGAAACTAGAAACACTGAGAAAGGAGACGGGAGAAATATGGCTGAACTGAAAGGAACCAAAACTCATCGAAACTTACGAGATGCATTCGCCGGCGAATCCATGGCGAATCGCAGGTATCTCTATTTTGCGAAGGTCGCCGACGTCGAGGGTTATCCGGAGATTGCCGGCAACTTCCGCGACACGGCCGAAGGCGAAACCGGCCACGCTCATGGCCATCTGGATTACTTACGCAAAGTGGGTGATCCCGCTACGGACCAGCCATTCGGCGATACCGTGCTCAATCTGAAATCCGCGGTGCACGGCGAAACCTACGAATACACGGATATGTATCCGGGAATGGCGAAAACGGCTCGCGAAGAAGGTTTTGCGGAAATCGCAGACTGGTTCGAAACTCTGGCCAAGGCGGAAAAATCTCATGCCGGCAGATTCAGCAATCTTCTGAAATCGATTTCGTGATCGGCTGCGAGGATGGAACAAACGAAGAACATCGCCTACCAACCCACAGACGGGCTCTCCTATGCTCCCTCGGAAGCGAAATACTGGGATCCGGAGGCGCTCGACAAGGAGATCCGGCGGACCTTCGAGATCTGCCACGGGTGCCGTCTCTGCTTCAAATACTGTGACAGCTTTCCGAGTCTTTTTTCCTCCATCGACGGGAAGGATGGCGATGTTCGGCAGATCACCGCTGCCCAGACAGCCAAAGTGATGGACTCTTGCTTTCAGTGCAAGCTCTGTGAGGTCCAGTGTCCCTACACCGAGCGCGATGGACACGAGTTCAAATTGGATTTTCCACGTCTGGTGCAGCGCTACGTTGCGCAGAAAGCGCGCCGTGAGGGACTCGGCCTGCGCGATCGCGTCCTCGGCAATCCGGACAGCGCTGGAGCTGCAGCGCGCGCGAGTCTCGGTATCGCCAACGTGGCCAATCGCGTCCGCCTGCATCGAATCTTCCTGGAGAAGGTTCTCGGCATTCATCGCGACAAGTTGCTTCCCGAGTTTGCCGGCACGACCTTCGAGCGATGGGCTTCGCGCGCCGGAAAAATAAGACCGGAGGCCGGCGGCGAAGCCGTCCTGTTTCAAACATGCTATGTGCAAAACAACGAACCGGAGATCGGCCGCGATACCATCGAGGTGCTTGAACGCAACGGTGTCGATGTCCGTTGCGCCAACGGTCTCGAATGTTGCGGCATGCCGGCGTGGGAGCGCGGCGACCTGGAGTCGCTTCGCCGCCGCGTGAAGGTGAACCTGCGAATCCTGTTGCCGTTCATCGAGCGAGGAGCAAAGGTCATCGCCATCAACCCGACTTGCTCGATGATGATGCGCAGAGAACATCCGACGCTGGTCGGACCGGAAGACCGGAAGGCCGCAGAAAAGGTCGCCGCTGCTGTCAGGGATCCAAGCGAGTTCCTCTGGTCCATCCGTGACCAAGCGCGTTTCAATACGAACTTCCGCAGCACGCCGGGAGAGAAAGTCGCCTACCACGCGCCGTGCCATCTTCGCGCACAGGCCATCGGTTTCAAAGGGAGAGACCTGTTGCGAAAGATTCCCGGAGTTTCGCTATCAACCATCATGGAATGTTGCGGCCACGACGGCACGTACGCGATGACAGTGGAAGGTTTCGAACCTTCGGCACGAATCGGGAGAAAAGCATTCGAGGGCATGAAGGAGGAGGCGGCGGAAATCTGGGCAACGGATTGCCCGTTGGCCGCCCTGCAGTTTCAGCAACACGCCGGAGTCCGCCCGATGCATCCCATGAGCATCCTGGCGCGTGCATACCGCGAGAACGGTTTCAGTCCTGCCACGGGTGATGTCGAATCCAAGGAGCCGTCCGGCGGAGTTCAGAAGAGTTGAATGGTTAAGCGGGCCGAAATCGTCGACTACGTCACATATGAGGACATGCGAGCTCAATTTCGCGCGGACGTCATGAAAGCGAAGGAACTTCGCCGCATCCATATCGGCGAATACCTCACGTTGCTTTTCGAAAATCACCTGACTGTGCGCTATCAGATTCAGGAAATGGTCCGCGCGGAGCGGATCGTCCGGGAGTCGGATATCGTTTATGAAATCGATACCTACAACGAACTCTTGGGCGATGAAGGGGAGCTTGGCTGCACGCTGCTGATCGAGATCGACGACCCCGCACTGCGCGATCGGAAGCTGCGAGAGTGGTGGCAGCTGCCCGAAAAAGTTTATGTAGTGCGCGAGAATGGAACTCGTATCGCAGCCACATTTGACGAACGGCAGCGTGGTGAAGGACGGCTCAGTTCCGTTCAGTACCTGAAATTCAAAACCAACGGTTCAGTACCTGTCGCCGCCGGCGTCGATCTCGGCGACCTCCGGAATGAGACTCCACTGAAACACGAGCAGCAAGTAGCCCTGCGCGCCGATCTGGCAGAACGCTGACATCGGAAATGGAAAACGGATTTATTTGGATGCGGCTTTGATCTCGGCCAACATCTCTCGCCGGAAGAGATCCATCTTCTCGGTCATTGCGCCGAGCGAAATATAGACTTTCTGCTCGAGCCGCAGAAAGTTGGTCGAAAGCGTTTGCTCACGCGGTGGATTTCCGAGAGTAATTCTCGCCGAAAACCGCGGATGTCTCCCCTGATGCCTTCAAGCTGCGGTGCAAGGAAGGACTGCAGCACTTCCTTGATCTCTTCAATCATTTTCTTCTCCATAGACGTTGAGGCAAAAGGGCAAACCTATAGTAGCACAGGGATGACGAGGGTATAATCCGCCTATCCATTCACGATCCGGCTTGGGAGGCACTATGAAGAAACTATCGATGATCGTTCTGATTCTGAGCGTGAGTTTGAGCTACGCACAAACGGCGGGCCAGGGTCCACCGGACCATCCGTCGGTCACAGTGCAGGGTCGTACGTATACGCCGCGTTCTATATTGGCGCGCAACATGGGTACGCCGGAAGATCAGACAACCCAGTTCCCACCGCACAAGATCATCGGGAACATTTATTATGTGGGGACGCGTACGCTGAGCTCATTCCTGATCGTAACCCCGCAGGGAAACATCCTGATCAACAGCACGTATGAGCGGAATGTGCCGACAATTGAGAAGTCGGTGCAGCAATCGGGATTCAAGTTTTCCGATATTAAGATCCTGCTCGGGACTCATGCGCATGGGGATCACCAGGAAGGCGATGCCGCGCTGAAGCAGTTGACGGGAGCACAGCTGATGATGATGGCGGAAGATGTGCCGGCGCTCCGGGAAATGAAGCCGGGCGGCAAAGAGCACCCGATCGACAAGACACTCCACGACGGAGAATCAGTGACTCTCGGCGGTACAACGCTGGTGGCGCATCTGACAGCCGGCCACACGCGCGGCTGCACTACCTGGACGACAAAGGCGCAGGAGGGAGGCAAGACCTACAACGTTGTTATCAACTGCAGCCTGCGCCCTCCTAATGTCTTAACGCCCTCCATCACTGATGAGTTCAATCGATCCTTCAAACTGGTCCGCTCGCTGCCTTGTGATGTCCAGGTTGGAGATCATCCGGCGCAGTACGACATGGAAACGAAGTATGCGAAGCTTCGAAGCGGCGGTCGAAATCCCTTCATCGACCCGGCAAGCTGCAAGCTCGAGGCGGACATCGAGGAAGCCATGTTTCACGCGATTCTCGCCGAGCAGCAAAAGGCTGCGCAGCCGTAGGTGCATATTCCCCTCCTCTGCGAGCAGGGGAATACGCAAAAACAACCTCCCGGTTTATCCGGGCGCACAGGAGACTACACATGATCGCAAGATGGCCCGTTCATATCGGCGTGGTGGCAGTTACCGTTGCTATTCTGTTCGCTTTTTCACCTGTTGAGGTGAAAAGCCAGCGCAATACGGCAGGCGCCGTAACAGTCGGCGCCGGCGATCTCGGCGGAGTCGTCACGGGCACCAAGGGACCTGAAGCGGGTGTCTGGGTGATTGCCGAAACCACCGATCTTCCAACCAAACTCGCCAAAATTGTGGTCACCGATGATCAGGGCCGCTATCTGATACCCGACCTGCCGAAGGCAAATTACAACGTTTGGGTGCGCGGATACGGGCTTGTCGACTCGCCGAAAGTGAGCACCGCTTTGGGCAAGACTTTAGACCTGAAGGCCGTTCCCGCCCCGACCCCCGCGCAAGCGGCCGAATACTATCCCGCGCTCTATTGGTTCTCGTTGCTTCGGGTGCCCGAGAAAAGCGAATTCCCTTTGCAGAAGATAAAGAGCCAGGGTGAATGGCTCAACATCGTCAAGACAGGCGCCTGCCAATCGTGTCATGCCCTCGGCACGAAAGGCATGCGCACGATTCCGAAAGAACTCGGCACATTTCCGAATTCCGTGGAAGCGTGGAGGCGCCGGCTTCAGTCGGGAGGCGCGCGGGCCCTCATGACTCGCGATATCACGCGGCTCGACACCGAAATCGCGCTGAAATATTTCGCCGACTGGACCGACCGTATTGCACGCGGCGAGTTGCCTTTTGCGAAACCCGAACGGCCTCAAGGAATTGAGCGCAACTTTGTGGTCACGCTGTGGGACTGGAGCCGCCCGACCGCTTATCTCCACGATGAGGTCTCGACGGACCGGCGCAATCCAAGTGTGAATGCCAACGGTAAAATTTACGCCTCGACCGAGGACAGCACGGATCTGATCCCCGTTCTCGATCCCAAAACGCACACGGCAGCGGAAGTCTTGCATCCAGTGCGTGATCCGAATACACCGTCCTCGAAGAACAACCCGTACGCTGCGTCTGCTTACTGGGGACCGGAACCGATATGGGATAGCAAGACGCTCGATCACAATCCGATGATGGATGAAAAGGGACGCATCTGGTTTACATCGCGCGTTCGCCCAGGCAAAAATCCGGATGTGTGCAAGCAGGGATCCGATCATCCCTCCGCCAAAGTCGTGCCGATCGAAGAAGCGGACCGTCATCTTTCCATGTACGATCCGGCGACCGGAAAGTTCACCCTGATCAGCACTTGCTTCCAAACCCACCATCTCAACTTCGGCAACGATGCCAATCAAACGCTATGGACCAGCACCGGCATCGGAGGTCCCGGAGTCCTAGGTTGGCTCAATCGCAAGATGTTTGAAGAAACGGGCGACGAGATGAAGTCGCAGGGATGGACGCCATTCGTCATCGACACTAACGGCAACGGTAAGCGCGATGCTTTCGTCGGACCCGATCAACCGGTCGATCCCACGAAGGACAAACGCGTCCTGGTGAATATTTATGCCGTCGGCGTCAGCCCCTCTGACGGCGCCGTATGGGGAACCGTGGTGGGATATCCCGGCGCAATCGTACGAGTACAACCCGGACCCAATCCGGCCGAGACTGCATTGAGTGAGATATATGAGGTTCCATCTCCCGGCTTCGGGCCCCGTGGCGGAGATGTCGATTCAAATGGTGTGTACTGGGCCTCGCTGGCGAGCGGTCACCTCGGAAGTTTTGATCGGCGCAAATGCAAAGTCCTCAATGGACCAACCGCGACGGGCGCACACTGCCCTGAAGGCTGGACGTTCTACCAGTTCCCTGGACCACAATTGCGGGACGTGAAAGATCCCGGAAGCGGCGAGGCGAGCTACTACACCTGGCTCGATCGGTTCGACACATTCGGTCTCGGGCGCAATGTGCCGATTGCGATGGGTAATTTGAGCGATTCCATTTACGCGCTGGTCGACGGCAAGTTCATCACCTTCCGTATCCCATACCCCAGCGGCTTCTTCCCCAAAAATGTGGATGGCCGCATCGATGATCCGAACGCCGGTTGGAAAGGCAAGTCGTTGTGGTCCACCTCCGGAACGAGGACGATGTTCCATCTCGAGGGCGGTAAGACGAACAGGCCGAAGGCGGCACGCTTCCAGCTTCGGCCCAACCCGCTCGCGCGGTGACCCTCTCCCTCTGGAAGAGGGCGGCGCGACAGCGCCGGGTGAGGCTCGCGCTTCGCGCCCTCTCTGTCAAAGTCAAGCGCGGAAGCCCGTGTGCTTCAAAATTTCCGGATCCTTCCTCGGTGAGGTACTCTTGTGCCGGTTGTGATTCAACGAAATGACCTTCCGCCAGACCGAGCCGAATACTCGGACGCATAATGCCTCCTCTGTAGGCGTAGGTCTCCCTTTTGCTCTTACTTGCTTAGATCGCCTTTTGCCGGCGTGGTAATCGCGTACCAGGGGTAACCTATTGAATTACAGCGTGCCCCAATACTTGGCGATCTGCATGCAGGGTGCGCGCGTTTAAGTTTTACAAACGATAGCGTCTGTCAGGGCATCAGAGGCCACTTCACAAGCGGCCTTCGTTGGTGATAAATAAAACCGAGTGGGAATCAGCCGGGTTCGTGCTTGCTAAAACAGCAGGTTTTCAGAGTGCCCAATCATCCTCAGTTGGCAAGATTGTGGAAACGAATTGAGGCGTGAAACACAGAAGCCGTCCGTGAGGGAGCGATGCCGGAACAAACGTTCACAGCCAGCGACGAGATCGATGTACTGTGGATCACGGCCGCACTCGGCTGCGACGGAGATACGGTCGCGCCGACGGCTGGTACACAGCCGAGTATTGAAGATCAAATTGTTACCTGGTAAAGCCCTCCGACATCGAAGAGTTCAATGCGACGGTCCGGTCTATATGAAGAATTTTGGTTGACTCGCGCAAAATTACCGACACCGTAGTCATGAAAGACGCGCCGATTCGAGCATTGCTAATCGAAGATAGTCCCGCGGACGCAGAGCTCGTCCGCGAAATGCTCGCCGAGGGCGCTCGCGCGCCATTCGAGATTGAAGTGGCCGAGCGCCTCGGATCGGGAATCGAAGCGCTCCACCAAGACCACTTTGATGTCGTTCTTGCCGATCTCAATCTGCCGGACAGCTATGGCTTGGACACCTTCCGTGCTCTTCAGGAGTGCTGCCCGGACACGCCCATCATCCTTCTCACTGGACTGGAAGACGAACGGATCGCGGAGCAGGCCTTAAAGCAGGGAGCGCAAGACTATTTAGTCAAAAGTCAAATCGACGCCCGATCCCTCGACCGGTCCATACGTTATGCAATCGAGCGAAAGCACATCCTGAGGGAAAACGTTCGGCTTTATGACGAGGCCGAACGCGCCAGCCGCGCAAAGGACGAATTTCTTGCGATGCTATCGCATGAATTGCGGACACCGCTCACGGCCGTACTCGGATGGGCCGTTTTGCTTCGAGATGGCAAATTGCCGCCGGATGTGACGGAACGAGCGTTGTTGTCCATCGAGCAGAATGCGCGCGTCCAAGGGCGCATCGTCGACGAGCTGTTGGATATTTCAAGGATCATTACCGGGAAGCTCAGCCTGGTCGTCGAACCGCTAATGCTCGCGAACGTCTTACAGCCTGCGCTGGATTCCGTGAGGGTTGCAGCCGATGCCAAAAACCTTACGATCACTTCGGATCTGAATCCTGGCGTTCCTCCAATCTCCGGTGATCCCGGCCGGCTTCAGCAAATCCTCTGGAACGTACTATCGAATGCCATTAAGTTCACGCCAAGCGGTGGCCGCATCGACGTTGCGCTCCGAAACAGCGATGGCCAGGCCGAAATCGCCATCCGGGACAGCGGCGTCGGAATTCGGAGGGATGTCCTGCCCTACATTTTCGACCGATTCCGGCAGGCCGATAGCTCCACTTCGCGCGCGTATGGTGGGCTTGGCTTGGGACTAGCCATCGTGCGGCATCTTGTCGAAATGCACGGAGGGACCGTCGAAGCATCCAGCGAAGGCGAGGGAAAGGGCTCTGAATTCAGATTGCGTTTTCCCACGCTCAATTCGAGCGTGGGGCAGACTGTTGTGCAGCCGGCGTGGCTGTCATTCACTTCCAGGCTGGACGGTGTACGCGTACTGATCGTCGAAGATGAAGTCGAACACACTGCGTTGCTGAAAGAAATTCTCGAACAACGAGGGGCTCACGTGGCAGCGGCCGCTAACGCCGAAGAAGGATTTCGCCTCTTCAAAATCGAGCGCCCGGATGTTCTGCTGACGGATATCGCGATGCCCGCAGAAGACGGGTATTCGCTGCTAAGACGCCTTCGAGCTGAGGAGGCGCGGAACGGGCTTCGGAGAACACCCGCAGCCGCCATTACCGCCTACGGCCGTGAAGAAGATAAATCGCGTCTCACGGCCGCAGGTTTCGATACTTATCTGGCAAAGCCGTTGGAACCCGCCGCAGTTGTCCGCTTGGTCCGTGATCTTTCGCGCGCGAGCTGATCTCATTTTCCAATCATCACGCCGAACATTGGATAGTGTCTGGTCTCAACCGTGCGGCCGTGGCCGATATACATATGGACACCGCACGGCAAGCAAGGATCGAAGCTTCGAACGACGCGCATGACGTCGATCCCTTTGAAAAGTTTCAAAGTCAAACTGACCCGCGAGAACTAACCATGTCCCCATCCTCGCAGAGGAGGGCAATGCGGCATTGACACTGGTCGCACGTGCGTATAATTAATGGGATCATATCCATGAAAGTCTTGCTGGTGGAAGATGTCGACGAGAGCCGTAACGTTCTTCGCGCTATGATCGAGAGACTGGGTCATCGCGTCATTGAAGCCACGAACGGGAAAGACGCTGTCAAAACAGCGTTGGATTACAATCCTGATCTTGTGCTGATGGATTTGAGTATGCCCGAAGTGGATGGACTGCAAGCCACGGCTGCGCTTCGAGCCATTTCAAACTTTAAAGATATGAATCATCTTCCGGTCATTGGGATTATCGCTTACCCGGAAACGCTGTCTGTCGATAAAGCCTTTAAAGCGGGGTGCGACGCGTATCTTCGAAAACCGGTTGATTTGGCCGATTTGGGTGCCGCGCTCAGAAGGTTTCTGCGCACGGCATAAAGGCCTGCATGGGACAGCCGCTTTTCTCACCTTCCTCGGTCTTCTGGCGCGTGAATCGGGAACTGGCCAGCGGTCTTGCCGGCCCTCGCGCGGTGTTGATGCAAATTGCCCATCCGTTGGTTGCCGCCGGCGTCGCTGAGCACAGCCGGTTCCGTCAGCATCGCCTTGCACGCCTCTACCGCACATCGATGGCCGCCGCCGCAATTACTTTTGGGAGCCGTGAATTCGCTCTGCGCGCAATCCGGTCAGTAAATCAAAAGCACCGGCAGGTCCACGGAGTTTTGAAGGCGCCCGAGGGCGCTTTCCCCGCCGGAACCAGATACGATGCGAACGACCCGGAACTGAAGCTCTGGGTTTTGAATACGATCATCGATTCCACTCTTGTTGTGTACGAGTCGTTCATTTCGCCTTTGTCCAACGGCGAACGCGAGGAGTACTACCGCGACAGTCTGATTGTGGCGCGTCTGTTTGCAATCCCCGAAGACATAACGCCATCGACATATGCCGAATTCCGCTCGTATATGTGCCGCATGCTCGACGGTAGCGTCATCACCGCGGACGAGACCGCTCGCGAAATCACTCGTGCTCTGTTTTCGCCGTCGGTGGAGGGGACACTGCTCTTTCTAGGCAGCGCGATTGGAATTGGCTTGCTTCCCGAACGCCTCCGGCACGAATTCGGTTTTGCGTGGAACGAACGCCGAGAACTTTGGCTAAACCGGACGGCCGCGCTCTCCAGGCGAATGCGCGGTCACGTCCCCACAATTCTCTGTACCAGCCCAGTTGCAACGCTTTCGCATTTGCGCGCGCTCGTAGCCTCCTGAAGCAGTTCGGAGATTGCATGACTTCAGCTTCGGTTTTTTCTCCGCGCACTTCACCCGTCAAGGAATTGCACATCGTTTGGTTGACGGCCGGCCTCAGTTATCATGCACGTCAATGATCGGCATCATTGTAGCTATAGTCGCCATCGGAGCGATCATCGTGACGTGCATGTCCGCGGGCCGAATTCCAGCCATGACGGTTACTGCGGTGGCGGCGGCAGCCGCGGTTCTAGTGATGCCGCCTTTCCTCTCGTGGGAGGTCGAAAGCGGCACGGATTTGATCGCCCTGCTCTTTCAAAGCCTCGTTGGATTGCTACTGGCCTACCGATTGCCTCCGAAAGCTCTCCAGAAAACCCGTCCGGATGCTTGTCGCTACTCCGAATCGGCACGGTATCCCGCCGAACCGTATTCCCTCTTGTCGATTGTGAGGAGCACCATGGAACGGAATGCGGATTTAATACGAAGGCTGGATGATATCGAGGTTTACGGCGAGGTGGAGCGGCGGATAGCCGTTTCACTGGAAGATCTGGAGGAAGTTCTCTCCGATGTACTCCGTATGGCCTTCTCGGATTCGAAGGTGCAGCATGTGAGTTTACGAATACGTCTATCTCATTTCGATTTACAAATCCGTCGCGCCTTGATCAGCTCCGGCGGCGTGCAACGATTTCGGTCGTCCTCCTGCGGTGTGGATCTGCGGCTGATTTTCCTTCGAAACTGTGGACGATTTCCCATCCGTGAAACTGGGCCTGCAATTCGCCGGGATTGAGAAGATAGGCGGGATTCATCGGTCTGATATTCGGGTCATTGTCCACCAGCGCAATGACGGCGATGACTGTCCCTCCAATTCGTGTCCCTGATTTGAGCGTCGCAAAAAGATCCCGCTGAAGATAGTTGCATACGATGATCAGATCGTAGGATTCGGGTTCGATGCCGAACTCGTGGCGTTCCAGATCGGCGGTAACAGAGTCGACGGCGAGCCCTTCATCGCGGCAACGCTGTCCAAGAATTTCAATCGCAATTCGCGAATAGTCCACCGCGGTTACCTGCCATCCATGTTCAGCCAGCCATATCGCATGCCGCCCGGTTCCGGATGCAACGTCGAGTGCCCGGCCCGGCGCGAGCCTAGAAGCGAAGCGGGTGATCAAGGGATGTGGCCGATCATTAATGTGCTGGCCTTGCTGGTAGCGTTGATCCCAATCCGTCACCCGAGCATTATCCGACGAATTTAATCCTCATGCTCTATATCGGTCTCCAGTCCGCTTGACAGAAACCCATCGGCGAAGAAGATGGTCAAAGAAAGGCAGAGATTATGAGGGCGAAGGCAAAAGGAAGCGCCATGCATTCGGAACGTCCCGTATGGTGCGGCAAGTGCCATTTGCGGGTGGCTCCTTATGAGCGACGGACGATCTACCGCAAAGTCGATTACCATCAAGACTGTTTTTTGAAACTCGTGCGTGAAGAGGCCGACGACGAAAAAACCAGGCGATCATACCTTAGACTCGCACGGCATCAGTCTCCCCAACACGTCTGACGGGTTCTATTTCGGATGGATGAGAAATTCGGGGCCAGACGGGTGAATTCCCTATTTTTGAAATTCGAAAATAGGGAATTCACCCGTCTGGCCCCGAATTTCTCGTCAGGAGGCCTTTCACGGGATTGAATTGCCCACCATTGTCGTTGCGTGTATGATCCGCCA
>WNGK01012112.1_pt1 | contig 17541 bp, 19 predicted proteins | sample 5400601 | NCBI WGS metagenome assembly WNGK01 (sample SAMN13153376, study PRJNA577476) | soil metagenome | isolation source: 60 cm soil or saprolite under Garry oak tree replicate 1 | place: USA:California | collected 2016-06-15
CGTGCTGATGAAGGCCGGCGAGCTGTTCACGCGCGAGAAGGACGCGCGGCACAAGGCCGTGACCGACCTGGCGTGGCTGACGTCGGCGTGGGGTGACGGTTCGCCGGGAACGTCCTTACTCTCAACCTGCGGCATGATGGTGTTGTGCGTCCCTGGAAGCGACGGCTGTCCGATGACGGGCGGTCTGTCCTGCTGTCCGAGTTGCTCCTCCGGCACCCTGAACTGGCCGCTGAGGCGGAGAAGATCACCTCCACGCTGCTAGTCGTGGAAACGATCAGGAGCTTGCCGACGAGATCACGACCAGGCTGCGGGCGCTGCGCCCCAGCGAGCCGGCGTCCGTCGATGCGGGGCGGGGACGGGTCCTGGACGTCCTCCAGCCGTACATCGATGACCTCACCTGGCGGAAGGAACGCGGTGCCCGGCGGGCGGCCGCCGATATCGCGATCGCTGTCCTGCTCGGGTTGTACGAATGCCGCGAGGACACCGACGAGGACATGCTGCTTGTCCGGATGGGCCTGCCCGGCGCGGCAGACGACCTCGCACGCACGGTGTACAAGAAGGTGAAGTCACGGCACCTCTCGTTGCCGTCGCTGGCAGACGAGTGCCCCGAGTGGGCGTGGTACGAGGAGAGCTGAGACGATCTTCCACGCAATCGACGGCGCGAGCTTGGCCGCAGTTCTTCAGTTCTTCTGCGGCGGCGCGAGCGGGCTCCGGTGTTGACGGGCGTGTACCTATCGAAGGTACCTTCCTGAGCCGCTACGCTGTCGGGCGTGGTTTCCAGGAAGCGCAAGTCGAGCAAGTCCACGAAGCGTAGACAGGGCGAGGGACTGAGCGGTAACCCTGTAGGTGCCGAAAATTGTGTCGCCTTATGCCACCTGGGCGTATTCGCGGATCAGACCGCCGAGCCGGTCCCGGCGCAGAAGCTGTACGTTGGCGCCGAGAGCGCGTGGATTCGGACGCCCGGCACGCAGCTCCTGTTCCAGTGCCCGGGAGGCTCAGACCTCAGCCGTCCGTCTGCCCGCCGAGCGGGTTACCGGGCGCCGCGCGGCGAGGGGCCGCGCCCCCGCGCCCCGTCGAGGGGCAGAACTGTCGGTGCCCGGTGAGATGCTCTGAATCGAGCCATGTTCACCCCGGTAATGCGGAGGTCCAGGGTCACTGGCGTCCGGCATACCTGCACAACAAATTTGTTGTACCATTGGCCGAGGAGGGAGCAGTGCCGCACAAGCTGGTGATGACGCGCCAGGTCCGGGACTGGCTGCACGCGCTCCGGTCCGGGGATCCGGTCACGCGCAGGCTCGTCGCGGAAGCCATCGACCGGCTGCTGGACGACGGTCCCGCGCTCGGCCGTCCGCTGGCTGACCGGATCGCCGGATCCCGGCTGCACAACCTCAAGGAACTGCGACCCGGCTCCAGCGGCACCACCGAGGTGCGGATCTTGTTCATCTTCGACCCGGCACGCAACGCGGTGCTGCTGGTCGCGGGAGACAAGTCCGGCCGGTGGGACCAGTGGTACCGGGACGCGATCCCGGCAGCCGAGGCGGCGTACGAGGCGTACCTGAAGGGAAGGGCACAGCGATGAGCGAGGAATCGGAGTTCTTCACCTACACCCGGGAGGAGTTCCTGGACGAGTTCGTCCACCCCGACGACCGGCCGGGCGTGGAGGAAGCCCGCCAGCGGCGGGCGCTGCAGGTCCGGGCCGAGTACCTGACCGAGATGCGCAAGAAGGCCGGCCTGACCCAAGCCGAGGTTGCCGACGCGATGGGAGTGTCCCAGCAGCGCGTCTCGGCTATCGAGAGCGGCGCCGTAGCCGAACTCGCCACCCTGGGCGACTACATCCGCGCCCTCGGCGGGGAACTGAAGGTAATCGCCGACTTCGGCGACTCCTGGCGCCGCGTCGCCTGACACGAGCTGTCCGTATCCAGCAGATGCCCCGCTAGCTCAGGAACTGAGGTACTTCCGTGCCGGGACGCGCAGCCATTAGGTCGCGGGCACCGGCAGATGCGGCGGCCAGCACACGCGGACAGCCCGCCCCGGCCACGCGGCCCGCTGACGAGAGGCGGGTACATCCGAGGTGCACGATAGGTATACCGCAGGTCCAGCCGTCACGCCCGGCCGGCGCCTTCGCACAATCATGATCACATCACCTATGCGGGCGGAGATTACGGATCGTGACTAGCACAGCAGCGGATTTCCGTGCCAGACTCTGGACCACTGGGAGCGGTTCTCCCGCCAACTATGGCGATCATTTTCCGCAGTGGTCTAGACCTCCCGGTTCCCATGTTTGCTCCATGTTTGCTCGGAAGTCCCGGTACGATCACCGGCCGGGGACGCCCCCTTCCGATGACGTTACGCAGCGTGAGACCCGCTGGCAGGCGCGCCGTCAGGAGTCCCCGCACGCCGGGCAGGACAGCAACTGCGCCTCCGGGCAGTCATCTTGGGTCAGGGCTGTCGACGCCGAGCCTGCCACCCGGCCGCATCCCAGCGGACTGAATCCGCTGCATGACTGCAACCGTCCGTGCCCTGCCGGAACGGGTGCGGGATGAGCCTGGCCGGAGTCCCGCTGGAGCGACAGCTGCGGCATCTGGTGACCCCAGGTTTATCACGGGTATATCGCAGGCCCGCCGGAGGTACATGCCAGGTCCGCGGACTCCGGCGCGGAAGGGGCCCCCGGGCCCGGCGACCGGGCAGGCTGGCTGCACAGCACGGCCGACGCGAAGCCGGCGCGAGGGCGGCCACGTGGGGGCGGCAGCCCGCGGACGGCGCAACCATCCGGGCCAGCCGCTGCCGGGCCGACAGGACGCGCCGTGGCGGGCTGTGCCGGCCACGACGCGCCGAGTTCCTGGCCGGACCGCAGCGCGGTGGCGGGCCGGCCAGGAACCTCAGAGACTGTCCGGCATGGCTGCCCCAGTCATCGTCGTCGTCGTTGCGGAAGGCAGCTACCTGCTGGCGGGCGGCACGCTGCTCTCAACCACTTGGCGGGGGTCATGCGGGTGCTTACCGGTATGGAATCGCTCATCAGCCGGGCCAGGGCCATTTTCCGCTCGGTGCGGCCGATGCTGTCCTATCGGGTCGGCCCTCCGGCAGACTGATGTGGGTGGCCCCGGCAGGCGCCGCGGCCTGGCGGTGACGGCGGGAAGCGCGGGGAGGGCCAGCCAGGCCGGCGCTGCCGTGTGTTGCGGGCGCGGCGCTAGAGGCTGAGCTGTTCCAGGGCGGCGTGCCAGGCCTCGGTGTAGGTGGGGTACTGGGCGACCTGGTCCAGCAGCACGCTGATGGGGATCCGCGCGCGGATCGCCAGGGCGGCGTAGTGGATCCATTCGCTGGCCAGCGGCGCGACGGCCCACGCGCCGGCCAGGACGCCGCGGTTGCGGTCGGCGAGCACGCCGACGGCGCCGCGCGGGTCGCGCTCGTAGGTCCAGGACCGGTCCACCGTGTCGGCGACGCTGATCTCGGCGATGGCGGCCGTGATGCCGCGGGCGGCGGCCTGGGCGGCGGTCAGGCCGACCGCGGCGATCTCGGGGTCGGCGAACACCACCCGCGGGATGCCCTCGTAGGAGGCGCGGTGGTCGCGGCCCAGGATGTTGGCGGCGACGACGCGGCCCTGGTAGGTGGCGACGTGGGTGAACAAGGCGACCCCGGTGACATCGCCGACCGCCCACAGGCCTTCGCCGGCGCTGCACCGCTCGTCGACGGCGATCGCGCCGGTCGGGGTCAGCCGCACCCCGGCGGCCTCCAGGCCGAAGCCCGCGGTTCTCGGGGTGCGGCCGACGCCGAGGATCACCACGTCGGCTTCTACCTGGCTGCCGTCATCCAGCGTCACCACCGTCGCCTGCCCGGCTTTGCGGGCGCTGACCGGGGCGACCCCGGTGCGGACGGTGACACCCTGCGCGGTCAGCGCCTGGGCGGCCAGCTCGCCGACGCGCGGGTCCTCCCGGTCGACGAGCCGGCCGGCCCGCTGGACGATGGTGACCTGCGCACCCATCCCGCCGTAGAACTGGGCGAGCTCGACGCCGACCGCGCTGCCGCCGACCAGCAGCACCCGGGAGGGGATGTCGCGGACGTTGGTGGCTTCCCGGCTGGTCCACACCGGCACCTGGTCCAGGCCCTCGATGGCCGGGCGGACCGGCTCGGATCCGGTGGCGATCACCACGTGCTCTGCTTCCAGCAGCTGCCCGGCTGCCTCGACCCGGCCGGGCCCGGCGAGCCGGGCGGGGCCCTTGATGACCGTGGCGCCGGCCTGCTCGTAGTCCTTGACCTGGGCGGTGTCATCGAGGTGCCGGACCATGTAATCGTGGTAATCGCGCAGACCCGGCCAGTCGAGGACGGGCGTGGCCACCCCGGCGGCCCGGCTGGCCTCGGCCCGCACCTCCGGGCCGCGCAGCAGCGTCTTGGACGGGATGCACGCCCAGTAGGCGCATTCGCCGCCGATCAGCTCCCGCTCGACGAGCGCGACCCGTCGCCCCGCGGCGAGCAGCCGCCCGGCGGCGGCCTCCCCGCCGACGCCCATCCCGATGATGATCACGTCGAACCTGTCCACCGGTGCCTCCTTGAGGTGAGTTAACGTGCCGGGGGCCGCCTGCTGCCGTGCCCGTGCCCTGCCCTGGCCGGGCGAAACGGCCCGGTCAGGGGTCGCCGGCTGGGCGCTCCGGGACTGGGACCGTGCTGCGGGCGGTGCGGGCCCAGGCGGGGCGCCAGCCCAGGTAGCCGAAGGCGGCCAGGCACGGGACCAGCCCTGACCAGGCGGCACCGGCGTGCAGCAGCTGGCAGGCCGCCGCGGCCAGTCCCCCGGTCAGGACGGCGCCGGCCAGGGCGAGGCCGGTGGCGGTGTGGGCGCTGCGGGCCGGCGGGGCCTGCAGGCGGCGTATCCGGTAGCGCAGATCCTCGGGGTCGGCGAACCCGGCGCGTGCGGGCGCCGCGGCCGTCGGTGGCCACCCCGGCCGCCTGCAGGCCCAGTCCGGCGCTGTTCGGCGCGCGGCCGGTGGCGACCAGCACCTCGTCGGCGTCGATAACGATCTCGGCGCCGCCGATGGCGGCCCGGATGCGGCGCATGTCCCCGTCCCGCTCCACCGCCAGGACCTGGGCGGGGGCGTGGATGGTGGCGCCCTGCCCGGCCAGCACCCCGGCCAGGGCCTGCGACACCTCGGGTTCCTCGAACGGGGCGATCCGGTCTGCCACGTCCACGAAGATGACCGCCGAGCCGAGGTGGAGGAAGAACTGGCCGAGCTCCAGGCCGACCGCGTTGGCGCCGATGACCGCCAGCCGGCGGGGGACGGCCTTGAGATCCAGGGCGGTGGTGCTGGTCAGGTAGCCGGCGCCGGATAGCCCGGGGATGGGCGGGGCGGCCGGGGAGGCGCCGGTGGCGATCAGCACCGCGCCGGGCCGGATCGCCCGCCCGTCCACCTCGACGGTGTCCGGGCCGGTGAAGGCGGCGTGGCCGGGCAGGACGTCGAATCCGTAGGCGTCCACCAGGCCGGCGTACTTCTCCTGCCGCAGGGCATCCACCAGGTCGTCCTTCTGCGCGACCAGGGCGGCCAGGTCCACCGGGCCCGCCGAGGTGGTGATCCCGGCGAACCGGGGGTGCCCGGCGGCCCAGTACGCCGCCCCGGCCGCCAGCAGCGCCTTGGACGGCACGCAGCCGACATTCACGCACGTCCCGCCGAGCGTGCCCGCCTCGGCCAGGGCTACCCGGTACCCGGCGTCCCGGCCGCGGATGGCCGCGGCGAACGCGGCCGAGCCCGCGCCCAGCACCAGAAGGTCATAGTCCGCCTCACCCCCGAGAGCCGCGGCGGTGCCGGGCGATTCGGCCCGCAGCCGCCCCGGGGTGTAGCCCGCCCGGGCCACGGCGGCGCGCAGCGCGGCCTCGCCCGCGCTCTCGGGCCAGGTGAAGCGGGCCAGGCCCCGGCGGAAGTCCGCGGAGAACTGCTCCGCCCCCGCCTGCTCGAGGGCGGCGGTCACGTGGTGCTCGCAGTCGGTGCAGGTCATGCCGGCCACCTCCAGGGTGGCGCGGCGGGGAGGAACGGCACCACGAAGTTGAGACCGACCTGAACCCAGGTCGTCCACTCCGCGTGGCCGATGGCGATCCGCGCCCCCTCGTTAATCGCCGACAGCACGCAGCCAACCACCAGGGCCACCGGCACGCAGGGCCGCAGCGTGGCCCCGCGGGTGAACAGCCGGATCGCATCACCCGGCCATGACCAGGGCGGACACCGCGTTCCGGAAGCCACCGGCGTGGTCTGAGATGTCATGGCGGGCGTTCCTCCTCCTGGGCCGCTGGCGTGCCCCGTTTCCGGCCAGCCGCCCGCCGGGTCGGTAGCCGCCGACCCCGCCTTGCTGACGGCGTGCAGGATGCCGCTTGCCCGGCGCCATACGGCGTCCGGTTCAGAGCCCGAGTTCGGTGGCCGCGAGCTGAGTGCCGGCCACCCGGGTGCGGATCTTCGCGAACGCGATCTCCCGGGCGGTGGAGGTGTCGTCGCCGAACGGCGCGAAGCCGCAGTCGTCGCAGGTACCCAGCCGGCCCGGGTCGATGTGCTCTGCCGCTTCCAGCACCCGGTCTCTCACCTCCTCCGCCGTCTCGATCCGAGGGTCGATCGGGTCGGTCACGCCAACGAATATCCGCTGTCCCGGCTGGGCGTGTCCGGCGATGGCACGAAGGACCCGAGGTCGGTCCGGTTCACTGGCGAGCTGGATGTAGAAGGCGCCGGCGTTCAGGCTGAACAGGCCCGGCAGCAGGCCGGCGTAGTCAACGTCAGCGCTGTGGGTGGAGTCCTGGTCGCCACCCGGGCAGGTGTGCACGCCGATCCTGTGCCGCTCGTCGGGCGAGAACTCGGCCAGCACCCGGTTGTTGAGATCGATGAACGACCGCAGCAGCTGCCCGGACGGGTCAAGCTTGAGCGCGAGCCTGCCCTCGGTGAAGTCGACCTGCACGCTGTGCGCGCCCTTCTCCAGGGCGCCGCGGATGTCGTCGGCCGCCTCGCGCACCAGGTCCGCCAGGAACGCCTCCCGCGGGTAGCCATCGATGCCGCCGGGCGGGTAGATCAGGCTCAGCGCGGACGCGGCGATCACGGCCTGCTTGACCGGGACGTGAGAGTAGCGCAGCGCCAGCTCAAGATAACCATCAGCGTGATGTGCATATCGGAACGGGCCGGCAGTCAGCCGCGGCAGCTGCCGGGTGTGCCCGTCGGCGAACGGAATCACGACCCCGTCCGGGGCGAGCGCCTCCAGGCCGGCGAGCGGGTAGGTGGCGAAGCTCGGCTTGCCCTGCTCGCCGTCGGTGATCACTGGGGAGCCGGTCGCCTCGAACTGCTCGATGGTCTCGCGCACCGCCGCGTCGGTGATCCGGGCGTAATCCCCGGCGGTGATCTGGCCGGCGGCCAGGTCGCGTCCGGCGTCGATCAGCTGCGGTACCCGGGGGATGCTGCCGATGGGCTCGGTGGGCATGACCATGATCTCACCGCCCTGTGAGAACCGTTCTGAACTACGTGTCGCAGAACAGTTCCCCATGCTGGACCGGTCAGCTCGCAGCGTCAAGGGAGCGTACCCGACCTCGGCGAGCCGACGGGCAGAGGCCGGGAAAATAGTCCTCCCCGGCGGTGATCCCCAGCCCTTCCACCACGCGGTTCATGAGGTTGAATCGCCTCCCGCCTGCAGCCGGTCGTGGGAGGGGCCCACGGGTATGTCCCGTTCCGGGACAGCGTGCCGGGTCCTCATCGGTGAGCCACTGGCGCCATTGCCCAGACGAACCGCTGCGGAAGAACTCGCGACTGTCGTTGACGATGCCCAGAGGCACGTCGGGGGCGAGGTCGTCGGACCGCTGCCGCATCCGCTCGAAGGTCGCGGCCTCGGCCAATGCGGGCCAGATCTGTTCCGGAATGATGAGACCGAGCCGCGCAGCCAGTCGCCTCATCTCGGCTGCAAGAGTGGTGCCACGGTCGGCTTATTCCTTAGTGACCAAGCGGGCTACCAATCCCTTCCTCCCGGAAGCCGCCACCGCCGCGATGATCAACGCCCATGGCCCTTCACCCTCGCAGGACGCCAGGCGTCTTCCGTGGATTGCACCACCAGCCGGGCGGCGCCGGGGCGACGGCCGTGATTACACCCATGGCGAGCAGGCGTCAAGGGGATTCTGCCGTGCTGCTGGACGGGTGGCGATCCTGGCTAGAGCGATCGTCACCATGCTCTGTTGTCAGCCGCGGCTAAGAAGGGAACCACGGTGGCCCGTACCGCATCCAGTGCCCGGGCACGTCTCGCTCGGTGTGGAACAGCTAGCGGGCGTACGGACGGCTGACCGGTTCCGGCGAGCTGTCGAGGAAGGAGACCACAACGCAATCAGGGGGCTGCTGACCACGGACGTCCAGCTCTTCGGCCGGTGCCAGTCCCCGTCCAAGGCATCAGGGCAGCCAGTGTCGTGTTGTGCGCAGCGCTGTCCAGATTTGAGTCAAAGGCGGGAGGCCGGGGTCCATGGGTCAGGGCCGGGTTCGGCGCCTGTGGCGGCGACCGCGAGCCGGTCCAGGAAGTGCTTCCAGCCGGTGGCGTGGATGGGGGCCTGGCTGGCGGGGAGGTCGCGGTGGACCAGGTGGAGGTGGGTGCCGCTGCTGGTGGGGGTCAGGGTGAACTCGACCCGGGTGGTGCCCGGTGGCAGGTCGGTGCTGCCGGCCACGCCCCAGCTGACCACGACCCGGTGCGGTGGGTCGATCTCCAGGTAGCGCCCGCGAACCGGGACGCCGTTGATGTCGATCTCGAAGACGCCGCCGGCGGCTGGGTCCAGGGTGGCGTGCTGGCCCATCCAGCGGACCATGGCGGCCGGATCGGTCAGGTGCCGGAAGACCTCCTCGATAGGGGCGGGAAGGTCCATCCCGGTCTCGAACAGATCGCTCACGCTGCTCTCAGTCCTGCTGCGCGTCGCTGGGGTCGGCCAGCGCGTCTTTGAGCTGGCCGAGATGGCGGGTCCAGAAGTCGGCCAGGAACTCCTGCACCGCGCTGAAACCGCCGGGGTTGACCACGAACAGGTGACGCGTGCCCTCGCGGCGCTCGTCGACCAGCCCGGCCTCGTGCAGCACCTTGATCGGTGACCGGGGCACCGGCGGGCACCGCCACGGCCGGGCCGATACGCCCGGCGCGGGCCTCCTCCTCCGTGAGGGCCTGGTGCGCGAAGGCCAGCACGTGGCCGGCGAGGGCGGCCTCCAGGGCGGCGGGCTGGCCGGTGGCCTTCGCCAGGTCCCAGCCGTGAACGAGGATGTCCAAGGTAGTAAACCCGGCCAGGACGGGGCCGGGCATGTCCCCGAGCGGGGTGACGTGCAGGCGGGTGAGGGCATCGCCGGTGCCCGCGGCGGCCAGCGCCGCCGCGGACGCCTCGGCGTAGGCCGCGACCGGGTCGCCGCCGGCCAGGTCGCTGCCGGGCAGCCCGCCCGGCGCCATCGGGTGACGTGGCGCGGCGTCGGTGAACAGCGCCTGGCTCAGCCACAAGGTGCCGATCACGTGGTTGAGCAGCGCACGCACGTCCCACTCCGTGCACGGGGTGGGTGCTGCCATCTGGCCAGTGCGCACGCCCTTGACGATCTGTGCGGACGAGGCGACGGCCTGCTCGAAGGCTGCGTAAAGCTCCATCAGATCCCTCCGGAGAGTAGTAGCTGGCCGGACCCCAGCGACATTACTACAACAACCTTGTTGCGCAATAGATAGTTTGTCAAATAGAAGTGTTGCTGAGAAGGTAAGGCAGCCGGAGCGCCGCAGCCCGGCGGGCCCGGCCGCCCTGCCGCCCGGTCCCGCCCCGGGGGCCGCCACCGATCATGCGAGAAGGAGAGCAGCGATGGCCTTCGACCCAGACCTCGCCCAGCGGCTGCGCTCTGTCCTGGCCGCCGCCGGGCAGGCACCTGCCGAGAAGAAGATGTTCGGCGGGCTGTCGTTCCTGGTCCGGGGCAACATGTGCTGCGGCGTCAGGGGAGACGAGCTGCTGGTACGCCTGGGCCCGGCCAGCACCGGCAGCGCCCTGGCCTACCCCGCCACATGGCCATTCGCCATGGGCCGCGGCCCCTCACCCGGCTGGGTGCTCGTCACCCCCGACGGCATCGCCACCGACGACGCCCTCGCCGGCTGGGTACACCAGGCGCTGGCCTTCGTCTCCCCACACTCCCCGCCAAGTAACACTCAGCCGCAAGTCAGGTCGCGGACCGGCGGGCCCACAGTTCCTGGGCCTTCTCGAACTCCCGAACGGCGCGCGAGCCGTTGCGCAGCAGGTGCTCGGTGAACCGTTTGCGGTCGGTGTGGCGGAACTCGATCTGCTGTGTCTCATACATCACCGCCGCGGCCCCGGCCGGGTGCTGGCCGCGGGCGGCCAGGAACCGGTCAAGGAACGCTTCCACGTTCGGGGCGCTGGTCCAGTTCGCCTTGTAGGCCACCCGGCCACCGCGGTCGATCACCCAGGTCATGTCCGGCATCAGCCCGTACGCGCGGTGGACGGTGCCAGCCAGGTCGTCCACCAGGATTTCCCGGCCGATCCCGGCATCCTCGCGCAGCAGCCGGGCGCAGGCCAGCTTGCGCTCGAAACTGTCATGGCAGGGCACGTTCTCCCCCGGGTGCGCCTCCCGGGTGTAGACGAACACCCACGCGGTCGCGGGGTGGCGGGCCGCCGCGGCATCAAGCAGAGGACCCTCCGCTGAGCAGTACGGTCAAGTGAACGAGCCGAACTCCATCACCAGCGGCGTGGACCGCCACAGCTCCGAGAGCCTGACCTGCGCCCCGTCGCCGAGCCGCGGCAGCGTGAAGTCCTCCGCCCGCTGCCCGGCCCGCGGTGATGCCCGGAACGCCGCCTCATCCGCCAGATCGCCGCCCGCCGCGACGTAGTCGTCGAAGCGGGAGTAGTTGTACGAGGCCACGTGTCCGCGGTCCGCCTCGCCCATCGCGTCCTCCTCAGCTCACCGGCCGGTCCCGGGCCGGCCTGCCACCACTATCCCGCCGCCAGCACAAGACGTTCCACCACCGGCCCGGCCGGCCCATGTCAGCGGCATGGACGGATCAGGTTGCCAACGATCAGCTAATTCCCTAGAGGGGACGATCACGTAATTCCGCACCCTGGTCCTGGTGTTGATGGTGCGGTTTCTGACCTCGTTTCGTCAATGTCGTGGGTCGTCGGTGGCGCCGGACACTGCCCATGCCCGCGCCGACACTGCGGGCGGCAAGGCGAAGCCGGGCCTATGCATTCCCTTCGCGGGCCGGGCCGGGACGGCTGGTCACCGCGCCCTGACACCCGCGCGGGCCTTTCACTATGTCATTGGGATGACCGCCTAGCGACGGATATGCTCGGCCACGGTGACCATGCCTCACAGTCCGGCCGCCCAGCCCGGCTCAGTTAAGAGGCCGCGACCGCCAACCGCCACGGTGGCTCACCGCCGGGTGAAGGTCTCCAGGCCGCCGCGTCCGTCGCGGATCCACTCGATCCGCAGGTCCACCTTGGCGTCATGGAGCAGGTTCAGCACCGGGCAGCGCGCCTCGGTCTCCTCGATCACCGCGGCGAGCGCCTCCATGGGCTCATCGGTGGCCACCACCGCGCGCACCCGAACGGCCTGAAAATGGGGGCGGACCGACCGGTCGCCCTGCCGTCCCCGGATGTCGATGGTGAAGGCAGCTTCGAAGTCCAGGGAGCGGTATTCGAAGCCAAGCTCGGTGGCGGTGCGGCGGAACGTCACCGCCTCACACCCGCACAAGGCTCCCAGCACCGCCTGCAACGGCGACGGACCCTCGCCGCTGCCGCCATGCGGCACCGGCTCGTCCAGCACCAGCCGGCCGAACTCGCCGAAGTCGGCGACAGTCCGCATGCTGGCATCATTATGCGCGGACAGGCTCTTGCGCCGCACGAAGCCGCCCCGTGAGCTTTCAGCCGCCGAAGCCATCTGCCACCCACCGCCTAAGATTGTGATCTTCCCGGACGCAACCGTGGATGGTCACTAACCATCAGGGTAGAGTCCAGCGCTGCGGCGCGCGCCCCACCCGGGGGTTACGCAGTCGCGTCCCAGCATGCGGCGGTGAAGGCCGGCTCCGGCTGGCGGATGACCATGAGTGTGTGCCGGGAACCCGTACCAGGTTGCGCCCGCCGCGGCCAAGATCGCGACTGGGGCGGCAGGTAGGAGCCGCCGGGCAGGCGCTCTGGCAGGTGGGAGTCGCGGGTGTACGCCCGCAACACCGCCCCGGCGGCGGCGAGCGCCGGCGAAGAACACGCTGGCGTCGAAGACCTGAGGCGGGACTGGTGTGGGCCTTGATGCGGTCACAGCTCAGCCAGACACGGTCACCTCGTGCCAGAGCCCGCCGTTGAGGTTGAGGTTGTTGCCCAAGGCCTGGCCGGGGGCGGTGTCGCCAACGTAGGTGTATAGCGGGTGCCCGTCGTAGGTGACCTGGGTCGTTCCGTCGGACCGCTTGATCGTTGCGAGCGTACCGGTGACGCCCGGACCCGCCGAGGGGGTTCCGGTCAGCGGCGGCCAGTAGCCGGCGCACGTCCCATAGCAGGCGGACCTGGTGGCGGTGTCGGGCACGAACCAGTACAGGGTGAGCCCGGTGGCGTTGGTGAGCACCGTCACGCCGCCGATCCTGGCCGTCTTCAGGGCGCCGCCGGCGGGTGCTGGTGCCGGGCCTCCCGCCAGGGCCACCGAGATGGCCAGCACCACCAGGGCGGCGACGGACAGGCCGGCCACCGCCCGTCCCGCGCCCCGGCGGCCGGCCTGGAGCCTGGCCCGCAGCGGGCCGCCGGCGGTGGCCGGCCCGGCCTGCTGGCCCCGGGGGGCGGGGGCGGCGGCGAGGGCGGCCAGTGCCGCGAACGCGGCCACCTCGATCACCCCGGCGACGATGCCCGCGGTGGTGCGGACCTCCTTGGACCCGAACAGGCCGATCCACACCGACAGGAGATACCCGCCGAGGGTGGCCAGGGCGAACCCGGCGCCGGCCGCGGCGATGAGCCGGCTGCCGGTCGCGAGCACGGTCGCGGCCAGGCCGAAGGCCGTAATCACCTGCAGCAGGAACAGCCAGCCGAGCGTGGGGATCGACCGGTAGCCGGTCAGGTACAGGTCCAGGTGGATCGCCCCGGTCGCGGCCAGCAGCCCGGCGCCGGCCAGCCTCAACCCGAGCTGTTGGAGCCGGCGCGGCGGCCAGGCGGCCAGCCGGCGGCGTCGCTGTATGCCCCGCCTCCCTGCGGGCCCGGCCTGCCCGGATTGCACGTTCGGTGCGGTCACGGAGTCTCACCCGCCGATCCGCACGGTCACCCGGGCGGCGATCATCGGCATCAGGGGGACGTGCTCGTTGTCGACCAGCAGCGCGATCAGCGTGTGGGTGGACCCGGGCTTGAGGCCCGCGGTCGAAACGCGGATCGTGTTCGTGCAGCTCATCCCCATCATGCCTCCCATGCCCATCATGCCGCCGGTGGCGCTGTCGAGGTTGAGGTGCCAGTGCCCGTACCCGTGCAGGTTCGGCTTGCCGAACAGCGCACAGCTCGCATTGAAGTTCTTGATGCGCACGGCCACGGTGAACGACCCGGAGACGGTTGCCCCCGGCCCGGGCGACAGGATCGTGATCGACGGGTTGCCCGCGGCCGTCACGCCGGTCAGCGTGGGCAGCGGCGTGGCAGGCGCATAGTCGAACATGATCGAGCGCGCGTTGGCGGTCACCTCTGCGTGGTCATCTAGCGCGGGCACCGCGGTGAGCGTGTGCATGCCGGGCTTGACGTTCTGGAGCGAGATCACGGCGGTCGGCGTGCAGAACATGTTGATCAGCGCTCCGTCGAGATTCACGTGGTAGTGCCCGGTGGCGGCGCCCATCGCCGGCCTGCCGGCCAGGTCGCAGGTGTCGGTGTAGCCGGTCACCCGCACCTGCACCGTCACGCTGTTCGCGGTGACCGTGGTGCCCGCGGCCGGCGACACGATCGCCACGTGCATGTTCTTGGCGCCCGCCGGGAGCATCCCCTCACCCATCGACGAGCTCTCGCTGGCCATCGGCATCGAACCCGACTCCTTCGGCATCGGGGACGAGGAATGGCCGCCTGCCGCCGACGGCTGCCCCGAAGAGCCTGAAGAGCAGGCCGCCGCCACCAGCGCCAGCGCGGCCACGCCAATGGCACCACGAAATACAGAACCCGGCCGCGAGCGGCCGCGAGACGCAGACTTGGACATGAACAAGCCTCCTTAGGTGCCCACCCGCTGACGGGCACCATCGCAGATGTCTCCGAAGACGCTTCTAAAGACGCCCCGGCAGCGGAGTTGATTGCACATCCGCCCAAAGAGCGCGGGTGAGTTCGTCCCGGCCCGGCCCACGCCTCGGGCAGCAGGCCAGGCCCCGGTCGCCGGCCAGCCGCACACGGTCCGGGCCGACAGCAGCCGCGCCGCCAGCGCGGCGAGTTCCGCTGCCTGGACCGGGGCCGCTACCAGCTCCGATGTCCGGCCGTTGAGGCAGTACAGGCTCACCGTCCCAGCCGCGCGGACCATGCCATCCCCACCAGATGCGCCCTGGGCACGTGCAGGCATGGGGAACGGATCGCCCGACACCGCGACCACGCCTCGGTGCCGCCGAGCCGCCGGGCCCGCACCACGATCCGCTGCCCGCGACGCCCGGCGCCTTACCCGTGAGGACACCTTCTGGTTTTGTGTGGGCAGCTTTCCGCCGCATACCCGCGTGATCTCCTGACCGTTTTACGGCGGGCAGTTCATGACGAGCCAGCGGACGGCGGCTTCGGACGGCGGGCCGCTCACCGCGCGCCTGGAAAGCTCCGGCAGGCGCGAGCACCTGACGATGGACTGGCGACGGCCCCAAGGGCCGGCAGCGTAGGCTGGATCGCGGCGCTGGAAATTCCTCAGCCAGGCGGCGTGCCTCATATCGCAGGCGCCGTCAGGCCGGTGGCAGCCGCGCCGCGAGAGCGGCGAGTTCCGCTTCCGGGACCGGTGCCGCCACCAGCTCTGATGTCTGGCCGTTGACGCAGTACAGGCCGATCTTCCCCAGCCGCGCCGACCACGCCATCCCCATACCGGAGACGCCCTGGGCGTCTCCGGGCATGGGGAACGGCCGCGCCGACACCGCGACCACCGCCTCGATGCCGCCCAGCCGCCATGTCCGCACCACGATCCGCTGTCCGTCGGCCGTCAGGGTCACCGGGTGGCCCACCTCCGCCGGCGCCATCGCCGCGGAGGGGAGTTCCCGGTCCGGGGACGGCACAGCCTGCGCGTAACGCGCCACCGCAGCCACGGCCGCGGGCACGCTCCCGGTCTGGTGGCCGCCTGGGAACAGAAGCACCAGGAGCGTTACCACCGCACCGACGGCAAGCATGCCTGCGCCCGCGAGCCGCCAGCGCAGCCGCCAGCGCAGCCGGCTGCCTAGGCGGACCCGCCACCGAGGGCGGGTGTGCGGGCGGGCATCTCGCTGCCCGTGGCGGCCCGCAGCAGCCACCTCGACGGCGAACGCCACCCGGTCCGCCAGCCCCGGCGGCACCGGCTGGCGGAGCAGCGCGGCGGCGTGCCGGCCGGCTCGGTCCTCGCGCACCGCCCGCCAGCACTTCTCGCACTCCAGCAGGTGCTCATCCCACCGCCGGGCACCGGCGGGGTCCAGCTCCCCGTCCAGGAACGCCGCCAGAAGCCGGTCATGGCCCTCCATGGGTCACCCCCGCTTCGGCCAGCAGCCGGGCGAGCCGACGTCGGCCGCGGTGCACCCGGGCCAGCACCGTGCCCCGCGGGCAGTCCAGCGCCTCCGCCGTCTCCCGGGCGGTGTACCCGGCCACGTCCATCAAAACGATGCACACCCGCTGCGGCTCCGGCAGCAGGGCCAGGCACCGGGACACCGCCTCCGCATCCAGCGCGGCGATCACCACATCAGCCACGTCGCGCCCCGCCTCGCCGCCTGCCCGGGCCGCCTGTTGCGTGTCCGGCAGTTCCATGAAGGAGGTGTCCCATGGCCGCAGGCGGCGGTGGCGCGCCTGCGACCTGCCCGCGTTCAGGCAGATCGCGGCCAGCCACGCCCGCGTGTTCCCGCCCCGAAATGAGCCGAACGCGGCATAGGCCCGCAAGTACGTCTCCTGTACCAGGTCCTCGGCGTCCTGCCCGTTCCCTGCGGCGTGCCGCGCGACCTGGTACACCACGTCCAGGTACGGCAGCGTGGCGTCCAGGAACGCGCGATGATCACCGCCCATAACTCCTCACATCCTCAAAGACGCCCGGCGCCTCCCCTTGATTGCATCACCGCTGGCACCTGCCCGCCACCAGCCGGGGATGCGCCCGCCGACCGACCGCAGCCCGGCCCCACTGCTGGCCGCCACCACCGTCCTTGATGGTAAGGCTGAACCGTTGTGTCGCCGACTGGCCGGAGCTGTCGGTGACCTTCATGGTGAATTTGAAGGTACCGGCTGTGGTGGCGTGCCAGGAATCGCTCGACCTGCACCGCAGGTCCCAGCGTCCCTTCGACCGCGCCCGCACCGAACTCCTCTACGGCCAGTGGCTGCGCCGCCAGCGAGAACGCCGGCAAGCGCGAGAGCACCTGCGCACTGCCCTTGACCTCGTCGAACGGCTCGGCGCGCAACCCTGGACCGACCACGCCCGCGGCGAGCTCCGGGCAAGCGGCGAACCCCCGCCAGCGCGAGGCCGACGGCGCCGAGCAGCTCACACCCCAAGAACTCCAGGTCGCACGGTTCGTCGCGGCTGGCGCCACCAGCAAGCAGGCAGCCGCCCAGCTCTTCCTCAGCCCGCACCATCGACGCCCACCTGCGCAGCATCTATGCCAAACTCGGCATTATCTCCGCAGCGAACTGCGAGACGCCAACCTGGGCGAGATCGGCCAGTAACCACCGCGACAATGACTCGAAAGCCTCACCTAGCCGCACCGGCGGCAGCCCCGCCTCCGCGACCAGGGTTTGAAGGTCCGGGAGAGCCGGTCCGGGGCCATCGGGTGGCCGTTAAGGCAGGTGAACACGTACCCGCTGGCGCGGGTAACCGGGGCCGAAGGCGGCGGCCTCGGCGCGCTGCCGGTCGCGGTACGCCCGCAGCGCCGCGACCGTGGTGTGGTCCAGCGCGATCACCCGGGCGCTGTGCGGGGTCTTGGGCGGGCAGACGGCCAGCCGCCCGTCGTATTGCTGCTGCTGCTGGCTGATCACCGCGACCCTGCCGTCCAGGTCGACGTCGCACCAGCGCAGCCCGGCCGCCTCACCGCGACGCAGCCCGCGCAGCGCGATCAGGTGGTAGGCCGCATACAGCCGGTGACCGGCGATCGCGCGCAGAAACTGCGCGGTCTGGGCGGCGGTCCAGACTGCGACCGGGGGCCGTTCCCGGGTGCGCTGCCAGTGCTCGATGCGGCCCGGTGTCCACACCACGGCGCGGGGCCTGCGGGCACCGTGCCGCGGCCGGCGGCCCGCGGTCGGCTTAAGACGATGATCAAGACGCCCGGCCTCAGCAGCCGTCACCTAGTGACCAGGGCCGCGCTCGCTGGGCAGGCGTGGCTGCGTGCCGCTGGGTGGCGCTACAGGCTGAGCTGTTCCAGGGCGGCGAGCCAGGCCTCGGTGTAGGTGGGGAACTGGGCGACCTGGTCCAGCAG
>WNGK01003278.1_pt1 | contig 17537 bp, 16 predicted proteins | sample 5400601 | NCBI WGS metagenome assembly WNGK01 (sample SAMN13153376, study PRJNA577476) | soil metagenome | isolation source: 60 cm soil or saprolite under Garry oak tree replicate 1 | place: USA:California | collected 2016-06-15
TTGTCCGCAATTTGCGCCGGGCTGGTGCGATCATCGTCGGCCGCACCAACACGCCCGAAGTCTCGATGCGAGTGACGACGGTGAACCCGTTGCACGGCCGCACGCGGAATCCCTGGCATGCCGACGCTTCCCCCGGCGGATCGTCAGGCGGTGCCGGCGCCGCCGCAGCCGCGGGCTTCGGCCCGATCCATCACGGCAATGATATCGGTGGCTCGTTACGGTTCCCGGCTTTTGCCAATGGCGTCACTACGCTCAAGCCCACGCCGGGCCGGATCCCTGCATTCAATCCTTCGGCCGCCGTCGAGCGCGGGTTTCTTGCCCAGCTCACGTCGGTACAAGGGGCGATTGCCCGTACCGTGCAAGATGTGCGTCTCGCAACGCGCGTGATGGCGGCCGGCGATCCGCGCGATCCATTGTGGGTACCCGTGCCATTCGACGGCGAGCCTCTGGAGAAACCGATCCGTGTTGCGGTCACACGCAACAGTCACGGATATCCAATCCACCCTGGCATTAGCCGGCTAATCGACCGGAGTGCGGCTTATTTGAGCGACGCGGGATACGAGGTGGTCGAGACTGAACCGCCATCCATCATGGAGCCGGCGCGCGGCTGGTTCACTGTGCTGCTCACGGAGCTCAAGGGGACGCTTGGTCCAACCGTCGAGCAGTTTGGAACGAACGAGGTGCGCCAAATCTTTGCCTGGTACTACGAACTCGGAACGATTCTCGATCTTGATGGCTATCGCGTGGGGCTTGCCGACCGAACGCGGATGATGCGCGCGTGGAACGTGTTCTTCGATGCCTATCCGCTCGTGCTGACGCCCTTCCTCATGCGGCCGACCTATCCATGGAACTATGACGCACAGGGACGGATGCAGACGAAAGATCTGTTCGATGCATCGATCTACAGTTACGGCGTGAACTATCTCGGGCTGCCGGCCGGTGTTGTGCCGATAGACCTCGTCGAAGATCTGCCTGCCGGCGTTCAGCTTGTGGCGCGCCGTTTCCGCGAGGACGTGATCCTCGATGCCATGGCCGCGATTGAACAAAGAGCCGGCCGTCTCGTCAATCGCCTCTGGGCACGCCGTAATTCGGGGTCAGACGGGTGAATTCCCTATTTTTGCATTACAAAAATAGGGAATTCACCCGTCTGACCCCGAATTACGCTGGATCGAGTTACTGCAGCCGGAATCGTGGAACTTCTGCGGATAGCACTTTGTCTTTTGGCGCGCTCACATACCCGCGTATCCGATCTTTCTCGACGGAATTGACGACGACTTCGTACCGGAGTTGCTCGCGTCCGACAAGAAACTGGACCGGTTCGTTTGTCGTTCGGTCTTTCTTCTCCAGCCGGTTATCGTCGACTTGGATTGCTACATTGTACCTGTGCTTTTTGGGATCCGTCTTGAGCAGTGCAAGCTGTAGGTCGGCCACGCGATGAAGTGGCTGCTTTGAGTTCTTGCGTATGTCAAATTCGAAATAATCCCGGTCACCCTTCTTTCGAAGCTCAGCCAATTCGCCGGAATTCTTCGCGATACGTTCGCTCAGAACGTTGGTCACATCAGTAAGCTGGCGGCCTAAATCGTCTCGTGTGGCCAAAAGATCACGCTTGATCCCCGTGACTTCGCCGGATACGGTTCCATACTTCGCGTCCGAGTCTCGTTGAACCTCCGCTATTTGATTGGTCGCTTCTTGCCGGAACACATCGACATCCGACGAACTTGCTTTCGAGGCGAGCTGCGTCGCGAACTCTTTACTGGACAGCTCCTGCTGATGTTTCAGGGTCTGCGCCTGTTTTTGTGTATGATTCAGCTCGACAGCAGTCATACCGACGCGTTTTTTAACTTGGTCCAGGTCAGCGAGCAGGCCCTTAATTGTCTTGTCGTTTTCCAACGATCGCACTTCTAGAGTCTTCTCGTTTTCCGCCTGGGTCTCTTCATTGGCCGATTCGACTTTGGCAATGCGATCCGTGAGTGTGCCGTTAATTGAAGACAATCCATAACCGAGCGCTAGGACCAGCACGAAATTTGCGGCGGCCGCTATTTTGAGCAACAGATTTTGATTCGATTCCATCATGTAACCTCCGCCTCTGTTTGAAGTCCAGTGGCCAAATTTCCGAACTCAAGGAAACATCAGAAGAACGACAACCGTTGCGCAGAAGGCGAGCAAAAATGCCCCTGCGAGAACCATTAGGGCCCTCCATGAAACCTGAACCTTTCCGAGGCTGAAGCCATCTGGCGAGACGTCAACCCAATTCCAAAATGTCGTCTTCATGGGACCTCCCGCGAGGAGTAAGGCACGCGCCTTGCCATCGCTAACTGCTTGGCTGCACAAAGCCGGACGGTCTGACGCGCACACCGTCTGTCGGATCAGTCCATCAACTTTGTCGAAGGTCAGGCAGGATCAGCCGGTGTGTGCGCGCTCTTCATTCTCGAAGCGTGAAGTCCCCGTTCGCCATGTAATCCTGTAACGACAACACGCACCCATTCATTCACAGCGACAGGGTCTGAAATCAGCACGGGGACGAAATTACTGCTCAGTGCAGTGCCGTCCTCCAATGTCAGAACTTCGATTTCACTGCCGATCATGTTGCGGCGGAATGTCTCGTTCTTACGCGCAATGAGATGCCTCAGCATTTTTGCGCGGAAACGCGATACGTGTTCGGGAACGTGATTTGGAAGACTGGCGGCCACTGTGCCGGGCCGGGAGGAATACGGAAAAACGTGAAGATACGTCAGCGGTGATTCCTCTATCAACTGATACGTCGCGGAGAAGTCCGCGTCGGTTTCACCGGGAAAACCGACCATGAGATCGGCGCCGAGCCCGGCATCGGGGATACGCGCGCGAATTCGTGAGACGAGATCGAAATAGTACTGCGGCGAGTACGGACGATACATGGCGCGCAGAATTCGCGCAGAGCCGCTTTGCAGCGGGATGTGAAAATGATGCGCGACGCGTGGATGCGTCGCGATCAAATCGATCAATTCGGGAATGATTTCCAGCGGCTCTATGGAGCTCAAGCGCAATCGCTCGAGCCCGGGCACTTCCAGCGCCCGGCAAATTAATTCGTAAAAGCTCGTTTTCGACCGAAGATCGCGGCCATATGTTCCTAGATGAATTCCGGAGAAGACGACTTCTTTGTAGCCGCGAGCCACGAGCTCACGGACTTCCGCAATTGCGGCTTCTGGTTCGATGCTGCGACTGCGCCCGCGAACAGAGGGAATGATGCAGAAGGAGCAATTGGCGTTACAGCCGTCCTGTACTTTCAGGATCGCGCGTGTGCGTCCACCGGAACCCACGTATGAGGCGGGCCTGAAGTCACGCTCGAGAAAAATGCTGCTGCACAGAATTTCCCCTCGGCCGTGCGCGCCAAAATCGTCCTGCAGAAGATTCAGAGCAAGCTGCGCAGCCAGGGGCTTGTGTGAATTGCCCAAGACAAAACGTACTTGTGGAAGCGACGCCAGTTCTTCCGGCGCGCGCTGCGCGTAACAGCCGGTGACGATGATCTGAGCGTTAGGATTGCGAGAAGCGATGCGGCGAATCGTCTGGCGGACGTCGCGGTCTGCCTCGGCTGTAATGGTACAGGAATTCACGACGACGACGTTGGCGTCGTAAGCGGATTCCGACTCGACGGCATGCGATTCCAACAATTCCTGATGAATGGACGCACCCTCGGATTGCGAAGCCCGGCAGCCAAAGTTGGTAATGGAAAACGTCTTCTGCACTTCCGACTCTACCGGCGGTCTATGGAGATGTGAAAAAAATGAACGGAGTCCACAACTTGTCAAATGTCGAATGTCTGTTGTGCGATGTCCAATGAACTTGTCCAAGAACCCACTGACCCAATGACCATATGACTCAGTCGTTCTCCCACTAAGGATTGGGTCGTCTGGTCAGTAGGTCATTCGGTGCTTTGACAACTACATTACACATCGCACAACAGACATTCGACATTTGACAAGTTGTGGCTTTCATCGAATTGTTCACAGCTCTTATGACCGCCGCTACAGTTGTTCCTCCTGTACCTTTTTGCTCTTTTCCGCCACGCTCTTCTCGAGCTGATCCTTGTACTCGGCCAGCCTCCCTGCCAGTCTCTCATCACCAAGCGCCAGAATCTGCACTGCAAACACAGCCGCGTTGGTCGCACCGGAGTTTCCTACTCCCATTGTGGCGACCGGAACGCCGGGTGGCATTTGCACTGTTGATAGCAACGAATCCAGACCGGAAAGGGGCGAGCTGTCGATCGGAATTCCGATGACCGGCAGCGTGGTTTCGCCGGCGGTGACTCCAGCCAGATGAGCGGAACTTCCGGCGCCGGCGATAATCACCTTCAATCCTCGTTCGCGTGCGGATCTTACATACTCGAGAGTTCGATGGGGCGAACGGTGCGCGCTATACACCCCAATCTCATATGGAATTTCGAACTGCTTCAGGACCTTCGCGGCTTCTTGCATGACCGCAAGATCCGAGTCGCTGCCCATGATAATGCCGACGAGCGGTTTCACCTTTGCTTTGCGAGTCCTTTCTTTCCGATGTCTTTTCGATAATCTTTCCCTTCGAATTTTATCATCTGCGCGACAAAGTACGCCCGCTCCAAGGCGTCGGCCAGCGTGCTCCCGCGAGCAGTCACATTGAGTACACGGCCACCTGCCGTGTACACCTTTCCGTCTTCGGAACATGTGCCGGCGTGATAGACCTTGACGCCTTCGATACGCTTCGCTTCCTCGAGTCCAAAGACCTGCTTTCCGGTTTCGACTTTCCCGGGATAGCCCATGGAAACAAGGACGACGGTCGCCGCAGCTTCGGGCCTCCATTCCAATTTTCTGGATGGCAGCCGGTGTTCGGCAATGTCGATAAGGACGTCCAGCAAGTTCGTCTTCAATCTCGACAGAATCACCTGAGTCTCGGGATCACCAAACCGGACGTTATATTCGAGCAATTTTGGTCCCTCCGCCGTGAGCATAAGACCTGCGTACAAAATACCAGAGTACGATTCCGCAGCTTCGAGAGTGGGCTTGATGATTCGACTCAATATAGTGTCCTGCTGTCGCTCGGAGAGAATCGTGTCGACGGAGTACGCGCCCATGCCGCCGGTATTCGGGCCCGTGTCGGCATCGAAGCGCCGTTTGTGATCCTGCGCCGCAACCATAGGCTGGAAATACCGGCCATCAGCAAACACGTGGAAGGATGCTTCCTCGCCTTCGAGAAATTCCTCGATCACCAATCGCGACCCCGCTTCTCCAAGAGTCCTCGATTCCATAAACTGCTGAACCGTGCGGCGCGCATCAACCGGGTTTTCCGCGATCACAACTCCTTTTCCGGCAGCCAGGCCATCGGCCTTGATCACGATCGGGTATTCGGAACGTTCCAGAACGTCGTATGCCTCAGCCAGCGTTGAGGCTTCGGCAAATTCCGCGGTCGGGATGCCGTTTCGTTTGAAGAACCGCTTCGCAAAGATTTTGCTCGATTCCAGGCGCGCTTGATCGGCAGTGGGACCGACAATGGTATGGCCGCGCTTGCGGAACGCATCGACGATACCGTTGCCCAGCGGCATCTCCGGACCGACAAACGTCAGATCGATGCGTTCTACCGTGGCGAACCGTGCGAGCCCGTCAAGGTCATTCGCGTCAATGGAAACAAGTTCTGCCTGCTCGCAAATCCCGCCATTGCCCGGCGCGGCATATATTTTGCGAACCTCGGGACTTTGTGCCAGTGCGTCGACGACAGCGTGCTCTCGCCCTCCGGAACCGACGATGAGGATTTTCATTTCGACGGGGTGATCTGCGTCAGGATTGCGTTGAGCGCGCCCGTTCGGTAGCCATCAAGGTCAATGGCGACGAAACGGAATCCAATTTTCCTGAACTCGCTGCTAAGCCGATCGAACACATCGATGTTCAAGGCTTTGGGCATTTCTTCCCGGGCGATCTCAATACGCGCAATGTCCCCATGATGGCGGACGCGCGTTTGGCTGAAACCGAGAGTCCGCATCATTTGTTCGCCCTGATCGATCATGCGCAGCTTCTCGCGCGTGACCGGGGAACCATACGGAATTCGTGATGAGAGGCATGCGGATGCCGGCTGATCCCATGTCGGAAGACCCTGCCGCCGTGAGAGTTCGCGGATTTCGGCCTTATTCAAACCGGCTTCAATTAGAGGACTGCGGATGTCGAGTTCACGCCCTGCCTGACGGCCCGGACGGTAATCGCTGGTGTCATCCACATTATTGCCGTCAATGACGTAACGGAACCCACGCATTCCGGCCAATTCTTGAAGCCGGCGATAAAGCTCATGCTTGCAGAAGTAGCAGCGATTCGAAGGATTTTCGACGTAATTGGAGTCCTCCATTTCTTGCGATGCGATGAATTCATGACGAAAGTTGTAGCGTTTCACGAGATCCAGAGCGATCTCTCGCTGATGGCTGGGATAGCTTGGGCTTTCGGCTGTCACGGCCAATGCCTTCAGTTGGAGCTCTTGATGGGCAATCAAGGCAAGATACGAACTGTCCACGCCCCCGCTAAATGCCACGATACAGGATTCCATGTCGCGCAGAATGCGCCTCAGGTGATGTTCCTTTTGAAGCATCCAAACATTGTAACAGATCGTTAAAACCCAGTAATGACAAGGGTTTGAGCTTGGAAAGCCCTTGACAAAGCCTAGCCTAATCTGAAAAATCAGCTTTTAAGATGAATGCGACACTGCTGCTTAACGCCTCCTACGAGCCGCTTCGGATTATTCCCTGGAAGAAGGCACTCACGCTACTCTTCTCCGGAAAAGTCGAAGTCATCGAAGAATATGACGACAAGGTGCATTCCATCACCTTCGCTGTCAAGTTGCCGTCAATCATCCGGCTTCTTAAATATGTGCGCGTCAAGAACCTCAATCGTGTGAAGTTCTCGCGCGCCAACATTTACGCGCGTGACGACTACACGTGTCAGTACTGCGGGAAGAAGTTTCCTTCCGAGGACCTTACCTTCGATCACGTCATGCCTGTTGCGCTCGGTGGAGAGAAGCGTTGGGATAATATCGTTTCTGCCTGTTTCCGCTGCAATCATAAGAAGGGCGGCCGCACGCCGGAAGAGGCCGGAATGCGCCTGATTCGACAGCCGACCGAGCCGCATTGGCTGCCCGCATTCCATGTTACCTTCCGCTTGAAATCGCCCCCGGATAGCTGGCGCGATTATCTATACTGGAATATCGAGTTGGATATCTAAGCGGACGGCGGGAAATTCGGGGACGGACACCGAATTTCCTTATCCCATGTTTGAACTACTGGAACACACTTCCGATGTCGGTATCCGTGCCACAGGTGACACTCGAGAAGAAGCGCTCATTTCAGCTTCTCAGGGCCTGGTCAGCATTCTGGTGGATCCAGCTCCATTTCGGCCTCTGGAAGAACGCTACTTCAAAGCATCGGGTCCGGATGAGACGGCGCAGATCATCAATTGGCTGAACGAAATTCTTTTCTTCTTCGATACAGAAGCGCTTGTGTTCGTCCAGTTTGAAATCGACATTTGGACTGCCGGCGAAATCACAGGCCGCGCCCGAGGGGAGCGATTTGATGCCGGCCGGCATGAGTTCCGCACGGCGGTCAAAGCCGCGACGTATCATCAATTCGAAAGTCATCCGGCCCCGGATGGTTGGGAGATCCGGGTGTTCGTAGACGTTTGATATGCACTTGGAAAAGATCGACGATTATCGCTGGCTGATTCCAAGGACCTATAAAGCCGGAATGCTCACGGACGCTCTTGTGTACGCGAGCGAGCCATTGCTCGAGGCCATCCGCCGCGATCAGTCCCTCGAACAGGCAGCCAACGTTGCGATGCTTCCCGGCATCGTCGGCCGAGCCCTTGCAATGCCGGATATTCATCAAGGCTACGGCTTTCCCATTGGAGGTGTTGCCGCGGTCGACGAGCAGGATGGCGTTGTCTCTCCCGGCGGCGTCGGTTTTGATATCAATTGCGGCGTTCGTCTTCTGAGCAGTAATCTGACACTGAAGGAAGTCAGGCCCAAGCTTCGCGATCTGGTGCATCAACTGTTTCGCGACGTTCCATCCGGAATCGGCCAGTCCAGCCGGCTGAATATTTCCGACAATGATCTCAATCGTGTCCTCGAAAAGGGTCCCCAGTGGGCCCTTGAACACGACATGGGATCCGAGGCCGATCTCGATCATACAGAAGAACGCGGCTGCATTGCCGGGGCTGATCCTCATGCCGTCAGCGCGCGCGCCAAACAACGCGGGAAACCTCAGCTTGCAACGCTCGGGTCGGGCAATCATTTTCTGGAGGTGCAGTATGTGGATGAGATCTTCCATGAAAAAGCCGCCACCGAGCACAATCTCTCCAAGGAGAGCATCGTGGTGTTGATCCACACGGGTTCGCGCGGCCTGGGTCATCAGGTTTGCACGGACTTCGTTGCCCTGTTGGACGAGGCGATGCGACGATACGGCCTGCATCTGCCCGACCGTCAACTCGCGTGTGCCCCCATTCACTCTCCTGAAGGGCAGCGATACCTCCAGGCAATGGCGGCGGCGGCGAATTTTGCCTGGACGAATCGTCAGTTGATCACCCACGCGGTGCGCGGCGCTTTCAAACGTGTATTTGATGAAACTGTGCGTCTTCCGGTCATCTACGATGTGGCGCACAACATTGCCAAACTCGAGACGCATTCCGTTAATGGAAAGAAAAAACGTGTCCTGGTCCACCGTAAGGGTGCAACGCGTGCATTTCCTGAACAGCCGGTTTTCATCCCCGGCAGCATGGGAACGGCTTCATACTTCCTCTTGGGTCAGGAGACCGCCCTGCGCGAAACTTTCGGCACCGCGTGTCATGGCGCGGGCCGCGTATTGAGCCGGTCGGCGGCGAAAAAGGGTGTCACTGCGAAGGAAATTCAAAAGGAATTGGAGTCCCGCGGTATCATAGTTCAGTCCTTGACTCGAGAGGGGCTAACGGAAGAGAAACCGGAAGCGTACAAGGATATTGAAACCGTCGTTGATGTGGTTCATGGCGCGGGCCTCGCCTCGCGCGTCGCGCGCCTCCGGCCGATCGGGGTAGTCAAGGGTTAGGTTAAGATTTCCCTATGACGATCCAGGAGAAAATTCAGACCCAAATGGCCGATGCGATGCGCAACAAGGATCCGCTACGGCTCAGCGTACTGCGCATGATGAAAACCGCCGTCAAAAATAAAGAAGTCGAGAAAATGAAGCCGCTCGACGAGAACGAGGTATTTGCGGTTCTGAATACGCTAGTCAAGCAACGACGGGATTCCATCGACCAGTTCCGTAAAGGAGGCCGTGAAGAGCTGGCGCAAAAGGAAGAAGCCGAGATCGGGATTATCCAGGAGTATTTGCCGGCCGCCGCTTCGGAAGAGGATATCCAACAGGCAATCGCGCAAGCCATACGAGAAACCGGCGCAGCCACCATGAAGGATCTGGGCAAGGTGATGAAAGCCACTCTCGCACTTCTCGCCGGCAAGGGCGCAGACGGAGCCCGCGTTAGCCAGATGGCGAAGGAAAAGTTATCTGCATGATCGAAGGCCCGAGCTCCGAAGTTGAAAACCGGGATATTCCGGATGTTCCGCTTGAAAATTTTGTCGCATTTGAACGGCCCGACGTACGGCTTGAAAATTTTGTCGTATTTGAACGGCCCGACGTACGGCTCAACGAACTCACCGTTTTCCAAACAATCCCTGACCGCCGGAAGGGAGCATTCCGCGAATGGATTGAAAGTCTGGCGTTCACGGTCATTTTCGTTCTTGTGTTCACGACCTACATCGCTCAGGCAACGCAAGTCCCGACGGAATCGATGAAGCCGACGATTCTGGTCGGCGATCATTTTTTTCTCGATAAGATCGCGTTCCCTGCAAATTATCCGGTCTTCCTTCGGCATTATCTGCCCCACCGATCGATCGTGCGCGGCGATATTGTGGCCTTCAAATCTCCAACCGACGGCAATATTCCGTTTGTTAAGCGCGTGATAGGTATGCCGGGCGATACCGTTGAAGTGCGCAATAAATCCGTATTTGTGAATGGTAGTCAGCTGGACGAGCCCTATAAGATTCACGTCGACTCCACGGTCTATGGCACCGACCCGTGGACTCCGGAGGAACTAAAGATCCGCGACAACTATGGTCCGGTGAAGGTCCCTGCCAACAGTTACCTGGTGATGGGGGATAATCGCGACAACAGCAACGACAGCCGCTATTGGGGCTTCGTTACATGGGACGAGATTATTGGGAAGCCGCTTTTTGTCTACTGGTCCTATGAAAGCGATCCGTATGTACCAGGCGACAAGAGTCTTCACGAATGGCTCAATGGTTATCTCGCCATTGCCATTCATTTCTTTGACAAGACGCGGTGGTTCCGCATCGGCACAATCGTTCATTAAATCAAGGAACAGATATGAAACAAGCACAACGCAGGGATGCAACAAAGTATCGCTGGGCGGACATCTCCGAGGAAGAACTTAATCCGCTGTTGACTCGAAAACTCATCACGGGCGAACGGGTGATGCTCTCTGAACTCGTACTGAAGAAAGGATGCGTCGTTCCCGCTCACCACCATGAGAACGAACAGGTGAGTTACGTCATCCGCGGCAAGCTGAAATTTGAAGTAAACGGAAAGGAAATCGTTCTTAACGCCGGCGACGTCCTTCATATTCCCTCCAATGTCGTGCATTCCGCGACGGCCCTGGAAGATACGCTTGATCTCGACATCTTTTCGCCGCCGCGGCAGGACTGGCTCGATGGGACCGACGATTATTTGAGGGGCAAGTAGAAGCATGCGCATTTCGAAAGCTGTTTTTCCAGCCGCCGGTTTGGGCACACGCTTCTTACCGGCAACCAAAGCCCAACCCAAAGAGATGTTGCCGCTGGTCGATAAGCCTCTCATCCAATACGTGATCGAAGAAGCAGTCGAAGCCGGGATTCGCAACATCACGATCGTGACGGGACGGGGAAAAAATGCCATCGAGGATCATTTCGATGTGTCGTACGAGTTGGAACGCGTACTGGAAGAACGTGGAAAAGAAGACCTGCTCAACCAGGTGCGAGTGGTATCGAACATGATCAATGTGAGCTACGTCCGGCAAAAAGAGGCGCTTGGCCTGGGGCACGCCATCTGGGTTGCTCGAGATGCGATCGGAAACGACCCATTCGCCGTACTGCTCGGAGACGACATCATCCACTCAAAGGTTCCATGCATGCGGCAGATGATCGATGTATTCGAAAAGCTCCAGGGTTCGGTCATCGCCGCTTGCGAAGTCCCTCATTCCGAAATCCATCATTATGGAGTCATCGCCGGTACGCCCGTGGAAGGTTTTGGCGGGCGCGTCTACCGTGTTCGAGATGTCGTCGAAAAACCACCCGCGGATCAGGCCCCCTCCAATTTGGCAATTATCGGCCGCTACATTCTGACGCCCCAAATCTTCGGTTTCCTCGAGAAGACACGCAGCGGGAGCGGCGGCGAAATTCAACTGACCGACGGTATTCGTCTTCTTCTTGAACAGCAGCCTGTTTATGCCTACATGTTCGAAGGCAAACGATACGATGCAGGAGATAAATTGGGCTTCCTCAAAGCAACCGTCGAGTTCGCCCTCCGGCGCGACGACCTTGGCGGCGAATTCCGAGCCTACCTGCGATCATTAAAACTCTAGCCCAAAACGACGAGCCCCGGTGGTGAACCGGGGCTGTGTCATACGGCAGGTTTCTTTTAAGAAATCATAGAAGAAACAGTAATAAGCGGGGCTGTCGCAGTAATGAACAGCGGCTATGTTGATTGGACTTTAAGTGGAAAGACTTCTGCACACGCATCTCGTTTGATTTCGTTAGAACAACTATTCTTTAGCCGCCGCATCATTCTGTCAATACCTTTTCTATTTGCGGTTGCTTTTTGCAGTCCCCAGTTCGCCGCGCTAAAAAGGTGACTGGCCGTTGGAATCGCGAGGTGCGAAGGTCAGGCTGCCTCGGGGTGCAATCGTATAACTGAACGTACTTTGTGTCGCGCCGTTTAAACGGACCGCCATAGGATTGCCGGACCAGACTGCGCGTGCGCCGCCGGGAAAAACGAACTGCACAGATACAAAAGGACGGAGACTGCTATAAGGCGGAGACCAGCCGGAGTCATTTTCTATCGCCCGCTCTGCTCCCTTAATAATATCCGAGTGTGGTCGATAGTCAGCGGTTTTAGAATCCCCCCGGTTTGATCCAGAAACTTGCCTCCCAGTTGCCGCCCGGCGGAATGGACTGAAGTTCCTTGTAGAGGCCTTTCTGAGCGAGGTTCATGGCGTCTGTGATACCGGCCATCGGTTCGAAGGCAATGAAATTCCGATCGCCTTCGACGCCTGCAAGCGGTGACCATATCACGATTGAACGCCAGTTCGGATCGAGCATGATTTCGAGCTGCTGCCGTTTTCCTTTCACCATCATGTGAGCGTGGCTTTGCGCATCGCGGACGAGGTCGCTGAAAACGTCATCGAGGTCATAGTCCTTGAGGACGGCTGAATTCGGATTCGAAAAAAACTTCTCGACAGCTTCAGTCTCTCCTGTAGGAATCTTGACCGGGGAGAGGATCCAGTGTTTTGCCGCGCCGACCGAGATCGTCCATTCCTCGCGCGTTGAATCGGTCAGCTTGTAGTAAGGATGAAAGCCGACAGACACGGGCATGGGTTCCGCGCTCATGTTGGTAATTTTCGTCCGCACCTCCAGTACACCGTCCTGGAGACGATAAGTGATATCGATGGTGTGAGCGAACGGAAATTGTTTCATCCACGCCGGCTCTTTGAAGAATTCCAGCCTGCTGGTCAGCCAGGCTGACTTACCGTCCGCTTTGGCCTCGATCACGCGCCATCGATCGGTTGTGGAAACAAAACCATGAATCGGGATTGCGCCGCGCACATTCCCGAGCGTCATGTCGAACGCGTATCTTTTTCCATTCGCGTAAAAAGCCTGCTCATCGAGCCGGTTCGCCCAAGGCCCAACGAAGGGAATGCCGCTGAGGGCGGGGCGCGACTTGAATTCTTCAACGGAGGCGTAGGGCCAGCGAAGGACCTCCTGACCTTTGACCTTCATGGAAAAGGCGATATTGCCCACAGAGGGAAAAATGGATACGGCAACCTGATTCTTCGTGTCTTCGATGACAACGATACCGGCATTGCGGTGAACCGCATATTGCTGGGCAGCGGCGAAGGCCGGCGAGCAGAACAAAGATACGAAGACACAAAGGCGCCGGCACATGTCAATCCGTTTAGCCGGCGATTTGCGGAATCAACTCGCCGTACACATCAGTAAGGCGCATATCGCGGCCATTGAAACGATACGTGAGCTTCGTGTGTTCCAGGCCGAGCAGATGCAAAATCGTGGCGTGCAGGTCGTGGACGGACATGACCTGCTGTTCCGCCTTGAGACCGAATTCATCGCTGGCGCCGATCGCCAGGCCACCCTTGATTCCCGCTCCGGCCATCCATACCGCCATCGCACCCGGGTTGTGATCGCGGCCGACGCCTCTTTGCGAGATCGGCATGCGGCCGAACTCGCCGTGCCACACGACCAAAGTGGAATCCAGCAGACCGCGCGCTTTTAAGTCGGTCAGCAAACCCGCAATGGGACGGTCGGTTTCGGCAGCATGAAGCGAGTGATTGGTTTTCACATCGACGTGCGCGTCCCAGGTGTCCGTGTTCTGATCGCCCAGCCCGCCTGAAAAAACCTGCACGAATCGCACTCCGTGCTCAACCAGCCTGCGAGCCAGCAGGCATTGCCTGCCGAACGGCTCCGTGATCTTTTCGTCCATTCCGTAAAGTTTCCGCGTGACTTCGCTTTCATTGCTTAGGTCCACCGCGCGAGGCGCGCAGCCCTGCATGCGGAACGCGAGTTCGTATGAGGAAATGCGTGCAGCCAGTTCAGAATCGCCGGGATACTTCTCGAGGTCCCGCTCGTTGAGTTTTGCCAACAGGTCGAGCCGCGCGCGCTGCTGCTCCGGGGTTAATCCTTCGGGAGGTTTTAAATCGAGGATCGGGTCGCCCGACGAGCGGAACGCTGTTCCCTGGTACGCAGCGGGCATGAAGCCTGCAGTCCAGTTGCTGACTCCGGCAATGGGCCCGCCGCGCGGATCCGGTATCGCAACGAACGCGGGCAGACCGCTCGTTTCCGAACCCAATCCGTATGTGATCCAGGCGCCCATACTCGGATAGCCTGCGCGAATCTGGCCCGACTGCAGTTCATAGGTCGACTGAACATGGTCGTTGGATCTTGCATAGATCGATCGCAAGATCGCCATTTCGTCGGCGTGCTGGCCGAGGTTTGGAAAGATCTCCGCGAACTCGAGTCCGCTTTGCCCGTATTTCTTGAACTGGAATGGGCTCGGCATCAGCGGCCCGGGCCAGCCCTGGCGAACGTTGATGTCGCCTTTGCCGGTCAGTGGTTCTCCCGCATACTTTGCCAATGCCGGTTTCGGGTCAAAAGTGTCCACATGGCTCGGACCACCGGTCATGAACAAAGAGATAACTGCCTTGGCGCGCGGCTTGAAATGCGGCGGCTTCCGAGCATAGGGATTCCCACCAAGCGGCGCATTGTTGCAGGCATCCGATTCGGCCGCCAGCAACCCGTCTTTGTGGAGTAAGTAAGCCAGCGCGAGGCCGCTGATGCCGCCGCCGGACTGGAATAGAAAGTCGCGTCGAGACCAAAAATATTTCACAGGATCACCTCATGTAGAGGAACTCGCTCAAATTCAACAACACATGCGTCAGATCGACGAGCGCATGCGATCCCAACAGATCTGTCGCCAACGCCAATTCCGTCTCGTCCGGAGGACGCGTCAGCGCGATCCGATACGCCAGCCGGATTTGTTTGACGGGATCGTCTCCGGCTTCTTTCTTGACTCTGTCCGCGAATAACTGCGCTTGCTTCAGCACAAAGTCGTTGTTGATGAGCGTCAATGCCTGGGTCGGTACGGTCGAGACCGAGCGTCTGCCGGCACTGAAATTGGAGTCGGGCATGTCGAACACTTCGAACATAGGGAAAATCATGCCGCGTTTGCGGTACACGTACAGGCTGCGCCGCCAGACGCCGGGCCCGTCGTCCTGGTTTTTCCAGACGTTGTAGATCGTCGATTTGATCAGTGTTTCCGGAAGCGGCGGACGGACGGGCGTGCCACCGACGGCCAAGTTGATGACGCCGCTCGCTCGGAGAATGCCGTCTCGCACAATTTCCGCATCGAGCCTCTGCGGGCGGTAGCGCCACAGATATTGGTTCTGCGGGTCCTTCTCGAGATCTTCAGCGTCCGTGTACGCCGACGCCATCTGGTACGCCTCGGAGGTCATAATCAGCTTGTGGAGCTGCTTGATGCTCCAGCCGCGGTTCATGAATTCGACTGCCAACCAGTCCAGCAGTTCCGGATGCGTCGGCGGATCGCCCATTTTTCCAAAATTATCGAGCGTGGGTACAATGCCGCGTCCGAAGTGGTGGTGCCAGACGCGATTGACGATGACGCGCGCAGCCAGCGGATTTTCCCGCGAAGCCAGCCATTCGGCCAGCGCCCTTCGCCGTCCGGAAGTACGGCCATCGGCCGGAGGAATTTCCGTGGCTGGATTCCCATAGGTTGCCACGGTGATAAATCCGGGCTTCATCAGAGACCCCTTGCTCGCGGGATCGCCTCGCACCAAAAAATAGGAAGGCGGAACCTGGTAGCGTGCCGGACCGGTATGCAGGAAGGTTCCTTCGGCTTCCTGGATTCTGCACTTCACACAGCCGATCACGTCATCGCCGGGGCCGAGTGGAGTAAATCGATAGTCGCCATCGGTGACGATGTCGGCCACCGGTATCGGCTGCGGCTTCTCCTTTTGAAGAGCCGCGATCCGGTCGTTGAGAGCCTTTCGTTCGGCGGCATGTTCCGGAGTCAGAGCCCGCTCTACAGTCCGTCCATTAACATTGAGGCCGCCTTCAATGACCTGCGTTGCCAGCAACTTCTCACCCGGAGTCCGTTCATTTTCGGGTTTCTCGACCACACGCTGAACATTTTCAGGGTATTTCCTGAGTGCTTCCGCCTTCAATTTTTCCCGATAAGGCGCCTCGATCTCTGCAATCCGCTCCCGCAGCGGTTTGATTTGCGCATCGATTTCCGCAACCTTCTTGTTATAGGCGTCGGCTTCCTCTTTCGGTACCAGCGGGTAGGTCGTTTCGACATAACCAAAGATGGCGGCCTGCAGCGAGTAATAATCTTTCTGCGGAATCGGATCGAATTTGTGGTTGTGGCACCGCGCGCACTGAACCGTAAGGCCCAGGATGCCGCGGCCGATCGTGGCCATCACGTCGTCCAGGTAATCAAACCGCCGCTCGGGAGTGTCCTTCTCCCTGAAGTGCACTCGAGGCCCCGCGCGGAGGAAACCGGTGGCGATCATCGTGTCGGCGCTCTTCATTTCGAGTTCGTCGCCGGCAACCTGTTCCTTGATAAAAATGTTATAGGGTTTGTCCTGGTTGAAGGAGCGAACGACGTAGTCCCGATAAAGCCAGGCATTCGGCCGGTCGAAATCTTGTTCGAAGCCGTCGGAGTCGGCATATCGCGCCACGTCCAGCCAGTGCCGTCCCCAGCGCTCACCATAGTGCGGTGAAGCGAGAAGTTTGTCGATCAAATGCCCCCACGCCTCCGGGGAATTGTCGGATAGAAATTCCTCAGTCTCTGAAGGCGTAGGCGGCAGCCCGATCAGATCCATATAAGCCCGGCGCAGCAGCGTGAGACGGTCGGCCCGGGGAGCCGCTTTGAGATCTTTTTCCCGGCGAGTCTTTTCCAGAAAACGATCGATTGGATTTCTCAGGTTCGCTGAAGCGTTTGGCACGGGTGCTTGTAGGGGCAGCTTGAATGCCCAATAGTTCCGCGCTTCCGGCGAGATCTCCATGTTTTCCAACGCAGCCAGCGCGGCGGGATCGACAGATGGAGCTTTGGCCTCAGCTCCCAGGTCCCAGTGCGCGCCTTGATCGATCCACGCCTTGATTGTCGAGATCTGATCGCCGGTGAGCTTGCCGTCCATCGGCATGGCAGGACGTTCCAGCCCCGCGACACGCCGGTACAACCGGCTGTCTTCGGCTTTGCCTGGAACGATCGAAGCGCCCTTTTCACCGCCTTTCAATGCGCCTTCAAGCGTCCGCAAATCGAGCTTCGAAAGCTGCATGGCCTCGCCATGGCACTTCCAACAGCTATTCTGAAGAATCGGTTGAATGTCCCTGGTAAAGGAGACGGATTCCTGGGCACGAGACAAAGTGCTGGGCACCGAAACAACCCATCCCACGGCCAACACCCAAATCATCGATGCGAGAATTGTTCGCCTGGTCAAGTGTCCTCCCGTTTTCCTTGCCGCGAAATTTGAGAGAGCGACGATCGTTCACAAATGATACTGCTCGTCGCAGCGCATCCAAAACAATATCAAATCAAAATTGACATCCCTGTCCGGCGCTCGTAAGCTTTTTTCAAAACTCTTTTGGGGTTCAGTGTGTTCCGAGACTGGTTTGTTGTCCTTGGTTGCTCAGCGGCTCTGACGCTGGTTGCGCCCGACGGGGCG
>WNGK01004956.1_pt1 | contig 17537 bp, 14 predicted proteins | sample 5400601 | NCBI WGS metagenome assembly WNGK01 (sample SAMN13153376, study PRJNA577476) | soil metagenome | isolation source: 60 cm soil or saprolite under Garry oak tree replicate 1 | place: USA:California | collected 2016-06-15
TTATTGCCGTGCCTGCTGCCATTTCAATAAGCGCCATAGTACAACCATCACAAGTACTGAGATACTCAGCAAAAGCAACAGGCTTTCCGCTCCTTGTAGGGCGGTGACACGGAAGTCAAAAATCTGGAAGGCAGGCACTCCGAAGAAACCGGCGGCCATGTAGCCTCCTGCCGGGGTGAGAATAGTCTCGCTCAGCGTCGGAATGCCGACCCTTGGCCCCAGCATATTGCCCCAGAACCAGTAGCCCGTGTAAAGGAACTGGTAGAGTGGCACCCACAGGATCGCTGGACAGGCTATCGAGAAAGCGCTGATGAAGAGCATCCCCGGCAGTACGATCGCTGCAAAGGCCGCCAGCGCCAGCGGGAGCGTCATCAAGTCTTGCGTGTGGTAGAGTATGCAGCCGGCGCCAATCACGTAAAAAACCATGACCGGAATGAGCGCCGCCAACATGCTGCCAAAGTATTTCCCCCCCAGGCGTGCGCTCAAAGCGCCGGGTGTAGACCAGAATAACTCCTCCACCTTGGTGCGCCGGTCTCGCGGCAGCCGGTCGGCTAACAAAACGCCCACGCCAACCGGGAAGATGAAGTTCATTCTGACCGTCCACCTGATGACCATCTCAACCAGGGGTATACTATTAAGCTGGTAGGTCAATAGCTCGCGAAAAGCTCCTCCTGCCCCCGTAATGAGCACTGCAAGCAGCACCATAGTGATCCAGAGAGCGGGCCGGCGGACCTGCATGCGAAACTCGTAATTCAGCGCGCCAAAGAAAACAGACAATTGATTCATGGCTAATCCTCGCTCGCCCCTTTCAATAATCCCTCCGGGTTGTGCAGGAGCAGCCAACCTACCAAGTACAGCGCAAGCCCCGTGCCCAGCACTTCGAGGCGCGTGTCCAGCCATATGTCGAAGTACGCCTGGGGCAAGCGGCCGGCCAGCGCCAGCAGCGTCGTCGGAAACAAGAGCACCGGACGGAGCCAATCAGTGGCGGCCAGGTAATCCTTGAAGATGATTTCAAGCACCCAGATGCCCCCCAGCAATGCCGCGCTGGCCGAGCGGCTGCGCAGGAGCAGCGCCAGGCAGAGGCCGCAGCCGGCAAGCCACAGCAGCGGAGCCAGCCATACCAGTTGCCCCATCAAAAATTCCAGGGCTGCTGGCAGCGTGTGAGGCGGCTGGGGCATGAAACCCAGGTTGAGCGCAACAATGATGCCACTGGAGAGCAGGGCAATACAGGTGGTCCAGGCAGCGATCAAGAGCACGCGCAGTATGCCAGTCAGGTGATACTGCCTGGGCAAGGTGAGTTGCAGCTCGATGACCGGGTCATGGCTGATGACCGTGGCGACTACTACCCCCGCAGCGATAGGTAGTATCAGTTCCAGGCCCGCTGACAGTGTGCGGGCTGGGTTCGTGTGGAGATAGTGCAGGAGTTCTGCCAGCAGGGCGAAGCCGGCCATCACCAGCACAGGCGTCAGTATGACGCGCTTGCCCATAAGCTGAACTTCGTACCGCAGTCGATCTAAAGACATGTTTCCTCCATATTGTAACCTTAGGCATGGTTCAAATGAACCTGACAGTTCCTCACCACCAGAAAGGTCCAGCCCTGTCATGCTGAGCCCTTCGCGAAGCGAGGGGTAAACTCCGCGAAGCATCTCGCTGCCTCTCGCGACAGACCCTTCCCCTTCGCTGCGCTCAGGGCTGCGGCTCATGCGCTCAGGGTGACACGGTGTGCCTGTTCCAACTGTCAAGTACTTTTCTTCAAATTGAACCCTGCCTTAATTCGATAGGCGAGGTTGGCGCGGCGCGTAGAACACGGCAAAAATGATGAACAGCACCGCCAGGAACAGCACGGTCGGGCTCGTCTGCCACGTACTGGGATTGGCAAATTGCAGTAAAGGCGCCTGTCTTTCAACATAGAGCGGCAATTCTTGCAGCGATTCGAGTACAAGCGCGGCCATGACTGCAAACCACGATCCTATCAATAGCGAGAGTGTCAGGGTAATCGATGACAGCAACAGCATAGGCCCAAGCCACATCTGGAAAATTTCCCATAAGCTTCCACCATGTGCCAGAGCGACGACGATAGAGGCAAACGCCGACAATGCGAAGTCATAGCCCAGCACCAGCAGCAGGCGGCAGAACATGACAATACGAATGGACGTCGGCGTTGAGAGTGTAATCTCCAGCCCGGCATCATTGTCTCTGCCATAGATGAAGGCAATGCCTGCAGCCGAAGTAACTGTAGCAATCAGCGCCAGCGTCGCTTCTGCATCACGCGGGTGGTTATGTAATTGCAGTATGGAAAACAGAACCAGGCTGCAGCCAGCGAAGATAACCAGGGCTGAGCCAATCCAGACGCTTTTATAGATGAGTGGTATCTGCCTCTTGAACACCAGCCAGAGGTGCAGCGCATGCTTCAAAAACCACTGCTGTATCGAAACCCGCCGGGGCGAAGCGTCTATTTTCGCCCACACCGCGTTTAAGACATTTGCAGAAGGTAGAGGTGTCACTGCTGCCGTGAACTGCGCCGCATCGCGAACGGCCTCCCATGACGATAGCTCGATCTGACATGCCCCGCAGTGTAATAAATGTGCATGTACGCGTTCGCTAGTCGGGTAATCCATTGTCCCATTGATATATGCCGGCAATAGATCAGCAACGTGATTCTGGCTTTGTGGTACCTGCAATGTCATCTTCCCGCTCCTTCTCTTGTCACCAACAGCGCCCGCAGCAGGCGTTTCGCGTTGCTGAGCCGGCTCTTGACAGTGCCTACGGGCACATTGAGAGCCGCGGCTGTCTCCTCGTAGGAGAGTTCTTGTACAAGAGTCAACACCAGGACCTCGCGATGTACTGCCCCGAGCTGCTTGAAAGCCTCGACCAGTTCATCGCGTGCAATGCTTGCGAGCGTGGAGTCTTCCAGTTCTGGTCCCACTGCTGCCAGTCCTTCCAGTTCTGACTCATTGACCAGCGAAATTTTATGCTGGCGCAGCGTATTATGGGCCTGCCGCCGAGCAACACCAATCAGCCAGGCTTGCACGCTTGATCTACCTTCAAAGCTACAAGCGCTTTTCCAGACAGCGACCAGTGTATCCTGGAGCAATTCCTCTGCCAGGCCGTAGTCAGGAGTAAGCTGGAGCAGGTAGTTGAAGAGCAGCCGCTGGTAGCGTGCATATAGCTCTGAGAGAGCCTGCCGGTCACCAGCACCTATGCGCTTTACTAACTGCCTATCGTCATCAGCTGGCTTATCCATCCAACTGCTCTCCTGCAGGGCCGTATACTCCAGGGTCCGTCGCTTTCTTTCCCAGCATCGTACTGTACCTCTTCCTTACTATAGTGTTAGTAGCAAACGGAGACGGAAAGGTTCACAGAATAGTGAGTAATTTCTTATGAATATTTTCCGGGTGAAGGTCAACCATAATACGCTTGTGCGCGGCACTTGTTTCGGGGAATAGTATTCAGGTGTGCAGAATTTCCCTGGCGGACCCATTGCCCCACTGTTGTGTATGATTTACCTTCAAGATGGCAGAAAACATTACACCGTTGACCCGTAGGGGCGAGGGTGGTGTTGGGAAGGGTGGGGACCCTTGTGGAACCCTGTCTGGGGGACAGGTATGCCCGCGTTGCTTGTTGCCTTATCGACCCTCTTGCCTCAAGTGATAAAATACCGGCATCAACCCCCGGTATGTGTATGCATGGAGAAATGATGATGCCTACGCAGGAAAATAATCTAAATCGACCGCAGAGAAAATCCAGGCGGCTACCAACCTATGATTACACCTCGACTGGAGCCTATTTCGTCACGATCTGTACCGATCAACGCAGGCCACTTCTTGAGCAGTCAGAACTCCGCCAATGCCTTCTGGAGGCATGGCAGCAGCTTCCGAACTCGCCCCTACGTGCACGGGGGCTGCCCCGGCCCCAGATCATTGCCGTAACTCGTAACAGCCCAGTTACCCGTCGTCGTGTCCTCCCGGAGCGTCAGGCGGAGTTGGTATGGTTGCTTGAGCTTTTGGCGCGTAATGCTGTAAGTATAGCTTTGGGTGTGAGTGCTATCATTTACGCTTGCGCTGCCGGGTACCTGCGTATAATTTGTGATTGGGCCGTAGCAGTTATCGTCATTTATTGCCTGCTGCTTAAACTCTTCTGGGGTCATTTCCACGGTAATGGCTGCGCCGAGATCGCTGTAGGCCTCGTCGTAATTGCGGCTGGAGAGAGCCGCCAGAAAATCGGCCGCGGCTGTCGCTCCACCGCTTGCAGTATTGGCTGCATTAAGGAAGTTCACAGCAGCATAGCCGATAGCGCATGCCAGGAGCCCACAAATGATGAAGATGGCGCCAAGCCAGAAGAGGCGCCGCCGCCGGTTTTTCGTAGTAGGAGCCTGGTACTGTGGTCGTGCTACACGCCGTGTGGGAGGAGGCTGATCCACTCGGATCAAGCCAGGAGGCCGTTGCGGGATGGCGCGATGCTTTCCCCTACCATTGACGGCGGCAGGTTCCGGGCTGACAAACCATTCCCGCGGTTCTTTACCTGGGCCTTGTCGTCCTTGCATGCTTTGTCCTCCTGCTGGTGAAGACCAATCTTCTGAAGGGTTGCATTCTATTCGAACATGATAATTCCAGCGAGTTTCACATGAGTGCGCTGCAATTGTTCCTGTGCCTGCTTTGCCTGGGTGCGTGTCGTACACCCCGCTGCAATGGTCAGGAAGGTCTGCTCCACCAGTGCCCCGATCAACGATGCATCAGCACCGCTTAGCACTGGGAAGCTATTAAAAATAACTATACCCGTTTTGGATTCTAGCTCTTCCACCAGGTGACGAGTGCTGCAAAGCATTTCTTCCAGCCTCGGCGAGAACAAGAGCGCGCTTCCCTGCGCTTTTGCTGCGCCTGCGCAGAGCAGGCGCAGACCAGGGACGAAGGTCGTTTGTAAGTACGAGTCAACCTTCTGTGGCGTAATCACTTCTTCTGCCAGTAGCTCACCTAGCCCGGCGCTTTGACTCATACCAAAGCGTTGCTGCAACCGGGGGTTTCTGAGGTTTGCATCGACAAGAATAGTTGGGGTACCGCTTTGAGCCGCCACAATAGCCAGGTTTGCTGCCACTGCCTCGTAATCGCCATAAGCTGAAGGCGTGGCAAGGAGCAATGTATGGCATTGCGGCGTAGATGGTTCCTTTGCTGGATCGTGATCCCAGGTTGAGCGGATATTTACGTATAACGTACGGTAAGACTCGCTAAAAGCGCTGCCTGTATCATAGTCTGTGAGCAACGTAAATTGCTCATCCGAGGGAATACCCACGACAGAAACTCCTCATTCCATCTGTCAGGCGACGCACAAAGAGGCGGAAATTAATTTCCGCCGGCTTTCTCTCTTTGTCCGTTTCGCTGATTGTACTATAGACTCAGTTCTACTATGTTGTCAAGTCAAACCTGGCGATCCATGCGGTCGCATGACGGATCCCAAAGCGATAGGACGGCGGATCCTGCGCTATCTCTAACAGGCTCTCAACTACGCTGCCGGTGACGAAATACGCTGCTTTGATTTAACTGGCCCCGATGCCTTTGCTCGTGGCAGCTCTCCATAGACGGGGAGCTGGAGCAGATCTGCCGCCTCATCTTTGCCGTAGATACGATCATCGAGGTAGTCAGCAAGGAACGCAAGCGCAATGCCAACTATGAGTGCTACGAGCAACAGTATGATAAAGGGTGCCTCTTTTTGTGCAAATGCGCCAGGAACTTTCACAGCATTTGTCGCGTCACTGATCACCCGCGCAGATACTGCCGGTTGAACGTTCGCATTAGATGTAGGATGTGATGCGTTGTTAGTGATTACATAGTCGAGGAACGTGCCGGCATTGTTAGCACTTACGTCGCCGACGGCCTCTGCGATGGCCCAGGCTCCTGCTGGAGTAGGCCAGGTGACGTTCACCGTCACCAGGCTATGAACATGAGAGGCATTCAGAGCGGCGCCGATAGCAGCAGGGTCCTGCCAGTTGCCCAGGTCGGGGTTGGGTCCGTAACGTTGTATGATCTGGCTCATGTCGAGGCCCACCTGGCGCGAGACTTGCGTATCAAACTCTCTCGATGTGAGGATAGGTCCCATCACAAGTGTATCGGCCAATGCCTCTGAGACCGCAATGTTGTCGGCATAGCTGGGGTCTGTTCCTTTGGTGCTCGCCTGTAAGCCAATCTGGAAAGTAATATTCGATTGATATGCTGACAGCCCACCAGAAGCCTTGCCTATATGGTAATATTCATAGCCAATGTACAGGATAACTACTCCCACAATGAGTGCCACCAGCCATATACGCCGCCAGATAATTGCCCAATAGGCTCGTAGTTCCACGGTATATCTCTGACCTTTCGTCATATTGTTACAGCACTAACTCGTTCGTTGGCGTGCGCAGTTCCCTCGGCTTCCTTTCGCTCATCTTGGCCCCAATGAATTGCAAGATGCGCCGGTGGAAGCGCGATATATCAAACTCTAACGCATGATTACGAATAGTCTGGGGCTCGTATCTACGTTCCTCAAATGAGGCTAGCACCGCTGCCAGGCTATCCACAGTCTGCTCATAGAAAAATTCTCCTGTAATCCCTTCAACGACCGATGCCAGGGAGCCGCCGCTGCCATACGCGATGACGGGCCGCCCGCAGGCCTGCGCCTCCAGCGGCGTGAGGCCGAAATCCTCTTCTCCTGGGAACAGGAACGCGCGACAGCGCGCGTAGTAATGCACTACCTCCTCGTCAGAGAGCCGCCCCAGGAAACGAATGGTCGGCCCTGCCATCCTCTTGAGACGCTCCATATCGCGCCCGGCACCGATGATTACCAGGGGCAGGTGCAGCCGGTTGCACGCCTCTATTGCCAGGTCGATGCGCTTGTACGGTATCAACCGGCTAATAATGAGAAAGTAATCTTCCCCTTGTATGGCCGGGTCGAAAGAGAAGCGGCTCACTTCCACTGGCGGGGGAATCACCACGGCGTCTCTACGGTAATATTTCTGTATACGCGCGGCTACGACTGGCGAATTGGCAATGAAGTGATCAACCCGCATTGCACTCACCTGGTCCCAGGTGCGTAATCCTGTAATTAGGAAAGGCAATACGCGCCTTGCCATACCGCCTAATTGCTCGCGTTCCACGTACTCGCGATAGTTCCAGCACCAGCGCATAGGTGTATGGCAATAGCAAATGTGCATAGTCTCGGGGCGAGTAATCACGCCCTTACCAAAGGCGCTTGAACTGCTGAGTACAAGATCATAATCGCGCAGGTCCAGGCTCTCCATCGCGAACGGGTAGAAAGGCAGATAAGGCTGGTGATGCCTGGTCACCAGGGGAAACTTTTGCATAAAAGAAGTGCGGATATCCATCTCCTGGAAAACCGGGTCAACGCGCTGCGGGTCATAAATGGAGGTGTAGATAGGCGCATCGGGGAACATCTGGTGAAAAGCTATGACAACGCGCTCCGCACCTCCCATTTGATTGAGGTAGTCATGAACTAGCGCTACTTTCATCAATATGCTCCTCGGCCGAACAACACTGCCGGAATCGTGCGCAGCAGGACCTGGAAGTACAGCCGCAGTGACCAGTTTTCTATGTAGTAGAGGTCCATTAACACTCCTTCATCGAAACTGAGGTCGCTGCGCCCCCGTACCTGCCACAGCCCGGTGATGCCTGGTTTAATAGCCAGCCGCCCTTTTTGCCATTCCTCGTATTGCGCTACTTCACTGGGAAGCGGCGGGCGCGGCCCTACCAGGCTCATCTCTCCACGAATAACGTTGAAGAACTGAGGAGTTTCGTCAAAGCTCTTGCGTCGCAAGAATCTGCCCACGGGAGTAACGCGCGGATCGTCGCGTATCTTGAAGAGCGGCCCCTGGGCCTCGTTCTGCGTCATCAAGGATGCCTTCAGATGGTCTGACCCATTATACATTGTGCGGAATTTATACATCTGGAATGGTCTGCCGTTCAGACCTATGCGCGTCGTTTTATAGATGACTTTACCTGGTGAGTTGAAGCGGATCGCTAACGCAATGCACAGCCAGAGGGGAGAGAGGCCCACAATCAGTGCTGCTGCCACCACGATATCCACAACACGTGTAATAGCGCGCTGCACCGAGTTGAGCGATGCCTGCTTGATGCCGATCAGTGGAATACCTTCGACTGCCTCCATATCGATGCGTGACAAGCTCAGTTCATAAAGATCAGGTACGAGCTTGAAAGACGCCCCTACCCGCTCGCACAGGCGAACAGTTCTGATGGATTGCTGGTGCAAGTGTGCCGGCAGGGCGATGATGACCTCGTCGATCTGCATCGAGCGGATGACCATCCCAAGGTCCTCCAGCGTGCCCAGCATTTTGAAGCGCCCGAAGTCGCCCGGCGGCGCGTCCATATCGTGCAAGAAGCCAACGATGGAATAGCCAAGGGCGGGGTTCGCGGCTATATGCTGCATGATCATCTTGCCTAGCCGCCCCGAACCGACAACCAGCAGCCGCGTCTCGGCAAATCCCACACGATAAAGTGCGCCCATGATTCCTGAGGCAATCAGCCGCCCTATGCAGAGCACGATGATAGCCATCAACCACACGAATGGCACTAGCAGACGAGAGTTAGAAGGTGGTTCGAAAACGAAGTAATAGGTAATCAGAAATGCCATGCCCATCGTTGTTGAACTGGCGATCGTCCATGCCTGGCGAAACCAGGTGCCCGTGAGCCGGATGTTGTAAAGGCCCCGCACGGCGAAAATCGCGATCAGGCCAATCACAATGCCAATTTCGAGTGACACGAAGCTGCTATAGGGCGCAAATACATCTCTCCCATGCGGGCTGAGCGCTACTCCGCTCAGAATATTGCGAATGAAATGAAGTAAATAATTGTTATTAAAGAGCACTTTATAGCGGAGATTGTAGGCCGCGGTGAAGGCCAGGGTCACCAGTACCGCGTCGAATAGGAGTATAAAGATAACCTCAATAATATGCCATTGGTGGCGGTACGAGCGCCGGCGAGAGAGTACCTTCGTTATCTGGCCTGATGCTCCTCCCATCGCTTCTACGCTCCCTGCCCGCTCTCTGCCTGTGCCGGTATTGCTTGTTTGTGACAGTTTGCTGCTATTCACGTTTAATTACCAGGGTCGCGCCAGAAGGCCCCCGGATTTATCCATGGGGATGAATGGCGTGCCGCCGTCAGGCGGTCTCCTTCCTTACATCGTTTGTACATTTGTGCTATACTCTGTCTGTTCATATCCTACTAAACGAACGAGCACGTCGTGAACTGTGTAGCGCTGCTGCCTGTTCGTACACGCCAACCGTTCTCTCAACCATTGTTTGTGCAGAGAAGCGTTGCGCCACCACCGCTGCCATGGCGCGGCATCGCTGGCGCAACGCTTGATCCGTTAACGCTCTGTACTGCGCGTCTGCCATTGCTTCCACGTTATGTGGTTCAACACACAATGCTATGTCGCTTCCTGCCTCGCGCAGGCCAGAAACGTTTGAAGTAACAACAGGAGTCCCACAGGCCAGTGCCTCCGCTACTGGCAGACCAAAACCCTCGTAAAGCGATGGATATACAAAAGCAGATGCCGAGCAATACCATAGTTTCTGCTCACTATCGGCAACAAAGCCGGGGAAAATTACCTCCCCTTTCAGGCCGAGCTGCTCGATCTTCTCATAAACCTTCTCGTAGAGCCAACCCTTTCCTCCCGCGAGCACCAGCTTCTCTGTCCTGGCGTACGTTCTGCGCAAATGTGCATATGCTTCGATAAGCCTGGCGATATTCTTCCGTGGCTCCAGCGTTCCCAGATAAAGCAAGAAGCCTTGTATCAGGCCGTGTTTCTGGCGAAAGGCGTTGACCTCTTCCTCTGATGCCATACTGGAAAAACGCTCGTCAATGGACGCGTATACCGCCTGCAAGCGTTCCGCAGGAATGCCCACGAGTTCAATAGCATCTTGTTTCGTGCTTTCCGAAACGGTGATGATCATTGTCGCCCGCTGCAAACTACGAATGGTAAAGGTCCGGTGGTACAGCCGCTTTGTGCGTGTCAACACCTTCGGAAAACGTAAGAACGCTAGATCGTGCAGGGTGACGACTCCCGCGCAATTGCGCGGTAACAGTTCCGGGAGCACATTGGCTGGTGAGTGCAAAACGTCGATATGTCTCTGGCGGATCAGCGCTGGCAGAGCAAACTGCTCCCATGCAATCCTGGATGCCGGCCGCGCTTCTGGCCATGGAACAGGAACATAGGTGATCTGGGGATGTCGGGCTCCCAGGCATTCTATGACATCCTGTCCATTGACAAAAACAGTATATTCATGCTGGCCTGGCCACCTGGCTAATGCAGTTAGCAAAGAACGTATATGGCGGCTGATGCCGCTATTCCGGTAATTCTGGCTGAATGATAGAAGCTGAGCATTGATACCGACGTGCATATCCGCATGGTCTCCTCACTCTGATAACGTCCCTGGAATTTACAAGGTAACAAACCTATGCCTTTTCGCCCCTTTGCCACTCCAGGTGGTTATCTCGGAAAAGAGGATGGATCTCGCCACGAGCATAAAGTGTACTGAGCCCCGATTGTACAGTCGTATTATAAAGAACATATTGTGGCAGCGCAGTAATGGTTGCACCCTGTTGACTGGCAACGGCACTCAAGATATCCGCACTCTGGCGCGGCCCTCCATCAGCAAGTGCTGCCCGTATATTATCCAGTATACTCTCAAGGCGCGTGATGGTATATACAATGGCCGGGCTGGCATGCTCCGTCGAGGTATAAATCTCACCATGACCCGCCACTATATGCTTAAACGCAGTGATTTGTGTTTTCAGCGTAGTAAGGGTCGTAAGTCCTGCCTGTATATCGGTATAGAATGGAATGCGATGCTTATCAAGAATCCCGGGTACCAGGAATGTGTCACCGGCAAAGAGGGTATCGCCGAATGCGACTCCTACCTGTTCTGTGCTGTGTCCGGGTAGAGATATGACCTGTAACGGGATATGATCTACTACCTGCTCATCCCCTTGCAGGATAGTATCAGCCAGGCAAGGTTTTGCCAGCAGAAATTTGTGCTGCAATTCACGTGGTGGTTGTGCACCGCTAAAAAGATAGAGCGGTTCCAGAATAGGCCCTGACATCACGGCGGCCTCGACACGGGTAGCATACACTTTCAGGCCCGTCTGCTGTATAAGATGATGCGCTCCGCCGAAGTGATCGGCGTGGGCATGAGTGACAAGTAATGCCGTTGGCGTAAGGTTAAGCTTCTTCAACTGCTTGAGGATGTCGCGCCCGGCATCTTTGTCCAGGCCGCTGTCAATAACAAGACAGCGCCCTTCATATGCTATAATGCCAATGTTGGCTCCGCCCTGTATAACCCACGTTTTTTCGCCAAGTGATATGAGTTGCATTTCCTAAACGGAACCTCCTACCATATGTCCTATCTCTTGCAAGCTTAGATAGCGAAAGAGTATACTCATCCTCAGAGGTGCAGGTAGGTGGATAAGCTTGCTCAAGAACGTTATGACCCGCAAAAGTGGATAGTACGTTGCGTTTTTCTCTGCATCGGTGTATTATAACCTAAAGTTCCAGTAACTGGTAGTGGCGCACGCTATCTGGTTCACCAACCAGGCATCTCTCTGTTTCCAGAGTGCATTTGTACACTACCATTATAGAAGAGACATCTCCCAGGGGATGTCGGTATAACGCACAAATCTAGTTGGGGTACTCATCAGGGATACTCCACCGTACGGGAGAAAAGCGCGTTGGCCACCAAACAACTTCGTCTCGATGTTGCACAGCTCACAGATGTTGGGCGTAAGCGTGAACACAACGAAGATAATATGGCATATATCATCCCGAAAGACCCACAGGTGATGGCAAAGAAGGGCGCATTGTTCATTGTGGCCGATGGGATGGGTGGGCATGCTGCAGGTGAAGTAGCCAGCGAGATCGCTGTAGACACGGTGAGCAACGTGTACTATCAGGATGACAGCGATGATGTGGCTGTCTCCTTGATGCAAGCGATTAAGCGTGCGAATGCCTCGATCCACCAACGGGCCGCGGAGAACATGTCACGTAGTGGCATGGGAACAACCTGCGTTACGGCAGTCCTGCGTGGTGATATGGCCTACATTGCCAACGTTGGTGACAGCCGTGCCTATATTATACGTAATGGCCTTGTTCGCCAGGTATCACAAGACCATTCATGGGTGGCTGAGCAGGTGCGCGCTGGAATATTGACAGAAGATCAGGCTCGTACACATGCACAAAGAAACGTGATCACCCGCTGCCTGGGTACCCAGGCAGATGTCGAGATAGATGTATTCGCTGAGCCTTTACAGGAAGGCGACTCCCTGGTGCTCTGTACAGACGGCTTGTCCGGACTCGTGAATGACGAGGACTTGCAGAAGATCGTCGACCAGTTTGTGCCCCAGGAAAGTGTCTATCACCTGGTAGAACGAGCAAATGAGAACGGTGGCCCTGATAATATTACTGCCATTGTTGTACATGTGCAGGAGGTTGGTCGCGAACAGCCCAATGGTCACCGCGCTGTTCCTGTTGGCGGATACCTGGTAGGCGCGGATACCAGGACAACAGGACCTCTTGGCACGATGCCATTGGCGTTCCCTGTACAGAGTGGCAATAACTATCGCGGCTCCTTGCGCATTTCCAGCGGCCCATTGACATCTTCCGATATCGATACTGCTCCGCAGCCAATTGTGCGTGCCCCTCGTACTAAGCGTGGCCGCCTGTTCTTTCCAACATTGGGATTGATTATCCTGCTGCTCGTAACTGCGGCTGCTGGGGCGGCTTATGTGCTGTTACGCGTTAACACTGCTCCCGATGTAACTCAGTCATTGCAACAGGCCCAGGCGCTGATCACCCGGGCGAAGAGCGAGAAGAGTAACAACCCTGCCCTGGCCTTACAGCATCTTGCCTCTGCTCAGAAAACGCTGCAAGGCTTGTTGAGCAGCCAGTTGAGCGATACGCAACGCAACCAGGTCACGCGCCTGCTGCAAGGCGATCTTACCACGACGACCAGGACTGCTATACACAACTACAACCAGCGCGCTCTGGTCGCCGTCTTGCCCTGCTCCTCGGTATCTACTGCGACGACGATCAATGATGGCAGCACCGGAACGCACGCTCAGCGTCTTGCTACGGTGCAGAATATGACCTATGCCTTGGGCCAGGATGGCAAGTTGTATCAACTCAAACAACTCGGCGGTCAGACCAGTCTTTCCAGTCTGCTCACCTTCCCTGCGAACGCCCAGGCGATAGATATCAACGGTGGCGATGCAGAGCTGGCAGTCCTGTTGAAACAGAGCACCGCCAATAGCTATGCTCTTGGTCTCCTGCAGCCGGGGCAGCAGCAATTGAAACCGGTCACTCCCATCGATAAGGCCTTGATCATCAGCGGTCAAACCCCGACCCTGGTGGCAGCCCGCGGCACCGATGTCTATGTGGTGCTTACCTCTCCTCAGGCGGCCAATGCTGCTCAGAATGCCTTGATCCTCGATTTTACCATTGATACAGCTAAAGGTACGCTTAAAACTGGCCCCAAGATCGCTCAGCTCTCGCTCTCGTCAACCATTGTCAGTATCACCGCCTTCCCTAATCGTTTGCTCTTCCTGTCGCTGGCCAATGGCTCCGTGCAGAGCCTGCAATTGACCAGTGCAGGCCCGTCACCCTTACCCATTAAAGCGCCGTCGCCTACCAATGTCCTGGTGCAGCAGCCAATTGCCCCATCGCTGGGGATAAATGAGGCGGCATTCACGCCGGCGACCCCGGTTCCAACCGTGGCTACTCCTGCCGTACAGGCAGGTTCGACACCGTTAACGGTGTCGAGTACGGCACCCCTCTCTACCAGTCTGGTTGGCACCGTGCCCCATCTCTACATTGCCGATACCGCCAATCGTCGTCTCCTTGACCTCCAGCCTGCTCCCGATGCCGGCACCAGCACTCCGATACGGCTCCAGCTCGTGCGGCAGTACGTGTCCTCCGGCCTCTTCGCACAGGTGAAGAGCCTGACACTGAACTCCAGTAGTGGAGCTGCCTACGTCCTGACACAGAAAAATCAAGCTGTGTTTAGCCTGGTTTCAGTCAATCTGAATGCGCAGGCTCAAGACACATGCCTCTAGTAACTCGTCACCAGGCTTGGTGTTAGAATATTATAGAAATGAGAGAAGTAGCAACGGAAAGTACAGTGGGTTTTCAGGTTTTTTTTCGTACGCACACATGCGGCGAGTTAAACATAAATGATATCGGACAAAAAGTGACACTGGCGGGTTGGGTAAATCGACGTCGAGATCATGGTGGCCTTATCTTTCTGGATATCCGCGACCGCTATGGCATGACACAGGTGATTTGCGACCCTGAACGCTCCCCGCAAGCCCATAGGGTTGCTTCCGAATTACGCTCGGAGTACGTTATCCAGGTGGCTGGCACCGTCGTCCGTCGTCTCCCTGGCACCGAGAATCCAAACCTGAGCACCGGGTCGATCGAGGTAGTCGCCGAACGTATAGAGATACTTAATCCGGCACGTACAACCCCGTTCCCCATTAGCGACAATATCCAGGTAGACGAATCTTTACGTCTCAAATATCGTTACCTGGACTTGCGGCGTCCCAGGATGCGCGATAATATCATACTGCGCCACAAAGTCGTGAAAGTCATACGCGATTACCTCGATGAGCTAGGCTTTCTAGAGATTGAGACCCCGATCCTCATGAAGAGTACGCCCGAAGGAGCACGTGACTATCTTGTTCCAAGTCGGCTCTATCCTGGCGAGTTCTACGCGCTGCCCCAATCACCGCAACAACTCAAGCAGTTACTGATGGTGGCCGGGCTGGACCGCTACTTCCAGATTGCTCGTTGTTTCCGCGACGAAGATCAACGCTCTGACCGCCAGCCGGAATTCACTCAACTTGATGTAGAAATGGCATTCGTCGCCGAAGAGGACGTGATGGCCCTCATCGAAGGCCTGTTGATCCACCTCATTGAGAAAACGACGAACAAGCGCGTCAAACAGCGGCCCTTCCCGCGCTTGAGCTATAAGCATGCCATGGATCGCTATGGTACAGATCATCCTGACCTGCGCTTTGACCTGCCGCTGGTAGAGATTTCGGACCTGGCCTCTGCCGGAAATTTTGGGGTGTTCAAGAACGCGCTGGCAGCCGGTGGCATGGTTAAGGGCATCCGCGTGCCGGGCGCAGCAGCATATAGTCGCAAAGATATTGATGAGCTTACCGAATTCGTGCGTGTGTTGGGTGCTAAGGGACTGGTTTCCCTCGCTCTCGTCGCGACTGGTGAGGTAAAGTCACCCCTGACCAGATTCATGTCCGGTGATGAGATCCAGTCGATTATCGGCCGCCTTGAAGGCAGGCCAGGCGACCTGCTCCTGTTCGTTGCCGATAGCGCCAAAGTCTGCAATGATGTCCTCTTCCGCCTGCGTGTGAAGTTGGGCGAACGTTTGAAGCTGATCGACCCTGATGAGATGGCTTTATGCTGGATAGTCGACTTCCCTCTCCTGCATTTTGATGAGGAAGGGCAGCGTTACGAAGCGGAACACAACCCCTTCTCCGGGATGGACGAGGCGCACGTTGATCGCCTTGATAGCGATCCGCTGCATATCCGTGCCAAGCAGTACGATATCATTTGTAATGGCTATGAGATCGGTGGCGGGAGCGTGCGTATCAACGTGGCAGAGCTGCAGCACAAAGTCTTCTCATTGATGAAGTTAAGTGAGGAGCAAATCAAAGAGCAGTTCGGGCACATGCTGGAGGCGTTTGAGTATGGCGCCCCACCGCATGGTGGTATCGCACTGGGCATTGATCGCCTGGTTATGTTGCTCACCGGCGAAGACAGTATCCGCGAGGTAATCGCTTTCCCCAAAACGCAGAGCGCAATGGATTTAATGATGAATGCCCCTTCTCCAGTCGACGAAGGGCAGTTACACGAACTGCACCTGCAGGTGCGAGCAGAGGAGAAACAGTAAGAGTCTGCATGATTCCCATCATGATCGCTTGCTCGCGCCTGTGGCGCCCGCCTGTTTTATTAGGTTTTGTGGAATATGCGCGAAGCGCATATTCCACAAAACCTAATTGTTTGCGCGGCGAAGCCGCGCGAGCACCTGAGGAGACCTGAATAGTTACCCTTTTCATAAGACATAGCGATCTGTCTAGATTTGGATACCCGAGTATACTGGATTTAGATACCCCCAGGTTCTATCATACATTCGTCTCCCGGTTGGGTGGATGGAAGGAGGAGTAATGGCAACAACAATGAATCATGTGGGCGCAACCAGGACCATGCCTGTACCGGCTGGTTCGACAGGCCAGGTGGGCGTTTTGAACCATCGTACCCCTGTCGTAAATACAGGCTTGGGCGTTGCGCCTAAATTTGTACCGGCATTGACCGAGGATGAGGCCGTGAGCCAGGCTCGTTTGCTCAAGGCGCTGGCGGATCCCACGCGCTTGCGCATTCTAAGCTTGCTCAGTCGGCACGAAGGCGAAGTGTGCGTCTTCGAAATAGTAGAAAGCTTCACACTGGAACAGCCTACAATAAGTCATCATCTCAGGATACTAAGAGACGCCGGCCTGGTAGTCTCGCCTAGTACGGATGCAATCGAGTCCTGGAGGTATACTATGTTGTGGGCTGGTGCCACTCTGCAGGAACGCGCGAATATGAATGGTAATCCCAGAGAAGCATAAACGCACCGTGGCATTCTAAAACAGAGGCAGTAACAAGGGCTAGTCAGTGGTGCGCCCATGTTATTGTCTCTGCTTTTTTGTTCTCCAACACGGGTCGCCTTGACCCGCATTGCCACTAATTCACCTCGTGCTATTGCCACCATTCAGAACGGCCAGCTGAATCTGGATGACGTGGGATGTAGGGATAGCTGACACTTGCCGGTGGTCGGAGCCACGGTCTTAATAACAACGTAATGATCAGGCCCGTCACAAATCCTCCCACGTGAGCGAAGTACGCCACGCCGCCCATGCCCTGTTGTACATTGGAGAGTGCTGCCACGCCGTCGAAAAACTGTAACAAGAACCATAACCCGATCAAGACAAAAGCTGGTATAGTCACAATAGTGAAGAAAATGAAGATGAAGATGATAGTTCGCACCCTTGCCAATGGAAACAGCACCAGGTAGGCCGCCAGCACTCCGGCAATGGCGCCGCTGGCCCCCAGACTAGGAATGGAGGAACCTGGATCAACCGCTACCTGTGTAATACCCGCGATCACGCCACAGAACAGATAGAAGAGTAAATAAGGCAGGTGTCCCATGCGGTCTTCGACATTGTCCCCAAAGATGTAGAGGAAGAGCATATTGCCGCCGATGTGCAGCCAGCCAGCATGCAAAAACATAGCGGTGATCAGCGTGAGATAGACCGGGTTTGGCGTATGAAACGCGAAATGCGCTGGCACTCCTGGGAGCGATGTCTGGGGGATACCATGTGTCAGCGCCACCGGCACCACCGAATACGCGAACATGAATGCCGGGGCGTCAGGCCCAAGCGATACCTGGTAGAGAAATATAACCACGTTCACAGCGATGAGCC
>WNGK01015714.1_pt1 | contig 17528 bp, 14 predicted proteins | sample 5400601 | NCBI WGS metagenome assembly WNGK01 (sample SAMN13153376, study PRJNA577476) | soil metagenome | isolation source: 60 cm soil or saprolite under Garry oak tree replicate 1 | place: USA:California | collected 2016-06-15
GCGCGTCCATCGCAAAGGCAACCTCGGCCCCAAGCCACGCGCCGAAGCCATCGCAGAACTATTCAGATCGATCAAACACCGCACCAGTTGAGCTTTTGGACGCTGCGGAAAATCTACGCTTTCGGCAGGTTCGCGGCGAGTGGCGGACGCGCTTTATGCCAGTCTGTGCTTTGCTCGTAGGCGTGGGCGATTTGCAAAATGCGAGGTTCATCCAGTGTTTTGCCTAACAACTGTAAACCGATTGGCAGACGATGCCCGTCTAGTTCGGCGAAACCGCACGGGACACTGATTCCGCAAATGCCGGCTAGGTTGGCAGCGATGGTGAAAATGTCAGCAAGGTACATTTGCAATGGGTCAGCAACGCGTTCGCCCAGCTTAAATGCTGCTATTGGCGAAGTCGGCGAGATCAATGCGTCGACTTTTTCGAAAGCCTTAGCGAAATCGCGGCGAATCAGCTCCCGCACCTTTTGCGCGCGCAAATAATAGGCGTCGTAATAACCGGAGCTCAGAACGTAAGTACCAAGAATGACTCGGCGTTTCACTTCCGGTCCAAAACCTTCCTCACGTGTGCGGCCATAAAGATCGAGCACATCCTTGGGATTTTCCGCGCGATATCCGTAACGCACGCCGTCGAAACGAGCGAGGTTCGCGGAAGCTTCGGCAGTGGCAATAATGTAATAAACCGCAACCGCGTACTCCGTGCTGGGCAATGAAACATCAACAATGTCGGCGCCGAGGGAATTGAGCTGTTTCACCGCGGCATTGATTGCATCTCTCACCTGCGGATCAATTCCTTCGATCATGTATTCTTTCGGCAGGCCCAATCGGATGCCGCGCAAGTCCTTGCCGAGGCTGGCCGTATAGTCCGGCACCGGTTCATTCAGGGAGGTGGAATCCTGCGGATCGTGACCTGCGATCACGTTCATGATCAGCGCAGCGTCGCGCACCGTTTTCGTTACCGGTCCAATTTGGTCGAGCGACGACGCGAACGCGACGAGGCCGAAGCGAGAAACCCGGCCGTAAGTTGGCTTGAGGCCGACTACACCGCATAATGCGGCGGGTTGCCGAATCGAACCGCCGGTGTCGGAGCCGAGCGCGCCGAAAGCTTCATCTGCGGCAACTGCTGCCGCAGAACCGCCGCTAGATCCTCCCGGCACCCGCAACAGGTCCCACGGATTGCGAGTAGATTTCAGCGCGGAATTTTCCGTGGACGAGCCCATGGCGAACTCGTCGAGATTGGTTTTGCCGAATGGAATCGCGCCTGCTGCGCGCAATTTTTGAATGACCGTGGCGTTGTACGCCGCGCGATATCCGTTCAAAATTTTCGACGCGCACGTGCACGGCTGACCCATCACGTTGATGATGTCTTTGATCGCAATGGGAATCCCGCCCAGAGGAAGATCGACGTTTGCGTGCTCCGCCTCTTTGAGCGCAGCTTCGACATCGAGCGAGAGATAAGCGCCGAGACCGCTATCAACAGCAGCAATGCGCTTTCGCAAAATGTCGATCACTTCGCGGGACGAAACTTCGCGGCGACGCAACAGCGATTGCAGATCGGCGATACCCAGCGCCGGCAGATCTGTCCCGATCATTCCACGACTTTAGGGACAACAAAAAGGCCGTTTGCCTGCCGGGGCGCGTTGCTTAACGCCTGTTCCGCTGTGAACCAGTCGCGCGGCGAATCGTCGCGGAACACATTGAAAACCGGAAGCGCATGCGCGGCTACGTAGGCGACATCGAGGTCTGAAGTTCCAGCCATGGCAGACGCTCAGGGATGCAAATGGCTGACAAGCCACATGACAGCGACCCCTAACGAGGCGAGAAGAATTAGAAAAGCGAGCCGCCCCTGCCGTCGCTCTTTGCGCAACGCAGGCCGCCGGCGCCTTTGCTCAGTGTCAAAGACCTGCGGGCTACCCATTGCGATCGACACATGAAATCGCTTTTCGACAACATTGGTTGTTGCCGTGCGGTCTGGCCGTTGCGCTGAAGACTTCTTTTGGGCAGGCGCCCGCGATTGCGCAACTATACGTTCCAGGTTTTCAACCTTCTCGCGCACCCGCGCCTCCTCTTGCGCTATTTCTTGTTGCTTGCGGTGAAGCGGCGGGGCCGGTTTGCGCGAACGCCGGAACATCGCGATCACCGGCTGGCTATCCAAACGAAAAGGGCAACCGCAACGGCACCAAAGAAGATCAACGGCAAACTGAGCGCGAGACCGATCTGCAACCACTCAGAAAAGGAACGGCCGTCGCTGTTTTCGTAAACGCCCGGCGCGGTATCGGGTAACGACGCCTCACTGTCGGCGCCCGCTGCTTGCAGCCGGCTGCGGTGTTCATTGTATTCAGTGCGAGCGTCGTCCACCGTGCTCAGTGCCCGGCTCAGTTCCTTGTGCAAATCCGATGGATTCCAGTTCCTCGGATCGATCGATTCGATCAATTCTAAATGTTGCGCAAAACTTTCGCGCGCAACGCGGATTTGCTCCAGCCGGCTTTGCGCATTGTACGCTTCGCGTTCGAGGACAACCAGCGCTCGCGTCAGCTTGTCGGTCATTTCTGCGCGGCCGTGTTCCAACTCATCCTGACGCCGGCTTAGCTCTTCCAGTTCGCGTTTTTGCTTCTCGATTTGCTCCTGCTGGCGCTTGAGTTGGAGCAGTTGCTCCTGCGCTTTTTGCACCTGATTATCCAAGTGCTCGACAGACGGCGTCTCCTCAGTCAGGTCGAGCATCTGTTCAACCGGTCGAGTTCTTTCTGCCATGACAATTTGCGACGCCGTCTAGGCTCGCCGAAGCGGATATTGGCTTCGCTGCAGCAAATCGTCAAACCGTTAAATCGGTAAATCGTCGAAAAGTTAAATGTGGCCGCCACGTGCGGGCGGGCATCGTGTTCTACCGACCCGGCATCATCTCCAGAAGAAAACCCCTGAAATATTCGGTTTCCGGAACGATGGGCAGAACCGGATGATCCGGCGCCTGCTCAAACCGGCGCAAACGGCGCGCCGACCGACGCGCGTCTACAAGCGCGTCGGTGATAGTTTGCAAAAATGCCGGGTCATCGACGTGATGTGAGCAGGAAAAAGTCGCCAGCAGACCGTCTTTCGATAGCAGCTTGAACGCACGCATGTGCAATTCCCGATAGCCGCGCAACGCGTCGCGCAGACCGGTCTTCGTTCTGGTAAACGAAGGCGGATCGAGAACGATCAGATCGTACTGTGCGCCTGTTTTTTCAGCTGCCCGCAGGAATTGAAACACATCCCGCTGCACCCACTCGACTTTTAGCTGGTTGCAAGCGGCGTTTCGTTTTGCGGCGGCGATATTCTCAGGATTCTCTTCAACGCCGGTCACTTCCGCTGCGCCTGCTCGCGCGCACGTCAACGCAAATGCGCCCTGGTTTGTAAAGCAATCCAACACGCGCCGATTGCGAGCGTACGGCGCGACGATTGTGTAATTGTGCTTTTGATCCAGATAAAAACCGGTCTTGTGCCCGCGCAAAAGATCGACTTCGAACTTCAGGCCTTCAATTTCGATGATCGTTTGCGGCGAAGCAGTCCCTCGCAAAACACCCGTACGCAGTTCGAGCCCTTCGGCCTGTCGGACCGGAGCGTCATTACGTTCGACGATAGCGATGTCGCCGAACAGATCGGCCATTGCAGTGGTGATCAAATCCTTTCGGATGTCCATCGCCAGGGTCAGCGTTTGCAAAACGAATTGATCGCCATAGCGGTCGATGATTAGCCCGGGAAGGCCGTCGCTTTCGCTCCACACAACTCGGCGCAGTTTTGGTTCAACACTCCGCCGGTCACGGTATTCGGAAGCCTGCATGATACGGCGTTGAAAGAAATCCAGATCCAGATCCTGCCGTCGCCTCGAGAAACGGCGCGCAACGATTTGCGATTTGGAATTGTAAATGGCGCTCCCGATCAAATGGTCTCTGCCGTCCTTGAGCGAAATCACATCGCCATCCGCGGGATCTCCGAACACCTTGAGCACTTCGCTCGAAAATACCCAGTCGTGTCCATGCAAAATTCGCGCACGCGGTTTGACAACAATTCCGGCCATCCTGCAAAGTGATCAGTGATTGGTGAACCGCAGTGTCATTCCGAGCGAAGTGGAGGAATCCCGTTGCACAGCCGAAGGTAACGCAACGGGATCCTTCGACTCCGCTGTGCTTCGCTCAGGATGACAGCGCTTCACTCTTCATGGTTTTACAGATCACATTCAGTTATGCAAACCAACCTTCAATCCTCTATCGAATTACCCGGAATCAAAAGAGTGCGCAGTGGTAAGGTCCGCGAAGTCTTCGATCTCGGCGAGACACTGCTCTTTGTTGTCACCGATCGCATCTCCGCATTTGACGTCATCCTACCCGATCCGATTCCCCATAAAGGCGCGGTGCTCAACCAGATCTCCGCGTTCTGGTTCAAGCGTTTCGAAGATATCCGGAACCATTTTGTCACAGCAGATTTCGACGAATTCCCGAAGGAATTGCAGCCATTTCGCGAGCAGCTTGCCGGGCGTTCGATGATCGTGAGAAAAACCAAGCCGTTGCCTGTGGAATGTGTAGTGCGCGGTTATCTCGCGGGTTCGGGCTGGAAGGAATATCGGGAATCGCAGAGCGTTTGCGGCATTAAGTTGCCGGCCGGACTCAAGTTGGCGTCGCGATTGCCCGAACCAATTTTCACGCCTGCGACAAAAGCCGAAACAGGTCACGACGAGAACATTGACATGCAACGATGTGCCCAGATTCTGGGCGACGAAGTAGCCGAGCGCGTGAAAAGCCTGAGCCTGAAGATTTATTCCCGTGGTCGCGAACACGCGGACCAGTGCGGGATCATCGTCGCGGATACAAAATTCGAGTTCGGCACAGTCGATCAAGATTTGCTTTTGATCGACGAATGCCTTACGCCGGATTCGTCGCGTTTCTGGCCGAAGGACGAGTACGCGATTGGGCAGAGCCCGCCCAGTTTCGATAAACAATTTGTGCGCGATTATCTGGAGACCCTTGACTGGGACAAAACTCCGCCCCCGCCGCGTCTACCCAAGGAAGTCTTCGAAAAGACTTCGGCCAAATATCTTGAGGCATTTCGCCGATTGACGGGGAATGAGATTGCGATCGACTAAAACCGATCAATATGCAGGGCCGCAATTACGCCAGAGCGCGTCGTCGGGCTCGTAACTCAGGCATCTTGCCTGAAGCGTCGAGCAGGCTTCCCAGCCTGCTAACCCTTGCGGGCAGGATGCTCGCTCGACTGAACAGCCAAGATGGCTGTGTTACGTTTGAACGCATTTGACGCAAATGCCACACACCCGGCCCGACATTTTGTTCATTATGACCGACCAGCAGCGGTTCGATACGATCGCTGCGCTCGGGAACTCGGATATTTACACGCCAAATATGGATCGGCTGGTGCGACGGGGAATCACTTTCTCAAATGCATACGCTACGTGTCCGGTCTGCGTTGCCGCGCGGTACACGATCCGCACTGGATGCGAGCCGGCTACGACCCGCGTGTTTACTAACGCCAAGGCAGGTCCGGTGGACGGCCAGGCCTTGGAGATGGAAACGCGGTGCGGAGCGTACCTGGCTAGAACGATGTCCCGGCTCGGGTATCGAACCTTCGGAGTCGGAAAGTTCCATACTAATCCGTGGAATGAAGATCTGGGTTTTGAAACGTTGTGGCGTTGCGAAGAGACCTATCACCCCCCAAATCGCGAAGGCGATGATTACGGTTCGTGGCTGGCACGGGAGCATCCGGAGTTCGACTTCCTCGAGCAACCCATGGGCGAACGCACCGAGATGTTTTACCTTCCACAACGCAGTCCGCTTCCGGCCGATTTGGGCGGCGAATGGTGGACAGCTGATCGTACGGCGGAAGAAATTGAAAAGTCCGATAATTCGCGCCCATTCTTCGGATTTGTGTCATTCGTTGGACCGCATCCGCCGTTGGCTCCGCCGATTCCTTTCAACCGGATGTACAATCCCGATCGAATGCCGGAACCAGTTCTCGGCAAGGTCGAGGAAGATCATTTGGATGAAGAAATTTCTTTCATGAGTCGCGCCGTTTGGGCAGATGCAATTAACCCCGCCCTGAGTAAAATCGTGAAGGCCCGTTACTACGGCGAGATCACATATCTCGATTATTGTCTCGGGCGAATTCTCGATACGGTCGAAGCGCGAGCCAACTCGGACAACGTTCTCATCTGTTTCTTTTCCGATCATGGCGATCTTCTCGGCGACCATCACGGCTGGCAAAAACAAAATTTCTTTGAGGCGGCCTGTCGCGTTCCTTTGCTGCTCAGTTGGCCAACCGCGCTGCCCGCGGCAACCGAGCGAACTGACTTCATCAGCCTGGCAGATCTCTTCGCGATTGCCACGGGAGCCGCAGGCGCATGCGAAGCGCGCGAAGGGATCGACGTTCTCAAAATGCTTCGAGGCGAATGCGCGCCGCGCCAGCATCTCATCGGGATGGTTGAAGTTCCAGGCTCACATGATTTCAAAATCATGGTCCTCACCGACGAGTGGAAATACATTTTCATGGCCAACAGCGGACGGGAACAGCTTTTCGATCGCAAAAAAGACCCTAACGAGTTGTCGAACAGCATCAACTCGTCGTCCGAGGTCAGGAGCGACTTGTATGCGCTGGCGGTGAAAGCATGTCGAGTCCCCGGCGCGTTGGACTCACTCGAGGGCAATAAACTTCGCGCATTTCCGTTCCGTCAACGCCCGCCGACCCGCATTTACCAATTCGACCGGTCGCGCGGCGTGGTCGGATTTCCCGATCAACCTCAGGACGCGCTGAAGGGCTTCGACCGCGCGACATTGAGACCGCTGGAGTGACCACGGACATGGCTTCGGACAATCGGGAGGATCTTGGCCTCGGCCTTAAGCCCGGCGACCCGCATTATCGGGCGTATGTCGGTCCGCCGGAAGATTACGATTTGATTGCCGCGATGACCTTCAATCTTCTGACCACACTCGGCCTGCGCCAACATCATTCGCTGCTTGATATCGGTTGCGGTTCGCTGCGGATTGGGCGGCTGCTAATCCTATACCTGAACCGAGGCAAATACTTTGGCATCGAGCCTAACGAGTGGCTGATCCAAGAGGGAATCAGGCATGAGCTGGGCGAAATGTTGGTACAAATCAAACGTCCGACATTCTTTTTTTCGGATTTACCGGACACGGTTACCCAGGCGAAAATGGCTTTCGATTTCGCTGTGGCTCAATCGATCTTCAGTCATTGCGGACTCGATCTAATCAAGGGGTGGTTGTCCGCGATTTCCCGTTCACTGGCTGAAAACGGAGCGCTGGTTGCCACTTTTTTGATCGGCGAAGAAGACTTATTGGAAGCATCCGCGCCAGACGTGGGCACTTTTTGCCGCCCCCGAATTTGATTCCAGTTGGTTCAAAGACCGCCCTCTCACTTGGAACGCAGGACTGGAAAGAACGCTCAGCCAAAAGTACCAGCCGTGAGCGACCAGAAGATCTTTGCGACGCCACAGAAGGTGGAAGATCTCGCCGATTGTTATTTTTACCACACGATGGAACTCCCGGGCCGCGGAGTCATCGAAGGTCAGGATTGGGATTTGCGTGGTCGAGTGGATGAGTATCTCGGCAACGTCGATTTTGCCGGTCAGCGGGTTTTGGAAATCGGTCCCGCCAGCGGCTTCTTAACGTTTGAGATGGAAAAGCGCGGTGCCGACGTGATCTCCGTCGAAGTCACAGACGAGCACGGTTGGGACTTTGTTCCGTACCCGGAGCCAAGATTGGAAGAGGTCTTCGGGCCGCGTCGAATCGTGATGCAACAGCTAAAGAATTCCTACTGGTTCAGTCACGCCGCCTTGCAATCCAAGGCGAGGGTTTATTACGGCGATGCTTACAATTTGCCGGCGGCGCTGGGAGAATTCGACATCGCCGTTATGGGAGCGGTGCTGCTCCACTGCCGCGATCCTCTTCGAATCGTCGAGCAATGCGGAAAAAGAGCAAAATCACTCATCATCGTCGACAAGTTCCATCCCGACCTGGAAGGCGCGCCGGTATGTCGTCTGGCGCCGACACCGGAGAATTTTCTGTGGCATACATGGTGGCATTTCAGCACGCGATTCTTCACCCAATTTCTGGAGGTGATGGGTTTCACGACCTCAGAGGCCGCGACGCACCAGCAATTTCACCGCGGAAGACCGCACACGCTTTTCACTCTCGTTGGCCGAAGGAAGTGAAACAGCGCGGCGTTAGTCCTCAATGTCATTCTGAGCGAAGCGAAGCTGCAACGCAGCGGGCGAAGTCCGCGAGGCCAGGCTTTCAATCTCTGATCAATTCTGGAGCGCCCGCACAGGAACAGCCAGTGATGTTTCGCTCAACACGACAGCACTGCATGCGATGGCTTCTATGAGATTAATTCGCTAACGAGCGATTTTTCTTCTTTCAACTCTGCTACTGACGCATCAATTTTCGCGCGGCTGAAATCATTTATCGGAAGGTCTTGCACGATCTCCCATGTTCCGGCGTGCACGCGGACGGGGAATGACGAGATCAATCCCTGCTCGACGCCATAGCTTCCGTCGGAACAAACGGCCACGCTGTGCCAATCGTTCGCTGGTGTGTCGTTGATGAGCGAACAAACGGTATCGATGACGGCATTGGCAGCGGAGCCGGCTGAAGAAAGGCCACGCGCCTTGATCACGGCGGCGCCGCGCTGTTGCACGGTGGCGATGAAGTTTTCCTTCAACCATGTCCCGTCTCCGATCACTTCGTTCGCGGGGCGACCGTCAATCCTGGCGTTGTAGAAATCTGGATACTGTGTCGAAGAGTGATTTCCCCAGATGGTCATGTTCGTGACTGACTGAGTCCTCACGCCGGCCTTGTGCGCGAGCTGCGCGCGGGCGCGGTTCTCGTCCAGCCGCGTCATGGCAAACCAGTGGTCGCGCGGGATGTCTTTCGCGTTATTCATAGCGATCAGACAATTGGTATTGCATGGATTTCCAACCACGAGCACGCGCACATCGGCTGCAGCATTTTTTTGGATCGCCTGACCCTGTCCGATAAAAATTTTGCCGTTGATCCCCAGCAGGTCCTTGCGTTCCATGCCGGCCTTGCGCGGAACACTCCCGACCAGCAACGCCCAGTTCACATCGCGAAAACCTTCATTGAGATCAGCCGTTGGTATCACCGATTCCAGAAGCGGGAACGCGCAATCATGCAGTTCCATGACCACGCCTTCGAGCGCGCCGAGCATGGCCGGAATTTCGATCAGATGAAGTCTGAGCGGCTGATCGGGCCCGAACATTTGCCCGGAGGCGATGCGAAACAGAAGCGCGTAACCGATCTGCCCGGCGGCGCCGGTCACAGCGACTTTAATCGGAGTTTTCATGGTGCAATTAGCCATAAACGTGTTCCCGAGCAAAGCCGAACACGGCAATAAGCCGGCAACATGCCGGCTTGAGCGAGCAACATGCTCGCGCTCCCCTTCCATAAACGCCTTATCTCTTAACGAATCGCAGAGTTTTGGGGAGTGCGGGCATTTTGCCCCGCCGTGGCCGGCATAGTGCCGGCCACGTCTTCCTCACCGCGCGAGCTTTCCAGCTTCGCTCGGAATGACAGGAATGAAATCAGCGTTAGATTTTCAATGCGATGTATCCGGGCAAATTAAACAAGATCATCAATCTCTTTGAATCGCTGCCGGAAGATGAGCGGCGTGAGACGCTTGTGTCGTATGCGGACAACGCGAAGAAACGGGAGCCTCGCGAGGGCGAGAATTTCGATCTTGTCGATGTGCGCAAAGATGAGGAATGCACGGACACGGTCGGTGTTTACCTGCACGTGGATGAAAATGGCAGAGCCCACATTCGCATGACACTTGGCCCGGAAGTGCAAACGCTTACCCGCTCGATGACCGCGATTCTCTGCAAGGGACTCGATGGCTCCACGCCGCAGGAGATTCTCAATATGCCGAGCGATTTTGTGACGCGAATCGTTGGCACCGAACTTGTGCGCCTCCGCAGCCAGACTGTGTATTACGTGCTTACGCGCATAAAAAGCATCTGCAAAGTGTGGCTGGATCGCCAACGCATGGCGCAGGTGGCGTAACAGACTTCCAGCCTGTGACGTCAAGCGGGCATCTTGCCTGTCTACCTTTACTAGCGGGCTGGAAGCTTGCTCGACTTGTCAGGCAGGATGCCTGAGTTACCTTCGGCGCGCAGATGCCGCGGAATAACGAACTAAAAAAAATTCTTCTCATCGGCTCCGGTCCAATCGTGATCGGGCAGGGTTGCGAATTTGATTATTCCGGTGTGCAGGCGTGCAAAGCGCTGCGCGAAGAAGGCTACGAGGTTGTGCTGGTGAATTCCAATCCAGCTACCATCATGACTGATCCGGAATTTGCCGACCGCACATATGTCGAGCCGATCACGCCCGAAGTGATCGAAGCGATCATGGAGCGGGAAAAGCCGAACGCGATTTTGCCGACGCTTGGGGGCCAGACGGCGCTTAATGCCGCGATGGAATTGAACCGCAACGGCGCGCTGTCGCGGCACGGCGTGAAATTGATTGGCGCAAACGCGCAGGCGATCGCAAAAGGCGAAGACCGTCAATTGTTCAAGGAAGCGATGTTGCGGATCGGCTTGGACGTGCCGCGCTCTGGCGTGGCGCGCTCACTTGCGGATCTTGACCGCATCGTCGCTGAGATCGGAAAATTTCCGCTGATCATTCGCCCCGCATTCACTTTGGGCGGGACCGGTGGCGGGATCGCTTACAACCGCGAGGAACTCGATGTCATTGCCGCACGCGGCCTCGATCTTTCGCCAGTGCGTGAAGTTCTGATCGAAGAATCGCTCGTGGGCTGGAAAGAATTTGAGATGGAAGTCATGCGCGACCGGATGGACAACTGCGTGGTCGTTTGTTCCATCGAAAATTTCGATCCAATGGGTGTGCACACCGGCGATTCCATCACCGTCGCACCGGTGCAAACGCTCACAGACAAAGAGTACCAGATGATGCGCGACGCCGCGTTCGCAGTCATCCGTGAGATCGGTGTCGAGACCGGTGGATCGAACATTCAGTTCGCTGTTCATCCCGAAACGGGCCGCATGGTCGTAATTGAAATGAATCCGCGCGTGTCGCGTTCGAGCGCGCTGGCGTCGAAGGCGACTGGTTTTCCAATTGCGAAAATCGCGGCAAAACTCGCCGTCGGCTATACCCTCGACGAAATCAAAAACGATATAACCCGCGAAACGCCGGCCTGCTTCGAGCCGACGATCGATTACTGCGTGGTTAAGGTGCCGCGGTTTACCTTCGAAAAGTTTCCACAGGCTGATGCGACGCTCACGACGCGGATGAAAAGCGTCGGAGAGGCGATGGCTATCGGACGCACGTTCAAGGAAGCGTTGCAAAAAGCGCTGCGCAGCCTGGAGATCAAACGCTTCGGCTTGTTAGGCGACGGCGCGGACACGGATCTCAATCCTGAAACGCTGCGATTGAAGCTGGCGATCCCAAACGCGGAACGAATTTTCTACATCGCACAGGCGTTCCAGAAAAACGCGTCGATCGACGACGTTTACGAGCTTACGAACATCGACCGCTGGTTTTTGCGAAATGTGCAGCAGATCGTGGAGGAAGCGCGGCAAGCTGGAAGCGTGCGCGACAGGTCAGGCAGCACGCCTGAGTTACGCGCGCAAGCGCCTGCAGACGCCGAGCGCGACCGTAACACAGGCTTCCAGCCTGTTTCGTCACGCAAGCTTCCAGCTTGTACCGTCCCCTTCCGCGGATTCGATCCTTATGGCGAAGTAATTCAGCGACAACGTGACTTGCCGCATTCCGAGCAACCGCAGGCGACGTACTTAGTGACCTTCTGGCTCGCTGATTCGGTTCCGCAAAAGCTCCCACAACACTGGCGCGAAGAGCAAGACACGTGGCTGAAGTTTCATCCGAAGCCATGGGACTGGAAAACCGAGCGCGAATATCATCGTCGCTTCGTAGAACAGCGCGAAGACTGGCTTGATCGCGGACATGGCAGCTGCCTACTGCGCGATTCCGAGACGGCACAAATAGTCGCCGATGCGCTGCGATTTTTCGACGGCGAACGCTATTACCTCGACGCATTCGTGATCATGCCCAATCACGTTCACGCGTTGGTTCAGCCGACAGGCGACAATTCGCTAAGCGAAATTCTCCATTCGTGGAAATCCTTCACTGCGAATGAAATCAATCGCTTAATGCGCCGTCGTGAAGAGCTATGGATGCACGAGAGCTACGACCACATCGTGCGTGATTGGGAAGAGTTGCTCAGTTGGCGGCGGTATATAGCCGGAAACCCAGAGAAAGCCCGATTGCGTGACGCCGAGTTCGTGCTGCAAGAAAGGCACATCCTCGCGCCGGACGAACAGATCGCGCAAGCTAGAAGGATGCGCGACGGATCAGGCAAGATGCCTGAGTTACGACGCGAGCACTTCCTCCGCGCGAAGAAGCTTGGTTTTTCAGATCGGCAACTGGCGGTCGCCAACGCGGTTGCCGAAGTCGAAATCCGTGCCAAGCGGAAGTCGTTAGGAATTACCCCCACCTATCGCCTCGTGGATACGTGCGCGGCAGAGTTTGAAGCCTACACGCCGTACTACTACTCAACTTACGGGGATGAGAACGAGCGACGCGAGAGCGGCAAACGTAAGATCATGATTCTGGGCGGCGGTCCGAACCGGATCGGCCAGGGTATTGAATTCGATTACTGCTGCGTGCATGCGGCGTTCGCCCTGCGCGAGCTTGGGTTCGAGACAATCATGGTCAACTCGAATCCTGAAACCGTTTCCACTGATTACGACACGAGCGATAAACTTTATTTCGAGCCGCTCACCCTCGAGGACGTGCTTAACATTTACGACCAGGAAAAACCGGAAGGCGTATTTGTCCAGTTCGGCGGACAAACACCACTGAACCTCGCCATCGGGTTGAGAGCGGCAGGCGTCCCGATCCTCGGAACACAGCCTGAAAGCATCGAAACCGCGGAAGACCGAAAGCTGTTCGCAGCGATGCTGGACAAACTTGGGCTGCGCCAGACTCCCAACGGTTCGGCGACGAGCACGAAAGAGGCCGTCCTGATAGCGAAGAGGATTGGGTATCCGGTGCTCGTTAGGCCGAGCTTCGTTCTCGGCGGGCGCGCGATGGAGCTCGTTTACACCGAGGCAGATCTCAGACGGTACATGGCAAACGCAATTGAAGTAACGCCCGATCGCCCGGTGCTCATCGATCGCTTTCTCGAGGACGCCATTGAGGTCGATGTCGATTGCATCTCCGACGGCGAAACGACCGTGATCGGCGCAATCATGGAGCACATCGAGGAGGCGGGCATCCACAGCGGTGACAGCGCATGCGTGATTCCGACCTTCTCGCTGTCGCAAAGAATTCTAGACGAAATTTCGTCCGCGACCAAGGCTATGGCGCGCGAGCTGAAGGTGCGTGGTCTGATGAACGTCCAGTTCGCCGTTAAGGGCGATGATGTTTACGTCTTAGAAGTGAATCCGCGCGCTTCGCGCACTGTTCCGTTCGTCAGCAAGGCGATCGGCGTTCCGCTGGCAAAACTGGCCGCCAAAGTAATGACCGGAAAATCTTTGGGTGAACTAGGGTTCACGAAGGAAATCGTACCCAAACATTTTTGCGTGAAAGAAGCGGTGTTTCCGTTTCTTCGGTACGAAGGACTGGACATCTCGCTGGGGCCGGAGATGAAATCAACAGGTGAAGTGATGGGGATCGATATCGATCTGGGTCTTGCGTACGCCAAATCGCAGATGGCAGCGCCGCCTCCGTTACCGAAGGGGGGGAGAGTTTTTATCAGCGTCAAAGATGCCGACAAGGAAACGATCATTCCCGTCGCGCGCGAATTTCTCAAGCTCGGTTTTGAGATTGTTTCCACCAGCGGAACGGCGGGGGCGCTGACGAAAGCGAAAATTAAAGTGACCAAGGTTTTTAAGATCCACGAAGGACGTCCGAATGTTCTCGACCGGATCAAGAACGGCGACATCAACTTCATCGTTAACACCCCGAGCGGGAAAATTCCGCGCGAGCACGAGGTGGTCATTCGCAATGCCGCGCTTGCCGCGAAGATTCCAATTATGACCACCGTCCGGGCCGCGCTCGCCAGCGCCAATGGTATTCGATCGCTGCAAAAACGAAAAGTCCAGGTGCGCAGCTTGCAGGAATATCACGCTTCGCGTGCTTGATATGGTTGAAGCGTTGAAGGGTTAAAGCGGAAAAACAGCATTGTCATTCTGAGCGAAGCGCAGCGGAGTCGAAGAATGCCGCGGAGTTATCTAATGGTGCCGTCACGGGATGTCTCGACTTCGCTCGACATGACAGGGCGTTGATGCCATTTGTCAGCATGAAATTTTCTATTGTGTTAGCTGTGTTGTTAGCCTCAGCTGCCTTTGCCGCTGAAGAAAAGAAAGAAGAAAAAACTCCGATGAATTCGCCCAATGAAGTCGCAGTGATCAAAACCAGCGAAGGCGATATGGTGGTGCAGTTTTGGACTGACGCGGCACCTAACACGGTCGAAAACTTCAAGAAACTCGCGCGCCAGGGCTTTTACGACGGGACCATTTTCCACCGGATCGTCAAAGGATTCATGATTCAGGGCGGCGATCCGAATTCTAAAGACCCGGCAAAAGAAAACAGCTACGGCGAAGGCGGACCGGGTTACAATATCAAGGCCGAGTTCAACGATCACGGTCACGAGCGCGGCGTGATCTCGATGGCGCGCGGGCCAGAGCGTCAAAATCGTGCCGGCGGATTCCGTGAAGTAAATAGTTCACCGTCATGTCGAGCGAAGTCGAGACATCCCGCGGAGCAACATCCGCGGTATCGCAACGGGATTCCTCGACTCCGCTCGGAATGACGAAAATCGCACTCATCCAGATGGGCTGCGGAGCGGAACCGGAGAAGAATTTCTCGCGCGCAATTGAATTCATCCGCGACGCGGCGCGAAAAGGGGCGCAGATCGCTTGTCTACCGGAGCTGTTTCGGTCGCAATATTTTTGTCAGGCAGAAGATCACAAAAATTTTGACCTTGCCGAAGAAGTACCGGGAGAATCGACGGCCGCATTGGGAGAAATTGCGAGAGAAACCGGCACAATGGTTATTGCGTCCCTCTTCGAGAGGCGCAGCGCCGGATTGTACCATAACACCGCCGCAATCATTGACGCGGACGGCAAATTGCTGGGCAAATATCGGAAAATGCATATTCCCGATGATCCGCTCTATCACGAGAAATTCTATTTCGCACCGGGCGATCTCGGGTTTCAGGCGTGGCAAACCAAGCGCGGCAACATCGGTGTCTGTGTTTGCTGGGACCAATGGTACCCTGAAGCGGCGCGGCTGACTGCCCTGCATGGAGCGGAGATTATTTTTTATCCCACCGCAATCGGGTGGCACCCGAGTGAGAAAAAGAAATTCGGGAAAGCGCAACATTCGGCATGGGAAACAATTCAGCGTGGCCATGCTATCGCCAACGGCTGCTACGTCGCTGCGGCGAACAGGGTCGGCGACGAAGCGCCGGCCGGCGGAGACGGAATTGAATTTTGGGGCCAAAGCTTCGTGTGTGGCCCCGACGGCGAGATCATCGCCAAGGGTTCGGTTGACCAAGAGGAGATTGTGATGGCCGATGTGCAATGGGCGCGCGTTAACGAACAGCGGACGCACTGGCCGTTCCTGCGGGACCGCAGAATCGATGCCTATGGGGGCATTGAAGAGCGAATGATCGATTAGGTCTTGTAGGGCGTTTCTGTGAAAGGCCAGGCGTCTGACGCAGACGCCCTACAAATTATTGCTCAGCGTGATAATGACTGGCGAAATCCGGACGCGCACTGATTTGAATTTGTCTTTGTGATAATACCAACGCGATGAGCGCGAGCATTGCTCAACCGGCACGCCGACGGTGGTATCGCCCATCTTTGACGGTGCAAATCATGATCGGGCTGGTTGTCGGCGGTTTTATCGGATGGTTGCGCCCTGATTGGGGAAACGCGGTCTATTTTTTGCGCGACATTTTCATTAACCTGATCAAATCGATCATAGCGCCGCTGGTGTTCTCGACAATCGTGGTGGGGATCGCCGGGGCGGGTGCGCTACGGAAAGTGGGGCGGATGGGGATCAAAGCCCTGATCTATTTTGAAATCCTAACGACCGCAGCGCTCGTGATTGGATTGGCAGTAGTCAATCTCACAAAACCGGGCGCCGGAGTCGCCCTCGCCGCCACCAACACCGACGTCCTTAAGACAATCAGCCAGAGTCATCCCAAGACTTTGGTCGAAACGATCGTGCACGTGTTTCCATCCAGCGTGATCGAGGCCATGGTGCGCGGTGATGTACTGCAGATCGTGGCGTTCAGCGTGCTCTTCGCGCTAGCGGTTTCAGCCGTTGGCGAAAAAGGCAAACCAATTGTCCGCGCAATGGACAGTCTGTCGCAGGTCATGTTCAAGTTCACGAACTACGTGATGCTGTTTGCGCCGATCGGCGTCGGCGCGGCGATGGCCCACACTGTGGGGACCCAGGGTCTCGGTGTGCTCGTGAACCTGGGCAAATTGATCGGCTCACTTTATCTCGCGCTGCTGATTTTCATTTTCTTGATCTTTGGGCTTGTGATTTGGATCGCCCGGATTCCGGTGCGGCAATTCGTGCGGGCGATGCGCGAGCCTGCGGCGCTCGCATTTGCAACCACGAGCAGCGAGTCAGCATTACCTAAAGCGATGGAATCGATGGAGCGTTTCGGCGTGCCGCCAGATATCGTGGGGTTCGTGATGCCGACGGGCTATTCGTTTAATCTGACGGGATCGACGTTGTATCTGGCAATGGCATCAGTGTTCGTCGCGCAAGCCGCCGAGACGACAATCGGGTGGCACATGTCGTTAGGCCAACAAATCACCATGATGTTGACGTTGATGCTTACTTCCAAGGGAGTGGCGGGCGTGCCGCGGGCGTCGCTTGTCATCCTGCTGGGGGCCCTGAATTCGTTTATACCATCAGGCATGGGACCAATCGGTGTGGCCGTTATATTTGGCGTGGACGAATTGATGGACATGGGCCGCACGTGCGTGAACGTCATCGGCAATTGTCTCGTAACGGTCGCGGTCGCCCGCTGGGAAGGTAAATTCGATGACAGGCGTGCGCGCGTGTTTGGGACGCCGGCCGAAGCGGAACTGGATTTCAAAAGCGGCGAGATCGTTTTCGCCGATGCCCAAGCGCAAGGCGATTGACAGTTCTATACGAGTTGTCGCTGCGGCTCGCCTGACTTTTTTGCGACTGACACGCACGCTGCGTGCGAATCATAAACGAATTGACAAGCAATTCACATTACAGAAATGTCATAAACTCTAACCCGTCAAAAAAGCTATGAAAAAAATACTCGCAGCATCCTTAATATTCTCTTCGATCGCATTGAGCGTGATAGCACTTGGGGTCGGGCGTTCGGCAAGCATTCGACCGAACCCTAACGCTGACGCCTTCATCCAAGGCCCAGCCGTGGACACATCGAGTGCGGTCGTCCAACTCAAAGGAGAT
>WNGK01017309.1_pt1 | contig 17528 bp, 18 predicted proteins | sample 5400601 | NCBI WGS metagenome assembly WNGK01 (sample SAMN13153376, study PRJNA577476) | soil metagenome | isolation source: 60 cm soil or saprolite under Garry oak tree replicate 1 | place: USA:California | collected 2016-06-15
CAAAATAGGGCCCGGGAATCTGACCAACCCTTTCTCAGCAGCACTTGTTGATGGCTTTGGAACAAGGGTACTTCCATGAGATTGCGTGAAATCCAGTCAATCGAAGACACACATATGGCTAAGGTGTATTCACGTAAACCCGTAGCCATAGTCCACGGAGTTGGCGCCATCGTCTACGATGATTCTGGTAATGAGTATATTGACTGTGCAGGAGGATATGGCACTTGCATCATAGGCCACTCGCATCCGAAAGTAATGGAAGCAATCTCTTACCAAGCCCACCAGCTTATTTCATGCCACGCTTCTACGTATAATGATGCTCGGGCCAATTTTCTCCAGAGACTCCTCTCAATAACTCCTAATGGCCTCGGACGGGTATACTTGGGAAACAGCGGGGCTGAAGCCATTGAATGTTCGATTAAGATTGCGCGGAAATCAACCGGGAGAAGAAACATTGTTGCTATGAAAGGAGGCTTTCACGGTAAAACCCACGGCGCTTTGTCTGCCACGTGGGATGGCAAATACAGAAAGAGCTTCGAGCCCCTAGTACCTGACTTCAACCACATTCCCTATGGGGATGTTGAATCTGCAAAAGCTTCGATTTCGAGGGAAACTGCCGCAGTTCTGATAGAACCTATTCAGGGAGAGGGAGGAGTTAGGGTACCTCCACCGGACTGGCTTCCTCTCCTAAGAGACCTCACTAGGGACACCGGCGCACTTCTAATTGCTGATGAGGTCCAGACGGGGTTCGGCCGAACGGGAAAGATGTTCGCCTGCGACCACTTCAGAATAACTCCTGACGTCCTCTGCCTCGGAAAAGGTGTCGCCAGCGGGTTGCCAATTGGAATAACTCTTGCAAGGGAGGAGGAAATGGGCTCACTTTCAGTAGGTGAACATACGAGCACTTTCGGAGGCAACCCTGTCGTCTGCGCTGCTGGGACTGCCACCATTGACGTTCTTCTCGAGGAGAATCTTGTCGAGAACGCTCACGAGATCGGTATGTATTTCAAGAACAGTCTCACATCGCTCCAAAAAGAGCTTCGAATCATAAGGGACGTTCGAGGCTTTGGACTAATGATTGGCACCGAAATGAGATTCGATATTCTGCACATCTTGCAGACCGGCCTCCAAAGAGGCGTCCTAGCCTTGGATGCTGGAAGGAACGTGCTCAGGTTCCTACCTCCACTATGCATTCAACGTCGACAAGTGGACTCGGTCATGCTTGTTCTGCAGGAAATCTTAGAAGAGGAACAGCTTGCAAAACTACCAAGTTAGTCTCCTGAAGAGAATGCTGGAGACCTACAGTCCGAGCGGGTCTGAAAATGAACTCTCTGCGTTGCTACTGAACGAACTAGAAGCAAACGGCCTTAGAGCGAGAATCGATGGAGTCGGGAACGTGATCGGGGAAGCGGGACAAGAAGGGCCACGGATCCTGTTGTGTGGACATATGGACACCGTCCCCGGACTAATCCCGGTTGTGGAGAAGGACGGTTTCATCTATGGACGAGGAGCGGTGGACGCGAAGAGCTCACTGGCCGCCATGATTCTAGGCTGCAAACTCGCGAAGCAAAAAGCCTCCTTCCCCTTTCGAGCAACCGTCGCAGGAGTGGTCGAAGAAGAAACGTCCAGTGAAGGAATGAAAGAGGTTATTTCCAGCAAATCCTCCTACGACCTGGCAGTATTTGGAGAGCCTAGTGGGACTTCAAACATCATAATCGGCTACAAGGGCAGCCTACACCTACAAATCACCTGCCTCGCTCCAGGCGGCCATTCTTCATCCCCGTGGTTGGCAAAGAACACCTTGGAAGAAGCCTTCGAATTCTGGAACCACCTCAAACAGGTTCTACTAGAGAACGACTTGGCATCAAAGTTCTCTGCTTTGACAGGCTGTCTCACAGATGCCAGAACCAGCCCTGGGGGAAACAGCATTCCTTCCCGAACAACTTTGGAGGTGGATCTAAGAACTCCTCCCGGAATTGACCCGGGCGGAATTGTGAGACGGGTTGAGGAGTTCAAGGAGCGATACGTTGGAGACAAGAGGGGCCTCCAATTCACGATATTGTTCGGTGGCGAGACTAAACCGTATTTGGGGGGTCACGACACCCTCGGCGTCCGGGCATTTCGTTACGCCATTAGGAGAGTCGTGGGAGGAGAGGTCCTGCTCGTCCGAAAAACGGGTACCAGCGATATGAACCTCTTGTCCGAGGTTTATCGCTTGCCGATGGTCGCCTATGGGCCGGGAGACTCGAGCCTCGACCACACTGACCAAGAGAGAATTCAATTGTCGGACTATCTCAAGAGCATCGATGTTTATGCCACGGCCATCGAGAGATTTGCAGCGCTAGCAGCCCAACCTTTGGCAGTCGTCAATCCGTAGGTGATGGGGCACATGTCCTTTCTTCTTCGAAAAGGAAGACTGGGTTCTCCCGAAGCGAGCGCTGTCGAGTTCGCCTCTTCCATCGAGGAGGACAGGAGGATAGCAACCGCTTCTGTCCTTGTAAATGAAGCCCATGTTGCTGCCCTCGTCAAGGCACGAATAGTCGACCGAGATGACGGGAGAAAGCTGGCCCTCGTTCTTAGAAGATTAGAGAATAATCCTCCGTTTCGCAAAGGAGTAGAGGACATTCATGTCTTGATCGAGGAGGAAGTGGCTAGAAGGCTCGGCGTTCGAATCGGTGGGAAATTGCATACAGGGAAGAGCAGAAACGACCAAGTGACAACCGCAATTCGGATGGTTCTGCGTCAAGAATTATTGAAACTCGCCAACCAAATCTTGGCTTTTGAGCTTCAACTCATACGCATTGCGAGAAAACACAGAAAATCCCTCTTTGTAGGATACACGCACCTACAGCCAGCTCAACCGATAACCTTCGCCCATTACCTGCTGGCAGTTGGAGATTCCCTTCTTCGAGACCATCAGAGAATAATGGAAACCTTTGGCCGAGTAAACCTCTCCCCAATGGGCGCTGGTGCCCTTGCGGGGTCAAGCTTCAAACTCGATAGACAGTTAGTCGCGAGACTCCTGGGATTCAGAGGCATTGTTGAAAACACGTTGGACGCAGTGGGAGCTAGGGATTTCTTGCTGGAAGCCTTAGGAGTATGCTCCATACTAGCCTTGGACCTCTCTCGAATCTGTCAGGACCTAGTCTTCTACAGCAGTGCTGATGTAGGACTGATCAACTTGCCGGACGAGTTCACCTCGACTAGCAGCATTATGCCTCAGAAGAAGAACCCGGATGTTCTGGAGGTTGTCAGGGCACGATGCGCCCAAGTCGCCGGAAATTTCTCTACTGCCACTACGACTCTCCACGCCCTATCGACTGGGTACAATCTCGACTTCCAAGAACTCACCCCTTTGTTGTGGGACTCCTTAGATACGCTTGAATCCTGCCTCAAGGTTCTGACAAAGCTTGTCGAAAAGGTTGGGCCGAGCGGAAATACCCCGGGCCCCCATGTTGAATTCACAGTGGCAACCGAGGTCGCCAATGTTCTCGTTAGAGAGGGCAAATTGCCGTTCCGCGAGGCACACCGAGCGGTCGGCCGTGCTGTCCGATTGGCCCTAACGAGAGACTGTCATCTCCAAGACCTAGAGAAGAAGGACTGGGAGAAACTGCTCTCCACAGAGATAACACCGAGAATCCTTGCTAAGATTGGGGAAGCGACAGACTTGAATTCGCAGGTAGAGTCCTACAGAACTCGGGGCAGCCCGAACCCTAGCGAGACTGGCAGGATGATTTCTACGAGACAGCGGGGGATTGCCGTCTTAAAGAACCGAAACGATCGGCTCCTGAACGGAATCAGCTTGGCAATACTCGAACTTCACAGGATCAGCCGCAAGTCCTGATTGGACTCAGCAAAGGCAGTCGCCCAAGGACCATTTTTACTACTCCTCTCTATCCCTCTAAGATTTCATTTTGATTCATCTTCAGATGATTTGACCAGACTAGTTGAGATTTTCCGAAGGAAACCGGCCAGTAGACTAGCTTCTCTTGCCCTAAGGCCTGATCTTCCCATCATGCTCTTGAATGCTCTAACGACAAGGATGTTATCCTCGCCCTGAATGCCCACAGCTTCAGAGGTTTCCTCGACGAAGGCTAGAATTCGCCGTCTGACTTGACCACCGGCCAGTATCTCGCCTGGGGTGTTTGATCTCGAGACGTAAAGCTCATGAAAAAGTACGACTGCTGCGTGAGAAATGTTGAGGGTAGGATACACGGGGGACGCAGGGATGGTTAGGATGACGTCGCATTTTTCAAGTTCATCGTTGTTGAGACCCGTTCCCTCTGGACCGAAGACTAGGGCGACTGTCCCCTCTAGCGCCCTAAGGTTCTCGGCTAGTTTGCGTGGGGTCACGGGTTTTCTCAGTATCTTGTAGACGGAGCGAGACCTCTGAGCCGTCGTTCCGACGGAAACGTCAGCATCGCCCAAAGCTTCGTCCAATGTTCTGAGGGTCTGTGCCTTGTCAAGAACTTCTTGGGCATGCGAAGCTCTCAACCGCGCCTCTTTCCCAATACCTACTACCGGTTCGACCAGTCGAAGGTCTCGAAGGTTGAAGTTCTTCATCGCTCTAGCAATAAGCCCTATCGTACTCTCAAACTCTGTCTCAACCAAGACCACGACGAAATGAAGCAACCTGACCCACTCACCCAGCTTAGCTTGAATCTCAAAGAACCTCGCCCGTCTTAATACTCTAGAAAAAACGGACCAGTAGGGAATGAGAACCTAAAGCGAACCGTTTTTACCAATACCAGCCCATGACTTTTTACCCGGTCCTAATCATTCGGGACCTAGGCGGTTTTCCAAGGGATTACTGAAACCCGGGACAAGCCAATTCCAGTTCCAGCCCCCAAACCAATCAAATCTCCCCACATCGCCGTTAGAGAGCAAAGACTTTTCCCAAAAAAGCCGCGCACCACTGCCTTACAAGACCCGAGACTAGCATAATCCCATACCTAATTTCCAAAAAGCACGCAAGGAAACCTTCTTTCCTAGAATTCTTTTCTAGGCCAGGGAACCCCTGACTCCCACGGCGCGTTTGAAAGGCACCACATTCCCGGTTTGTGGCTAACTCTCGATGACCAGTATTACGACTGATACTATCGATGCTAGGAGGCCTAGGAGAAAAGTAAAGGCAGCTCCCGTCCAATATCGTCTTCGCGTAGGATAGACAGTGTAGAAGAAAATGAAGAAGGCCGAGAGGAGAAACAGCAGAGCCCCCGAGGCTAAGCTCCCAGTTAGGTAAACGCTCCGGCTCGTACCGGTGATCGACAGGGCGGTGAGTCCCAGACCGGCCAGTGTTCCGGGGTAGGAGGCATTGATGATTGGCTTAATGAACCGCTCCTCAAACTCGTTCGACATCGGAAGTCATCCGGCTTCTTGAGGCTGAGGAAGCAGGAAAGAATCGGGAATTATCTCTGATATGGTCGTCACGAGGCCAGCATGGGTCAGGCCGGTTTCCCGGGAAAGCGCAGAGCCTCAGTTCGTTCCCTGTCTCTCTCCCTCAGAGACAGATCGTAGCTCTTCTGGCGCTCCTGTTCTTTGGCCTTTTCAATCGGGATTAGTTGGTTCAGTTTGTCCGCCAGCCTACGAGCATCAGCAGGTTCTAAGGGTATGTGTAGGTCTCTTCGATGGGGAATAATAAGGTTCAGCTTACCACTGGATTCTACTTCGACCTTTTCGATCTCCCAAAGACGGACATTGAGTGGAATGATCGTTTGGAAAACCCATCCCAAGGTCTCCTGTAGAAGGGGCCTTGCTTCGGCCAGTTTCTCAATCTCCCTGCGGACTCCCTCCTTTAGGTTGACCTCTAACGAGTCCGAGTGAAGCTTGACCTGAAAGTGGGGCTTTTCGAGAAGCATAACTACGGGCTTTTCAGGCATTGTTCCCTCGCCCCGAATCTGCCGGGCTCGCGTATATAGGCGTAGCCCAGGGTCCGGGAACCATTTCGACTAATTGGCTGGAGGCGTTGCCACCAGGGCTTGGAATATTGATCACTAGCTTGATGTCCTTATTCATAATATAGTCGAGAATGTTGGGCTTTCTCTTCTCGCTGACCTTGTGGAGCATCTGGCACTCAATCCCGTTATTGGCGAAGTCTTCAAGCGTGTGCCTAGTCGCGAAAATCTTGTAGCCGTTTGTCACTAATTCCCTGGCGTAGGGAATAATCGCCCTTCGAGTCTCCCCCATAGTGATCAGAATCGCATCTCCCCTCTTCGGAACGTAGAAGTTGCTTGCTAGCAGGGCATTGATGAAGGCCTCCTCAAAAGTATCTCCGAAGCACGCCACTTCCCCTGTCGACACCATTTCCACACCGGTAACAGGGTCGGCCTTGTCTAGCCTCGTAAAGGAGAACTGTGGAGCCTTTACAGCATACCTGGTCGGCTGCCCCTCGCCCTCCTCAATTTGGCCGCCCATGATCGCGACGGCCGCCATATCCATAATGTTTCTCCCGATTGTTTTCGAGACGAAGGGCATGCTCCTGGACGCTCGGAGGTTGCATTCGATGACGAGCACTTTGTCGTTCTTGACGAGGAATTGAATGTTGAAAGGTCCTTTGATCTGAAGACTTTTCGCAATTCTGCGAGAGTATCCCTTGATCCTCTCTAGGTCATTCGATTCAATCGTTAGTGTGGGTATGCTCATGGTGGCGTCTCCGGAGTGCACTCCCGCGTTCTCCACGTGCTCGATTACCGATGCGATAAAGACTCGTTCCCCGTCGCTGACGCCGTCCACTTCGACCTCTCGGGCTTTGGTGAGAAATTTGGATATGACGACGGGGTACTTCTTGGAGATCCGGGAAGCTGCCTTGATAAAGGTGGTTAGCTCTTTTGGGTCAAAGGCCACGTTCATCGCTGAGCCCGACAGAACATAGGAGGGCCGTATCAACACAGGGTAGCCTATGGCTCTGGAGAAGCGTCTTGCTTCGCCAAGATCGTCAACCGTACTCCATTTCGGCTGTTCAATCCCTAGCTCGTCCAGCAGTCGGCTGAACTTCGACCTATCCTCTGCTATGTCGATGCTCTGGGGATAAGTCCCGAGAATTTTCACGTACCCGGCAATCTTCATAGCGAGGTTGTTGGGTATCTGCCCCCCTACGCTAACTACGATGCCCTGAGGCTTCTCTTTCTCCACAATGTCCAACACTCTTTCCAAGCTGAGCTCTTCAAAGTACAGTTTGTCTAGGACGTCGAAGTCTGTTGAGACGGTTTCCGGGTTACAGTTTACCATTATGACCTCGTCTACGGTTTTCTCAAGAGCGAGGGCCATCATAACGCAGCACCAGTCGAACTCGACGCTGGACCCGATGCGGTAGCAGCCTGACCCCAGAACGACCACCCGGCTCTTCGCAGAATATTCCACCTCGTCCTGGTCCCCGCCGTAGGTCATGTAGAGGTAATTTGTCACGGCCGGCCACTCGGCAGCCAATGAGTCAATCCTCTTGGTCACCGGGATTATCCCGTTCGCCTTTCGGAACTCCCTAATCTGAGACTCAGTTCTCCCGGCCAGCTGTCCCAATCGGTGATCCGAGAATCCCAGACGCTTGGCTCTGCCCACAACCTCAGGGGTGAGCCTCTCCCTCTTGATATTCCTCTCAAGCTCCAAGATATTTCGAATCTTGTCTAGAAACCAAAGGTCGATGCCGCTGAGTTTTGATAATTCATCAACATCCATCCCCGTTTTCAGAGCCTTGACGACGAAGAATATACGTAGGTCCGTTGGTTGTCCCACTTCTTTTCTTATCCTTCGAGGCTGGCGGGGAAGGTCGCTTACGTCCGTAAGCTCTCTCCCAATGTCTAGCATTCTGACAGCTTTCTGGAAGGCTTCTTCGAAGCATCTCCCAATGGCCATCACTTCGCCCACCGATTTCATCTGAGTGCCGATTCCCCTACTTACCCTTCTGAACTTTTGAAAATCCCACCTTGGGATTTTCACCACAATGTAGTCGAGGGATGGCTCGAAGCAGGCCGTAGTCGTACCCGTGATCTTGTTGGTGAGCTCTGGCAAGGTATATCCGATGGAAAGCTTCGCCGCAATGTACGCTATCGGATAACCGGTGGCCTTGGAAGCTAGGGCTGAGCTTCTGGAGAGCCTTGAGTTGACCTCGATAACCCTGTAATCGTCGCTCCTCGGGTCTAGCGCGAATTGTATGTTGCATTCTCCGATTATCCCGAGGGCTCTTATCACCTTCTGCCCCGTTTCTCGGAGAAGGTTGTACTCCCTATTTGTCAGGGTCTGGGATGGAGCGACCACAATGCTGTCTCCAGTGTGTACTCCCATAGGGTCAAGGTTTTCCATGTTGCAGACAATAGTGCAGTTGTCTTCTTGGTCTCGCATTACCTCGTACTCGATCTCCTTCCACTTGTCCAAGTACTCCTCTATGAGTACCTGGTGAATTCTGCTGTAGGACAAGCCTCTGAAAACGATGTTGTTGAGCTCCGATTCATTGAAGGCGACGCCCGACCCTTGCCCGCCGAGTGTATAGGCGACCCGGACGATTACGGGGAACCCTATTTCTCTCGCAGCCTCTAGAGCGCTAGTGAGGTCGTTTGCGTTCTTGCTCTTGGGGACCGGGATTCTGTTCTCAACCATGGTCTTCTTGAATAGCTCTCTGTTGTCAGCCAGCTCAATGCTTCGAATGCCGGTTCCGAGAACCTCGACCTTGTACTTCTCCAGTATCCCTTTCTCCGCCAGTTCGACCCCGCAGTTGAGCGCTGTTTGTCCGCCAAACCCCAGTAAGATCCCGTCAGGCCTCTCCTCTTCGATGACTGCTTCGAGAAACTCGCTTCTGATGGGTACTGAGTAGATTTTGTCGGCGAATCTCTCGTCAGTGTGAATCGTGGCGATGTTAGGGTTGACGATGATGGTCCGTATTCCTTCCTCCCTCAACGCCTTGATTGCTTGGGAGGTGGAATAGTCGAATTCGCCTGCCTCCCCTATCTTGATTGCTCCGCTTCCCACAATGAGGACTGAACGGATATCGGATCGTTTCACGCCTTGACGGCTCCTTCAAGGAACCTATCGAAGAGAAACCGCGTGTCTTGGGGTCCTGGAGAACTTTCCGGGTGCCATTGAACCCCTAACACTTTCTTGGTCTTGTGCCTGATCCCTTCCACGGTCTTGTCGTTGACGTTGATGAAGCTGACCTGAAAGTCTGTGTCTTTTAGGGAGGACTGGTCAACGGAGTAGCCGTGATTCTGAGTGGTTATGTGACATCTTCCCGTTTCCAGGTCCATGCAGGGATGGTTTACGGCTCTGTGGCCGAACATGAGCTTGTAAGTCTGAGCGCCAGCCGCCAGAGCAAGGATTTGGCTTCCCAGGCAGATGCCCATCATCGGAATCTCGGTTTCTAGAAGTTCTGCCGTCGCCTTGATCGTCTCTTGGCATCTTATTGGGTCTCCGGGGCCGTTGCTGAGGATGAGTCCGCACGGGTTCAGGTCGAGTATTCGGTCGACTGGGTAGTCATATGGGACTCGAACCACGCTGCAACCAGTGGCCAAGAGACTCCTTATGATGCCGAACTTCGCCCCGCAATCGACTACCACGACCATCCGAGGGCTCTCCCCAGTGTAGAAAACGGGTTCTTTGACTGTCACTTGGCGGACAAGGTCCATGGTGTTCGGGTCTTGAACACGTGCAAGTGTTTCTTTGACTTCGTCTTGTTCAATGTGTCCGTTGGTGACTTTGAGCAGCCCAAGCATCGTTCCGTTGGTTCTGATTCTCTGGGTTAGGGCGCGGGTATCTATTCCCATGATGCCCGGAACGCCTTGCTCGGTCAGCCATTCGCCAAGGCCTTTCACGCTGGACCAGTGACTGGGCCGGGAAAGGGTGTGAATCGCGTAGCCTTTTACCTTGATTGAGTCAGACTCGAAGTCAAGTGGGACACCGTATTTGTCGGTCTTGGAATAGGATGGGACGCCGTAGGAGCCTATTATCGGGTAGGTCATGACGACAATTTGCTCGTAATAGGACGGGTCCGTTAAGAGTTCGGGGTAGCCGTACATAGAAGTGTTGAAGACAACTTCGCCGAAAACTTCCTTCTCGGCCCCGAAACCCTCGCCGAGAAATACCGTGCCATCTTCGAGTGCGAGAACAGCTCGCTTCGCCCCCTCCATTACCGTCGCGCTTCCGGAGGAGTTTCGAACCTGGCCCATTATGTTCGAAGAATTCCGATTCCGAGGTCCCTGCTTTAATAGGTTTGCAGGACTGACCCTAGGCTTCGGCGAAAACTACTTTCTGCATCGAACAATGTGTTCGAATGGAAGTTGAATTCCACGTCTTCTCAGAATTCTGTCGTTTCTTTTGATCATGGATGCTGAGGCGCCCCAGCTTCGAAGTTCTTCCACGGCCGCTTTGTGATGAAACACTATGATCTGGTCAAAGTAGGTGGTCAAGAAACTGTGGTACCCTGCTTTGGTCACTATCCGGAAGAGCTGGTCCGGATTCCACGATGGCCAGTGCTTGATCATTAACGATTGTTCCTTGTTTTCTGGGAATGATGACCATTCTCCGTGGACCATCAGCCCGCCAGGCCGCAGAACTCTGCGAAACTCGCTTAGAGCCTCTTTCAGTTGGGACTCTCGGGGCAGGTCGCACAATAGTTCGTTGAAGGTGAGTTGGCCTCTTCCACAGCCTGCTTCAAGAATCACTCTTGGATGGCTGGGTTTGATTAGGTGGCTGAAGGTTTCGGCCATTCGAGAGTAGTAGAGTGAGTATGCTCGGGGGATGTCTTCAGGATTCTCGGCGATGATTTCCATTTTGACCAGGCTGGCACGTGGGGTTCTGGGTAAGTGGGGACCAATAAGAGCTCGGAAGTTCAGGTAGGACCAGAAAAATGGCTTGCGTGATAGTTCCAAAAAAAGGGAAGTTGGAGCCGGACTGGCCGACTCCGCTTGGGGCTTAGTACCTTCTATGCTTCTGGTAGCAGTCCCTACAATATACTGGCCTTCCCTCTGTCGGCTGGAAGGGGACCTCGGTCTCCTTCCCGCAGTCAGAACAGGTTACCTTGTGCATTGTTCTGGGGCTACCATAACCGCCTCGTTGACCCATCTCTACGATACACCTCCTAGGCTGTGCATAGTTTTGAGGCTGCCACTAGGCTATGAACCTTCGGAATCCAGCCGATAATATCCCTTGTGAATTGACATGAACGTGTTATCGTGAGGTTTGGATGGGTGCTTCCCGGAACCCAAGTTTTCATATAAACGTTGATGGTGTACGAAACTTCTGTCCTCGATCAACCTTAGAACGCTCTCCGGCTTGTCTTTCTGCCGAACTCTTCCGCTACCAACTCCAGGGTTTCCAGGCCACGTCTCAACCCGGCGATGTAGACGTGCCGAGTCTGTTTCGTTCCCTTAATTCCCAAGGCGACGGGATAGTCTCGGGTGTGCCACGCTTGTTTTTCGCTCACCGGCGACAAATCGTTCAAAGCCACCACCATCTTTCCCGAGTACTGGGCAACGACCCAGTGCCCCGTATCTAATTAGATATTCATCTTTGACTCGCCAGTCGTTTCTTAGTTTGCCCAGATACTCTGCGATGTTGTAGCAGGCATCCCAGACCGTTTCTTCAGCGACCCTGAAGGGTGCCTTCATGGCCCGCCTGGCCGCGAGGATTCTCCCGATTTTTCCAGTTGGGTCATGCTTCACTCTGAAGAGGCTTCGCCCTTGGCCGTTAGAATTCTTTTGGATCGGATCTCCATCTCTTGAACTGGTTTAGTGTGACGAATCCCAAGCCGACGAGAATTTCCGGGTCATAATATGCAAAGGATTCGAGGTGGTGGGGGCCTTTCATGATGGCGTGAATGTCTACGTGGCTGTAGGGACTCTTGTTTCCGGGCCACGCTCGGTTCAGGATTATTGCGAACATTCGCGGAATGTTGTTTCAGGATTCTTGAGGTCGCTCGATTAACAGAAGAGAGTCGAACCGGTGTTTCAACCGTTCGGACTTTCGTGTCCTAAGATGAGCATCTTCTCTATGGTTTTGGAATAGAAAAAGGGATGTTGGATGGCTGCCGCAAGGACCTCGCTCCTGGGTGCCAGATACGTCGTGGATGAGTGCTGTGTCTTAGTACTGCTGGGAGGGCTGCTGCCACTCTTGGGCCGTCCGGGTGGAGGATGAGGATCCCATTCCGGCCTCCTTTTCCTTCCATGCTTTGACCGCGTCGATCATTGTCATGCCCTGGGTCATCTTGTCCTTGAGGAAGAGGTTGTACGCGCTGGGTTTCCGCTTTTCCCGCTTCGCTGACTTTTTGCCCAATTGGGCGATTGTCTGTTCTTGCTTCTTCAACCAGTCTGTGTGGGTCTTCATGTTGGCCTTGAAGTCTTTCATCATGGACGCGTTGCTCTTCTCCATGGAAGCTAGCCTTGACTTGAGTTTGTTTATGTCGGCGAGGATTGACTTTGGTATACCATTTTTCTTCGGCATGGGCACAGTGTTGTTTTGATGGAGAAGAAAAGCGTTCCGCTTGGACTTCTAGACGCCGTTTGTAAACGCTTTTGGCCACGGCAACAGCCGGGTTTAATGACATACGGACTAATTCGGGGTCCCGGTGTGGCAGGAGGAGTCGGCGGCCTTGGTTTGTCCTCGGGAGGCTTGACAGGCTAGCAGGAGGTGTTTCCGAAGCTCTGCACGCTACTATCAGAAGAAGTGACTTGGGCAGAGGCGATTCCAGCGCTGACCTGGGCGGTGACTGATAGGACAAGGTTTGACTTTGCTGGGAGTGAAAAGGGGTTTAAAGCTGGAGCTGGAATCGTAAAGGTATAGGAGGCTCCTTGTCCAGGACTCCAGGACTTGTCCGTGGCGTTGAAGGTTCCCACGTTCGCCCCGTCTGCTAGAAGGCTGAACTTTACATGGTTGATTGAGGTGGGTAGTGAGGAGGAGCTCCAGACCGAGGCCACGATGTAGAATTTCACCGTTTTCGTTGAGGTTGCCGGGTTGGTCTCGCAGAACCTGTCAACGTAGAAGACCTTGGTCGTTAGACCGTGGACTGAGGTGTCGCTCATGAGAGCAACTGTTGAGGTTACCAAGAATGCTGCGAAGAGTACTAGGACGATGAGGACGGGGATGCTTCTCAGATAGCGGAGGCGTCTGGAGACGCTTAACATGGCGAAGGCTGGCGTGGTCTCGGCTTTATGAGCTTACTTCTAGAAAGTACATGTTGTCTTAGAGTGTGGCGTAGGCTTTTCGGGCAATTCTAATTACTGTTGCGGCATCTTGTCTTCGACTTCCTGCGGTGGAGGTTTGTCCTCGTTTCCTTCCTGCAAGTAGCCCTTCATTCTGGAGAACAAGCTGGTGAATTCCATTGGAAAGATGTACTTCGTGGATGGGCTTTGACCGATTGCTTTCAGCGCGTCGAGGTATTGGAGAGCCATTGTCTTTGCGTCCACGCCTTTCGCCGCTTGGAAAATCAAGCCTAGCGCCTGGCCGAAACCGTCCGCCCGAAGGACGGCGGATTGCTTGTTCCCCTCAGCGCTCAGAATGGTTGATTGCTTATCCCCCTCAGCTCGCAGGATGGTTGCGTTCTTGTCTCCTTCTGCTACGAGGATGGTGGATTCCCGTTTTCCATCTGCCTCCAGCACCATGGCTCGCCTAGCTCTTTCAGCGGTCATCTGTCTGACCATTGCCTCCTGAACGTCCTTGGGAGGCCGGATTTCTCGAATCTCCACGTTAGTGACTTTGATTCCCCACCTCTCGGTCACCTCGTCCAGCCTTGTTCTCAGGACCGAGTTGATCTGCTCTCTCTTCGCGAGCAGCTCGTCAAGGCCAATGTCCCCTACGACAGCCCTGAGGGTCGTCGTGGCCAGCCCTACGGAGGCTCCCACAAAGTTCTGGACCTGTACCACGCTCTGAGAAGCCTCCACGACCTTGTAGTAGATCAAGAAGTCGATGTCAACCGGAGCGTTGTCTTTCGTGATGGCTGTCTGGTGGGGGACTTCTAGGAAACGCTCTCTTAGGTCGATTTTGGTGAGGCGGTTAACCAGGGGGAAAACGAACACTATGCCTGGGCCTCGTGCTCCCAGCAACCGCCCGAGCCTGAAGACGACGACTCTCTCGTACTCTTTGACTATCTTGATCGAAGCTCCGACGATTGCGAGGATGATGATTAGGAGCAGCACGACGACGAATATTTCGACGATGAGGGCAACGTCAGAACTTTGGAGAATGGCTTCCCCGAACATTGCTTAGCTCTCCTTCCTTTCCACGACCAACCTTAGGCCGTTGAGGTCTTTGACGATGACTATTGTTCCCTTTGGCATGTCTTGTGACGATGTCACGGTCCACTCTTCGGCCCCGATGAGCGCCGTTGCCAACTCGCCCGTTTTGAGGTCTGTGTTGAGACGACCCTCCTTGCCTATTATAGCCTTGGGATTGATTGTGGGAGGTCTGTGCATAAGGGTCTCCCGGACCCTATATAGGTACAGGCTTCCCAAGACCACTCCTCCCCCTATGAAGCCAAGGATTGCGTAGGTAATGGCGCCTACTGGCACAAAGCTTCCTGTTGGCTGGTTTGCAACTGGGGGTGAGGGTGGAAGACGGAATATGAGGATGAAGCCTATGATGAAAATCACGACCCCTATCACGGCGCTCAGCCCGTGATGGATCTTTATCTCTAGAAAAATGAATAGTGCTCCGATCAGCATCAATACGATTGATATCAAGGATGCGCCGAAAACCCCTAGCCCGACAAGGGCAAGGGCGAGGGCTGTTGCGCCTATCGCGGATAGTATGAGGGTGGGGTGGAAAAGGTCGATAAGTATGGCGAAGACCCCGAGGAGGAACAAGACCGAGTCAAGGTTGGGGTCGCTGAGAACCGAGATGGTGGTGGCCCGGATTCCCGCTTCGTGAATCTGAATATTCTGCGCGTCAGGGACGGTATAGGGGGATGGGAGGGCTGCTAGGGCATCCCTGAGGGACAGAGAAGTTCCCGTGAGTGTCCCGTCGACGACATGAAGGTTTGTGGCTTCAGTATTCGTATACGATGTTCCATTGGTGACCATCTGGGCGGCGGCGGTCCCGTTTCTACCGAAACCTTCAGTTATCGCCTTCATGTATTCCGAGAATCCAGCTATGTCCTTTCGTAATTCCGTCGGGTCGGAAAGGGGTGGAAGAACCGGGGTTGCTGACCCGATGACGGTTTGGTTGACCATGTAGATTTTGTCTGAGGCTTCGGCGATGAACGCCCCTGCGCTGAACGCATGGGTCTGGGCGGGAGCGACCAGAGTGATGAATATGTTGCCAGCTGTTTCATAGTTGGATATGGCTTGGATTATGTTGTCCATGTTGTTCCCGTTTCCGCCGAAGGTGTTGAGGACGAGGACGAACGTATTGGCCCCCGACGACCTCGCATCACCTATTGACGAGGTGACGAAATCCTGGGTGCCGGCGTCAATATCCGCATTGAGAGAGGCCACGTAGAAGTTGGATGCTGCTGCCGCCTTCTGGGGAATGAGTGATTGTGAGAATAGTAAGAGGGTTAGGGCGAAGAAGGCGAACACTACTGCCCTACGCAACATGATGCTCAATTTATCCACCTAGAGTACTCAGGTGGAACTAGGGTTGGCTTAAGCCTACCCTTCACGGATAATCAGGGGTAGAAGGGGCAAGAGGTCACTTGCGATGGTGCCTTCTCCGAACGTCTTCGCGGCCATCTCTCCCGCCCGCCCGACCATGTATGCAGCAACTCTGGCAGCGTCGAATGGGCTGCTTCCCCTCGCGAGTAGAGCACCGGTAATCCCGGCGAGGAGGTCGCCGTATCCGCCCTTGGTCAGATACGGAGATCCTACCTTATCGATGGAGACACGGTCGCCATCTGAGATGAAGTCAAGAGCTCCTTTCAAAATGACGCTGGACTGGTATCGTTTGGCGAGAGACTTGACGGAAGCCGCTCTCTCCTTGTTTGATGTGGGCCAAGGCCTCCCTGCTAGGACCTGGAATTCTCCAGCGTTTGGGGTTAGGACCAGTCGTTTTCCGCGTCCAACGTCGGGTCTTGAGGCCAGGGCGTGAAGAGCTTCAGCATCTGCCACGATTGGGCGTTCAGATCCCTGGATAATGTGGAGTAATGCGGCGTGGGCCTTGATGGTCCTGACGACTCCGCAACCAATGACGAGCGAATCCGCGTTATTCAGAACTTCAAGAACTATCTCTGGTTCGGGGAAAGGTGAATTGCATGGAATCGTGATAAGGTCTGGAGAATAGCCCGCTACGATGTCGGCTGCTCGTTTTGGGGCGACCACGATCGCCAGGTCTGCTCCAGACCTTAGGGCTGCTAGGGCGTTGAGGCCGAGGCATCCTGAATATCGGTCGCTACCGCCTGCGATGATGACGCGGCCAAAGTCGCCCTTCCGTACGTTTTTCCCTCTTTTGCGATAGAATTGTGATAGGTTGACTTCGCGGGCCGGGCATGTAGTGGCACGTTGGTTCGGAGACGGCAAGCTCTTCACCGCTTGGAACAGGCGAGGCTCTTGGCTACAAGGCTTATTCGGTCCAGACACCCTGAGGGTCCATGCCGCGTCGTAATAATCCTCGAGCAGCTTCCTCTCGCCAGGTGATGACCAGCTTCCGACAGCAGGGAATAATGAAACTGTTGGGTGCACGAATCTCCCGCCTGGAAAGGGGCCTGGTCGAAATCTCAGCTCACAACCGTCCCGAGTTCAGCCAACAGGACGGCTTCGTCCACGCGGGTGTATTGGCATCACTGGCAGACAGTGCAGGAGGCTATGCCGCACTATCACTCTTACCCCAGGGGTCCCGGGTGCTCAGCGTCGAGTTCAAGGTGAACTTCACCCGGCCGGCAATCGGCGATACGGTTCGGGGAAGAGGAAGGGTCAGAAAACTTGGCAAGACAATTGCGGTTTGTGAGCTCGAGGTCGAGTCTAGGCAACGAGGAAGATGGGTCTCTTGCGCGTGGGGCTCTCAAACTGTGTACTGTATTAGAGGAGACTAGGAGCGGCCTTAGTAAGTCAATTCGCTTTACGAGCCGACCCTGATTATGTCGTGCTGTGGCTTTGACAGTTCTCGATAGCCGTTTGAGGTAACTAGAACGTCCTGTTCCAAATTGCACGTCCCGAACTCGCTTGTGACCGAGGGTTCAATTGTGAAGACAATGTCTTTCTGGACCAGTTTTTCTCCCTGCTTGCCATACCTATTGGGCCACCGTGGGCCGAGGAGCGTGAAGGTGACCCACATGTCAATCCCCTGTTCACGCATGGCGTCTTGGATGAACTTCAGCTTCTTCCTCAGAAACTGCATCTTTAGGGGTGGGCTGTTGAGTTTCACATTCCATTGTTTTTCCGAGAACTGACTTATCCTTTGCCCTGAGTTCTTTTCTCCGCTGCGAGGCGGAACGCTGACTATGCTGTGAGGGGCCTTGATGGTCTCTTTGCCGGTAGAGTTATGCGTTCAGTAACACAGTGTTAGAAAGCCTCCAGTCGGCTTACTCGTGATTGCGAAAAAGTACTTTCCACGGTTTTGAAGGCCAATGAGGACCATCATTTTCCTGGTGGGAATAGTTCTGGTCATTTTGGGCCCTT
>WNGK01006525.1_pt1 | contig 17522 bp, 12 predicted proteins | sample 5400601 | NCBI WGS metagenome assembly WNGK01 (sample SAMN13153376, study PRJNA577476) | soil metagenome | isolation source: 60 cm soil or saprolite under Garry oak tree replicate 1 | place: USA:California | collected 2016-06-15
GCGGTAAAATGCGTCGATATCGACTGGCTTAAGTTTGGAGATAACCGGCTGGATTTCAGTGTCGAAACTTGACCCGGCGAAGCCGGACTCGATCCGTTCGGCGCGCATCGAGCCCACGACATGCAACGACCAGGATGTTCCCTGTTCGAATCGACTCTGGATCGCGAATGTTCGATCGTTCGGCTCGTAGGAGACTTCGAAGTGAATGCCGGCGGCAGGTTCCGGCAGGATGAGCGGCTTGCGAATCTCAAACTCCTCGACCACGAACGGTCGACCTTCGAAAAGTTGCGTGCCCGCCTCAATTACCAGATCAACAAATCCCGCGGCCGGAAAAATAACATGATCCTCGACTTTGTGATCTTTAAGGAACGCCATGTGACGGCTGTCTAATCGGGCGGACCACCTAGGCATCGCGCTCGGCAGGCGGACATCGAGTAGGCCCCGGCCGCCGCGTGCCATTCTGGATTCGCGCCAAGCGGGAGACTCGTTCCACCAGCGGTGTCGATCCCAAGCGTAAGCCGGAAGCGAAAGCAAACGACGCGACGACGTCATTGCCTTGAAGTTCAGCGGCACTCCGGCTCGATGCAGGTCCATTGCCGCTTCGAGTAACGATTCGTGTTCGCGTTCCCGGCGAACGGAAGAAATTACAACTGGTTTCGGTCCGCCACCGCTGGCGAGACATTCCTGGATTGAATGAGCGAGGGCGGGATGCGCGCCGAGTTCCAGCCAAATATCTACTCCGAAGTCAGCGATCGCATTAATCGCCGCCGCAAATTGCACCGGCTGACGGACGCCGCGCCCCCAGTGCGCCGCATTCCCGGCCTCACCTGCGAGGCGACTGCCGGTGACCGTGCTGAATAATGGGACATTTTCAGATTGCGGCGCGAGATCGGACAGAGCGTTTTCGAGCGCCTCTGAAGCTGGTTGCATCATTGCGTGATGAAATGGGTGATCGACGCGCACCATGCGAGCGAACACGCCTTGCGGTTCGAGTTCGGCGAACATCGCTTCAATCGAATGGCGAGGACCGGCGAGCGTAAGCGAACGGGGGGCGTTGAATGCAGCAATCGAAACCGTGCGATCATGTTTGTTGATCAACGCCTGCGCTTCTTCTTCACCGAGGCCGACCGCGAGCATCTTTCCTTCGCCCCGGGCACAACCCTCCATAAATTGTGCACGGAGTGCGGTGATACGCGCGCCTTGTTCCAGGGAAAACAAACCGGCCACGCAGGCTGCGGCAATTTCACTTACGCTATGGCCCGCAACCGCCGCCGGCTGCACGCCCCACGATTTCCACAACTCGGCCAGCCCGACTTGCATCGCGAAGATCGCCGGCTGTGCAATTTCGGTGCGGTGCATCTGCGAGGTTTCCTCAGAACGAGTGAGTTCTTCGAGTAGAGAGAAGTTCGTGATGCCACGCATCGCCACGTCACACTGTTCGATGACGCGCCGGAAAACCGGTTCGTGTTGCATCAACTCGCGGCCCATGCCCCACCATTGCGGACCCTGCCCGCTCATAACGAAAGCAACGCGCGGTGCAGACTCCGGACGCGGCGTGAACGAACTTCTGATCTTGACGCTATTCTGTTTGATCGCGAAAGCGTCAAGCTCGTGAATCAGATCGGATATTGATCGGGCGACAAGCGTCAGCCGATACGGATGATGATTGCGGCGCGCGCCGAGTGTGTAACTGAGATCAGGTAGCAGCGGCGAATCGCCGTTGAGATTCAGCCCTTCCGTGAGCCATGCCGCCAGCTTCATCGCGTAGCCTTTCAGCGCGTCCTCTGAGCGAGCTGAGAGCATCACCGGCCAGGCGCGCTCAGGCCAGGGTTCTGCATGGGCGACGTGCGGAAGCGGACGCGGCTCCGCCAGAATAACGTGCGCATTGGCGCCGCCAAAACCAAACGAGTTTACGCCAGCAAGGCATTCACCAATTGTTTCCGGCAAAGGTTCGACCGTCGTCGGAATACGTAACTTTAATTTCTCGAAGTCGATGTGCGGGTTGGGTGTGTTGAAATGCAGGCTCGGTGGAATTTCGCGGTGCTGGAGTACAAGCATCGCTTTCAAAAGTCCCGCCACGCCGGCGGCGGTCTCGATATGTCCGAGGTTGGTTTTTACCGATCCGATAGGGAGAGGATTAGAGCGGTTCTTGCACAGAGCTTCTGCCAGAGCGTGAGCTTCGATTGGGTCACCGACCGCCGTACCGGTGCCGTGCGCCTCGACGAATGCAATCTGGTGGGGCAATACGCCCGCATCTTTGCACGCTTCTTCGATCAGGCGGGTTTGGGCCTGAGCGCTGGGCAGAGAGATACCGTTTGTATGGCCATCCTGATTCATCGACGTGCCTAGAATTATTCCCTGAATGGGATCGCCATCTTCAATTGCCTGTGAAAGGCGTTTGAGAAGCACCATGCCGGCACCTTCGCCACGCACGAAACCGTTCGCCGTCGCATCGAACGCGGCGCATCGGCCATCGGGCGAGAGCATTGACGCCTGCGAAAAACCGATGAAGCCGCCTGGTGTGATCATCACAGTCACGCCGCCTGCCAGTGCGGTGTCGCCGCGTCCCGCCCAAATGTACTCGCACGCGGTGTGGATCGCAGTGAGGGCGGACGAACACGCTGTATCCATCGCGACGCTTGGACCTCGCAGATTTAGACAGTAGGAAATTCGATTCGCGGCGATTGAGTGTGCGCTCCCGGTGGGCGAGTGCGGCGCGATACCGAAGTGGTCGAAAGCTGTGCTTTGGATTCCCTGATAGTCATTGTGCGAAATGCCAACAAAGACGGCGATGTCGCTTCCCTTCTCGAAGTCGAGGACAACGCCCGCATTTTCGATCGCCTCCCACGATGTTTCGAGCAACAATCGATGCTGCGGATCCACGTAAGGAGCTTCGCGCGGTGAAATGCCAAAAAACTGCGGATCGAACTTGTCGATTTGATCCAGGAAGCCGGCGCGTTTAGCGAAAGTTTTTCCGGCGATCCCTGGCTCCGGATCATAATATCGCTCCACATTCCATCGATCGGCCGGCACATCGGTGACCGCGTCCCGGCCTTCGACCAGCAACTTCCAAAAGGATTCGGCGTCGTTTACCCCGCCGGGAAAGCGGCATCCAATTCCTATGATGGCGATGCGGTCTTTGTGCATAAAGGGTCGGTCTCTCGGAGGCCCGATGATAAACAAGTCATCTTTATGGCAACCCAGCGAGAAATGTTTTGTGTCAACCGGCAGGGGCCGGGCGCGTTAGTCATAGACGGTAGAATTGGATCGATTATTCGCAACTCGGTATCTTGTAGGTCGTCCTCCATGCGAATCGAATATTAAATTGAGCAGAAAACAATTAACCGCCCGGAGGATTTCGAGCTAGAACAATAACATCATGTGCGGCATCGCAGGAATGATCGATCTCGCAGGACAACGTCCGGTGCCCGAAGGGAGTATTCAACGAATGGCCCTAGCGCTGTTGCACCGCGGCCCGGACGAAGAAGGCTTTCTGGTTCGTCCCGGACTAGCTCTCGCCGCACGTCGGCTGAGCATTGTCGGCCTGGCCGACGGGCAACAGCCGGTTTCCAACGAGGACCGCAGCATCTTCGTAGTATTCAACGGTGAACTGTTCGATTATGTCGAGCGGCGAGAGGAACTCAAAGCGCGCGGACACAAGTTCGTCACGCACTGCGACACTGAGCTCATTCCCCATTTGTGGGAAGATTATGGCGAGAAAATGTGGGAACGATTGCGAGGGCAATTTGCAATCGCATTATGGGATGAGCGGAAACGCCAGCTTCAGCTTGGGCGCGACCGCTTCGGCATCGCACCACTTTTTTGGACACGGCAAGGGGACTGGCTCCTCTTCGCGTCTGAGATCAAAGGACTTCTCGCTTCGGGAATGGTCTCGCCGCGCCCAGATCGCCGCGGCATTGATCACGTCTTCACTTTCTCCGCCATGCCCGGTCCGCGAACATGTTTTGAAGGTGTCCAACTTCTGCCACCTGGCCATTTCCTGAGCATCTCTCCCGCAAACGGAAACGGTGCGAGTGTGGTGGTGCAGGAGCGAGCGTTTTGGGAAATGGATTTTCCCGATCGGGGTGCGGAGGAACGCGGCGAAAGTCCGAAGCGACTTGTTGACGAGTTCCAAAACCTTTTGCTGCAAGCAGTCGAAGAGCGATTGCGGGCTGATGTTCCAGTCGGTGCTTATCTTTCCGGCGGCGTCGACTCGAGCATGATCCTGGCCTTGGCCTGCAAGCTGAAAGGTCCCGCGATCAACACCTATACCGTGCGCGTGCACGAGCCGGAGCTTGATGAATTGGATGCAGCAAGTCTCTCTGCGCGACACATCGGCGCCAAACCGCCGATCGTGCAGGACTTTCGCGATGAAGACGCGCTAGTGACGTATCCAAAACTGATCACTGCGGCGGAAGCGCCGGTGATTGACACGGCGTGTGCGGCCTTGCTTCAGCTGTCTGGCCGCGTCCACAGATGCGGACAAAAGGTAGTGCTGACCGGCGAAGGCGCGGACGAATGGCTTGTCGGCTACCCGTGGTACAAGGCGGCGAAATTGATGGGTTACCTCGACCTCATCCCGGGCCTCGGTATGAGCAATGTCGCCCGCGACGCCTATCTGCACGTGAACAGGGTGCCGCATTTTCCGAATGCCTGGCGACGCGAAGTTGAGAATTCGGTCGGCGGTCCGAATGCTTGGATCGATGCCTACGGATTGCTCGCGATCTCGAAGCTGCGCTTCTATAGCGAGGCCATGCGTGAAGCGCTCGCTCAGACGAATCCGTGGACCGAATTAAATTTTCCGGTGGAACGCGCCAAACGATGGGATCCGCTCCATCGCGGAGTCTGGATTGCGGCGCGCGTTCTCTTAGCCGGACATCTCCTCCAAGCCAAAGGCGATCGCGTCGCGATGCATTCTTCAGTCGAAGTGAGATACCCGTTTCTTGACGAAGATGTCTTCGATTTCTTGGCGAAACTGCATCCACGCTGGCGCCTTCGTGGGTTTCGGGATAAACACCTTCTGCGTTTGTTGGCCGAACGATGGGTGCCAAAATCCGTGGCACGCCGGCACAAAGTTATCTTTCGCGCGCCGCTGGATAGCTTTCACATGGACCCGGAACCGCCGTTTGTCGCGCAGCTTGTGAGCAAAGAATCGCTGCGCAAAACCGGCTATTTCGATCCAGCCGCCGTTGCTCGATGGCGTAACGATTTTCGTAAAATGCGCGCCGGCTCGCTGCCGCGCCTTTCGGTCGAGATGGGTCTGATGGGGGTCGTGGCAACGCAACTGTGGCATCATCTTTTTATCGGCGGCGGGCTGGCGGATTTGCCTGAGTGGTCAGCGGTGCCGACGCCCGCCGCCGTTGAAGCCGGCGCTGCATCGACAACGATCCCCCTAATGAAAAGCTAATCTGCGCGTAAATCCGCCCGAGCTCGATGTAGTGCATGAGACGATGTGGATTGATCGCGATCGCTTTCTTCATTGCCTGTTCGGCCTCCTCAATCGATCCCTTCGGCAGCTGGCCATAAACCAGTCCGGCCACAAACCGTTTCGCCGAGCTGACCTCTGCCAATACGCGATTCCATCGGCCAAGAACATGCCAGGCGGTATCGTTGTGCGAATCGACGGCCAGCGCTTTGTCCACTGATTCCTTGATCTGCGGAGAGGCGGCTACCTGTTGTTTCGCAGGCAGATACTGCAGCATTTTTCCAAGCGTGATAGCGGTGGCAAGCTGAGCGTCGCAGTCCTTTGGTCCACACGCAGCGGCACGCGTGGAATATTCCAGCGCCATGCGGCCCAGCCGCAGTTTTTCTGGCGTGTCAGACGCGTCGGTCATGAGGTAGCGGTACTGCCGAGCGATCCGGACAAGCAGTTCCGGATTTTTGGGCTCCAGTTTTTCCGCCGCGAGATAGAGCGGCAACGCGTCCCCGGCCTGAAATTCTTTTTCGAACGCTTTGCCTTTTTTGAGAAGGTCACCGAATGATTCCGCCGGTATCGGAGATCGGCGCAACATTGGCACTTGCGGGTGCAGTTCAGCGGCGGAACCGACGTCAACCAATAGCAACGCCGCTGTTGCGACGGCAAAAAGGCGGCAGATGAGAGATTTCATCAGAACGTTGTAGAGGGACACTATGCTAAGATCGGCTGAACGCATCCCCGCGGTCTTCGCGGCCGCCCTTAAGAAGCTTTCTTGTCAGAAATCTCGGCTGGTGTGTCCAAAGGCGAGACCGCGGCTGCTCTCAGCCACGAATCCATTATCATGAATACAAAAATGACAACACTTGGCGCAGCTTTGCTCGCCGTTGGCTGCTTCTGGTCGAGCCAGGCTTTTGCACAGGCCACTACGACTGTAACCACGACAAATGGCGCATTCACTGAATACGTTCCCGGCTCCGAGACAATGGTCGTCAGAAGCGAAACTGGCACCAGCCCGTTGCGTTATTCCGTAACCAAACAGACGACGATCGTTGACGAGACTGGCGCTCCCGTTGCAATCGACCGCATTTCGCCCGGCAGTCAGCTCTCAATCCAGTACGCGGGTTCAGGCGACCGCCTGATAGCGTCTCGAGTTGTCGTGCGGCCAGCGACAACGGCGACTACTGCGGTGACAAGCGTTCCCGCCGCCGTGACCGGACAGCAAACCAATACCACGACCACGACAACCCGTCCTATGACGCACGATGAAAAGCACGCCCTCAAGGAGGAGCGAGAGCATCAGAAGAAAGCTGCGAAAGAAGAGATCGAGCATCAAAAGGACGCGCTGGACAAAGCGAAGGATAAACTCGACGACCAGGATTAGTCGCGGCGTTTTCGATATTCCGGTGCCGCGGCGCACGCAAATCGCATGCGGCCCGGTTTAACGATTTTTCACGGCTTCTTCGACCAGTCTCCCCACATTAAGCAGTTCCGCCTCGGCTAGTCTTGGCCCGACAAGTTGAAGGCTCGTGACCGGAACCCTCTCGTTACGGACCGGAATTGGCATTGCCAGGGCTGGATTGCCCGCGAAATTTACCGGGACCGTATTTTGCATCTGAAGGACCAGCGCCTCGAGGATGCCTATTCTCAAATTGAGAAGTGGAAGCGCCGGCGGCGTTTTTTGAAGTGTCGGCACAGCGATGACATCGACATTCTCGAAAACATTGTTGAGCGTTCGTTGCCATGCAGCCTGTCTGCCAACCGCAGCGTGGTAGGTTGTGGTGTAGGTGATCTGCCCTAGCCGGATTACCGCCTTGGTTCGAGTCGTCACTCCCAATCCGAACTGAAATCGTTGATCGCTGATCCACGCCCCAGCCGACGCAATGGTATTTCCATCTGTCTTCGCGTTTTCCCATTTGTCGCGGAAGCTGTCGTCCAGTGGCACGACTTGGAATCCGGCCTTGGTGAGTGCCTCATCAATTGCCACATCGATATCGGGATCAGTCCCTTTGAGTTTGAGGCGGCCAACCCGGACGCTGCGACCGGATGGCTTCGCCGCCTTGGCGGCAGCATACTTGGCGGCAAATCCAGTTTGAAGCAGGTCCATCCCCTGAACCGTGGAAGCGATATCCTTTCCCATCGGACCGACGGTGTCGAGGTGCTCAGGTTCGACCGGGTAAAGTCCTTCGATTGAAATCAAACCATGCGTCGTCTTTAAGCCCACGATGCCGCAGCACGCGGCAGGCACGCGGATGGAGCCCGCTGAGTCGGTCCCGAAAGCCACATCTGCCATTCCGCTCGCGACCGCGACAGCGCTCCCCGATGAGGATCCGCCGGGAATGAGATCATGCCGCAACGGATTCTCGGGCGTACCGAAATATTCATTGGTACCGGAGGGCGAGACCGCGAATTCGGTCAGGTTCGTTTTGCCAACGATTTGCACGTTACGTTGGCGGGCGATTGCCAGACATTGCGCATCGGCTTGCGCAGGCTTGTGCGTTTGCAGGAAAAACTGCGAACCGGCGGTCGTGATCACTCCTTGCATGTCGATGTTATCTTTTACTGCCAGCCGCAATCGGTTGCTGTTCGGATCCGCCGGCCAGTAATCAATGAAAGCGCGATTGCCGGAGAGCTTTTTGTTGATAAGCGGCGTAAACGAGCATCCGCTACACAGGATAAATGAAGCCAACGCGACGGTTAACCGTTTTAGAATAACGCGGCCGAAATATTCCACGCGCACAAGGCTCGGCGGGAGGATGCGTTTTGCAAGCGCGGACCGCAAAAAGGCATCTTCCGAGCCGGCAGCGAAGTAGTCCGCGCGGGCGGGCTCAGTTTCAGTCGCCGGCCTGCCACTGAGGTGGCGACTCCTCGATTATCTGTGATAAGCGGTGGCGTATTTGGCTGGGTTGTATGGTACTGGGCCGCCCGAGGTGGGAGAATAAACGAAGATAAACCGGTCCTTTTTCACATCCACCGGCTCAAGGAGTAAGCCTTTGTTACTCGCCTTCTCGCTGTATTCGATCAGGACTCGGGCGGTTCCGTCGAACCCCCACATCATGAATCCGGTGCCGAACAGCCCGCCGTTAGGGTAAAGCTCGTCCAAACCGGCCATGGCATGAAAACAACTGATGGCGACCTTGTCTTTTCGATAAAGACGGTCGTCGGCGCGGTATTTTATCTTTCCTTCATCGAGCAAGCGTTTGCGCCTGACGCCAAGATCAAAACCCTTCTTACGGATTTCGTACGGACCCCACATTGCCACTGCATTCTTCGCGTCCACCGCAAGCTTGATCGTTTCTGCGAGACTAGTGTTTCGGCCGGGCGATATGGGACACTTATTGTTTTTCGGCAAAAGCCGGCTGCCCGGGCCGTCAAAGACGCACAGGTGAGGATTGGTCAGGAAATCGCGAGGTAGCCAACTGATGTTAAACGCTTCGAATTCCCAATTCTTGTATTTTCGCGTTGGCAGCCCAGGGGTCAGCTTTTGTTGTTTATTGTTGCTTGCGAACACTCGAATGACAGTGATGAACGAATGCGAGAATTCCGGGTGATTTCCGCGATCTTGATACGCAAACGGAATTATGAAATAGCGTTCGTGCGTAAGAGCGCCCTCGCCAAGGCGAGGAGCGATTTTGGCTTTGATCCGATCTACGATTTGAGTGTAGAGCGGCACATCATAGTTCGAGAAATCGACATCTCCCGCCTGCGCGACCAGGGGCAACCCAAGAAGCAAAAGAAAGACTCGGGCGTACATGTTCGTGAAATTATCAACAACGGCTTTCATGGAAAGCGGTTAATTTGCAGTTCCGTTACGATCATTAGCACGAGCTCGGGCACTACCGGGCGTTTGTAGCCAAGCGCGCACGCCAGAGACGTCGGCCTTCAATCACCTGCCAGCAAATTAGTCCCGGGATGCCGAGCGCAAGCTCGCGTACCCGCGCGATCAACGCGAGGGTGATGGCGAGATAATCGGGTATCCCCAGGAGCTGCCCGACAAAGTAATAACCGGTTTCCTGCACCCCTAAACCCGACGGCACCGCAAATGCCGCCGAACGAATCGTCAGCACCATACTTTGCAAAATGAGCGCGTTCGCGAATGTCGCGTGGAGGTCCAGTGCGTCGAGTGCGATCCAAATTTCGCCGGAGCCTGCCACTAGCGAAACAATCGTCCAGGTGCAGCATGCGACCACAGCCTTTCGTCGCGCATAAAGCGCGCGAACTGTCTGGTCGAGCGTCTCGCCTCCTTGAACGAGCGATTGCCACTCTGGCGAGTTCGCCAGACGCGCGACGATGTTTGCGAGAAACCGGAACATCCCCAGCCGTTGCACGAAATAGAAGCCAGCAACGCCGACGACACCGATGAGCGTCCCGATCAAAGTTGGACGAATGAAGTTTTTCTGTCCCGTTACCTGAACGAGCAATACCAGGCCGAGCACCGTAAAAGCAGCCTGCGTGAAAACACCGAGCGTAACATCTACGAGCACAGTGCCGGCCGCTAAACGCAACGGCGCGCCGTTTATCGCAGCCAAACGTGCCCGGACCACGTCTCCTCCTACTGCAGCAGAGGGTACAAGAGTGCTGACTGACTCGCCGATCCAGCGCATCCAAAGCAGCTTCCGCAGTGGCAAACGATCGGATCGCGGGAAAAGAACCCACCATGCTATGGCGTCAAGGAAAACAGGGACGACAAAATGGTAAGCAATAACACCAACAATGGCCCATCCGGCTGCCGCAAAGGCCGCGCCGACCTTTGACAAATCCTGATGAATGATAATAGCGATGAAAAGCGCAGCGCCGGCAATGCCAAGCAACCATACAGTTAATTGGATTTTGCCGGGCACTTTCATCGTGGTCGTTACCAGATCGGTCGCGCCCCAGAAATTGTGCCTAGCTGCAGATCGAAAGCAACGCCGCTTTGTGCAAATCAACCACCCCGCGTTTTTTTGCGTCCAAAAATGCAAGCCGGAAATTCCGCTGACAAGTTGAGCTCAATGAGAGGAAGCCAAGGCCCTCTGAAGATCAGCTCGAAGGACGATTTCCGAAATAGTCCTTGCCAAAATATTCCGCGTCCGATACATCGCTTTGACGTTGTTCATTCGAATTGTCCGTATCCGGGTCGCCTTAGCCATGATGAAACCCATTCGAAAGCTCTCTGCCTTCCTCTTGCTGGCGGGGGTTATGTCAGCTTTCGGTGGACCCGCGACTTTTGAGCCACAACCGTCTCTCATTGCGGCGGACGAAAACTCGCACGATCTCTTTTATTATGAGACAACTTACACGTTCGACAGCGATTTTAAGGAATCCAAACTCGGTCATGGGAGTTCGCTGTATGACGATTTCAGCTATGACCATCGCTTTTTGATCACCGGTAAATGGTACTTTCGCGCCGGCGTCGAATACGAACGCTATGATTTCGGCGGCACCGACAACGGGTTACCGGATCATTTGCAGGCCGCATCCGCTCATCTCGCCCTTGAGTACGTCGTAAAAAATTTCCCTGGCATAAGCATCGAGCTGGACCCAGGGGTTTACTTTCAAGATAACGTCACTTGGGACGCCTTCGATATACCAGGAAAAGCGTACGTGACATTCCCGTTAAAGAAAGACAAGATCTTTGCCGTTGTCGCTGTGGGCTGGGGGATTTATCAAGACCCGCCTGTCGCTCCGGGTGGAGGTATTATCTGGATATTTAGCGACAAGCTGCGCCTTCAAGGGGTGTTCCCCAGACCGGCGCTGATCTATCAGCCGAACGATGATTGGGAATTCCGGATCACCGGCGAGCTTAACTATACGAGTTTTCGTACTGACGATCTGCTGACGACTGAGCGCAAATTGCAGTTGCACAACGCGGTCGTCCAGTACAGCGAAGATCGAGCCGGCGTGCAGGTAGCCTATTCCGGCCTAAAACCTTTCAAATTAATCGCGGGTGCAGGCGTCACCTTCGAACGAAATTTTGATTTCTTCCGCGCGCATCAGTCCAAGAGAACGGATCCCGCTCCGTATATCAGGGTTGCAGCGGAAGCGAAATTCTAGGGGAAGATTTCGCCGAGTTTTCTGGCTATTGCCTGATCGCCGCGAACCTTTAGTCGCCCGGTAAGATAGGCCCAAGTCCCGCTGAGTTGGTCATGGCAAATGGCGACCCAATCCTTGTCGCTTGCAATGAAAGTGACGTTCGGATGGTCGATTTGTCCCTTTCCCATTTTGTAGGTGCCGTCGTTTACCTCGATCCACCATTGACCGCCATTCGGGCCACTCAGGTCCCATTGATAACGAGCGTGCACACCTTTCGCTTTTGCCGGTTGAAAACTGCCGCGCATGGCGTCGAACACTCCCTGCGGCGTCGACTCAACATGACCAGCACAAGCGACGGCCGCACCGACGCACATGGCGACCGCGATAATGCAAATGAACCTACCAGCGAAGCTCATTGCTCAATTCGCCTCAGAAGAAAAGCGGCGCCAAGGAATGTGATCACCGCCCCAGCCAGAAGAATCACGAGATCGTTAATATAAAAGTGGAGTCCCGCGCGGTACATGTTCACCAGCCGAAAAGCGCGGCAAAAATGTGTAAGCGGAAACAGCTCGGAGATGTAACGAACGGCCTGAGGCAATTGTTCGAGTGGCGCAAACGCTCCTGATAGAACGAAGACTGGCAGCAAAAAGAAAACTGAAAACTGGATCGCCTGGGTTTGCGTGCGTGAGAAAGCCGAGATAAGCAACCCGAGCCCAAGCGAACAAAGAAGAAACAGCAGGCAGACCAGCGCCAAGGCCGGCAGGTCGTGAAACGCAACTCCAAAATGCCAGCCGCTCAACAGCATGATGATGATGATCAGCAAGCTCGAGACCACGAGATATGGCAACATTTTCCCGATCACGATTTCACGGCGCCGCAGCGCAGTTATCATCAACTGATAAAGCGTGCCGGACTCTCGCTCCCTCGCGATAGTGCACGCCATCAGCGTGACTGTGAGCAATTGCAAAATCAATCCGATAATCCCGGGGACAACATAATCGATGACCCGCGATTTCGGGTTGTAGAGCAGCTTTCGATCGACTGACCACATCTCCATCATGGAAACAAATCGTTTGCGGATTTGTACCTGAAGTTGCTTGCCAAGCTCAAAAACTTCCTCGGGCAAGTTCTCGATCATGCGGTCGCGCTCTTTCAACTGAAAATCGCCCAGGCTCTGTCGAACGCTGCCTTCTACCGCATCAGCTGTGTTGATGTCACCACCATCCAGATAAAGCAGCAACGGTTTCGGATCGCCGTTTTCCAGGCTCTCATTCCAGCCCTGCGGAACAACGAGCGTTGCGCGTACATGATAGGCAAGCAAATCCGATTCGTTTTGTATCTCGGGCGATCCATAACGCCATCGGAACGTCTTGTTCTTGGAGATAATGTCGATGAATTCTTGCGAACGCAGTGTGTTGTCCCGATTGATCAACATGCACGGCACGTCGGTCAATTCGCTCGTTTCAAAGGCGTGACCGAAGAGCAGCGTGAATAGCGGCGGGAGCAGCAGCACAAGGAGCAGCACCCGCCGATCCCGGTAAATGTGCAGGAACTCTTTGTAAGCGACGCTCGCGGTCGCTTCGAATGACAGCCATCTCATGAATCGGATCGCTTCAGAACGCCGTCGTACCCTTGCGAATACGCGGTGAAAACATCTTCCATATCGGGTTGTACCCAGCGCTCGCCTAAGAATCGAATATCCGGGAACGGCCAGTTTTCGCGCCACCTTGCGATCAGTTGCTCGGCTTCCGGCGTGTAAATGCGCAGGCTCCCGCTGCGCAAGGAGACGCCAAGCAGCTCAGGCATGTCGCGCAACCGCACCAGCGCCGGCATAAGAGGCTCGACATCGATCTCAAGCAAGTGCGCGCGAAAGCTCGCCTTCAGTGCGCGCGGTGACGCTTTTGCCAGCAATCGGCCATTCTCGATAAAACCAACCTCAGTACAGCGTTCGGCCTCGTCCATATAATGCGTTGTAACAAAAATCGTTTTTCCCTCGTGGCTTAGGTCGTAAAGCAGATTCCAGATTTGCTGCCGATGCACCGGGTCGAGGCCGCGCGTGGGCTCATCCAAAAACAGGACCGAAGGATTGTGCACGAGCGCGCAACCGAGCGCCAATAACTGGCGCATTCCACCGGACAAATTGTCAGCAGTTGCGCCTCTTTTTTTTTCAAGATCAATTACATGAAGCAAGCGGTCGATTCGCTCTTCCACTTGAGCACGTGGCACGTTATAGGCCCCGGCGAAGAAGCGAAAATTTTCCAGGACCGTGAGGTCGCGATACAGGCTAAAGCTTTGAGGGACGTAGCCGAACTTGGTGCGCACTTTTTGGCGCTCTTTCCATGTGTCCACTCCTTCGATTGTGGCACGCCCGCTGTTTGGATGCGTGAGGCCGCACAACATTCGCATGGTGGTCGTTTTGCCGGCTCCATTCGGCCCCAGAAAACCAAAGATCGTGCCCGCCCCGATTGTCAGAGAGAGGTCCTGCACGGCATGGACGTTCCCGTAGCTTCTGCTCAAATGATGAAGCGCGATGACGGAGTCATTCATTTCAATCTTTATTGCGGTGATGATTTAAATTTGCAACCATGGCTCGTTGGCCAACAGGTTATTCGTCATGAACGTTGAAACCATTACACGAATTCCATGCTTGCCTCCGGGCTTGGTTACCTTGGCCGGTGCTCTCTCCTTGATATTGATTGCTGGCCCGAGAAGCGCGTGTGCCGATCCTGTCTCCGAAATCGCTTCGTTCTCAATCTTCGACAAAGTCGATCTGGCGCAACTGGCAAAGAGCGACGTGAAAACGGCGCACGGGCCGCCGATGAGAAGTCCGCGTTATCTCGCCGTCCAGAGCTGCTATGTCGCGCCGGGCTCGCCTGCCCAGCAAATGGAAGCGTTGGGCCGGTGGAACCCCTCAAAATATCGTGAACTGAAGGTGTTCCTGCACTCCGATCTGCCGTCAAATCCGGGGCCGGCTAGTTTTGAGAGACTGAAGAACGCGCCGGGCAACGCGTCCGTGCGTTCGTTCGTGGCCGCCACCGAGAAACTCAGCCCTGAGCTCCAGATCAGCAAGGAGGAGGCAAAGCGGTTTTCTGCTGCGACTGGAACCGGCGGAGGGGGCGTTATACCTCCGGCAGTCATGGCGTTCTGGACAGATGTGCTGACCGCGCGAACGAAAAGCTTTGTGTCCGGTGGAATGGCGGCGGAACCGCCGTACGATCACGCCGGTTCGTCTGTTCGTGCGAGCGATGAAGTGAATGGTTTATTGCGCGAGCAAGGAAAGATTCGGCAGCAGTTCTCGGGACTGCTTGGAGCCACAGGCATTGGACGTGGCGGGGGTTCGCTACGAGCCGAGCTTTACTGGGAACTTCTCGACGCGAATGATCAGGGGGTTGTGACGTTGGGCGCGTCTTATAGCCGCGGCGCAGGGGGCGGAAGTTATCAAGCGGCGGACGTCCTCTACTATGCCAGCGGCGGTTACTATGTCGCTCTCACGCTTCATCAGCTGTGGCCTGTTACAGTAGATGGAAAGCCTTCCACGCTTGTCTGGCGCGGCGACATGATTTCATCCGCGGAACTAGGATCGCTGCATGGCGTTGAACGGCTGGGCTCCGAATCAGTGATGATGAAAAATATCACCAAAGCTGTTACCCTCTTTCGCCGGGAGACCGGCGGCCGGTGAACGAATGAAAATGTCCGTTCTGCGATCGGTTGTCTTTGTCTCGGCCCTGCTAATCTTCTTTGCAGGCCCAACCTTTGGGGAGGAAAGCAACGGTTTCTGGCCTCTATCGGGCGAGTTTTCCGCCGACGCCACGTATGTTGGCGAAGGTGATGTCGAACGCGGGGGCAAACACGTCAACGATTTTGATGAGATCGATTCGGATATCCGCGTCGTATTAACGCCGCGAATCAAACTTGGCGTGCTGCGATTAGGCGCGGAATGGGAGCGGTTCTCATTTGGCCTTCCAGATGGCGCCGCCCTGCCCAATACACTGCAGTCCTTCAGCACGATCATCGGACTCGATACGCAGTTGTCCGATTCCATTCTCGTCAGAGCCCAAATGCAGCCTGGCCTGTACAATTCAGGCCTCGGTCATTTGTTTTGGGATAATTTCAACATGCCTTTCGTCATCGGCGGTACGTACATTTTCAGTCCCAATCTGCAGCTTATCCTCGGCGTGAGCGTCGATGTGGAGCGGAAGGCCCCGGTGATTCCTGCCGCAGGTCTTCGCTGGAAAATAGGGCCACAATGGTTGCTGGATGCTGTCCTCCCAACGCCGCGTCTGCAATACGAACTCACCCGGGATGTATCGCTTTATGCAGGGGCAACCGTGAGGGAGGCGACCTTCCGCGTGGACGATGACTTTGGAAATACGCACGGCATCCCGCGCCTCAACCACGCAGTTATCACATACAGCGAGGTCCGGACTGGTGCTGGTTTTGATTGGAAAATTTCGCCGATCGTCACATTCACCGGTGAGGTCGGCTACCAGCCATACCGGGACTTCGATTTCTATCGCGCTGAAGTGCGCTATCACCAAAATGGCGGAGCTCCGTACGGAACGCTTTCGTTGCACGGTGCCTTTTAGTTGGCGCACTGTAGGGCGTTTCTGTGAAACGCCGATCCACGGCGCCCGATACAAACGGCCTACGATGGCGCGCGCTTAGCACAGGGTCCGATCCAACGCGCCGATCTTTCGCGTCTCGGGCCAACGGAACGCAACGCCGACGACCACCAGGATTGTTCCGATGCCTCCAGCCACAACCGAAACTATTGGACCAAACAAGGCAGCTGTTAATCCCGATTCCAGCGCGCCGAATTCGTTTGATGTGCCGATAAAAATATTATTCACCGACGAGACGCGCCCGCGCATTTCATCGGGCGTGACCAGCTGCACAATAGAACCGCGAATGATCACACTCACACTGTCAAATGCGCCAACGAGAAACAATAAGCCGAGCGATACCCAGAATACCTTCGACAAGCCGAAAAGAATGGTCGCGATCCCGAACCCAGTAACACACCACAGCAGGGTTCTGCCGGCCTGTCTCATCGGCGGGAGATGCGCCACCGCCAGCGCTGTGGCAAACGCGCCAACCGCGGGCGTGGCCCGCATCCAACCCAGCCCGACCGGTCCAACGTGCAGGATTTGATCGGCGAAAATCGGCATCAGTGCGGTGGCGCCACCGAGCAATACCGCGAATAGATCCAGGGTGATTGTTGCCAGGATGACTTCTCTGCGAAACACGAATCGGACTCCGGCAACGAGACTTTTCCACGTGCTCGCTTCACTTCGATCGCGGACCTGTTTGCTGCGACGGATCAGAAAGACCAGAAGGAAAAAGACAATGGCGCACAGCGCATCTAACAGATACACGAACGGGAATCCGATATACGCGACCAGCAATCCGCTGAGAGCCGGCCCTACAACCGAACCAATTTGAAAAATGCTATTGTTCCAGGTGACCGCGTTCGCAAACGCATCACGAGGAATCAAGGTCGGAAAAAATGAACTTCGTGCCGCCCAACTGAATGTGCGCGCCGTTGCTCCGATAAAAAGAAGCAGATAAATCAGCGGGACGGATGCGTCATCAAAATGAAACCTCGGATGATGTCGCTCGAAAATGGTCGCGATCGCAGCCAGACAGTGATTGCCCGCGAGCAGCGGCGCGATAGGAGGAATAGAAAGATGCATCCAAGAGACCAGAGCCAACGCAACTGAAGTGATGGCGCTAAAGATTTGTGAAATCAGAATGATGTGTTTTCGACTGAACCGGTCCGCTAAATGTCCGGCGGGCAGAGACAGCGCAACCACTGGAACTACGATAACCAGTCCAACCAGCCCGAGCGCGGTCGCCGAATGGGTTCGGGCATAAATTTCCCATTCCACCGCCACGGCAAGCATCAGGCGGCCCGTGATCGAGAGTAAATTTCCGGCTGTAAACAGGCTGAAATCCCCAAAGCGAAAGGCCGCGTACGGATCATGCAGGCGCCGCTCCCCTTCAATCGGCAACGGAACGGCTGGCCGTTGGCTTTCCGGTGTTCGGTAAGAGCTGGAATCGGTTGGCTGGGGCATGCTCGAGCGCGTTCGGTCGAACA
>WNGK01005957.1_pt1 | contig 17517 bp, 14 predicted proteins | sample 5400601 | NCBI WGS metagenome assembly WNGK01 (sample SAMN13153376, study PRJNA577476) | soil metagenome | isolation source: 60 cm soil or saprolite under Garry oak tree replicate 1 | place: USA:California | collected 2016-06-15
AGAGAGGGACGCGCATCTGCATCATCCTCGAAAAGATCAAAGTGCTTGATTACTACGGTCCACTCGTGCATGGTTCGGGCGAGGTGAGTTTCACAGCGCATGTGACCAGCGCAGGTGGCGGTGGCATCGATGTGACGACTCGGCTTCCCCTACATGGGACCTATCCGGTCCATAACAGGAAGGGAGGTTACGAAATCCATATCAACAAGCAGATCTTCCGTGGAACGATTGCAGACGATCTCACGGTAGAAATCGCCGGCACAGAGGCAGAAGAGCCTGTGCGCACCTACTACTACAAGCGGGCATTCAGCGGTAATGTAGAGGATTGGCTTGGAAGTTACAAACCCAGCGACCAGATGCGCGACCCTGAGAATGTAGGTGACTGGCAGGTGTGGTACCGCATCGAGAAGGTATAGCGACCTTCTCCCCACCCATTCTGCTATCGACTCTCTTCTTGCGCTGCATCGTGTTCGTCGCGAGGTACCCCACTCTATGCTGTTCTGTGGGGTACCATCGCAGCCAACAGCCATGAGGCGCGAGTAAAATGTTCCTGGTTCTCAAGAAATTACGCTCAGCTTAAAGCTTTTAGCAGGCGATCAGCAATCTGCGCGCGATCTGAGCCAGGTTTAATCCATTGCTTCTTTGCTTCTTTATTCCTCACATTCCTGCCAGCCACTGACGCGGCCAAACCGTTGCGCGGATTCGAGATGTCCCCGGTGGAAGTTCCAGTGAAATTCATAATTGGCGGGAATCTGCGCTCCTGCCAGGTTCAGTGGGCGACGCGCGCGATAGAGCGGCTCGAACGGACAGTTCGCCATAGCCGCGATCATGTAGGCGTCACCGCGGGCTACCGCAGCATCTACCTCGTCGAGATACTGCTGTGCTCCTGCAGAGAGAATGCCTCCCATTTTCTCGCACATCTCCTCCATCTCGTCCGTGCCGAATTTGGTGCCGCGTATGTCACTGCGAGCGCTTGGAGCTGCGACGCGCCAGAGATCATCGGGCCGAATGAGGCGATCGCGATACGTTCTGCGTGATACACCGGCGCCAACTCCCGAAGTGCCCATCTGCCTGGCTTGTAATGCCTCTGGCATCGCAACGGCCTGGTTGATCAGGAAAAAGTTCTGCATGGCTTCCCACAGGCTATTCTCAGCTTCCTCGTGCAGTTGCGGTGTGGCTTCGCCCTGCGAAATCTGACCGACGAGGTCGACGCCAAAGCGCAGTTGGGAGTCGGCTTGCGATAACCTGCCCTGGAGCGCTGCAATATGCGACGAAATCTCTGCTGGTACAGGACCATCTACATGCCTGACTGCCAGTTCATACTGTGCGATCAGCCCCGCTGCCCATTCGCGTATCTCTCGGGCAGCGGCGATCATGCCCTGCAAGTGCGCACCCGGGCAGAGTGTTCCCTCGGCCTCTACACGCGGCCCCAGCACGAGCGGCAATACCACGTCCGGCACGTAGTTTGGATCATTAAGCGCCGCAACAGCGCGTTCAAGATCCGGTTGAATCTGGTGGCACAGCGCATCTGCCTGATCGTAGGTCACGCGGGGTAAGAAGCCCGCCGTTTGCGGATCGCTAGCCGCATCTGCCGCCAACAGTTCTTTCACAAAGACCTGGCAGGCCCGCGCTGCACGAACGAACGCGAGTGCATAGCGCAGTTGCGCATACGCCTCCCAGGGCATCTTCCCCTCTGCATTCAACTCCGCCAGCTTCCCATCGATCTGCTGCCAGACATCCTCGATCTGGCTCGCCGCCCGCAGGTAGCCGCGTATATTGGCATCGCTCACTTCTCCATGTATCGATGTTGCATAGAAATGCCGCATCTGCTCTCGCATGTTGCCCAGAAAACTTTTTGCTTGCATCACTTTCTCCTCTTAAAACACTCCCTCAAGAGTATACTTGACCAACCGATTGCTACAAAATCGATGGAACTCCTCTCTAGGAGAACGCCCTGGATATCTTTTTTTAGCAGTCGGTCGCTTTCTGTAGCAGAATGCAAAGCCGAGCTACCTGCAAAATATGCTGCTCACTCGCAGATTCCTTACACATAACGAAAGGAGAGACTGCCTGATCCTGTGATCACCTTTCAGTGCGGTACGATTGCCGCCAGCAGCGAGGAGGCGTGTGTCGCCAGCACGACCCAGAGTTGCGGTAGAACGCCGCTCAGCAGGGTTCCAAGCCCAAGGACGAAAAGGGCAGCGCGCAACGCCGTAGGCTCCCTGCGCAGCGGCTTGTCTGGCGAGGGGCGCAGGTACATCGGCTCCAGGACGCGCACGTAGTAGAACAGCGAGATGGCGACGTTCGCCAGCATGACAACCGCCAGCCACGTCCACCCGGCATCGAGCGCCGCTCCAAAGAGGTAGGTCTTGCCGATGAAGCCTCCGAACGGTGGGAAACCTGCCAGGGAGAACAGACATACGGCCAGCACCGCAGCTGTCAAAGGCAGGCGCCTTCCAAGGCCCGCCAGTTTTGAAATATCGTCCGATTTCAGTTGCCTCTCTATGGCATCAACGGCTAAGAACGCTCCCAGGTTCATAAAGAGGTAGACCGCTATATACAGCAGCGCGCCGGGTACCGCCAGCCTACTGCGTTCCGCCGCCGCGACCCCGACCAGGATGTAGCCGACCTGCGCAATCGAGGAATAGGCGAGCAGCCGTTTCACGCTGGTCTGGCGCAAGGCGAAGAGATTGCCCACCGTCATGGTAATGGCTGCAAGAACGGCGAAGAGTTCTGCCCAGTGTCCAAGGTCATGCGGAAAGGCCACCACAAGTGTGCGCAGCAGGACGGCCAGTCCCGCCGCTTTGGGGCCGACCGACAAAAACCCCGCGATGGGCGTAGGCGCGCCCTGGTAGGTATCGGGCGCCCAGGTGTGGAAAGGGACCAGCGTCACCTCGAAGCCGTAGCCCGCCAGCACGAGCAGGAAGGCTGCGATGGTGGTGACCACGGGCATGGCGGGCAGCTTCGTCGCGAGTTCCGGCAGTCGCAGCGTTCCGGTCAGCCCGAACAGCAGCACCATGCCGTAGATCATCACCGCGCCAACCGCCGCCGAGAAGAGGAACATCTTGAACGCCGCCTCGGTTGCCGAACGGTTCTCTTTCGCGATGCCGACCAGAATGTAGGAACCCACCGTGACGAGCTGGATAAAGAGCGCAATCAGCGCCAGGTCCTGGCTGGCGGCCAATCCCATGATCCCCAGGCAGACGAGCAGCAGCAGCGCTGGCACCTCGCCTTCGTGCGGACGGCCACGAAAATGGCTCTGCGTGGCCAGCAGCACCAACGCGGTTGACGCCACGGCGAAGAGCTTGAAGTAGACGGCGAACTGGTCAACGGCATAGGTATCGAGGAAAATGGACTGCGTGGTGAAGGTGAGCATACGCGCGCTTTCAATGGCCACGACGACAAGTCCCCCCAGCGCGAGCCAGGTCGCGACGTACTTCCGCCCAGGCGGCAAAAATGGGCCGAGCGGGAGCAGCAGGAGCACCAGCCCCGCGAGTGTCAATTCGGGCACAATCGCCCAGAGTTCCATGCCGCCTTCCATGCCTCCCATGCGCTCACCATCCTCTCAGGAGTATGCCCAGCGGGTTACTACTGTGCAATGCCGCGTTGATAATACTGACTAATGGGCCGGGAAGAACACCCAGGAGAATAATCAACCCAACCAGCGGGAGGAGCGTGGCGATCTCTCTCTTCGTCAGGCGCGGGAGTTTCGCCCATTCAGGCGAGACCTTGCCCATCAAGACGCGCTGCAAGGTCCAGAGGAACATGGCGGTCGTCACCAGAATACCCAGGAGCATCCCGATGGCGGCCCAGGGATAGACGCCGAGCGCCCCCAGGACGATCTGCACCTCAGCTGCGAAATGCGCCAGGGCCGGTAATCCGAGCGAGGCAAACATGGCAAAGGCCAGCAGAGAGCCGTAGAGGGGCAGCACTGTCCAGATGCCCGAAAGACGGGAAATCTCGCGGGTTCCCGTGCGATCAGCGAGTATGCCGACCAGGAAGAACAGCATGCCGGTCACCAACCCATGCGCCACCAGCTGGTAGGTGGCACCCACTGCGGCAGCGGAACGATCAGCCGGGCTGGCGCTGGCCACGGCCGCTACCGCCACGCCGAGCAGCACGTACCCCATATGGTTGACGCTGGTGAAGGCAATCAGGCGCTTCAGGTCGGACTGTGCCATCGCTACGGCCGCGCCATAAATGGCCGAGACAACAGCCAGCACTGCTACCGGGACGGCCCAGGCGCTGAAGGCACCCGGTACAGTCGGCAGCGCGACGCGCAATAACCCATAGCCACCCAGCTTCAACAGCAAGCCTGCCAGGATCACGCTCCCCTCGGTCGGCGCGTCGGTATGGGCGTCGGACAGCCAGGAATGCAGGGGAACTATCGGCAGTTTAATCCCAAAGCCGATGAGAAAACCGAGCAGCACGAGCGTGGCGCCTACTCCCGTCCCGGCATAGGGATGCGCCGCAATAATCTGTGGCAGATCGAAGGTGTGGGGACTCGTTCCCAGGTAGAGCGCCAGGATGGAGAGCAGCACCGCCAGGCTCCCCACGCGCGTGTACAGGAAGAACTTGAGGGCGGACTGCACCCGATTTTCATGGCCCCACAGGCCAATAATGAAATACATGGGGACCAATGCGATCTCGAAGAAGACGTAGAAGAGCAGCAGGTCCATCGTGCTGAAAAAGCCGATGAGCCCCGTTTCCATCACGAGGTAGAGCGCGAAATACTCGCGTGGTTGCTGCTCCTGCTTCCAGGCATAGAGCAGCGCCAGGAAGGTGAGCAGGGCGGTCAGCAGGACGAGCGGCAGCGAGAGTCCATCGACGCCGAGGTGGTAGCTGGCGCCAAGTGCGGGAATCCAGTTCGCCCGCTCCACAAGTTGCAGGGTTCCATTGCCCCAGTTGAACAGGACCGCCAGAACGATGCCAACCGCGAGTTCAAGACCACCGGTGATCGTGGCGATCCAGCGCCAGGCGATGCGGCCCGGCGCGAGGTAGAGCGCCAGAACGCACATCAAAACGGCCGGACGCGCGCACAGCCGCCAGGGTTCCATCGGCGAGCATACGCGCGAAAGCATCGAAAACGCGTCGATCAATGCTGCCGCATCCCCGTATGAACGCCTGCACGCCTGCTACGATGCCACCCAGCAGTGTATTGAATACCTGCCGGTCAAACGCGCCCAGCCAATCGACTACCCAGAACCCTGACCGAGTAATTCCCTGGTAAAATGCTTTGAGACCAAACTCGCCCGCAAACAACGGTTCCACCCGGTTGACTGCGGGCCAGGAAGCATATGCAGGCCAGCGCAGCCGCGCACCGAGTCCCAGCGCAGCGCCCAGCAGGGCAATACTGAGCGCATAGATAGTGACGATAATAACTTCTGGTATAGACACTCCGAGCAGCCGGTCGAGAGGACGGCCAAGAAGATCAGCGTCCGCGAGCAAACCGAAAGGAATAAGCCCGGCCATCACCAGGAGCGGTATCAACAATCCTTTTTTCGCGTCACGCGCTTGCCGCGCCGGTTCAGACGCTTCACCGAGAAACACGAGGCCAAAAATCCTCGCACTGTACAACGCGGTGAGCAGACTCGCCGCCAGGGCGACGACGAAAAGCGCAGTATTCGCCTGCCACGCTGCGGCGAGTACCGGGTCCTTTGGTGGCAGCGCCAATGTCACGGGCAGTCCGGCAAGTGCGATGACGCTTATGGCAAAGGCAATCGCGGTGAGCGGCATGCGCCGGGCAAGCCCGCCCATGCGCTCGAAGGCTGTTCCCCCAACGGCGCGGTCGACCGTACCTGCACCGAGAAAGAGCGTGGCTTTATACAAAGCCTGCGCCACTAAGAGCAACATACCGGCGGCCAGGCTGCCACTACCCAGCCCAACAAACATCAACCCAATCTGGCTCATCGTTGAATACGCCAGCGTGCGTTTCACGTCATGTTCAACCAGCGCCGCCGACCCTCCCAGCAGCGCGGTGATCGCGCCTGTCCATGCGACGACCTGTAAAGAAGGGCCAGCCACAAGGAAGAGTGGATAGAGCCGCGCCACCAGGAAGACGCCGGCCGCGACCATCGTCGCCGAATGCAGCAGTGCCGAGACGGGCGTGGGACCAAGCATGGCATCTGGCAGCCAGCCTTGAAAGGGAAACTGCGCGGATTTGCCCGCCGCGCCAGCGAACACCAGCAGCGCGATGACCAGCAGCAAGCCGGATGCCATCTTCCCATGCGTGGACGCGCCGAGGACATGATCGATTTGCCCGTCTCCCGTTTTCCCGATAAGCAGTAGCACCGCAGCCAGCAATGCAAGATCGGCCAGGCGTGTGAGAAAGAAGGCTTTTGACGCCGCCGCAGGCGCTCCCGGACGTTCAAACCAGAAGCCAATCAGCAGGTAGGAGCAGAGACCCACCAGTTCCCAGGCGATAAAGAGGGTAATGAGGTCAGCGGCGAGCACCAGCGTCAGCATTGAGCCGGTAAAGAGGCTGAACTCGGCAAAGAAACGACCGCGACTGGGATCTTCCGCCATATAACTGACCGCGTAGAGAAAGACGACCAGTCCGACAACTGAGACCAGCGTTGCCCCAAGCGCGCTCAGGGGATCGAGCCAGAGGCCGAGCGAGAGCTGGCGTCCACCAACTGCCAGCCAGGGGATCGAGAGCATGGCCCGCTTTCCCTGCGCTGCATCAAGAAGTCCGAGGATGGAAACGATGCTTGCCCCCGCCATCCCCGCAACAGCCAGTCCCGAGGCCAGCTGACCATAGCGCACCATGCCAACGGCAAGCAGTGCAAAGACCAGCAGCGGCAGGACAGGGGCCAGCCAGAACAGTTGCACACCGCTCATCGCTTCAGGTCCTTTAATGTATCAACATGGGCAGTGCCGCGTTGGCGGAAGACCATGAGAAACAGCCCAAGCCCGGCAGCCATCTCGACGGCTGCGATGGTGAAGATGATGATCGCGAAGACCTGGGCGTCAAAGTTGACCGGTTTCACAAAGCGCCAGAACGCGACGAGCGTGAGCAAGGCGGCGTTGAGGATGATCTCGATGCTCATCAGCACCATGAGAGCGCTGCGCTGTGAAAGTACCCCGACGACGCCGATGCCGAACAAGAGCGCGCCGACGATCAGAAATGGAACGAGTCCTGGTCCATTCATGCGTGTTCTCCTTGTCTGTTCCTCCCGCTTGTTGCAGGCGTCTCCTGTGCCGGGATCAGCGCCATACCGCATTTCGGGCAGTTTCCAGGTTGATTCTGCCGCACCTCTGGATGCATCGGACAGGTATACGTCTGTTGCTCAGCCTCCTCGGTTCCGGTTTGCTGCTGGGCTTCGGGCTGTTCCACAGGTTTGCGCTCGCGTTTTCCCAGGATGACCGCGCCCGCAATACCTGCGAGGATTAAGAACGCCGCTCCCTCGAAACCAATCATATAGCGCGAGAGCAGCAGTTCGCCCACCATGGTCGTTGCATCCTGGGTTGGGCCTCCCGCGGCAAGCGGCCAGGGCGTCAGTATCACCAGGATGATGAGCAGGATGGCCGCCAGTGCTCCGAGCGCGATCGCCCAGGGCAGTTGGGCCGTTGACATGGCCATATCGACCATCGTGTCGTAATACTGCCGAGGCGCCATACTAGACCCATTCGTGCTATGACCTGTCATGTGCATATCGTGACCGCTCCCGCTCATGTCCATGTTGTGCATGCTCATCTCGTGATCACTCATGTGAGCATCGTCAGCAGAAGCAGTATGGTCCATAGGCATATCGTGGCTACTGCTATCGCCATCTTCCATTGCTCTTCCGCGCTGCTCCTGAGCGGCCTCCTCTGCTGGAACGAGGTTCATGCCGCATTTCGGGCAGGTCCCGGGCTGATCTTGCCGTACCTCTGGATGCATCGGGCAGGTCCACTCGCTCACCTGAGATGATCCCGGCTGCTCCTTTTCCCCGCCAGGCTCTTCTTCTGGCGGTCTGCCTCGCGGCATCGTCATGGAAAAGGCGCCAGGGCCTGGTATGCGCATATCGCGTTTCATGCCCCACATCATCTCGCCGCCGGGGTCCATCATGATCATGACCATGAACAGCACCATCACCAGCATGCCGCCGACGTTCATCATGATTTGAATAGCCGCCAGTAGATCGGCGTTCAGGAGAATGAACAGGCCGGCCAGCGCGACGAAGCTCGCCATCAACGCCAGCCCGGCGCGGTACATGCTCATGGTCAGGAGCATACCCGCCGCCGTGACAACGGCGACCGCCGAAAGAGAAAGAAAAATGATCCATGCAAACACACCGCTCATGAGCTACCTCCTGGCACGAGAAGCGTCAGAATGCCCACCAGCGTGATATTGACGAGCGAGGCGGGTAAGAGAACTTTCCAGGAGAGGGCCAGCATCTGGTCATGGCGCAGCCGCGGGAGGAAGCGGCCTCCCCAGAGGACAAGGATGCTCAGCGCCAGGGTCTTCAGTACCAACCACAGAGGCGCCGGAAGCAACGGCCCCTGCCAGCCACCGAAGAACAGCACCACCCCCATGCTCATCAAGATGAGAAAAATCGCATGCAAGGCGAACTTGAAGAGCAACAAACGCGGCCCGGAATACTCCGACAAGACGCCCGCCTCAAGTTCACTCCCGCCCAGGGCACTATCAAACGGATGACGAAAGGTGACGAAGAGAGATGCCAGCAGGTAGATGACCAGCCCCAGGGGTTGCCAGACCACGTACCAGAGTCCCGCCTGCGACCTCACAATCTGCTGGATCGAGAGGGACTGCGCCGCCATGACCGGGCCAATGGCGGCAAAGCCGATGGGTACTTCGTAGCTGATGAGCGCGGCTGCTGCCCGGAAGGTGGCGAACAATCCCTCCTTCGCGTTCTGGCTCCAGCCGGCGTTCATCATGGCGACAACGAACGGGCTGAGCAGCACGATAAAGTAGAAAAGGCCAATGGCGGGATCGAAGCCGATTAAACCTGGCCCAAGTGGAATAACTAATGCAACCAGGGAGACGACCGCCACTGCAACAAAGGGCGCCGACCGGAACAGAAAGGTATCCGCGCCGCGCGGCAACAGGTTTTCCTGGCGCAGCAGCGCAAGGGCATCGGCAATTGGCAAGAACAGAGCCACGCCTATGCGACGTGGACCAACAAGCAGAAGTTGCTCCATCACCGCAATGCAATACGCGCCGAGTAGCAATCCGAGCAGTAACAGCAAGGAGATCAGCACATTGTTCATCCGTCGGCCTCCGCCATCGCAAGATCGAGGCTCGCTATGATGATCTCCGCATCCGCGAGCTTCTGACCGGCCACGGTCTCCGGGAGCAGGGGTAACAACGCGGCAGAGGGACGCTGCCACTCAACGTGCGCGAGTTGCTCCTCACCCTCGCTCACCAGGCGCAGGCCGATATCACCGCGAGGACCACGAACCGTCACACGCGCCTCTCCGGCAGGCGCATCCCAGCTTGCTGCACGCGTCGGAGCCGATTCGCCTGCCGCCAGTACTTCGCCCGCCTGTCGCAGATCAATGGTCGCGGCGTCCAATCGGGCGAGAACGCGGCTCTGAACATCACCCGCGCCGTCTGCGCTCCCCGCGAGATCCGGCCCACTCACCCCCGCTTCCTTGAGGCGTTCCGTTGCCAGCACACCGATGCCGCGAGTGCGAAGAGCAAATAGGCGATTGCGCTCGATATCCCGTCTCAAGGCTTCGACCTCAGTCGCGATCTTTTGCCGGCGCGCCATCGCTTCAGTATTTCCAGCAACGGTAGCGAAAGGCACCTGCAGCTGTGGCAACACCCACGTGAAAGGCGCCTGCCGCCAGGATTGCGCGATATCCCCGGCCAGTCTTGACGCCAGTTGATTGGCACGGCCGGTCAGCGCAGCATCAGCCAGGATGCGCGCGAAACGCACAAGCCACCAGAGCACATTTTGCGCGCGCTCCATCGCTAGTGCCGCCTCGCGCAGCATGGCCACCTGTGATGCAGGCTGCCAACCTTGCAGCTGTTCAACCGCGCGCACATAGGCAAGCTGAGAGGCGAGTGGCGCGAGTGGATCGAGGCGGCGGGCCAGAGGGAGCGCCTGTGGCCAATCCATGCGGGTCATGGCCCCAGCAATTCCACGGGAGGCATAACCCGCTTCCTGCTGCGCGGAGAGTACCTGCTCTCCATCACAAATAAGCAAGAGGCGGAGTGGACCTGCCGTAAACGGCTGAACCGGTCCCAGGCTCAACACAACCAGCTCGGTTGCCATCTCCTGCTCTTGCTTCGATGGAAGCTGAATCGTCGCTTCCTCTACAGTTGGCTGCTCGATCTTTTCAGTCGTAGGCCACTGTTCTGAGCGCAGCATCGCCTCGAAAACGGATTCTACCGAGGTCAAAGCCACACGATGCGAGCCGGGGAACAGCTCCTCGACGCGAACAATATCATTTCCTGGAAAGTGGTCGCGTTCGGCTCCGGGTTCGCCAACAGTCAGAATGCGGGCGGGCCGCGGCAGCGCCCTCGCAAGCTCTCCCACGGCTGGAGCAAGCTTGCGATTGATTGGTTCGACCACCAGCAGCAGGTCGGCATGACGAGGCGAGGCGACCTGCTGTATGTAGGGATATCGCCCTGACAGCGCCTCCAGTAAGTGAGCCCCGCTGCCGCCATCGATGGCGAAATAATGGTGGGTCATTTGCCGCATCTGGGCAAACCGCCCGCGCTGCGTGCTTGTCGCGCTCCTACCGTTCCCAGTCAAAGGCACCTTCCTTCCAGGCAAAGAAGATCGCGGCGGCCAGGATAGCGATAAAGACGAACATATCGAAAAACGCCACCAATCCTACTCGCTTGTAGACCACCGCCCAGGGAAACATAAACACCATTTCCATATCGAAGGCCACGAAGAGCAGGGCCATCACGGCATAGCGCAGGCGAAACTGCACCCAGGTTTTGTGACCTGTTCGGCCTCCATGTTCAGGCGGAGGATTTTTCTCCTGCGGGCGTCGAGGTGGTCCAAACAAACGACCTGCCGCCAGGGTCAGCAGACCTAACACGAGGGCGAGCGCAAGCATGACCGCCGCCAGCGCGTAATCTCCCGCAATGTTGCCTGTCATTGGATCGCCTCCTTGTGTCAGTACCGGTAAGTGCTAGTAATCTGACCTTATTCAGGTATTCTCTCTACGCCACAGTTTTCACTTGAAGAGGGGATAAACGCTTATGCACAGTAAGAAATACATTGTACTCATCATCATTACGTGAAAAACCGTGTGAAAGACACAGCACTCTGCTGAAAGACCTGTCATGCAAGAAAGGACGGCAAGATCGTATGTAGGGATACCCTGCCGTCCTCGCCATACATACCAGAGACTGGACGAATCGCTACTTTGCTACCGTATAGCCGGTATCGTCGAGTACCTCTTCGATCTTTGTCAGCGTGATTTTCTGCGGGTCGTAGTTGACATGAACCCTCTTTGTCGGGATGTCAACGTCGACCCTAACCACGCCATCCAGTCTGCCAACGGCCCCTTCGATCGCGTGCTGGCAATGCTCGCAAGAAATGTCGGGGGCTACCAGTGTGGTAGATTCCATGTAACATATCCTCCTTTGATTCAATAGCTACTGATTTCCGGCAATCGCGTAGAGCTGAACTAGCTCCTGGATGACTTCCTCCTCGCGATCACCCTTAATTCCTTCCGGGACGCAGGTACGCAGATGCCCTTCCAGGATAAGCGCTTCCAATTTTTCCAACGCCTTGCGCACCGCGTAGGTTTGACGCAGGATGTCGATACAGTACTTATCCTCCTCTACCATCTTGCGTATACCCGCCACGTGCCCTTCGATGTACGAGAGGCGTTTCAGTACATCCGGCTTTCGTTCTTCTTGCATCTCAGGTCTTCCTTTCATGCAACACTCTCCTTTCTCGCCCAAAACGTCGTAACCGCAGCGAATTGCTGACTACCGTCACCGAGGAGAGCGCCATCGCCGCCGCCGCGAAGATCGGCGCATTCTCCCGCAGGAGCGGGATGAGCGGTGACAGGATCGCGGTCGGGATCAGGATGACGTTGTAGGCAAAGGCCCAGAAGAGATTCTGCTTGATGGTACGCAGCGTTGCCTTTGACAGGGCCAGCGCGGTCGCCACACTCTTCAGGTTGCCCTTGACCAGGGTGATGTCCGAGGCCTCCATGGCGATATCAGTGCCCGTGCCCATGGCAATGCCAGCATCAGCCTGCACCAGCGCGGGCGCATCGTTGATGCCGTCACCGGCAAAGGCCACGATCAGCCCCTGCTCCTGCAGGCGCTTGACTTGATTGGCTTTGTCTTCCGGCAGGACCTCCGCCAACACGTGCTCAGCCGGAATGCCCACTTGCGCGGCAATGGCCTGCGCAGCCCGCCGGTTGTCTCCGGTAATCATCCAGACAGCCAGACCCTGCGCGTGTAAGTGTTGGACGGCCTCTCGTGAGCCCACTTTGACGGTGTCGGCCACTGCCACCAGCCCCACCACGCGCGCATCGATGGCGACGAGCATGGTGGTCTTGCCCTGCTGCTCCAACGCGGCCAGTTGCTCCTCTAGCACATCATAGATGATAGAGCGTTCGCTCAGCAGACGACGGGTGCCGACAAGCACTGCTTGCCCCTCGACGGTGGCCTCCAGGCCGCGCCCGGTAATGGAGGTAAAGTGTTCGGGAGACCCACCGAGCGCCAATCCGCGCGCTCTGGCCCCCTCGACAATCGCTGCGGCCAGGGGATGCTCGGAGCCTTGCTCAGCACAGGCCGCGAGACGCAACATCTCATCGGCCTGCCCGCCTCCAACAGCGACGACATCGGTCAATTCGGGCTTGCCTTTGGTGATGGTGCCGGTTTTGTCGAGCAGCACCGCGCGCACCGCGTGGATGCGTTCCAGGCTCTCCCCGCCTTTGATCAGGATGCCCTGTTCAGCGCCTTTGCCTGTTCCCACCATGATGGCGGTCGGGGTGGCTAACCCCAGAGCACATGGGCAGGCAACCACCAGCACGGCCACCGCAGCCACAATGGCGATGATCCAGGGGTTGCTGGCCGCCATCATACCCGAGGCGCTTGTGCCGGTGACATTGCCAGCAATGGCCCAGCCGATGAAGGTGAGGGCCGCGATGACTAACACGATCGGCACGAACATGCCCGAAATGGTGTCGGCCAAACGCTGGATAGGTGCCTTGGAGCCTTGCGCCTGCTCCACCATGCGAATGATACTGGCGAGCACGGTGTCCGCTCCCACCTTGGTGGCGCGCATGCGCAGGAGTCCGCGCTGGTTGATGGTCGCGCCGATCAGGGACTCTCCCTCGGCTTTTTCAACGGGTATGCTCTCGCCCGTAATCATGGACTCATCTACAGATGAGAGACCGCTCTGCACGACTCCGTCGACAGGAATCTTCTCGCCAGGGCGCACAACCAGTTCGTCGCCCACTCGCACCTGCTCGATGGGAAGCTCTACTTCTTGCCCGCTGCGAACGACATGAGCGGTACGCGCTTGCAAACCGATCAGTTTCTTGATGGCCTCGTTGGTCTGCCCCTTGGCGCGGGCCTCGAGGTACTTGCCCAGGAAGATCAGGGTGACAATCAAAGCGGTGGTGTCATAGAAGGTGATGCCACCAATCACCTGCGGGAAAAATGTGGCCACCACGCTCAGGATGTAGGCTGCCGTTGAGCCGAGCGAGATGAGTGTATCCATGTTCGCGCTGCCGTGGCGCAAAGTCTTGATAGCTCCCCGGTGGAACTCCCAGCCAACGACTGCCCAGACCGGCGTGGTCAAGACCAGCAGGAGAAAGTTCTCTCCAGGAAACCGGTTCATGAAAAACATGCTCAGGATGACGACAGGCAGCGAGAGCGCGATTCCCAGGAGCAGCAGGTTGCGTTTGCGCACAATCTCGGCCCGTTTCCGCTTGCTCTGTTCGTCTTCCTGGTAAAGGCTGCTTGCAGGAGCCGCAAGGGTGCCAGCGCTATTACCAGCGGTACCAACTGGCACCGTTTCTTGTGCGGATGCAACCTGCGGTATGGCTTTGTAGCCTACGGCCTCGACTGATCTCGCCATTTGCTGCACATCAGCCTGTAGCGGATCATAGATGACAGCGGCTTGCTCAGTAGCCAGGTTGACGCTGGCCTCTTTCACACCGGGGACTTTCTTGAGTCCCTTCTCGATACGCATGGCGCAAGAGGCACACGTCATGCCCTCCAGAGCCAGCATAGCGCGGCTCTCTCCCATCGGCTCCGCTTGAGACCGATACTCCCCCGTTTTTTCTACTATCGACGGCTTTATATCTGAAGCCATGATGATCACCTGTATCTTCGCTTGTGGTTCTACCCATACCCCCCTGATAGGGGTATGAATAGTATACAGCCCTATGAAGGGATGTGTCAAGGGCTCATAGGTTTCGATATATTGCGCTAGAGAGTGTTGCGAGGACGCAGTAGTAATCCAAATTTTACCGCAGACAGAGAATAATGATAGACATGAGCATAGTGCCCGATCCCACCAACAGGGTTACACGCCAGTAACCAACCTACGCATCTAGAGGAGGAAGGTACCTGGCTCACCCTACAAAGAGATACTGCAGCATGTGGATCAGAACCAGCACGCGTGGTGCATCCGGCACATTCCATCTGCTTTCCCAAGCGGGTGGAAGCAACGGGTAGTTATTCGGAGAGTCCTCCTCCAAATGGCAGAGAACTTGCCGGATGCACCATCAGCGCCTTTTTTGGTTCTGCCCCTCCTATGAGGTCAGCACCGGTGACGGACTCTTCAGCTTTGTCCAAGCTCGACCGCATCACCGAGGTTCGAGTTCCCCTCGAGGAAATGAATTTGATTCACTTCGTCTGCTTGAGGTCCGGTGTACTGGAGCACATACAGACCATTGCGAATATCGACCACGTAGATCAGCCCCTTGGAGATAATCGGGTAACTCCATATCACCACTTTGTTCGGGCCGCGACTCAGTGCCGGATCCTCGTTGGCCACCGAGGAGAGCGGCGTTGGCGAAAACCAGCCCCCCTGGCTGGGCTGCGTTGGGTCTGAGATGTCGATGGCCTGCAGCCCACCAGAATGCCAGGCGATCAAAGCCAGGTCGGGCAGGACCGTCGGGTTGTGTGAAGAGTAGCTAGTGAACTGCTCGGTCTGAGGATCATCCCCAGAACTTCCGCAGAACGATTGCTGATTCTGGGAGATCTGGTATTCGCCGACGATGGCCGGGTGGGTGGGATCGGAGACACTGATCAGGCGGGCCCAGCCCCAGGGACAGCCAAAGCTGGGATCGGTAAAGGTTCCATACACTTCGTCGGTCGTGAGGGCAAAAGAACGCCCAGGCACCTGCACAGCCGAGTGACCATTGGGACAATTCTTCGAGCAAGGTGCCGGATTGCCCCAAATGGGGCGGTTCGCCGGATCCGTGAGCAGCCGCAGTTGCGGGTTGGGGACGTTGTTGGCGATGTCGCTCGTGTCGAGCACGAGGAACTCTCCGGCTTCCATGGCGAGGTAGGTACGGGTGCCGTCCGCCGAGACGCCCATCGAGTGGACGAAGAGGTTAAAGTTGTAGTTGGCGGGGTTGTCCGCGCCGGGATAGCGGTTGTTCCAGTTGCCCTCGGCGACTTCGGTGACCGGGCCACCCTTGAACACCTGGCTGATATCGACGATCATCAGGTTGGGCTTGGTCGGGTCGGTCGACAGTGTTGGCGTTGAGAGGTAGAGGAGCGCCCGGTCATCGTTGTTGGGATCGACCCACAGGAACATCTCGTGCGGCTTCACCTTGACACCCGCCTTCGAAGTGGGGACGTAGCTCTCGATGAACTGGGGATGGACGGGGTCCTTCAGGTCGAAGAACTTGATGTCGAAGGGGAAGGTGGTGTCGTTGCCCGACGGGCAGGCGTGAATGACGGAACTGCAGCGGAAGTTCATGACCATCAGCAGCTTGTGCTGGGGCAAGACGCGCAGTTCACGCGAGGTGATGCCGACATTGCCCTCGAAAGGCGGCCCGATTTCACCGACAACGGTCGGATTCGTCGGATCCTTGACGTCGAGGATCAACACGCCAGGATGCGGGTGCGGACAGTTTGCGCCTGGTCCGCGAGGATCGCCGACCCCACATGTACTCGAGCCATCGGTGCGGTTGCCGATATAGATGTAGTGATCGAAGATCGCCAGAGCAGCATTCATGCCGCGATTGAAAAGTGGATTCTGTCCAACAAGCACAAAGTTCGACGACGTGCCGGGCGTGCCACCTCCTGGTCCGACACCAACGCCTGCCCCCGGTATGGCAAGGACAAGCGTGAGCAGCGCTAGGACAATGAGTAAACGACGCACCAGATGTGTCATGAATCTCCTCCCATCTGTGAAAATTCTTTCAACTGCTGCAGTTCTCGATTGAGACGTGACGCTAAAATAGTCTTCTAGGGGGAGTAACCCGCTGTAATACAAAATGTCCCCTGAATGCATATACGCTTGTGGGTTTCAGTTCTTCGTCTACGTGGCACATCCGCTCAATCGTAGCCCTCTTCTCTCATTCTAGATGTACATGTTGCTTCCTGGAGTGAGACCCTGGCTCATTACTTCAACTTTGGGCAACTTGTACCCGCGATCCCATATTTCACTCAATGGGAACAAAACCTGGAGCGCGCTCGTCTCCTCTGATAAACGCTCCAATGCGCATCCCGGCGCCCACTCGCCTTTTTGCTGATGGCTCTTCGGCTCAAAATCTGTACAGTCCAGGAAGGAAGGAATTATGAAACGTTCAACCCTTGGCATGACGCTGCTCTCTCTACTCCTGTTTGCATGTGTCGGACTGACTGCCTGCGGCACAAATTCAGCCGGCAATGCCCAACAAAACACACCCGTTCCAAACGATATGCAAAGAAAAGCAATGGATTTCAACGAACTGATTGCTCAACTGAAAGCTGCCGGTGCGAAAGTAGTAACGGGGGCGGGTATAAACCAGCCATTCATGACTGTTGAGGGGCGCACTCTTACCGTGAATGGTGAACAGATACAGGTGTATGAATACACAACCGTTTCCGATACTAACCAGCAAGCCTCTCACATCTCACCCGATGGGACGTCGTTTACGATGGTTTCATCGAGCGGTATGCCAGTCGGTGCGACTCAAGTGGACTGGGTCAAGCCGCCGCATCTGTATAAAGCGGGGCGGATCATCGTGTTCTACATTGGGGCAAACGACGCTGTTATGCACTTTCTGGCAGGAATTTTAGGAAAACAGTTTGCAGGGAAGTAGTAGCTGGTAGAGAGACGGCAGATGACGAACAATTCTCCCTTTCATCTGGTCTCTGTTGTAGCGGACTGCCACCTGATTAGCACCCACCAGAATGGAGCAACCATATCTGATACTTCTCGGAAGCCGAAAACGTATCTGGTGGTTTGAACATTGGAACGCTCACATCTCGTTCCAATACAACTCCAATGAACCCATGCTACCTTTTTCTCTGTCAGGAGAGGATCCTCTCCAGGAAACAAGCAAGACAGTAATCATTCACACGCAACAGAGAAGGAGGTATTTCATGAATACACTATCGACAAACTTACTAGCGCTCTC
>WNGK01003286.1_pt1 | contig 17516 bp, 13 predicted proteins | sample 5400601 | NCBI WGS metagenome assembly WNGK01 (sample SAMN13153376, study PRJNA577476) | soil metagenome | isolation source: 60 cm soil or saprolite under Garry oak tree replicate 1 | place: USA:California | collected 2016-06-15
GAAGTTTTTGTTCCCGAAGAAATCTACGAGATCGTCGCCGGCGCCGCGCCGATGGAAGCGATGGTCAAGCCGGTCCAGTCTTATCGCGACCTGCTCAAAGAAAAGACGGATGTCTGGGCCTTGGGCCCGGGCCTTGGAACGTCACGTGCGGGTGAAGTTCTCGAACTAATTGAGAAGGCAAAGCAATCGATGGTGGTGGATGCCGACGCGCTCAACATACTCTCGGAAAAAATCTCCGTGCTCAGGCGTTGCAAGGGAAAACGACTCCTCACGCCCCACCCGGGTGAGATGAAACGCCTTTTCCCGGACCATAAAGAGCCGCGCGCCGAAACAGCGACGAAGTTCTGCCACCGTTTTCCGGTGACACTTTTGCTTAAAGGCAGCCGCACCATCGTGGCCGAACGTGATAGCCCATTAAGCTATAACACGACCGGTAATCCGGGAATGGCTACCGGGGGAATGGGCGATATTCTTACCGGTGTGTGCGCTGGCTTGCTGGGGCAGGGTCTGTCTCTCTACGATGCCGCGCGAGTTGGTGCGTGGTTATGCGGGCGCGCCGCGGAAATCGCGATTTTCAGTGGCGACCAAAGCGAGCAATCGTTATTGCCTCGCGATGTTCTCGATCATCTTGGCGAGGCGTTTAATGAATTGTAGGACGTCTGTGTCAGAGGCCGGAAGGTTGGCGTTTCACAGAAACGCCCTACAATTTCTGCAGTAGAATTCCAAACAGCGGGAAGTTAAGCAGCGATGAATCTACAAACCGAGCAAACACAGTACGAGCCGCCAAAAACGGAAACGGCCTGGAGCCGAATCAAAAAGGCCCTCGGCCCAGTCGCGGTGGTGGGCGTGGTGATCGCAAAGTTTTTCGCGAAGCTCAAGTTCGTTCTTCTGCCGCTGCTGAAATTTCTTCCACTTCTGCTGAAATCCGGCGGCACGATGCTGTTGATGATCTGGGTCTACACGCAGCTATGGGGATGGCAATTCGCGCTCGGTTTTGTTCTTCTCTTACTGGTACATGAAAGCGGCCATTTGCTGGTCGCTAAAAAATTTGGGCTCAAGGTCGGCGCTCCTGTTTTTATTCCCTTTATGGGCGCGTTCATCGCGCTGAAGGAAGCGCCGCGCAACGCCTGGATGGAAGCATGCGTCGGGATCGGTGGTCCGATGCTCGGAAGCTTGGGCGCGCTTCTCTGTAACATCCTGGGCGAAATGTTTGCCGCACCGATATTCATCGCGCTCGCGTGGTTCGGATATTTTCTGAACCTGTTTAATCTTACGCCGGTCGGTATGCTGGATGGCGGACGGATCGTGACGGCATTGTCTCGTTGGCTTTGGTTACCAGGGTTCGCCGTGCTCCTTTGGTTCGGATGGAAGTATCCGAACTTTATTATCTGGTTGATTGTGCTGTTGTCGCTGCCGCGAATCTACTCGCTATTCCGCAAGCGAACGGAAGAAGAACAGCGTTACTTCGAAGTTACACCCTCCCAGCGCTGGATAATGTCGATACTCTATTTTGGCCTGATTGCGGTTTTACTCTTCGGAATGCACGTGGCACAGCAGGATTTAAACAAACACGGTGTGCGCTCCCACGGCCACGGGCGGGACGTAATCGTGCAATAATCAAGCGGCTGTCGCCGCAAAGACTTTCTCCGGTTCGAGTCCGATTCTTTGGAGAATTGACCTGAAACGTTTGTCCGCACGAAGGGGCACAAATTCCGGAGCGATGCCAACACCATGCAAGGTTGACGAACGTTGCTCACACGCGCGTTCGAGATCGCGAATTGCGTCGTCATGCGCGCCAAGGATTACGTGCACGTGCGCAACGCCGTCACCTGGTCGATAACCCCAGCCTGCGAGAGCTGTATTGAGAGTTTTCAGCGCCTCCTTGCGCCGCTTCATGCGTGCGTAAGTGATCGCCAGGCCGAACCCCGGCCTCCCCGTGAATTCTCGTGCCTTTTCATAGAGCGCAATTGCATCATCGAAGCGCCCCATCTCGCGATACAGCGCTGCCAACGCCGGCTCGCCCCAGTGGGCAAATGTCGGATCAAGTTGCAGTGCGCGTTCGCCAGCCGCGGTCGCTTCGTCGTACAGCCCAAAGTACCGATAGAGCTCGCAGGCGAAGTTGTTCACCCATAGTGATGCCGGGTCGATTTTCGACGTGAGTTGCAAGTACTTCAGGGCTTTGTCGCGATCGCCACGCACCGCATAGAACGCAGCAATGAAATAATTTGATGGTGTGGAGTTTGGCTCAATTTCCACCGCTCGCTTGAATTCCGCTTCGGCGCCATCGAGGTCCCAGTCGAGAATGCGTTTCGCCTCCGCCAGGTACACGTGCGCCTCGGCTTCCTCATCGTTCAGTTGCAGCGCGCGCGCCGCAGCGTCGCGAACTTTGGGGTAGGCTTCGAGCGGCGGCACATAAGAATCCGCCAGCCACAACCACGCCTTGGCTATTCCCGTCCACGCGCGGCTGAATTTTGGATCTTTCTCCAGCGCACTATCGAAAAACTCAAGGCTTTTGCGCAATGCTTCCTCGGTGCTCTTGTCCGAATAAAAGAGACCCTGTAAATATGCATCGTAGGCATCGGTGCTCCGTGAGGCGGGTGGCGGCGATATCGCCAGCTTGAGCTTGAGATTATCGACAATGGCACGCGTGATCTCATCCTGTAGCGCGAAAATTCCATGCATTTCGCGCTCATATGTTTCCGACCAGACAGTAAATCCATCGCATGCATCAATCAGTTCCGCCGTGATCCGTACTCGATTGCCGTCGCGCCGGACCCTCCCCTCAAGCACATGCTCGACGTTTAGTCTGTGCGCGATTTCACTTAGCTCGGTTTCCTTATCCTTGAACCAAAACGAAGAGCGCCGCGCCGCCACTCGCAAGCCATCCACCTTAGCCAATGCTCCGAGAATTTCTTCCGCGATCCCGTCGCTGAAGTAGGCGTGATCTCTCGCCGGACTCAAATCTGTAAAAGGCAAAACAGCAATTGATCTTTCGATTGAGTTTCCAGATCGTCCTACTTCGACCGCGCCCTCGGGCTGTGCCTCTTCTGTTCGAACGATTCCATGACGTGTGAAATCGTAAATCCAGGCAAGAACGAGAGCGATCGGAAAACCCAGCACGATAGCGACGATGACCAGGCGCTCGGCCCAGTTTGGAATTTCAAAAGGCGGAAAAACCTGCGTTACGACCTGGATCAGCAGCCAGCCCACGACCGCGTACGTGACCGCGACGCTATAAACTTTTCTGCGTTTTACCTCAGCAAAAAATTTTGTCAGATTCACTGCTTGGTCGGCCACCCGAACTCGTATTCTGTTCACTATTGGCAATCAACAGATTTGACCATTGACAGCAACAATGCCGCGCTAGTATCGATCCATAATGAACTCAACGAGCAACGACGGCGAAAAGATGGAAAGACAGATGTGGGAAGACATCAAGGCGAAGAATTGGAAAGCGGTGGAAAATAAAATCGCTGATGCTTTTCAGTCCGTTCATCCGGATGGAGCGCGCGATCGGGCCAACGAAATATCTTTGATCGAAAACCTGAACATTGGCCAGGTAGAGTTTAACAATTTTAAATCGACCACGAGCGGCGACTATATTGTGGTCACCTATATGATTTCAGTGCAGGAGACGATCGATCTCGAGCGATTACCGACGAAGCCGACTCCACGCTTGAGTGTCTGGAAAAAAGGAACGAGCGGCTGGCAATGGATTTGCCACGCCAACCTCAATCCGATTCCTTAGAACCATCTCCGGCGTACCTTCAGCTCAACCAAGAATCGGTTCGGAGTTATTGTTCCCGGTTGTTGTCAATCTTGCGTAACGGTGCAAAGACGAGCGGCTGTTTGCTCGCGTAAGTCGAGATTGCGCTGCCGATCTTGTGCTAGATTATCGAATGCCGTTTCAGCTCGAATCGAACTACAAACCGCGAGGCGACCAGGGACAGGCAATCGCCAAGCTGTTGAAGTCGGTCGAAGCCGGTAATCGCCATCAGACACTACTTGGTGTCACTGGCTCGGGTAAGACTTTCACTGTCGCAAACGTGATCCATGAGTTGAATCGGCCTACGCTTGTCATTTCGCACAACAAGACGCTGGCCGCGCAGCTTTACTCCGAGTTCAAACAATTTTTTCCGCGCAACGCAGTCGAATATTTCGTCAGCTACTTCGATTATTATCAGCCGGAAGCTTACATCCCCCGCTCCGATACTTACATCGAGAAGGATTCTTCCATCAATGAGGAGATCGAGCGGTTGCGCCTTGCGGCAACAAGTGCGCTGCTATCCCGCCGCGACACCATTGTGGTCGCAAGCGTCTCGTGCATCTATGGGATTACCTCGCCAGAGGATTATCTCGACATGCTGCTCACTGTGAAGCGGGGACAGCATATCTCACGGGAAGCTGTGCTCGGGCGTTTGATCGACATGCTGTATGAACGCAACGACGTCAATTTCGCGCGCGGCCGGTTCCGCGTGCGAGGCGACGTTGTCGAGGTTTATCCGGGAAGCGCTGATGAAGAAGGAATTCGGCTCGAGTTTCTCGGCGACGAGATTGATGCGATCAGGCGGTTCGATCCATTGACCGGTCACGCACACGAATCGCTAAGCATGATCACATTTTTCCCGGCAAAACAGTTCGTGACTCCGGCTGACAAACTCAATCGCGCGCTACGCACGATCCGGGAGGAACTCGAGCAACGCATCGTCGAACTCGAGTCGCAAAATAAGCTTCTTGAAGCGCAACGGCTGCGGATGCGCAGTGAATACGATCTGGAAATGTTGCAGGAAATGGGCTTCTGCAATGGCATTGAGAATTATTCGCGCCATTTGTCAGGACGTCCTCCCGGCTCGAAGCCCTATACGATCATAGACTTTTTCCCGAAAGATTTGCTGGTGGTGATCGACGAATCGCACGCAACCATTCCGCAAATCGGCGGCATGTACGAAGGGGATCGCTCGCGCAAAACCGTGCTCGTAAATTATGGCTTTCGCCTGCCGAGCGCGCTCGACAATCGGCCGCTCAACTTCGACGAGTTCATGAAGATAACAAACCAGATCATCTACGTGGGAGCGACACCTGCAGAATTTGAAATTCAAAATAGTGTGGTTGGAAATAAAGGGTATTTCCCACATCGGCGACAGCGGATTGGGGAAGACGAATTGGTTCCATTCGTGTTGCCAGGTGAAACCACAGCAGCGGTCTCCGAACGTCGATCGAAAACGAACGGTGCTCGGAGAGCCCCGCAAAAGCAGCAACAAGTGCGGGTCTCGCGAACTGATGAGCCGCCGGAAAAATTCGATGTGCACAGCCCGGGCGCGCCGCTGATCGTTGAACAGATCATTCGTCCCACGGGGCTTCTCGATCCAAGAATTACTCTTAAGCCTCTCCGGAATCAGATCGACGAGACAATTGAGCTCTGTCGCCATCGCGTAGAAAAGAACGAGCGGGTTCTGGTGACAACACTGACCAAGCGAACGGCGGAGGATCTTGCCGATTATTTGCGGGATGTCGGACTGAAAGTGCGATACTTACACAGTGACATCGACGCGATCGAGCGGGTCGAAATTTTGCGCGGATTGCGCGCGGCGGATTTCGATATTCTCGTTGGAATTAATTTGCTTCGCGAAGGGCTCGATCTTCCCGAGGTATCGCTGGTCTGCATTCTGGACGCGGACAAGGAGGGATTTTTACGCAGCCAGACTTCACTGATCCAGACGGCGGGCCGCGCGGCGCGTCACGTAAACGGCGAAGTGGTGCTCTTTGCGGACATCGTTACTCAAAGCATGGAGGCGCTCATATCGATTTCTGAATACCGGCGTGCGAAGCAGTTGGAATACAACGAAAAACACGGGATCACGCCGCAAACCGTGCGGCGCGCCGTGCAGGAGAGCCTGCACACAATTTTGCGTGGACGCGAAATCGAATCGTCGGTAATCCGCGAGGCTGGTGGCGATTTCAATCTGACGGAGTTGCTGCGCGAGCTTGAGGAGGAAATGCAACAAGCTTCGGCAAACTTGGAATTCGAGCGCGCCGCGCTGTTACGCGACCAGATCTTGGAAGTGAAAAGCGGCGCCGGCATCTCGAAAATCGAGCCGAAGCGAAGGCCGGTAAAATACACGCGCAACGCCGGGCGTCGCCGCTCGCGCGTGTGAGATGGAACGCGCTTTCCGCGCGCGTTGCTAAAATAAATGCGGCCTCGGCCGCCAATTTAAGATCGAGCCCGGACACCTCGATCCGCCTTGCAACCTAATTCCCCCTGCGCATTTCGTTCGGGGCTGGTCTGGTCTAATCTCGCGTAAAGTTCGCGATTGCGGTCGCAAGCACGGTCTCGTTAGACTCCGCTCTGGAACTCTCAACTCCGGAGGAAACTTACCATGGAGTCTCCTACTCCCACCAATACTTCTGCTGTCCCAAACTTCGAAAAATTATTTGCGCAGGAAAACGAACTGCTTTCTCAAGTCGACAACAATCAGGAAGCTCTAAACGGCGTAACGATCGAACGGCCCGGCCCAGCCGGCGAGCCCTGGGTCAGGTACACGTCGGTCGATCGAGTTGGCCTTGCCTTTTCCGGCGGCGGAATTCGCAGCGCCACTTTCAATCTCGGGATCTTAAAGGCGCTGCACGAACTGCGCGTTCTTCAGTATGTCGATTATCTCTCGACCGTTTCGGGAGGTGGCTACGTCGGCGCGTGGTGGACCGCGTGGCGGGCGCGCTGGGGAAGCGCGACGAAAGAGTTTCCCGTCGCGCATTACGCCGATGGCGGGCAACAAACAGCTTATGATGAAAAACTGAATCGCGAACCGGAAGAAGTGCGTCATTTGCGCGAATTCAGCAATTTTCTTTCGCCGCGGATCGGATTTTTCCAGAGCGAACTGTGGAACGCTGTCATGGCGGTGGTGAGCGCGATTTTGCCGGCGGTCCTGACTGCGAGTTCAGTCATGGCTCTCGCGTTTCTGTCATGGTTGGCAGTAAACAAAGTGATTCTGGACGACGTCCTTTCCAACTCGACCCTTGTCCCGTGGTTTGGTTGGCAGGCCGCGCCCGCGCTCTTGTCGGTCATCACCGTCATTGCCTACATCGCCTTTGAAATAGAGTGGGTGTTGGGAGCAAAAGCAGAGCCGCTCCCGACAACGAAGTGGCGGTTCGGTATTGTTTGTTTGCATCTTCTGTTGCTCATCCTGCTCGTGCTCGGAGTGGTTTTCGGCTGGCAGTTTTTGGTTGGGAACGCGTCCTGGACGAATGCAAAGCCCAGCGGCGTCGCGCCGGATTTGTTGTGGAAATGGGGAACAGGAATTCCGGTTCCGGACCGAGCGCGTGTTTTCTCTTTTAGTCCGTACCTTTTCGCCGGGCCGATTTTGGGTCTCGCTATCGCTGGAGTCCTGCTCATTCCGCGCTTGCTCTTGATGCGCTTTGCTCCGATTAGCGTGAGCGGAAAAGTCGTCAGCGTGATGGACCGCGCACTCTCGCGCCTGATCGGGGTGGGAGTGGTTTTCGGCGTGGTCGGGTTTCTGTGGTTGGCCGGATGTTGGTTGAATGCGGCGAACTGGGGCACGAAAATTCCGGCCGGAGGCGCGCTCGTTTCCGGAGGAACCTTCGCGCTTCTTCGAAACTGGATCGGGCGACTGGGCCCGGCAAAAAAAGGCGGAGTGCTGGATTTGCTCAAGCCGTTGCTTCCTCAAATTTTGGCCTACATAGCGGTCGCGCTCTGGGCCATTTGTATTGCCTCTCTGATCGCCCGCGGCTTTGAAGCAAATCTATCGCTATTGCTGATAGTGGGCGTCCCGCTCGGAATCGTGTTGTTTGCCGCTCTCTTCTTTGATCCGGCGCAGGTCAGCATGCATTCTTTTTATCGCACGCGGCTGACTCGCGCTTACCTCGGCGCTTCAAACGTTGATGCAAAGGAACGAGCGGTGGATAACCGGCAGACCGATTTGCGAGTGAACGATGATATTCAACTGCGTGATCTTTCGCGCCCGGGCGCAGAGCGGCCGATTCATCTGGTTTGTTGCGCGGCGAACGATCTCAATGGTGATCATCTCGAAAATCTTTCGCGCGGTTCGCGCAGCGCGGTGCTTTCGAAATTCGGATTCGCCATCGGCGACTGTTACCACACCTGGGAGAGAGAGAAGCGGGAGGGCAAGGAAAGTTTGGGCGTGGGTTCCGCTATCACCGCTTCCGCCGCTGCGTTCAACTCCAATATGGGCTCGATCTCCATGACTTTGGGCGCGGGCGTGACCTTTCTTTGCACCGCTTTGAACCTGCGTCTCGGTTTATGGTTGCCACATCCGGCCACGGATAAAGACGGCGCACCCTCCTTCATGCCGGGTCTGCTTTTTTTCCGAGAGATGTTTGGCCTAACGAATAGCGGGCTCCACCCACGAATCAGCAAGCCGGTCGGCCGCTATGTGCATCTCTCCGATGGGGGGCATTTTGAAAATCTTGGCCTCTACGAATTAGTACGGCGCCATTGCCGTTACATAATCGTCTCCGATTGCGGGGCCGATTCGGAGGTCGCGTTCGACGATTTCGGAAACGCGGTCCGACGCGTTCGCGAAGATTTCGGCGTCGAAATCGATATTGATCTTTCGCCCTTAAAACCAAACCCGGGCCGCCTCTCGAGACAACACGTCGCGGTGGGCATCATCACTTACGATCCGCGCGGGGATCGCAAGGACACCGCCGTCCTGCTTTATTTCAAACCGACATTGACCGGCGATGAACCATCCGACATCGCGCAATACCGGACGCGGAACCAGGATTTTCCGCACGAATCGACCGGCGATCAATTTTATGACGAAGCGCAATGGGAATCGTATCGCCGGCTCGGCGAACACGCCACGCGATCGGCCCTGCGCTTCGTCGAACATGAAAAACAGGAAGATTTGTCAGCCGACGTCATCTTCAACGGGGCGCGCTGGGAATGGTACCAGACCCTCGAGCGGCGCGAGGAAAAGATTCTCGAAGTGACTGGCCGGCTCACCGAACTCGAGCAGCAACTTCGCGACCGTGCGCCATCGTGGTTCGTTAACGAAATGTATCCCGAGCTAAGGTTTTTGAGCGCCAGAAACGGAAACGCTCCGGCGCAAAAGCCGGCCGAAATACGGCCGGAAAAACCGACTGAAGCATCAGGCCAAAAGCCGGGGGAAGCATCCCCCGAAGAGATAGGTGCAACGCTGCACTTCCTCACGCAAATGATTCAATTGATGGAGGACACCTGGTTTGCCATTTCACTGGACACACATTGGACCGATCCAAACAACATTGGTTGGATGAATCTCTTTCAGCGTTGGGCTTACACGCCTTCTTTCCGTTTATGGTGGCCGATTCTCAAGCCGATGTATGGACGCAAGTTCCGCCGTTTCATGGAGGAGCGGTTCAGTCTTTCCGATGAAGATTATCCGGAAACCTTGGCAACGGTGAAAAAGCACGCGGCAGGCGATCTGCCCAATGGTGTGGCGCAGCTTTATTGGAAAAGAATGCATGAGACGAAAACGGATGAGGCCGCGCGAACGAGCAAGGCGATTTACATTTATGAGCTACACCTTACACAGCAACGGGAGGAAGGTGACGACCTTCCCCGGCCGATCCAGGCTGGCCTGGCCTTCATCGATCTGTCAGGACAACCAATGGCGCGCTGGAATGTGGAAGACTTTTTTGTTCCGCCCAGCCTCTGGAGTGCGGGTTTAGGCGAACGATTCCTTAAAAAGTTGTTAATCGATCTGAAAAAGGAGGGGATCAACGGCTGCGAAGTCACGATCGAAACGCCGGTGACGAAACCCGAGGAGAAAAAAATCGACTGGTCGCAACGGACAGATCTGGCCAGTCGGCAGCAGCTCAACGATCTACTCGCCTTTTATCAACGCGCCGAATTTACGTTTGACCAGAACTGCAAGAGGTTGGTGCGAAAGCTCTAAAGTGATTAATTTACACATCCGAGTGCTTTCGTCGGACGCTTGCGACAGTTAGACGGGCAAGACATTATCTCGCAAGCGACTAGCTGCATCTGTCCTGATGCGAGTTGCACGGTGCCACAAGCGAGCGGCGATTAGATTGCGGGAGGCGCCCGCTCTAGAGCAAATCTTGTCATTACACAGCGGCGGTGCGAAACAAGAGCGATGGCCAAGACGAAAGCAAAAAGTGCTGTGCCGCCCAAAATTTACGCAGTCGTCGGCTCGGACGAAGCAGAAGTGAAACGTGTGGCCGCTGAGCTGGCGACCAATCTGACGCCACCCGATGCAGGCGACTTTGGCTTGGAGATGATCGATGGCGCCGCAGACAACGCCGAGCAGGCCGCCGCCCGAATACGATCGACCATCGAGGCGCTGCAAACGCTGCCGTTTTTCGGCAGTACAAAAGTAGTTTGGTTGAAGACCGCGAACTTCCTCGGCGACGATCAAAAGGCACGCTCGGCAGCGGTCCAGTCGGCACTGGAAGAATTATCCGAACTGCTCGACCGCGCTTTCAGCGCCGAGATTACGTTTTTGATCAGCGCCACCGAAGTGGACAAACGCCGTGGGTTCTATAAGGCGCTGGTTAAACGGGCAGAATTGCAGGTTTTTGATCGACTGGATTCAGGGCGCGCCGGGTGGGAAGAAGAAGCAACGGAAATCGTTCGACGGCGCGCGAAGAAACGAAAACTCCAATTTGATGATGGTGCTCTGGATCTTTTTGTGTTGTTAACGGGAGGCGACACGCGCCAGATCGAGAACGAACTGGAGAAGATCGAGACTTTCCTTGGAAAAGATCGCGCTATTCATGTCGATCTTGTTCGGGAACTCGTGCCACTCTCGCGCGCAGGCATCATTTTCGAATTGAGCAACGCACTGGCAACGCGCGATCTGGAACTGGCGCTGACGCTGCTTCGACGCTTATTGGATCAAGGCGAAAGCGCGATCGGCATTTTGCTGGCAGCTATTATGCCGACGATCCGAAATCTGCTACTTGCAAAAGATTTAATGGAACGCCATCGCCTTCCGCGTGCGCATTCGCCATTTCAGTTCATCTCCGCAATCAACCGCTTGCCGGCAAACGCAACCGAACATTTGCCGCGCAAGAGGGACGGCTCGATCAACGCCTACGCGCTGGGAATCGCCGCGCAGCACGCGCATCACTTCAATACCAGCCAGCTAATTGACGCCATGCGGTCGTGCCTTACCGCAAATGTTCAATTGGTTACCACCCAACTCGATCACGAGCTGGTCTTGACGGAGGTGGTCGTGAAATTGTTGCAAGAAAGCAATGTAGGGAGGACCTCAACGCCCCGATTATCGCGGCGCTAAGGCCGCTCCCACATTTTCAGACGGTTCCACCTTCCGCTTGCTTGCGCGCAACCGGGCCGATGTATGGAATTTCCCAACGGACACCGGTAAACGCCTTCACGATCGTGACAATCATGATCACCAAAAACAGCAAATGCACCAGCGCCGCGATAATCGCCCAGAAAAATACCAGAATGCCGCCAATGCCTGGAATTGCCCCGAACACCGCATGCACGACGGCGGACACGATGTTGAAGAGAAACCAAGCACACCCAAAAATGATCGACTGCATCGCGTAAAAACGCACAAAACTGTCGTGCTTTTCCAGAATGTAAAAGATGATGCCGCCGACGAGTGGGATACAGGCAATGGCCGCAGCCACGTTCGAAGGCAAACCGGTCGATGTGGATTTCGGGCCCGGCTCGGGCCCTGGAGCTGGCGGTGGCGCAGTTGGCTCTTGGTCTGGCATGATCTACATACACAGAATGGAAAATGCATTGTCAAGCAATCTTGGTCTTACACGCTCTTTTTCACTTTCGCTCCCCGCCCAAGCGCAATATCATGCGCTCCTAATCCAAAACCTATGAATGAAAGTTCCCCTCTCCCTGTCGAGCGCGCCTTCACCCTGATCGAGTTGCTTGTCGTAATCGCTACTGTCGCCATCCTCGTCGCGCTCGCGACTCCGGTGTTTATCGGGGTCTTGGAACGTGCGAAAGTAACAAAAGATTTGAGCAACCTGCGCCAGATCGGACTTGCAACGCAAACTTACTTGAATGACAGCGACGGCGTTTTATTTACTGCCGGCGGCATCTGGATGACGCAGCTCCATCCAAAATACCTGGCCGCGTGGAGCATCTTTCAATCACCTTTCGATAGGCGTCCCCGCTCGGAGGTCGACGCTACTGCGCCGATCAGTTATGGCTTGAATGGCAATCCCGGATCCGGCTCGAGCATCGCCGGCTTGTCAGTGACTAAGATTACCAATCCTTCGGTATTTATTATGTTCGCTCCCTCGCAAGCTACGGGGGCAACGGTAACATTCGCTGGTGGAACGGCTGCTGCAGTGACCGTTTACAAGAATACCAACCCCGCTGCGTCTGGCGGGACGCATAATAACCGCACAAAGATCAACGCGCTCTTCGCCGATTTGCACTCTGAGAACATGCTTTGGACAACGTTCATCAACGATACACCTTCAGGGAGTGATCCGAGCGCAGCGTTCCGTTGGAGCCCGTACGTTCCGTACCCGTAGCTCTTGTGGAAATTCGCAGCGCCGCACATTGTTACCCGGCGCTTGTCGGCTCAGGCTTGATTGAGCAGATTGGCAAGCGCGTACGCAAATATCTCCATCGCAAAACCTGCGCAATCGTTTCCGATACTAATGTCGCGTGGCATTTCGCCGATCAAGTACGGCAAAGTTTAGCGTCAGCGGGTTTTGAGCCGACACTAATCACGATTCCCGCCGGCGAGAAATCGAAGACACTTGGACAAGCTGGAATGGTTTGCGATCAGATGATTGCTGCTGGCCTGGATCGGCAATCCTTTGTGATCGGCCTCGGCGGCGGAGTTGTGGGCGACATTTCAGGATTCGTGGCAGCGATTTATCATCGGGGCATTCCACACGTTCAAGTTCCCACGACGCTGCTGGCGATGGTGGATAGCTCGATCGGTGGCAAAACCGGTGTGAACACATGCGACGGGAAAAATCTGATCGGTGCAATTCATCATCCAGTACTGGTCATCGATGACCTGGGTGTTTTTAAAACGCTGCCACGACGCGAGTTTAACCAAGGCTTCGCCGAGATCATCAAACACGCCGTGATCGCCGACGCGAAGATGTTCCAGATACTTCAACGTTGGAAGGCGGGCGAAGCGTCTGCCCTACAGCGGCTCATCAAGCGCAACATCAAAATCAAATCGAAAATCGTGGCGAGAGATGAGCGCGACCGGACTGGTGAGCGTGCTCTTCTCAATTTCGGTCACACAGTTGGCCACGCCATTGAACGCGCGGGAGGTTATCGGAAATTCCTTCACGGAGAAGCGTTGAGTCTTGGAATTGTCGCTGCATGCGCGATCTCCACAAACAAGGCTGCGCTGTCGGCAGACCAGCGCGATGCCATCGTTGATCTTCTCGGAAAATTCAAGTTGCCCATTAACCTGCCGAAGAATTTCCCGCGCCAAAAGATCGTTGAAGCGATCAAGTTCGACAAAAAATTTGAAGGCGGAAAAGTGCGGTTTATTGTGACCCCGCGGATCGGTGCGGCGCATGTAACCGCGGACATAACGTTCGACGATATTCGCGAGGTGATTGCACAACTGTAGCCGGAGTCGCTGACTCCGGCGGCCGGGATCACCGATCCCGGCTACAACGCGCTTTGAAATAATATTCGACCAGCCCGTCCGCCACACTGTCGGCGTATTCGCGGAAGATACTTTTGCGTTCGACGCCGTTGACGTTGCGTGTTCCTTCGTAGTCGCCAGCCTGAATACGAGCGAAGGCGTCGTTGCTGTTCATGACGTAGGGTTCGCAGTAAACCACCGGACAACGATAAAGCCGCGTGGCGAGCAAATTGCGCGCATACACGTAACCGCTAACGCCGACTTTGGTGGTACTGTTGGTCGTCGGATATTGATAAGCCGGCAACCCAGTCTCGCGACCCATTGCCGTCGCAATTGTGTCGGCTAGCGGCAATTCCTCGTCGTAAGCTCGGCTGAGAAGCCGACGGAGCATTTCGAAGCGTTCATCATCGAATTCGAGCTCCTCTGCCAAATAGGAGCCGTTCACAAGCAAATGAAGATGATTAGTGTCGGTCAAGGTGGGATTGGTTGGGTCCCCCCAGCCCTCTGCATTGAAATGCAAACAAAGCACAAGATCGGGATGCAATTTGAAGTTCACAAGTGCAGCCCGACGTCGAATTTCGCTGTAGCGATAAAACAAGATTTCGCTCTGCCAGCGGATGGTTTGCTCTTTTGCTGGATCATTTGAATCAAGAACATCCTCGCGCGGATGCGGCACGCCGTTTTTGATCAGAATTTTTCTTGCGAGCTCCCGAAAATCATCGGGACGTTTCGTTGTAGTCGGTTCTTCGCTATTCCGGATGAACGAAACTTTCGCGCCGAGTTCACGCAATCGCGGGGCCAACAATCGCGCCACGTGTAAAGTCAGATCGCCTTCCTCGACTGGCTCGCTGGCGCCCACCTGAAGCCAGCGCTCTTCCATCTTTGCCCATTTCCCGCCGAGATGGCCGGGATCGAGCGCGATCCTCAAACCGAAAAGGGGTTTCTGTGCTCTCGCTGGCGGCAATGATCTCGCGGGCCGCCAGAGGCGCGGCACCGGTTTGCGTCCCGCAGCCGCGGGATTCTCCGCAAACCGCAGCGTGAAAAATTTCTGCGACGCGCGGTTCATCAGGATTCGCGCTGTTTTTTCGTTTATTTGAATCAAATCAGGAGCGAATCCGTGAGTGCAATAAACGTCCTGTGTCAGCCGGCTGAATTCATCGTGCGTAATCGTTCCCTGATACTTCTCCAGCACGTTCCATCGCGGATTCGCGCCGAGAATGCCGAGATTATCCCCGGCGCGACTGGCGGCGGGAAAGATCGACAGAAAGACAACAAGAAGTGAGAAAGCTCGAATAACGAATGACGAAAGAATGACGAACCGTGAATGACGGAACGGCACAACTCGAGCTTCGTCATTTGTCGTTTGGATTTCGTCGTTAATTTTCACATCGACGTTTCAAACCGCTTTAATACGATGCTCGCAGAATGCTAACCGTTCTTTTTCTTGGTGATGTTGTTGGCGAGCCGGGCCGAACCGCAGTGATTACCCAGCTGCCAGAGCTTAAGCCGAGGCACGGTTTGGACTTCATCATTGTCAACGGCGAAAACGCCGCAGCTGGTCGAGGGATAACAGGGAAAATTACAATTGATCTCTTGCGAGCCGGCGTCTCGGTCATCACGACAGGCGATCACATTTGGGACCAGAAAGAGATTCTTTCGTTCATCGACACCGAACCCCGTTTACTGCGTCCGCTGAATTATCCCGACGGCGCGCCGGGAAACGGATCGATCGTCCTGGAAACCGCCAAGGGCAAGATCGGCGTCATCAATGTGCAGGCACGCACGTTTATGCAACCGATTTTGGAAAACCCGTTTCGTGCTGTCGAAACAGTGGTGACGAAGATGCGCCAGGAGACTGTGAACATCGTCGTCGACGTCCACGGCGAAACCACGAGTGAAAAAATTGCCATGGGTCGCTTTCTCGACGGAAGAGTCTCCGCTGTCATCGGGACTCACACGCATGTTCAGACAGCCGACGAGCAAATCTTCCCCGGCGGCACAGCTTTTATATGCGATGCCGGCATGTGCGGACCTGTTAACTCCATCCTGGGCCGTGCAATCGATCCGATCATGAACCGATTTATTTCAAATCTGCCGGCGCCGTTCCCCGTTGCGGGTGGCGAAGTGCGCTTGCGCGGAGCGCTGATCGAAATTGATGAGACCACCGGCCGCGCCATGCGCATCATGCGCGTAGATGAGCCCGGCCCGGGTAAGCCGGCTGCAGCCGAGCCCGAGCCAAAGATCCATGTCGAGCAGGCGCATTCTCCGGAACAGACTTGAAACTGTTGAGCTTACAGCCAACTATTTATCTCCTCAGTTTCGAATTGTCTAAGAAGATTAACGTCCAATAGAAATCATGAAAAAATCTTTTGCCTTTACTCTCATCACTGCTCTGGCGCTCTGCGTTTCACAGGTGCCCGGGGCGGAAACGAAGAAAAATGTTGAAGCAAACAAACTCGCTCGGGAAGGCGCGGAGGCTGCGAAGAACCAGGACTGGGACAAAGCCGTTGAGCTGCTTCGCAAAGCCACCGCAATGGACCATAAGTACGCGGATGAACTCGCTGCTGTCTATCAGCGACGTGGATACGCGGACGCCAGCGAACAGAGCTACCAGGATGCCATCACCGAATACAGCGAAGCGCTCAAATTAACTCCGCAAGATGTGCGGATTTACGAACAACGCGCGGCGGTGGAAATGAAAATAAATGATTACGATAAGGCGCTTACCGATTACTCCGAAATCATCAAGCTCAAACCGAAGGAAGTCCGGTATTACAACTACCGCGCCTATATTTATGAGTTAAAGAACGACTCAACGAATTCGATGACGGACACCGAGAAAGTTTTAAAGCTGGATCCCAATAATCAGGATGCAAAAGCGCGGAAGCAGCGACTAGACCAGAAACAGGCTGCCAACGTGTCAGTAACTCCTCCTCCGTCAACTCCCAAGCCTAAGGCGTCACCACAGGGTAAAAAGAGGCCCTGAACTTTGCCTCTGCGAATTAGGTGCCCGCTGGTGCGCTGGCCTTCTCGATTTCCTCAGCCGTTTCAGGCTCCGCAGTGAATTTTCGTTTGCGGCGGTTTGCCGGCAGAGGCGCAAGGGTCATGGTGATATTGCGCCCAGTGATTTTCGGATCCATTTCTACTTGCGACATGCCGGATAGATCGTCGCGCACTTTCTGAACGAGCTGCATTCCAAATTCCTGATGCGCCATTTCGCGGCCGCGAAATTGCAGCTGCACCCGCACCTTGTTTCCGCGGTCTAGAAATTCCTCACCGTGCCGGATTTTCGTCAGGTAATCGTGCTCGTCGATATTAACACGAAACTTGATTTCCTTCAGCCTTGAGCTGGCCGGCTTTTTGTCCTTGGTGTGTTTGGAAATATCATATCGAAACTTTCCAAAATCGATGATTTTGCACACCGGCGGATTGGCCGTTGGTGCGATTTCGACCAAATCAAGCCCAAGACCTTGAGCTCTGCGCAAGGCGTCGCTCAGTTTCATGACGCCGAGCTGTTCGCCGGTCGTCCCCATGATGACCCGGACTTCGCGGGCGCGAATCCGACCGTTTACACGAATTTGTGGTTGCAGATTAGATCACAGCTCCTAACCGGTGAAGTGGGAGTGCGCCACGTCACCGTATTTCCATCTATCGCAATCCCCGGCATTAGCATTCGCATACGCCGGGGCACTCTTGCTTCGCCCCGGATGCGATTCACCGCGACGAAGTGCTCGCACTAATAATCGCGAGCCGAGGGAAGTTGTAGGCAACAATCCTGCACTGGCAAGGCGAATCTCGTGACGATCAAGTAACGATGTTCTGACGATCATTTTGCAGGTGGATCGCCAAAATGGGCCTTATGCGCCGCGTATGCAGCTGCGTCGTCAAGCATTGAATCGAGTGTGGCTGTCAGGG
>WNGK01015697.1_pt1 | contig 17515 bp, 21 predicted proteins | sample 5400601 | NCBI WGS metagenome assembly WNGK01 (sample SAMN13153376, study PRJNA577476) | soil metagenome | isolation source: 60 cm soil or saprolite under Garry oak tree replicate 1 | place: USA:California | collected 2016-06-15
TCACCGGCAAGGCGCTGCCGTACTTCTGCAAGTACCACCGCACCGCCGGCATGGTCGGCGCGCTCCTGCCCGGCCAGGGCTGAGGTTGCGGTGGCCCGTGGGGGGTGGGTGGGCTGGCGCCGGCCGTGGCCGCGCTGGCCGCGGTCCTTGCCTCCCTAGCTGTGGCTGCGCGTCCCGGCGGGCAGCACCGGACCACCTCGTCCGCCGCCGGCAGGTGCCTCAGGTCTACGCGCCTACCGCTCCGTCATGGGCTCTCACGGCTTGGCTGGTTGGACGCCTCGCCGTCTGAAACCAGCGACGGTCGGATCAACCAGCAGTAGTGGCGGCGCCAAGAACCTCGTTGATAGCGGCGGCGAGCCGCTCGGTCTGACACCGGAGACGCGCTGGCGCTTGAGCACCCCGCAAGTTGTTACAACGCAACCGGCCCGTTCCGCGTTCCTGTGTCCGCCACGCATGGAATGACCGGGACGGATACGCAAAGCAAGCCGACCTGGCCATGAATATGTGGCCTGACCTGTGCTTTTGTGGAGCCCGAGGGGGATTCGAACCCCCGACCTGCCGATTACGAGCCCCCTTCCACCCCTCGGACCAACCAGAACCTGCCGGCCTGGGCCTGCTCGGATGGGATAGCGCTTCGGAGTAATCGGCGTACCTCGGGGCTGTGCGGTCTGGTGGAATGACACCGGGAATGACCAGTGGCCCCTGGCAACCCGGCCGCCCGCGTCCTGCTCAGCATGCTTCGCTCGACATCCACCCAGGACCCGGCAGGCTCCGCGACCGGCGCGGTGACGGGTTGACGGCGACTCGGCCTGGGTGGAGGCTGGGCTTGGTATGTTGCGCGTTCGGCTGGTCCGTGACCGTGCCCTCGACTACGGGCGCGTGGTCACCTGCGGCTGTCGGTAGGCCCGGCGGCCTGGCCCGGTGCCGGGCTGCGCGGGCCGCGCCATCCTCCCTCTGGAACGACCCGTCCCTTGGGTTGTGCGCGCGTTGGGTGGTGCATGCCACCACCGATGAGGAGACTGCCATGTCGGCGACCGATGAGCTGCTGCGCAACAACGACGCCTACGCCGGCTCCTTCGCCAGTGGCGACCTGCCGATGCCGCCCGGCAAGCAGGTGGCCGTGCTGGCCTGCATGGATGCCCGCCTGAACGTCTACGGCGTGCTCGGGCTGCACGAGGGCGACGCCCACGTCATCCGCAACGCCGGCGGGGTCGTCACCGACGACGCGATCCGCTCCCTGGTCATCTCCCAGCGGCTGCTTGGTACCCGCGAGATCGTCCTGATCCATCACATCGGCTGCGGCATGCTGACCTTCCACGACGACGAGGTGAAGGCGGCGATCGAGGCCGACACCGGCCTGCGGCCCCCATTCGCGCTGGAGGCCTTCCCCGACGCCGAGCAGGACGTCCGCCAGTCGATCGCGCGCATCAAGGCCAGCCCCTTCATCCCGCACACCGACCAGGTGCGCGGCTTCGTATACGACGTCGCCACGGGCAGGCTCAACGAAGTGACCTCTATCGACGCTTCGCGGTAGGGTCCCGCTCGGATGATCGCAGGCACGGATGGCCGATTCCGCTCGCGAGACCGGAGCAGGTTCGGCCTCGACAGGCCAAGGCACACCTGGCGGTTGGACTGAAGGAGGCGGTCGGGGTGCCCCGACTGACTGGCATGGTCGCTCAAGGGAATCAGCCGGCCGCGTGGGCGTACGTTCAGCTCACCAACCTCGCCGGTGACTTCCAGGCAGAGGTCCGGGCCAACGTGGAAGGCGCGTTCACGCTGTATCCGGTGGCCGGCCGGTGGCGCTTGATCACCTGGGTGCCCGGGATGGGCCGCGTCGATCGAGAGATCGAGGTGGGGTCCCAGGACCTCCAGGTTCAGCTCGAGTTGGGCTGAGGTATAGGCAGAGGAGAGGTCGGCGAGATGCTCGAGCCCGGCCGCGCTGCGGGGCCGCTGGACGGCCAGGTCGCGCTGATCACCGGATCAAGCAGCGGCCTCGGCAAGGCGACCGCGATTGCCCTGGCACAGGCCGGCGCGGACGTGGCGCTGCTCGCTCGCGGCAAGGACGATCTGGAGCGGGCCGCGGCCGAGGTTACCCCGGTTGGACGCCGCGCGCTGGTGCTGGTGGCCGACCTGACCCTCGCTGAGGAGCTGACCGAGGCCGTCGACCAGATGCTGGAGCGGTTCGGCCGGGTCGACGTTCTGGTGAACGCGGCCGGGACCGACAGGCCGGGCCCGGTCATCGAGCTGGGTGTCGATGACTGGGACCAGGTGCTGGCGGTCAACCTGCGGGCGCCGTTCGTGCTCGCCAAGGCGGTATTCCCACGCATGCGGCAGGCCGGGCGAGGCACGATCGTCAACGTGTCGTCGGTGGCGGGCAAGCGTGGCTGGGCGAACGCGGCGGCTTACTGCGCGAGCAAGTTCGGGCTGAGCGGGCTGACCCAGGCGCTGGCCGCCGAGGGCCGGCCGCATGGCGTCCGCGCCTGCGTTCTGTACCCGGGCGCGATGTCCACCAACTGGGGAGTCTGGTCGGCGGCGGCGCGAGAACTCGTACGACGCGAGCCGCCACCTCGCCGGCGGGCGGTGCCCCCAGGGGAGGTGGCGGCACTGATCGTCTGGCTCGCGGCGGCACCCGACGAGTTGGTGGTCAACGAGGCGATCGTCAGCCCGCTCGAAGAACAGGGATGGCCCTAGTAGCTTGTCAGTCCTGATTTACAGGGTAGAGGTGCTTGAGCTTGATGCGGGCGTCCTGGGTCGTGAAGCGCCAGTCCACACCACGACCAGTAGCGTTGCGGGTCGTCTGCCACGCGGCGACCTCCCGCTCCAGGGTCGCCCGGTCGGCCAGCCGCCGGTCCAGGCACTGCCCAGCCAGGACGGCAAGCTCGATCTCGGCCATGTTCAACCAGCTGCCATGCTTGGGCGTGTAATGCAGCTCCAGCTTGTCGGCCAGCCGTTTGGCCTCCGCGGGCGGGAACGCCTCGTACAGCGACGCGGGCGTGTGGGTGCTCGGGGTTGCCGTGCACCAGCACGATCTGCTCGGCGTCCGGGTAGCAGACATCGACCAGCTCCTTGATGGGAGTGCGCCCAGTCGATGCGGGTGCGCCGTTGGCTGACCGTCACCTGCCGCCAGCCGCGCAGCGGCTCACACACAAGGAAGACGTTGCACACCCGCGCCGCTGGTACTGGTAGTCCTCCCGGGCTGGCCGGCCGGGCGCGACCGGCAACGGCGGGGTGACTTCCCCAAGCAGTTGGCGGCTGGTCTCGTCCAGGCACACCTGCGGGCGGTGGGGATCATACGGGCGGGTGGAGACCGCCAGCACGTCCTCCATCCGCCAGACAACTCCGCGTCATGCTGGGGCGGGATGCACCAGCGCTGGGTCAGCCACGGCTTGAGCCGGTTTGCTTTACGGCCTGCCGCACCGTCTCATACGAGATCGTCTCCACCACCGCAAGTTCCACCAGCCGCTCGGCCAGCAGCCGCAACGTCCAGCGCTTGTGGCCCTCCGGTGGGGCGCTGCACGCCAGCGCGACCAGGCGGGCCTCCTGCTCCCCGTCCAGGGCACGGTGGTACTGGCGCGCAGGCGGATGCAGCGCGGCGTCCAGGCCGGCGGCGACGCACTGCATGCGGATACGGGTGACGGTGGTGGGGTGGACCTCCACCGCCACGGCGATCGCGGCGTCGGTCCAGCCTGGGCCGGCCTCGCCCTGGTTGGCCTTCAGCAGGATCCGCGCATGGGTCAGCACCCGGGCGGGGGCGACCCCCTGCCCGATCAGGGTGTGGAGCCGGGCGCGCTCCCCCTCGGACAAGACCACGACGTGTCGCTTGCGCACCTCGGCCTCCTGCAGCGGCGGTATCCCTTACGGCACGCAGCATGCGTCCGAACCACTCACCACGCAAGTCACGGCTGACAGGCTACTAGTCTCAATCCAGCACCTACCCTGTGTTATTCATCTTGCCGGCCACCGACCCTGGCACGTCATCGTCCCGAGCGCCGGCGCAGACGGCAGCTTCGCCAACGACCACGACCGAGCGGCCTTCATCAGCCTCCTCCAGCAGGCCGCCGAGCGCACCGACCTCCCGTTCCGGGGTCCCAGCGAGGCGGCGTACATGGCAGCGGCAAGGCGGTGTCGGACGCCTCCGACGTCCTGCTGGCCGTCTGGGACGCCCAGCAGGCGGCGGGCCTCGGTGGCACCGCCGACGTCGTCGACCACGCTCGCGGGCCGGGCCGGCGGGTCACCGTAATCTGGCCGGCCGGCAGCTCGGGCGGCTCAGGGGAGTCGAGGAAGGTGCTTCAGGCAGTCTCGTTCCCAGCATCGGACGGTGGCAGCTCGGCCATGGCGGCGAACGTGTCCCGGATGGCGAAGAAGGTCGTGGCGAGCTGCTGGAGCGCGGCCACCGCGTCATCGCGGATTCGGAAGCCGCCGAGCTGCTCAGTGGCGCTGGCCCCGTGGGCGAACAGGTAGCGCCCCTCCTGGGCGTGGCGTTTGCCTTCCGTGCAGAGCTCGACGGCCAGGTCGACCCGGTCCCCGAGAGGCGTCGAGTCGTCGGCCGCCGTCAGCTCGACCTGGGGGGCGAAGCGCGCGTGCAGTTCCTCCTCCACCAGCAGGAGGACCGACCAGAGATCCGTCAGCTCCTGCTCGATGTGGTCGGGAAGCAGTTCCGGGCTGCTTGAGGTGCTGCGCCGGTAGTGGACGTCGACATCCCCGAGCGCCCTGGCGATGGCGGCGGCGTGCGCGCTCAGGTCCGGGAGCCGGGACCGGGCCTGCGCCCAGGTCGTTCCGGCGTGGGACGGGCCCTGCTCGACGACCTGGCGGGAGGTGGCGATCTCGTTCGCGAAGGCGACGACAAAGGAACTGGTCCCCGCCGGGAGGCCTTCCAGGTTCCCGTTCATGGCCGGCGGACTACCGCGGGGGCGACCGGTCGTCGTCGGCCGGCGCTCCGGCTAGCAGGTCGCCGAGTCGCCGGAGGTCGGCCGCGAGCGGCTGCTGTTCCCTGGCGAAGAGCGCCGCTTCCCTGGTTCGATCGGTGTCGGCCAGCCGTGTCGTCCCGAGCCGCCGGAGACGCTCGTCCACCGCCGCCATGCGTCCCTCCAGCCCGGCGACCAGGCGGCTGAGTTCGAGCCGGCGGAGCAGCGGTTCGCCCGGGGGAGCGGGGTCCTTCCCGGCGAGTCCAGCGACGACCGACCGGACTGCCTGGAGCCGGAGTTGCACGTGGACGGTGGCGCGGGACCAGTCCGCTGCCGTCCAGCCACGCCCGGGGGACAGCTCTACCAACAGCCGCGCAACGTCCCTTATCTGGTGGGCCATCCTGCGAGCCCGGACCTGGGCGGCGGGCGGGAAGGCGACCAGCCCCGGGTTGCTGGCGTAGAGCACCGGCATGGTCCAGAGGGCGGCGGCGGCGTCGTCCCGGTCCCGGACGGCCCGGACCCCGGCGGCGTAGGCGTCGATGAACGGCAGGCCATGTGCGAGGCCGCGGTAGAACGACCGCGAGAAGGTGGCGCAGGCGACGACCGAGATCAGCCCGCTCATGCCGACCACCACCGGAACGCCCCGCTCGGCGATCCGCCGGCCGAGTGCGTCGGCGCCCCGGGCCGAGTCACACACGTTGAGGACGACGGCCAGGGCGTCCCGCGCCGCGGCAAGATGTTCCACCAGCTCGTCCGGGGAGATCCGGTGGTGCTGCTGCGCCCGGTCGAGGATTTGGCCGAGGCGGCTGCTGGCCTGCCAGAGGGTCCCATCCTCCGACCCGTGGACGGCGAGGTGGACGACGGCGGCCCGTGACCCATCGAGCCGATCCTTCACCGAACCGAACGGTAGCCGTGGATGCGGGTCGGGGCGGACTCCGGTCGCGCCTCGAATTGCTCCCCGATGAGCCGGAACTCGTCCTCGGCGTGGGTCGACGACACGTCGGCCGGAGCCGAGCCGAGCAGGAGCAGCGAACTCTCAGGCGCGGGCGGGAAGGCTCGTTCGCTCCGGACGCCGCGCCACACGACCACGGGCGCGGCGATGCTACGGAGGGCCTCCGAGTCAGCGAGCAGCTCCCATGGGACCGGCTGGAGACGCGGGTGCAGGAGCAAGACCTTGAGCGTGAGCAGCCCGCCAGGGCGGGACTGCTGGGATAGCTCGTGGAACCGCTCGAGCACCAAGCCGGGCAGGGCGGCCGCGACGACCTGCGCGGCCAGCGCCTCCGAGGTCGCCTGGTAGGCCGCGGGCTCGCGCCCACCCGCTGGCGCAGCTCCCGCCCGCGGGCGAAGGCATTGACCAGCACCGGCGACGGCGGCGGCCCACTGTCGTGCTCCTCGGGCCCGGCCCAGTACAGGGAACTCTCGATCGTGGTGCCGTTCAAGCCGAGGACGAGCTCGACCTGCTGGACGCTCCCAACCAGTTGCATCCGCGACCGATCCCGCTCGTTCCAGCCCTCGGGGGCTTGCACCCAGCGTCACGAACTCTCTGGACGATACGTTCGAGCACCTCTCGTGTCGAGGTATTGCCTCTTGAATCGAACACACATTCGAGACACCATGTCCGGGAGGAGCCGATACAAGCCCTGGGAGGGCAATGGGCCCGATCGTGTCGCTGGCTGAACGGCGCGAGCGTCGGCGGCGGGGTCGCGGACTCCGCGAGGCGTCCTGCCGTGCCTGTGTGGCCGAGCACGTCCGGAACGAGCTGCGGTCGCTCGCGCCACGAGCTCGCTGGACGGCCTCGGACTGGGCGCTGCACACCGCGGCGCTCCACGTCGACCTGGCCCGGCTCCGCCGCTTCGCGGACGCCGGGCCTGGCGGCCTGGACGCATGGCTGTCGGCGGCCGACGCGGTCCTGGCCGAGCTACGGTGCTCAAGCCGGTCGGCCGAGTCATTGTGCTGGTTAACGGGCTCTACGCCACCAAGCGTGAGGAACGGTATCGTAGTCTTGCGGTGCGATGAGTCTGCCACCTGGTGCTGCAGCGCAATCGCAGCCGCGGCCGGTAGTTGGCGAAGTTGCGGAAGCCGTGCCCGACCCGCATGACCTTCTTGGTCAGCGATTGGATGGGTCAGGCCATGGTCCGATCTCCCGCCCATCGGGCCACCCGGCAAGCGGGCTTCCACGGCCCAGCGACCACGCCTTCCGCGTCCAGCGGTTGGGGTGCCCTGACCGGCCGGGGCGTCGACCAGGCCGCCCCGGCCGCGGGCGACGCTGTCAGCGCGCCGAGGTAGCAGGGCCGCCGATGTCCGCGCGGTCGGGTTCATGGACCCGCGATGGCGATCAAGTTCGAGGTTGCTCACCTCGTAGCGGCAAGATTGGGGCAACGCGCCGCCGCAGCCGTTCGGCGGCGGCGCCGACCGGCCACAGCCGGGTCGCCAGGTTCCGGGCCAGGGTACCGCCACGCGTCGCCGGGATGAGCAGCGAGGCGACCCGCGCGACGTTGCGCTGCTTGGGGTCCACCAGGGTCCGGTGGCTGGCCTCGTAGCGGCCAAAGGCCAAGCGGTGGTCGCCGGGACTGGCCGCCAGCTCCTCGGCGAGGGTGAACGCCCCCGCCATGGCCAGGCTGGAGCCCTCCCCGAACAGCGACACGCAGGACGCGGCGTCACCCAGCAGCGCGACCCGGCCACGCCACCACGGGCTCACGCGCACCTGGCTCACGGAGTCGAAGTACAGGTCGTCGGCGGCGTGCACGCGCTGCAGCAGCTCGGGCACCCGCCAGGAGGCGTCTGCGAACGCGGCGGCCAGCAGCCGCTTGTGCTGGGCGGTGTCGCGGTAGTCAAAGCCGGGCACGGCTGGGCTTCGGAAGGCGAAGAACGCCCCTCCGTCGCCACGCGACGGGTGAATCGCGACCGCCCTGCCGGGGGTGTTGTACATGACCACCTCCCGCCCGCCTCCGATCGACCCGTCCAGCCGCGTGGTGGCGACGTAGATTCCCATGTGGCGGACGAAGTCGGATTCCGGGCCGAACGCCACCCGGCGCACCGCCGAGTGCAGCCCGTCGGCGCCGATCACCAGGTCGAACCGGCGGGGTTGGGCGCGGTCGAAGGTGACGCCGACCCCGTGCTCGTCCTCGTCCAGGGCGACGATCGTGTCGTTGAACAGGAACTCGGCGTGGTCCCGACTCGCCTGGTACAGGATCGACGCGAGGTCGCCGCGCGGCAGTTCCACCTCGCGGCTGCCGGCCGCTTGTTGCAGGGCCCGCAGGTTGACCCCGCCGACGCGCCGGCCCTTGGCGTTGACGAAGCTGATGCCGGTCGTGTGCGTTCTGGCTTCGCGGATGCGCGGCATGACGCCCATCCGCTCGGCCACGTCCACGGCCGGCCCCCTGACATCCACTGGGGCTCCGCCGGACCGCGGCGCCCCCGCGTGTTCGACCAGGGTGGGATGGAATCCGTGCTGCGCCAGCCAGTACGCCAGCGTCGGCCCGGCGATGCCGGCCCCGCAGATAAGCACCGTCTGCTCGCTCATCGCATACTCCGATCATCGCCGCCGCCCGCCGCCGTAGGGCGCTCCACCGGTAGCGAAGCACACTCATCGCAAGTTTGCAATACTGCAACATTGCAATCCTGCAAGAACCTGATATGCTGGGCACCATGAGCGAGCTGGGGATCCGGGAGCGCAAGAAGCAGCGCACCCGCCAGGCGCTGCGGCAGGCGGCCCTGGAGTTGTTCCAGGAACGCGGGTTCGAGGCGACCACTATCGCCGACATCACCGCAGCCGCCGACGTTGCCCCCCGAACCTTCTTCTCCTACTTCCAGACCAAGGAGGACGTCGTCCTCGACGAGGGCCTGCAACGCTTCGACCAGCTCCAGCAGACCCTGCGGCAGCGACCCCACGGCGAGCCGTTGCTGGCGGCGTTTCGTCGGGCGGCGCTGGAGATCGCCGCCGACATGCAGACCCAGTCAGACCAGCAAGGGGCGCTGGCGCGCATCGTCGGCAGCACCCCGGCCATCCAGGCGCGCATCCGCGAGCGGATGGGCCAGTGGGAGGAGCACCTGGCCGCGATGATCGCCGAGGAGCGCAACGCCCCGCCCGACGACCTCGACTCGCACGTGGTGGCCGCCGCGCTGGTCGGCGTGCTGCGCTCGGTGCAGCGGGTCGCGGTCGCCGCCGAGATGCGGCTGGACCTCCCCGCGCTCATGGACCACGCCTTCGACCTGCTCGAGTCCGGCCTGGCCGGATTCGCGGCGCGCCCCCGACCCCGGCCGGGTCAGTGAGAAACCGTGCGAGCCACCGATCTCTGCCTCACAGCGCGGCCATGCCGGGATTGGCCGGGATACCGTCGGCAGCGCAAGCACCGGTCGGCCGCCGCAGCCCAGGCGCGTGCCATGGACAAGCACGAGGTTGACCCGGCAAGGCCCGCACCAGGTCATGAGCATCACCCAGCTTCGCGCCACCCGCCGCGGATGCTGGTGGTGTTCGGCACGCCGGTCGCGTTCGCCACCACCGGACTGCTCCACCTGGTGGCTTGGCTAAGCGGCTCCGAGATCGAGACCTCCACCAGGCTCCGCGACCGCGCCACGCTGTGGACCGTCATCCAGGCTCTACGCCACCAAGCGTCGATGGCGCCCTCGCAGTCTTACGGTCTGATGACTCTGCCACCTGATGCCACAGTGAAGCAGCAGGCGCAGCCGGTAGTTGCCGAAGTTGCGGAAGCCGTGCCCGACCCGCTTGACCTTCTTGATCAGCAGGTTCACGGCCTCGGTCGAGCCGTTGGAGCAGCCGCCGGTGGTGTGGAAGGCGAGGATTTCAGCCTCCCACGCCCTGACGGTACGGGCAAGGCGCGACAGCTCCGCCACCCTGACGTCGTCCGACCAGCGGTAGAAGCGCCCCAGCGCGGCCCGGGCGTGGGCCAGGTCGCCGGTGGCGTAGACAGCGCGCAGCAGCTCCTTGCCCTGCCAGGCGACCGCTACCTCGCCGGTCGGATCCCCGGCGGCCAGCGCCCAGCCCGCAGCCGCACCCGTCCCCGGCTGGTGAGCTGCTCTGCGGCGGTCAGCAGCAGCTTGCGGATGCGGTACAGCGGATCGCGCTTGCGTCCCCGGTGCCCGAGGGTGGCCTGCTGGGTCCGACGGCGGACCTGGTCGACCACCAGGTTGGCCAGGCGGATGGCGTGGAAGTGGTCCACGACCACGGTCGCGTGGCCAAGTGGGACGACCAGGGCGCTGGCATAGCCGCGCCAGGGGTCCAGCGCGACCGTGCCGACCTGGGCCAGCCAGCCGCGCGGCCGGGTGCCAAGCCAGCGGTCTACCGCGGCCCTGGTGCGGTCGGCCACCACATCCAGCAGGCGACTCTGCTCCAGGTCGACCAGGCCGGTCACCCATCGGGTGGGCGCCAGGCGGGTGGCCTTGAGGAAGGTGGTCTCGTCCAACCCGAGCGTGGCCACACCGTCCAGGCGCACGGGGTCGTCCACCAGCGGGGTGCCGTGGTCGGCCACCGCCCGCATGATGGTCGCCCAGCCGACCCCCAGGTCGCGGGCGACCGCGGCGACCGCGTGGGCGTCCTTGCCGACCCGCCGGCAGGCCTCGGCGCGGGCCCGCTCGGTCAGCACCGCCCGAGGACGGATGGCAGCCGCCCGCTCGGTCCAGGTCCGGACCCCGCAGGCAGGCTCACGACAGCGCCAGATGCGCTTGCGCCAGCACAGCACCACCGGCCGGCCACCAGCGGGCAGGTCGCGCACCCGGACCGTGCGGCGGCCGTGCAGCTCGGCCCGCTCGCCGCAGCCCACGCAGCCGATCACCGTGGGCCGTGGTCTGGACGGCGAGCTGCCACTCGCCACCCACCAGCTCGGCCGAGACGACCTGGAAGCCGTCCAGGCCGAGCAGCCTGGAGGCGGACGCACTACTGTGTTGACCCACCTGGGGCCTCCCTCTTGCAGACGTCAGACATCCGCAAGATATGCGAGGCCCCAGGTGCCGTTTGGGAGCCTACGGAGCCGTCAGCGGCACCTCACCACGCTTCATGACGAAGAGCCGCTTACAATAATGCTACGTTCGCTAAATCCGGTAGGTAAGGACGCGGCGTCGGTGGCGTGGGAACGGTGGTGGCCGTCCCCACACCCACGGGCGGGCGCGGGCGTTGAGCTGGCAGGTCGCGACCGTGGTCGCCAGGGTGATCTCCTCCGGCGGCCTGGACCGCGGCTAGTGCTCTGACCACAAACGTTGACGGTGTTCGATCTTGATAGGTGAAGGCCTCTCGGGGTGGAGCGGAGCTGTCTAGGAACCGCTTCACACCCGGGAGGCCTTCATGTCACACGCTGCCGCGTTGACCCCACGTGCACGTCTGAAGCTGGCGCGGTTGATCGTCGAGTCCGGGTGGCCGGTCGCCCGGACACCTGTACTCAGCTCGGCATCAAGGTCAAAAGACTCAGCCCTACCGGCCCCAGACCAACGGCAAGATCGAACGATTCCACCGCACCCTGGCCTCCGGCTGGGCCTTCAAACGCTTCTACCCCTCCGAAGCCGCCCGCCGCAAAGCCCGACCCGCCTGGCTGCACGACTATCGCGGTAGGGACCGCCCTTGCGGGCGGCCCCCCGCGCAGATCCCAGCGTGCGCTGCTAACGCACTGGGCTCCTGACTTGGGTTCTGGCGTCGAAGCGCTGGTTGGGCCAGGGGTGCATGTAGCGGGCGGGAGGGAGCCATCGATCCGCGTGGCGGCGCATCTTCTGCCAGTTCATGCGGTGGCGCTGGCCGCGGCGCCGAAGCGCCCGGTGCCAGTGCCGCACGAGCTGGTCGCGGAAGGCTGTCACTTGGTGGATGTTGCCCGGGACCGAGTAGTAGGCGAGGTGGCCTGGCACCACCGCCCCCAGCCAGCGTCCCTGTGCCTGGATGGGCCAGTGGCGGCGTTGCATCAGCAAGACCTTGGTCTGGCGCAGCTTGGCTGCCATGCGTTTCTTGATCGTCCGGCGTCGCACCGCGAAGCGCCCGTCCTTGGTCGTCGCGCAGGAGTGCGTGAATCCCAGGAACTCGAACGTCTCCGGGCGCCCGAGGCCGCGCTCTGACCGCTGTTGGGCGGCGAACCGCCCGAAGCGGAGCAGGCGCGTCTTGTCGGCGTTGAGCGACAAGCCGAACCTGGCCAGCCGATCGGCCAGGTCCTTACGGAATCGCTCGGCGTCGGACCGCTGCTGAACCCCAGCACGACGTCGTCGGCATACCTGACGATGATCACCTCACCGCGGCATGCCGCCGGTGCCACTGCTGCGCCCAGAATCGAAGACGTAGTGCAAGTAGACGTTGGCCAGCAAGGGGGAAACGGTCGCCCCTTGCGGCGATCCGCTCTCGCTTGCCGACCACGCCCCGTCCTCGACCACTCCTGCCCTGAGCCACTTCTGGATCAGGCGCAGGACCCGCCGGTCCGCGATCCGGTGCTCGAGGAACTTCCCAAGCCACAAGTGATCCAGGCTGGTGAAGAAGTCGCGGATGTCCGCGTCAAGCACCCAGTTCACCTTCTGTCGTTCGATTCCGACCACGAGCGCGTCAAGCGCGTCATGCGGCCCGCGGCCCGGCCGGAACCCATACGAGAAGCCGAGGAAGTCCGTCTGGTAGATGGCGCCCAGCACCTCGACGACGGCGCGCTGGACGATCTTGTCCTCCAACGCAGCGATCCCGAGCGGCCGCAGCCGCCCGTCCGCCTTGGGGATGTACACCCTGCGCGACGGCTTGGCTCGGTACGCGCCCCGCTGAACCCTGCCGTGCAGATCCCGAAGTCGCACCTCCAGGTCCTGCCCGTAGGACTCCCACGTCACCGCGTCAACGCCCGCTGCTGCGCTGGGGCTCAACGCCCCATACGCCGCACGCAGCCGATCGACGCCGACGTGGTGCAAGAGCGCGGTGAACCGCGCGTCCCTGTCCCTGCCTGCGACTCGGCGCACACGATCCAGCGCATTTGACGTGCCATGGTCCCGGCGCTGCGTCCGGGGCACGGTTTGCTGGTCCGCGTTCCCCTTGTCCAGCCGCCTTTCCTCCACCGGCTCCGCCGCCGGTCCCCCGGCGTTGTTCGCCAGCTTCGCGGGTACTACGCGGCTGTCTGACTCCCGACGGCCGATCATCGAGGGCTTACGGCCAACGGCCTTCCCCTCGCGGCCCGCCCAAGCGCCGACCTGCCACCCCCCGATCCAACTGGGCGGGGCGGCATCGGCACCGACGGGCGACCGTCGGGCCTCCCGGTTCTCGCGCATGGAGATTCCGCGCATGCACAGGTTCTCAGACCGCGCAGGGTCCGCCGGCCACTCGCGCTACCGCGGCCGTCGATGTTGCCTTCCGCCCGGTTGTACGGCGTCAGCACCCCGAATCGCTGATTTCGCGGCTCCATAGCCCAGCCTACGCGTACCCCTATCAACGCTTCGCCGACGCCCTCACGGGTGCCGACGCATGACTCGGGGCCACCGTGGATCGCTACTCCTTCGGTGAAGAGCTCTCTCATCTCCTTCTCCATGCCGGTTTATCCCGGCGCACACAACCACCACCGACCCCACACCGCGATCGGCAAGGCCGCACCCATCACCCGGTTAACCAACCTGCCTGGGCAGTACAACTAGGCGATCCTGCGGCGGTAAGCGACCATGGCGAAGATGTACGCGACGATGAGGATGCCGAGGCACCAGGCGAGGGCGATCCAGATGTCGGTGCTGACCGGCTGCCGTGCGAACAGGTCGCGGATCGCGTTGACGATCGACGTCACCGGCTGGTTCTCGGCGAAGGCGCGCACGGGGCCGGGCATGGTGTCGGTGGGCACGAATGCCGAGCTGATGAACGGCAGGAAGATGAGCGGGTAAGAGAACGCGCTCGCGCCGTCCGCGGACTTTGCGGTGAGACCGGGGATTACGGCGATCCACGTCAACGACAGGGTGAACAGGATCAGGATGCCGGCGGCCCCGAGCCACGCCAGCACTCCCGCCCCCGAGCGGAAGCCCATGAGGAGGGCGACGAGCACGACGACAACGAGCGAGATCAGATTGGCGACCAGCGAGGTCAGCACGTGCGCCCACAGCACGGACGACCGTGCGATCGGCATCGACTGAAATCGCTCGAAGATGCCGCCCTTCATATCCAGAAAGAGCCGGAATGCGGTGTAGGAGATGCCAGACGCAATCGTGATGAGCAGAATGCCGGGCAGCAGGTAGCTCACATACGAGTCCGACCCTGAGTTGATCGCGCCGCCGAACACGTAGACGAACAGCAGCATGAAGGCGATCGGCATGATCGTGGTCGTGATGATGGTGTCCGGGCTGCGCGTGATGTGGCGCAGGGATCGTCCCAGCAGGACGGCGGTGTCGCCGAAGAAATGCTTGGTCATAGTTGTTCCTTACTCGTCCGCGCCGACGCTACGGTCATTGCCAGCCCAGCGTCGCCGTCCTTGTCGTCGGCACCGACGATCGCGAGGAAGACGTCCTCGAGGGTCGGCTGCTTCTCGACGTATTCGACCTTGGCGGGCGGGAGCAGCTGCTTGAGTTCGGCGAGGGTGCCGTTCACGATGATCCGGCCCTCGTGGAGGATCGCGATCCGGTCGGCGAGTTGTTCGGCCTCGTCCAGATACTGCGTCGTGAGCAGCACCGTCGTACCTTGCCCGGCGAGTTCCTTGACGCTGTTCCACACTTCGACGCGGGATTGCGGGTCGAGCCCGGTCGTCGGCTCGTCGAGGAAGATCACCGGCGGATTCCCGATGAGGCTCATCGCGATGTCGAGGCGGCGGCGCATGCCACCCGAATACGTCGACACCTTCCGCGTGGCCGCGTCGGTCAGCGAGAAACGATCGAGCAGCTCATCCGCGATCTTGCCCGGGTCCTTGAGGTGCCGCAACCGGGCGACCAGCACAAGGTTCTCCCGCCCGCTGAGGATCTCATCGACGGCCGCGAACTGCCCGGTGAGGCTGATGGACTCCCGCACGTCTGCAGCCTGCGTGGCGACATCGAAGCCGTTGACGTTGGCCGCCCCCGCGTCCGCCTTGAGCAGCGTGGACAGGATTCTGACGACCGTGGTCTTGCCCGCCCCGTTCGAGCCGAGCAGGGCGAAGATGCCACCCCGCTCCACGTCGAAGTTTACGCCACGCAGCACATGCAGCTGCTTGTACGACTTCTCCAGACCCTGCACATGGATCGCCGGGGCTTGTTGTGCCGCCATCAGACTGCCCTCTCTTCTCTTCCGGTGTTTTCTCCGGCGGCGCGTTCGATCGCGTTGGTCAGCCGTTCCCGCTCCCGGATGATCCACTGACCCTTCGGATAGTTCCGGACGAACGCCTCGATGAACTCCACGGGGTCTTCCCCGACGATCTGGCGGATCGGGGTTCCGTTCGCCGCGCTCTGTTCGAACAGGTCGATGAGGTCCTCGTAAATCGCAGTCCCGCCGCCCCCCGTCCCGAAGTACCTCAGGTACCGCTCCAGCGCATCGACCGCCGTGCGATAGCTCGCGGGAAGTTGTCTCGCGCGCGCCTTGTACTCCCGCCATTGCCCCTTCTCGCCGACCACCTTTGAGATGAACTTTGAGAACATGGTCATCTGCCTCCTTCGTGGAGCTGTTCGAGCCGTTCAGCGAGGAAGCTCCAGGTCCTCCAGAACTCTTCGAGGTATTCCTGTCCCTGAGCGTTGAGGGAATACACCTTGCGTGGCGGCCCCTTCTCGGACGGGATCTTCTCCACGTCGACGAGGCACTTCTGCTCGATCCTGACGAGCAGGGCGTAGACGGTGCCCTCGGCGATGTCGGAGAAGCCCTGCTCCCGCAGCCACGCCGTGATCTCGTAGCCGTACGCGGGCCGCACGGACAGGATCGCCAGGACGATGCCCTCCAGCGTGCCCTTGAGCATCTCCGTCATCTGCTTGCCCACGGAACGCCTCCCCGTACTACTCAGCGTTACTGACTACTGGTACATAGTAACACTGACTAGTGGCGCAAGCTCCACGTGGCGGCGGGAGGTGTCGGCTCTTGCCACCTGAAGGCCGGAACGGCGAACCGCTAGTGCTGCGTTCCTCAACCACGGTGTGCAACCGTGGCATGCTTGGCGTGGTGTCTGACGCATGGCACGAAGGGAGGCCGCCATGCCCAAGCTGCTGCACGCCCGCCCCCAAAGGATCTCGGCGAGGAGCGCCAGGTTCGCAAGCTCGCCGGCAGCCGCCACGCAGCTGGGACGGGGCGCGGACCACCCAGATCGCCGCCGAGCTGGGCTGCCACCCGCAGACGGTCCGCGAGCGTATCTGGCGGTTTGCCGCCGAGGGCCTGGGCGGGCTGGGGACCGGCCCGGCGGCGGGCGCCCACCGCGGCTGACCAAGCACCAGCGCAGCCAGCTCATCGCCCTGGCCCGCAGCACCCCGCCAGGGCGGCTGCGCCGCCAGGCCGATGGTCGCCTGGTGGCCCGACGACCAGCGCCACCAGGCCCACTGGACCCTGGATGGGCTCACCGGCGCCGCTCACCGGCTGGGCATCCGGGTCGAGCGCAGCCAGGTGCGCCCGGTCCTGCTTGGCGAGCGGGTCCGCTGGCGCCCATCCCGCTCCTGGCCAGCAGCGCCGACCCGACTTCGCCGCAAAGAACCCGGGTCGTCGCGCTCTCCACCCACCCGCCCAAGGGCGCGACGGTCGTCTGCGCCCGTGGCGAGGAGCGGGTGTGGTGTACGGCGCGCTGCGGTCGGTGACGGCCAGGAGCGCACCCTCACCGCCCCTCGCGCAACACCGCCGGCTGGAAGCGGCTGCTGCAGGCGATCGAGCGGGCCAACCCGACCGGGGAGCTCCAGGTGGTCAGCGACAACCTGTCCAGCCACCACAGCCGGGCGCTGCGGGCGTGGCTGGCCGACCACCCCGCATCCGGCAGGGGTTCATCCCCAAACGGGCGTGCTGGCTGCACCTGCAGGCGGGCTGGTGGCGGCTGTTTCGCCGTGCGGCCTTGGCCGGCCGGTCGTTGCCAACGCCGGTGAGCTCGAGCACGCCACGCGGGTGGCCACCCGCCAGCTCAACCGGCGCGCTCGGCCGTGGTGTGGGGCCGTCCGCCCCGCCGACCCGCAAACTCCGCCGCAAGTTCGTGTACCGCCTTTGAGGAACGCAGCACTAATCGTTGGTTTTGCGCTGAAAGCTACGACGAGGCCTCAAAGACAATCGGCGCATCGCCGCCCTGATCACCGTCATCTGCCTGGCCCTGCTGGTCTTCTGCCTGGTGGAGCGCCAGGTCCGCCGGGCGATCGCCCCGGCGAGCAAGCTCGAGGGGCTGTGGGCCCACCGCCCCGCAAAGCCCACCGGGCGGCTGATCTTTGCCGCGCTGGCCAGGCTGCGGCTGCTCCCGGCCAGCGGCACCGACCCGCCGATCATCCCGCAACCCCCACCGCTGCAAGCACACATCCTGGAGTTGCTCAAGGTCGACGCCACCCGCCCACGCTGACCGATCGGAGGCCATCATGCTCCGTTTCTGCCCACCAAATCCTCATGTGCGGAACACCCGGCTAGTAGGACTCTGTCAGGTCGGCGCGCGTGGTCGTCCCGTTCGACGGAGCCACCGTGGCGCGGGACGCTGGCACAGCGGACAGGCGCCGGCCCAACAGGCCAGCAGGACCTGCAGCTGCTCCAGCAGCTGCCACAAGCT
>WNGK01016412.1_pt1 | contig 17515 bp, 10 predicted proteins | sample 5400601 | NCBI WGS metagenome assembly WNGK01 (sample SAMN13153376, study PRJNA577476) | soil metagenome | isolation source: 60 cm soil or saprolite under Garry oak tree replicate 1 | place: USA:California | collected 2016-06-15
TTTCACCTGTGCAAAAGCGAGCGTATCTTGCGCAGTTGCTACGGGAAAAAGCGAAGACAGGGGCGACTACGAGGCAACCGGACCCTGAGGAGTTTCCACTTTCTCGCGGCCAGCGAGCTTTATGGTTTCTGTACCAGCTCGCACCGGAGAGCACGGCTTACAACCTGCTTTACGCAGCAACCATTCATTCCGTCCTGGATATTTCGGCACTGCAACGTGCAGCTCGCGCACTAATGCAACGCCACCCTATTCTGACGTCGACATATACTTTACAGAATGGCGAGCCCGTTCAGCACTTTCACCCCCAGCACCCTGTTCCATTTGAGGTAATAGACGCTTCTACATGGAGCCGGGAACAACTGAATTCGCGACTACAGGAAGAAGGAGATCTCCCGTTTGACCTGGAAAAAGGGCCCGTACTACCCATCAAGGTGTATGTGCGGGGAGCGCAGGATTACATTCTTTCGCTGACTGCCCACCACATCGCTTTAGACTTCTGGTCGCTTGATCTCCTCATTGAGGAGCTCTGTGCGCTGTATGCAGCAGAAAGAACCGGAGTACCGGCACCGCTCCCGGTACATGCTCCGCAATATACAGACTATGCGCAGTGGCAAGCAGAAATGCTCGCGGGCCCAGAAGGTGAGCGACTCTGGACATACTGGCGACAAGAGCTAGCCGGAGAGTTATCTCTTTTGAACCTGCCAATCGATAGGCCGCGACCACCAGTCCAGACATATCGTGGAGCTTCACACGTCATCGAACTGGGTGAGGCATTTTCCAAACAACTCAAGGCGCTTGCGCAGAGCGAGAAGGCAACTCTGTACATGGTCCTTGTGGCGGCATTTGAGACCTTGCTGTTTCGCTATACTGGCCAGGATGACATTCGTATAGGTACCACGACGGCAGGTCGAAGCCGAGCAGACCTGCAGAAAATCGTGGGCTATCTTGCAAATCCTGTCGTTTTACGAGCACACTTTGCCGACGATCTTACCTTCAAAGGGCTGCTTGGTCAGGTACGCTATAAGGTAATTGCAGCGCTTGAACATCAAGATTATCCATTCCCTTTGTTGGTAGAGCGGCTTCAACCGAAGCGAGACGCCAGCTACTCACCGCTCTTCCAGATCATGTTTGTCTGGGACAAGCAGCGCGAACACGAGGAGCAAGACAGAGCATCCCCTGGGCAAGGCGAAACAGCGGCACACCTTGCCCAGGAAAGGCTGAGGCTAGAACCACTCTTTTTAGGACAACAAGGAGCGCCCTTTGATCTGTCACTGAGAATATCTGAGGAACAGGGTTCGCTCGTTGCTGATTTTCGCTACAATGTGGATCTGTTTGATGCTACTACGATTGCTCGTATGGCAGAGCATTTCCGCACGCTGCTCGAAGGCATCCTCGCTCATCCTGAGCAGCGACTTGTGGACTTACCGCTGCTAACAGAAGCAGAGCAGCAGCAGTTTCTGGTTGAATGGAATGATACGAAGAGTGACTATCCAGCACACCTGTGCATCCACCAGTTGTTTGAGTCGCAGGTGCGGCAGACTCCAGAGGCTACAGCAGTAGTATTCGAAGGCAACGAACTTAGCTATAGAGAGTTGAACCGGCGAGCTAATGTGCTGGCCCATACACTTCAGATGTTGGGAGTAGGACCGGATGTACTGGTGAGCGTGTGCATGGAACGCTCTCTCGAAATGGTTGTTGCCCTCATGGGTGTCTTGAAGGCAGGCGGAGCGTATGTGCCCTTAGATCCCGCGTATCCAGGAGAACGACTGGCCTACATGATACAAGATGCCCAGATGTCCATAGTGCTCACGCAAACGCAATTGCTCGATCTGTTGCCGAAGGAGGGCATGAACGTTATCTGTCTAGACGCGAACTGGAATCCTCCTGGCGAAGAAGAGAACCCGGTAAGTACTGTTCAGCCCGAAAATCTGATGTACATGATCTACACCTCTGGCTCGACAGGGAAGCCCAAGGGCGTGATGAATATACACAGGGGTGTTTGCAATCGCCTGCACTGGATGCAGCAAGCCTATGCCCTGATGCCGGCCGATCGTGTTTTGCAGAAGACGCCTTTCAGCTTTGACGTCTCGGTCTGGGAGTTTTTCTGGCCCTTGATGACTGGAGCAAGCCTTGTTGTGGCCCGCGCGGGTGGGCACCAGGATCCTGGTTACCTTGTCTCCCTGATTGCTGAACAGCAGATCACCACGCTCCACTTTGTACCTTCGATGCTCCAGGTGTTCTTGACGGAGCCGGGACTTGAGCGCTGCACGAGCCTGAAGCGTGTCATTTGCAGTGGCGAAGCCCTCCCGTTTGAACTGCAGGAACGCTTCTTCTCGCGTCTTGATGTCGAGCTGCATAATCTCTACGGTCCAACAGAGGCGGCGATAGACGTGACGTCCTGGCGATGCAAGCGCGAAAGCCAGGACAGGATAGTTCCTATTGGTCGTCCCATTGCAAACACGCAGATCTACATTCTGGATCGCTTCATGCATCCTGTACCCATCGGCGTGCCTGGTGAGATGTACATTGGTGGCATCGGTGTCGCCCGCGGCTACTACAACCGTCCTGAGTTAACGTCTGAAAAGTTTATACCAGACCCTTTCGGGAAAGAAGCAGGAGCCCGACTGTTCAAAACAGGAGACCTTGCACGTTACCGACCGGATGGAGCTATCGAGTTTCTTGGTCGCATCGATTACCAGGTCAAGATTCGTGGTTTCCGTATCGAACTCGGTGAAATCGAGGTGGTACTGGCGCAACATCCAGCCATTGAAGAAGTTGTGGTGGAGGCTCGTGAGGATACACCGGGCGACAAGCGCCTCGTCGCATATCTTGTTCCTGCCGTGGGAGTGGAGACAGCTGATCTCTCCGTTGAAGCATTGCGGAACTTCTTGAAGGAAACGTTGCCCAGCTACATGATTCCTTCTGCTTTCGTGATACTTGATACACTGCCATTGATGCCCAATGGAAAAGTGAACCGTATGGCCCTACCTGCGCCCGAGATGATACGCCCGAAACTGGAAGTGGCCTACGTGCCACCCCGTAACCCGACAGAGGAACTACTGGCCAAATTTTGTGCTCAGGTGCTTGGCATCGATAAAGTGGGCGTCTATGACAACTTCTTCGACCTGGGTGGAGCCTCTATCCAGAGCCTACAAGTCATTACCAAAGCGAACGAGGCAGGATTACGGCTCACTCCTGAATTGCTGTTTGAGCACCAGACGATCGCGGAGTTAGCAGTTGTAGCTGCTCCCGGAGGAGGGGAGCTTGCGCCTGCCCTGGGGTGGAGTGACCAGAGTGACATGCCTGCTCCTGGTAAGGGGGTACCGGTTTCGCACCAACCTGTTCAGACGGCGAGAGGCAACACGATCATTGAAAGCATCGGCGTCTACCTTCCTCCAAAGGTTGGTTCCACGCGAGAGGTTTTGCAGAACTGCCAGAAACCGGTGAATTTTCCGCTGGAGCAGTTAACGGGTATCGTATCTCGGCGTGTAGCAGGGGAGACAGAATTCGCTATCGATTTAGCGAAGAAGGCGGTTGCAAACTGCCTCGAGAATTCTAAATATGGCCCGGAGGATATAGACCTGCTCATTTGTGCGAATATTTCCCGCTGCGATGGTCCAAATTTCCATGTTTCGTTTGAACCGAGTACATCCGTGCGGCTGAAACAGCACTTCGGTTTTACGAACGCCCTTGTCTTCGATGTTTCCAATGCATGCACCGGCATGTTTACTGCCCTCTTCATCGTCGATGCCTTTCTCAAGGCCGGGTTGATTCGTCGAGGCATGGTAGTCAGCGGGGAATACATCACTCATCTCATCCAAACCGCGCAGAAAGAGATCGAGGGATACATGGATTCTCGTCTCGCTTGCCTAACAGTGGGTGATGCTGGAGCTGCAATTATTCTGGAAGAAGCGTCCAGCAGTAAGGTCGGCTTTCACGAACTCGAGTTGTACACGCTCGGTCGCTACTATGACTACTGCATCGCCAGGGCCACAGAGCAAGAGCATGGCGGCGCAATCATGTTCACGGATGCGATCAAGGTCTCCTCGGTTAACATCCAGCAAGGAGTTTCGCACGCGGCGCATATACTACAACGTTCTGGATGGACACCGGATGCATTTCAACACATCATCATGCATCAAACCTCCCAGATGTCGCTGTATGATGCATCTCGTGAGATCAACAGCTTCTTCAAGAAAGAAATTTGTAATCAGAACAACGTTATTAACAACCTTGCTCAACGTGGCAACACTGCGACGACGACACATGTTGTTGCGCTGATGGATTACATTCTCTCCGACAAGATTCGCTCGGGCGACAATGCGATCTTTGGTATCACCGGTTCCGGGGCTACCATCGGCACAGCATTGTACACCTTCGACGACTTACCAGACCGCCTGCGCCAGGCGGCACGTGGAAGCAGTCCTGAGAAGATCAAGGGAGAGTCCGAACAGAGAAAAGCTGCTCTCTGGCTGTCTCGCACTCCCAATATACAGCGAGTGCGCATAGAAAGCGTTGGTACTCCGCCAGAGGGAACGCCGGTGAAGAGCCTGGAACTGGTACAGGCGGCCGCAAGGAACTGTCTTGAGCAGTCGTCATATAATAAAAGCGATATCGATCTGCTCATCTTCGCCGGAGTGTACCGGGACGACTTTATCAGCGAACCGGCTATTGCTTCCATTGTGGCAGGTGAACTGAGGATAAACGATACCATCGCCTCACAACAGGACAAGAAAACGTTCGCCTTCGATGTCTTTAACGGCGCACTGGGTTTTCTCAACGCCTGTCACGCTGCTGCAGGCATGATTGCGGCGAAAAAAGTGAATCGTGCGATGGTTGTTGCTTCGGAAATTGAAAACAACAAAGAGACTTTTCCAATAGAACTTCGCGGCCTCAAAGAGAGCGGCTCAGCCGTCATTTTGGATGCAAGCTCTGATGGTAAGACAGGATTTGGCAATTTTGTCTTTAAATATTCCACCGAGCACATCGAAGCATACTCAGCATATACAACGATTCGGAGCGGCAAAGCAGGCATGCAGTTCGAGCAAGCTCAGGAGCTTGAAACCTACTACCTGCAATGTATCCGCGATTCGGTCGATGAATTACTGCGCGTTGAGCAGTTGGACATGGCTCAGGTCAAAGTGATACTTCCGCCGCAAATCTCTGCGGTATTCATTACTGCATTGAGTGACATAATGAACATCAACAGAGACAAGTTTGTGGATGTATCCCACAAAGACGGTGACCTTTTTACTTCGTCGTTGGCCTATACACTGCAGGATGTTCGCAAGCAACGCCTGGTGGAGCCAGGAGATATCGGGTTGATCATCAGCGTTGGTGCAGGCGTACAAGTAGGTTGCGCTACCTACTACTTCTAAGGTGTCCAGGACGACCCGTGAGCAGGATGATTGGAAATGGCAGAGTTTGATGGCGCCAGGTGACTATCAGGATTACTCCTCCACACCTTGTATACTGGCAATGGGCATCGCAGGAGAAATGAACAGCCCGAGGTAATCTATGAAGATAGTAAGGTTAAGGAAGAACAGTGCAAGGCCACAAACGCTGGAGGGCGAGGTTGCTATTGTGACAGGTGCCAATTCGGGTATTGGGGCGGTCACGGCGAAGGAGTTTGCCCGGCGCGGGGCAAAAGTGGTGCTAGCAGCACGCCGAGTGAACGAACTGGAGGCACAGGCAAAAGCCATTACCGAGGCGGGCTATTGTGCTGTTACCATTCCTACAGATGTTACAGATCTCACACAGATAAGGCACCTGACAGAGCGCACAACAGAGCTGTTCGGACGGGTGGATGTGCTAGTGAACAATGCGGGAATTGCCTGGCGAGAGTCGTACATGGACAACTCAATAGAACAGATCGAGCAAATTATCAATGTGAATTTGCTCAGTACTATCCTGTTGACACATGTGGTACTCCCAGGCATGTTGGAGCGGCATCACGGCTCTCTGATCTTCGTGTCTTCTGTGGCGGCTCATATCGCTGTAGATCCCCTTTATTGCGCAACCAAGTCTGGCGTGCGAGGCTTCGCGCTTTCGTTGCGTCGCGAGTTAGCAAACACTGGTGTCTCAGTCTCCGTTGTCTCACCAGGATTTGTCCACACTCCAATGAACAGCCACATGCGGATGCCTATGCCAGGTCCAGAACCGGTAGCGAGGGCAATTGCTGATCTGGCGACCCATCCACGGCGCGAAGTGGTCGTGCCGGGCTTCTACCGTCCAATCATAGAGGGCGAACGTCTCTTCCCCTCGATAGCAGACCGTCTTATATGGTGGCTCCGTCCGCACGTCATTGCATCAACTCGATCGCCAAAACCTGCGGATTTGCCCATAAGGTCAAAATAGCAATCCCTCCTGGGGATTGATCCTTTCGTGCTGGAGGAGCAACAGTGGAAACCACGAAGCCGACCATTTTGATTCTCACCGCTCTGACCGGTGGAGGCCACTTGAGTCTTGCCATGGCCTTGCAGGATATCCTGAGTGAGGACTACGAAACGCACATTGTGGACCCACAACCCGGCATCTTTCGTCAGTATTACACATACGCGGGTCGGCATTCTTCAAGACTCTGGGGATTAGGATACAAATATAGTGATAATGAGAAGGCCGCATTACGGTTACACAAAACGCTGACCTTGCTCGTCCAGCAACGCCTGTATAGACTCACGGAACTTATTAAACCTCGGCTCATCATAACGACACATACTCTGGTGTCATATGAGATTGCTCACGTGCTTGTGCAGCAACGCGCAAGCACTCCGCTCGTGTTTCAGTTCAGCGAACTAGAGGAGGTTCATGCTACGTGGTTAACGGTGAAGAACGCAGATGCCTACCTTGTCCCAACTCGCGAAATATTTACACAGGCACGAGCACAGGGCATCAATGAAAGCCGCCTGCATCTGACCGGCATGCCGGTACGCAGACAGTTTCTAGAGGAATATAAAACAAGCAGAGCTGAAACACTAGCTCGTCTTGGTCTCGACTCTGCAGTGTTCACCGTTTTCCTCCAGGGAGGCGCAGAAGGAGCCGGCGGGCTTGCTTCGATGGTGAAAAGTATTCTGTCAGTGGCTTCGCCTGTACAAATCATCCTGGCCGTGGGAACGAATAAGCAACTGGCAATGCGCTTTTCAGGCATTGCTCGCTTGAGAGTGCTGCCTTTTACACAAACCATTGCCCCCTACATGGCTGCGGCAGATGTGATCATCGGCAAGGCGGGACCGAACTTCATTGCAGAGGCGATGATACTAGAGAAGCCATTTCTCGCGACGTCCTTCATTCCTGGACAGAACCAGGGTATTTACCCAGTTATTGCGGGACTAATAAGTAGAACCTCGCAAAACCTGAGTGCGCAACCACATTGAAAAGGCCTGGAATTCATGTCGTAGTGCTCTGCGGAGTGTGTACCTGGCACCTGTTTTCGCCCTCTCTTTGGAAACGTATAAAGATGGAGGAGTACTTGCATGCGAAATGGAAACATACCTGTTTGTCTTTCATTGCTATTTGTCGTCGCGGTATGCACCGCCGCAGGCATTTCACCCCTGGCAACGCAAAGGGCACACATCGGCCCCTATCAGTTGCTGTTGAGCTTTTACAGCCTACCGCGGACTGAACAACTCCTCAACATGACCATCCAGTCAACAACACCCGCTATGAATCTACGGTTTTCACAGCCGGTCCTCACTCCGGCTCCTGGCACTGATGCAACCGACGTACATGTCACGCTCAGTCCCGACAGCGACACACCCGATGTCTACGATGTCAATGTCACACCGCCCATTCGCGGTCTATGGCTGCTCCACATGACAGCAAGCGGCCCCGCTGGCTCCTTTGCCGGTGATATCCCCATCGACGTTCTTGGTCCACCCGCCATCCCGATATGGCTAGGCTGGCTTATTGGTCTGTCCCCGCTTCCATTGCTTATTGCCTTCATCCTGGTGCAGGTGCGTTGGCGCAAGAAATTGCGCGCATGGGTACGCCAGGAGAAGCCACAACGCTCTTTTTAATACTATTGGATGAAGGAGGGAATTCCCATGGTACGTGCCATCGCTCAGACAAAAGGAAAGAGAGCCTCTCACAAGTCAGCATCGATGCGGCCCGATATCACAGAGCATAGAATCCGCCAGGTCAGTGCCTGGATTGTGCTCTGCCTGCTGCTGCTAGCAGAATTCGGTTTGGCATGGGATCGGCGATGGCATGACATGGTTGGGCGCGATCAATTCTGGATTCCGCCGCACATCATGATGTATACAGGTATAGCAGGTGCAGGGTTGATTGCCTTGTGTGTGGTGCTGGTAGATACACTGCGCTACTATCAGAAGAAAGCGGGGGTGGATGATAGCTCAACCGTCAATATTCTCTGGTTCTTCCATGCGCCTCTTGGTTTCATCCTTTTGGGTATTGGCATGCTCATCGACGCAATAGCCGCCCCTCTCGATAACTACTGGCACGTATTGTATGGCGTTGATGTCACGTTTTGGGCTCCATTCCATCTCATGGGACATCTTGGCGCGGTTATAGGAGTGCTGGGCATTATTTATGCCTTCGCGTCGGAAGCAGCCTATGAACGACAGGTGGAGGATCCATCTCCCCGCCTTCTCTGGCTCAATGGACCTGAGTGGGGAATCGTTGTGCTATTGGCAGGGTTCCAGGAAGTAGTTTTACCGGCATTGACGGCTTTCATCCCCATCGTGCTTGGCCCAGTACAGCTTATAACCTACCCACTCATCCTGGTCCTTGCGGCGAGTCTCTTCCCCATCAGCCTGTATCTGTGTATCCGCAAACCAGGCATAACACTGCTGATGATCTTGATCCTCTGGCCTTTGTCATTGGCAACGGAGACCTTTACCCCGCTTGCGCTACGTTTCATGGTAGCGAGGCTTGGACTCACCTATCGCCTGGGGCGCGAGCCTGTATTCGACGTGACAATTGCCATGTTGCCGCTCCTCTATCTGGTATGTGCCTTGATGGTGGAAGCGGCGGCCTCCTGGCAACGTCGATCTGGCGAGGCAAGGAATGACGAGCTGCGAGGAACGTGGCTTTTAGGTGTTCTGATGGCGGTGCCTGCGGTGGTGATCCCTCCAGGTATTGCGCATGCTTTCAGCCTTTGGGCTCCTGCCATCCCACTGCCGCCAGACGTGGTTCATGTGCTTGAACCCGGCTGGTTAGCCATGCTGCTCACATTGCCGATAGCGATGCTGGTGGGAGCAATTATGGCTTCCCTGGGCACTGTTTTTGGGGATATCTGGCACTGGAATAGACAATGATGAGTACATTGTATTCCCCAAGACATCTTGTGAAATCCTGTGTTTGCATCTCTCTTGCTCATCTGCTATACTCACCCCATGTTGGGTAATAAAATAAGCATGTTCGTGAGAACCGTATGCCAAAAGCAGCAGTGCACGCAGTGATCTGGTCACCAGAGCGAGATAGATATGAATTGCATCAGCAGGGCGACAGAAGCCATCATCCTCTGCGCACAGAGGATGGATCCGGATTCATCGGGCTGGTCGATGGCTCCTCCTTTGCATTCCAGGGCAAACACGGGCGCTTGACGCTCCGGAAAGAGTCGAGGCTTCATGGCGAGGGCTATTGGTACGCCTACCGTAACCAGGGCCGCCGGACTCGCAAGAAATATGCCGGACGCACTACCGACCTGACGATTGCGCGCTTAGAGGACATAGCCGAAGCACTCACAGCTGAACCCCGCGTTTCAACTGACGAGCGCTCCCAAGTGAAGGGGGGAACGATCCCCGAGCTTCAAGCGGGGGTGCCAGCAGAAGAGAGGAGCGCAGTTCTTCACGGACGTGTTCCTGATACCATCACCACCTCTCCATCTGAACACCACACACCAGTGCTTGCCTCTAAACTCCATCTGCCCCGGCTGCATGCCTCCCTCCTCACACGCTCGCGCCTGTTGACACGGCTTGATACTGGTCTGCAAGGCAAACTCACACTGCTGTCTGCTCCTGCTGGCTTCGGCAAAACGACGGTGGTGAGCCAATGGGTGGCCGATCACCGCAAGCGCCAGCATCATCCGCCTGTCGCCTGGATCTCACTTGATCCAGGTGACAACGATCCTGTCCGTTTCTGGCGTTACGTCATTACGGCCTGCCAGGCATTCCAGCCAGGTATCGGCCAATCCGCTCTCGCATTGCTCCACACCGTAGCACGATCTTCCCTGGAACTGATGCTCAGGACGTTCCTCAATGAACTTGCTTCCCTGCCGCATCGAGGTATACTTGTCCTGGAAGACTACCACGTGATCACCTCCCCTCAGATCCATGAGACCCTGACCTTTTTGCTTGATCATCAGCCTGCGGTGTTCCACTTGATCGTGATAACACGGGTTGATCCTCCCCTTCCACTGGCGCGGCTGCGTGCTCGCGGTGACCTCTGCGAACTGCATGCCGAAGACCTCCGTTTCTCACAGGAGGAGACGGCCATTTTTCTCCGGCAAGCCTTGCCGGCTGCGCTCTCCCCGGAGGAAATTCGCCACCTTGATACCCGTCTGGAAGGCTGGGTGACCGGACTGCGCCTGGTCACCCTCATGCTCCAGAGACGTTTGACCCAGCAAGAGATCGAGCACTTTCTTGCGACTTTCTCCGGCAGCCACCGGCATATTCTGGAGTTCTTCGTCACAGAAGTGCTGAATGCACAACCAGAGCCGCTCCAGTTCTTTCTTCTCCAAACAAGCGTGCTCAGTCGTTTGTCCGGTTCGCTCTGTGATGCCGTCACCGGGCGAAACAATAGTGAGCAGTTCCTCAAAGCGGTGGAGGATGCTAATCTGTTTCTGCAATCTCTCGATGGCTCCGGGCAGTGGTATCGCTATCACCCACTCTTCGCCGAGGCCATGCAACAGGAGGCCCGGCAGCGTTTTGGAGAAGAGGCCCTGCATGCGTGGTATAGCAGAGCAAGTGTGTGGTATGAGCAACAAAGTATGTTGACCGAAGCGGTGGAAATGGCCCTGCAAGCTCGGGAGTTTGCGCGTGCTGCTGCTCTCATTGAGCAGAATATGAGGCCGCACTATGCGTATCATGAGATGAATGAGTATCACACGCTTCAGCGTTGGCTCAGCTCCTTACCGGAAGACGTTTTGGGGCAACATCCTCGACTCTGTTCGCGTGCTGCCCTCCTGTTGGTGTTCTCCTGGGAAGGGCGGACAGATAGCCGACCATCTACCCTGGCACAGATCGAGCGGCTGCTTCACCGGGCGGAGTGCGCCTGGCAGGCAGAGGGCAACCGCAATGGGCTTGGTGAGATCCTCACTTTTCGTGCCTTCCTCAGTTGGGAGCAAGGAGATTTTGCTCTAGCAGCTCGTTTCGCCAGAGAAGCGCTTGCACTCTTACCAGAGAGTGAGTCGCAATGGCGGGGTTCCTGTTTCAGAATCATCGGGGAAGAAGAGATGCTGGCAGGTCGTGTCCGTGAGGCGAGACAGCTCTTCCAGGAAGCGTTGGCCCTCTTTGAAGCTGCCGGGAACAGCTACGGGGCGCGTGCTGCACTGCTCGCGCTGGCAGAGGTATATTGGCTTCAGGGAGCATTGCGCCAGGCTGCCGAGTTGTATCGTGCGGTAAGCTCTACAGCAAGAGAGGATCTCCCCAACGCTGGGAAGGCGCAGCTTGGCGTGGCTCGGCTCTCCTACGAATGGAATGTCCTGGAAACTGCCGAGCAGGAGGCGCAGGAGGCCCTCGATCTAGGCACACGCCTCCAGGATGAGGCCCTCCAGGTGCAGGCATCGCTCGTCCTGGCGTCCATAGAGCAGGCTCGTGAGCAGACAGCACCTGCCCAGCAACGGCTCCATACGCTACTCGCTCGGCTGCCAGGAGAGTCGACGCACCACCTGCCGCTGCTCGACCGGCACATCCTTGCCGGGCAGGCCCGGCTCTCGCTTGCGGCTGGAGACCTGGCGGCGGTAGAGCGCTGGTCCACGACGAGCGCCATGGACCGGGAGAGTATACCACGGCTGCACCAGGAGCAAGAAGACCTCATCACTCTCCGCTTACTCATGGCACAAGGTGAGGCGGAGGAGGCCATCCCCTTGCTCGAAGGCTGGCGGGTAGAGGCGCACCAGCATGGGCGGACTCGCAGTGAAGTGGAGATCCTGGCCCTCATGGCTCTGGCGTACTTTGCCCAGCAGCGCCCGTTGCAAGCCTCTTCTCTGCTCAGAGAAGCGCTGGCGCTTGCACATGCCGAAGGCTACCAGCGCCTCTTTCTGGACGAAGGAGAGGAGATGGCGGCCTTGCAGCGGGTCGTCTTGCCCACGATCAGGAAGGACCTTTCCGAGACGTATGTGCATACGTTACTGCATGCCTTCACCCAACAACAACTTGGACAGGGAGCCTCATTTACATACAGCTCTCCCGTCTCGGCCCGGCTCATCGAGGCACTCAGCCCACAAGAGCAACGTGTGCTTCGTTTGCTGGTGGCTGGTTTGTCTAACCCGGAGATCGCTGAGGCGCTGGTCGTCTCCATCAACACCGTGAAAACGCAGGTCCGCAGTATCTATCGCAAGCTCAATGTGAAGAGCCGCAAAGAAGCGCGTTCGGCAATACGCAGCCAGAACCTGCTCTAGACAGCTTTTACTGTGTGTTCAGTCTCTCTGTGTAGAGGGTCTCTCGCTATCTTCCTCCAGCCGGTCCTTTCTTAATCACCCGCTACAATCATCCCGTTCGGGTGATGCAGATCCCCTGACTGTGCTCTATACTGGAGACAACGAAGGGCTATCTTGCTTCTGAGCACAATGCTCGTTGAGATATCTTGCATTTCGATCACGCAATTGAGTGAGAAAAGGAGGGAAAATAATGCCATACAAACGCAGATGGTGGGCGGTAGCAGCCGTTGGTCTCTCGATCTTTCTTTCCGCCCTGGATGCGACTATCGTGGCGCTGGCGCTGCCCTCGATGGCTCACTGGTTTCAGCTCTCGGAGAGTCTGACATCTCTGGTCATCTTGAGCTACACCATTCCCCTCACCGCGCTAATCCTGCCCTGTGGAGCGCTGATTGGCCGCTTTCGCCCCCTGCCCACCTTCCTGGCCGCGGTGCTGGGGTTTGGTCTGGGGAGCATCATGTGTGGTCTGGCAACAAACTTCCCGCTGCTCATACTGGGTCGTGTGATCCAGGGGAGCTTTGGCGCGTTGATTGGGACGCAAGGACTGGCATTGGCTGCTGCCGTTGTCGCGCCTCATGAGCGAGGGCGAGCTATGGGCCTCATTGGCTCGCTGGCTCCTCTGGGCGGGATCGCTGGGCCGGGGATTGGCGGTCAGCTCCTGGCGCACTGGAGCTGGCAAGTGGTCTTCTTCGTCAATGTGCCGATCTGTGGGCTGGCAGCCTTGTTGGGATTGTTCAGTCTGCGCGGCGTCAGCCTGGGAGAGCGGAGGCCCGATGCTGGCAGTGGCTTTCGTCACATGGCAATGTTGCTGCGTCGCTGGTCGTTCTTCTGGGGTCTGATGGGGTTTCTCAGCACAGTGACCATCGCCGGCGCCCTCTACTACCTGCTACCCTTCGATCTGAGTGATGTGCAACATCTCACGCCCTCGACGGCAGGACTCATCTTGTTGTGCATGCCGCTGGGCATGGGGGTCGTGGGACTGCTGGGAGGATACCTGACGGATCGCTATGGCGCACGGCCTTTTACCCTGACCGGTTCGGGTCTGGTGCTGGTCGGTGTGTTGTTGCTCTCCCTGGTGTTGGTGCATCCAACCTCGGTGTTTGATCTGACCTGGCGTCTGCTGCTAGTAGGGATCGGCATGGGGCTCTTCAACGGGCCGAACCAGACGCTGCTAATGAGCGCTGGGACAAAGGAAACGATGGGAGCAGCCAGCGCGCTTTCCAACCTGAGTGCCCGCCTGGGTTCGGTCTTTGGCCCATTGCTGCTGAGTATCATCTGGTCATTCTTGCCCGGCTCCACGCTGCATATGAGCGCTGGAGGGGTTGTTTTCGTTGCCCTGGCCGTGCTGAGTGTTCTGTGCGCCTGGTTGGTGAGGCCCCAGCCAAGCTATAACCCGGCAAAAACCGGGTCTGCACCGTCGACCAGGGAATCCCTGGCCAGGCAAGAAGAGTGACGAGGTGTGTGTGAGAGATCTGCCAATGGTGATCATTACATATCGACACGTGCAGAGTAACAGAAAGGAGTTACACAATGAACCGGGAACATGTTGAACAAGAGGTAGTGCGTCTTGCTGACGCCTGGGCCACCGCCGAACTGCGTGGCGATACCGCTTTCCTTGAGAGCACACTTGCAGACGATTTCGTCGGCATAGGGCCTCTCGGATTCATGCTGACAAAGCAGGAGTGGCTCGCGCGACATCAGTCTGCTGACTTGAAGTACGCATCTTTCAGCCTGGACGAGATCAAGGTGCGTGTGTACAACGATGCAGCCATCTTGATCGGCCGTCAAGTCCAGAATGGAACTTATCGCGGCAACAGCATACAGGGGCAGTTTCGCACCACGGCTGCAAAATACCGGCGGCTAAGGTGGCCGCCGGTCGGTTCCGGTGAGAAGCTTTGTAGTACTGAATGAAGAATTAACGAGGTGAAACTGTCATGAGCATCTATAGCATCGTCTTGTTCTTGCACGTGAGCGGAGCCATCGGCTACTTTGTCAGCATTGGCGCCTGGCTGTTCGTCCTGGTTGGCCTGCGGCGGGCGCAACGCGTCGAGCAGGTGCGCGCCCTCGTCAATCTGATCGGCCTGTCAGGTCCCCTCTTCGGGATCAGCGTGCTGCTCCTTCTCGCCGCAGGGCTCTACATGGCATTCACTGCCTGGAGCTTATTGACCGGCTGGATTCTCGTTGCACTGATCAGCCTGGTCTTGATGGCCCCGCTCGGTACTGCGCTCATCGAGCCACGCAGGCGGGTCATCGACCGACTGGCACGAGAGACGCCAGACGGTCCACTGCCCCAGTCGCTTGAGCAGCGCACCCACGACCCCGTTCTCTTGATAGCGCTACAGACCATAGCCATCTTGCTGCTAGGCATCGTCTTCCTGATGACGACCAAGCCTGCGCTCACCGGCTCCCTCATCGTGATAGCGATCGCTCTGGCACTCGGCCTGGCTTCGGGCGCGCTCGCCTCTCGCACGATGCGTACCCCAGGGCAGAGCGTGGCCGCGCGCGAGCCGCTAGGATAGCTGAGCCTGGCGGCAGGTAAAGCTGAGGTGCAAGATGTGCAATTTCGAGTCGATCTTTCTCGATTTAGCTCTATGAGTGAATGTCAGATTATTGACAAATTGGCCAACGAAGCCAATAATTGAATCGGCAGGGTTCTCCTGATCACGAAAGGATACGCGATCGAAGTTCAGCAAGCCATCAACGAATTCGTCGATGCTGCTACCGCAGATATCCAATAAATGCAGAAAGGGATACTATGAGCATTGATCAACACGACCATTCCGGGCTGGGGACCGATCACGAGGAGCAGGCCTTACAAGACCTGCTCCAGTTCCCGTTTGTCGACGCGCTCTTTGGGCGGCGTTCACGCAGGTTCTTTCGGGGAGCCGAAATACCGGATGGTCCACTGGCCTATACGTCCAAACACGAGCCGGTCCCGCTCACAGAACTGGAAACATTGCTCATCCTGACAGCTGTTGGGGGAAATACCGGCTGGCACCACTCGATCACCCGTCATGAACGTTACGCACCCCACCTCTCCAACTATCCGGCAGCAGCAGGTGGGCGTACCTTTCCTTCTGCGGCAGGGTTCCATACCAGCGAACTATTTTTCACCGATGACAGTGGAACGTATATTTTCACAACCCGCGATGCGCCAGCGCTGGGCCAACGCGAGGCAGACGGTTCACTCTCGCTCGTTGACCTGGTCAAGGCTCACCGCTCACGCATCCATAAACTATCGGACAAGCGCGTCTCTATTCCACCCAAAGAGCCATACATGGAAGGGCACAATACCTGGGTTGCTAATCGTCCTGGTTCGTTGCTGGTCATGCCAACCGGCGATGTCGCCCAACATGCCATCGCGAATCTCTGCTTCTTTGCGCAGAACGGCTACAGTATCTATGACGACGTGAACCAGCGTCGCATCCCAGGTATCGAGAAGTTCGCAGACATTGTGGATGTGGACAATCCGCTTCCGCTCACCTTCCTTGATCAGTACTCACTCACGGAATGTACGGCAGAACTTTCGACCGCCGCCTATGCAGGCATGCTGATGCAGCAGGCTATTGGGCTGGGAGGATGGATGTTCAACGGAATTGATCGCCTGACGATGCTTGGCGCGAGTGGTGATCCGGAGGTTCCGGGATTAGGTTTTCGTTATGATACGGATGAGCGCTGGGCTTTGCCCAATCCGACAGGGCTTCCAGGGGTCTTTGAAGGGCATTGTCCTCCCCACTACCCCACTCTGCGGGCAGCCGTGGATCATTTCTGTGAGCGCAAATTCGGTCAGGGTGGTCCTTTTCATCCCGACACTCCCGGACCATGGAAGGAGAGCCGGAAAGTACGAGCAAGCGCCCAGGTACACGACGAGAAATTCCGCGACTGTGTCGCGTTGCAGGCACAGTATGCCTTTGACACCTTCGGCAAATTCCCGGCCACCGTCCCGACCATCTTTATCTTGATGTACCTGCAATCACACCATCTCGATCTGGAGTACTATGATACCCTGTTTGAGCCGGGAGCTTATCTACGTACTCACGCCGAGCATCTCGCCAGGTGGCACACGGGCATAGAGTAGCAGAGGAGGAGCCAGCAGTATGCCGTATCTCAATGGCGCGCACACTTTACTACACCCTTCCCATTCCTACGTCTGGCGTTCCTCCAATTGATGAATACGCTCGATCTGCTGGCGATTCCACTCATCGTCAGAATAAGGCGTGGCGAACCAGGCTTCCAGGATCTCCCTGGCCATGGCCTCTGAGGTGGCACGCAAGCTGAGGGCGAGGATGTTGGCATGGTTCCAGATGCGTGCGCCACGCGCGGTTTCGCTATCGTGACAGAGTGCCGCTCTGATACCAGCTACCTTGTTGGCGGCAATCGAGGCTCCTGTTCCTGTCCAACAGAACACAATGCCTTCGTCGGCTCGCCCCGTTGCTACCGCCTCTGCCGTCTTGCTGCTGGTGTACGGCCAATCGCTATCGGGGTCATTCTCGGCCAGGGGACCAAACAGAACGAGGTCGTGGCCGCGTTTCCTGAGCTCTTCGACCACAGTGTCGGTAAGGTGGGTGCGTTCGTCGCTGCCAACAGCTATTTTCATGTCAGAACCTCCCTGCTCGTTGTGCGTGCGAGCTTTCTTCGTGACTTTATTGGTTAATTGATCTTGTTGGTTGATTTTGTCATTGCCAGGATACTGGACTGTAGTTATATTTTAAAGCTGCCAGGTTCCTGTCATCCCTCAGACCATTATCCGTGGAAAAGAGGTCCTGCATGTGCCTCGAAGGTGTTTGCAAAAATTCATGGGTCACCCAGGCGGTACTAACTCTTTGTCTCCATCAGTCAGGCGTGGTATACTTCGGGAAAAGCTGATACCAGCCTATACGCAGAACTGCGACCAGACTG
>WNGK01005280.1_pt1 | contig 17514 bp, 19 predicted proteins | sample 5400601 | NCBI WGS metagenome assembly WNGK01 (sample SAMN13153376, study PRJNA577476) | soil metagenome | isolation source: 60 cm soil or saprolite under Garry oak tree replicate 1 | place: USA:California | collected 2016-06-15
TCGCCTCTCAGACCTCCATCCGTTGTGGATGGCGGCGTGACAAGCTTGGCAAACGATCAAGGTTTTACGTCGGTTCTTGAGCATGATCTGCGCCCAAAGAGGCTGATCTCTTCCCATCGCGGCCAGATCGGCAAGCCTGTGCACTTGATGAACCACGCACTGCTCGTCTTTGATGGTGCAGAGTTCACAGGTGCTCGCTATGAGTCTTCGTACTACCTCCCTTCTCTCATAGACGATCACGGTGGGTACTTGATCGACCAGGATAGCCTCTGGATTTCGTACCAGAGGAATACCTCCAAATCGGGCAACGAGTGGTTTCTTCCCGTTGCCTCGCTCTCGCGTCGCTTCCAGACATGTTCTCGGACCGTGAGGGGTATCAATAGTGGCTCGGAAGCGTTTCGCCACGGCTTTGGTGGTACGGTGATATTTAGCTGCAAGCGTGTGAGTCAAGGATTGCTGGACAATCCATCGGTATCCATTTAGCCAGCAGACATTGGTGGCAAGCAGATAGTACTGGACAAAACCCCGGTATTCATCTTGAGAGGTTTTCAAGATGGTCTAATCGGAGCGGGAAGCCAGAGAGAGACGCCGCAGCGGTTTTCCTGCGTGTCGGTAGGCAGGGATTTTCTTCCTCCCCACTTCTTTGGGAACGCGTAGGGCCATCTGGGTGTTGAGATGTCGATACCCATCTTGAGCCAATTTGTCGTTGCGGTGTTGGGCTTGAATATCAGAGCTCAAGAAGCGAGCCGCTTGCTTGCGAGCCTGCGTGATTAAGGTCTTTTCCTCAGAGAGTTCCAGCTTGAGAGTCTCTTGCAGGAAGCTTCCCAGTTGACCTTTGATCTGCTCGGCTTCCGCCCGTGTTCCCGCAAAGCCAAGCAGCATATCATCGGCATAACGGATGGAACGCAGTCGTCGATAGTTGGGATCGTTAGGATCTCTTGAGGGAAGTTGTTGGGCCAGTCGCAGGAGCTTCTGGGCTTTCTGATACTCTCCCTTTTTGCGTGCTACGCTCATCTGATAAGCGATGCGTCGGTAGGCAGGGTTGTCCTTTCTTTTGCAACCCTGGGTATATTGCGGGATGAGATGGGTTTCGACGAAGTGGTCGAGTTGGTTCAGGTAGATATTGCTGGAGATAGGCGAAACAATGCCTCCTTGAGGTGCCCCACTCAGCGTGGTGTGGTAGCGCCATTCCTCAAGATAGCCAGCCTGTAGTAAATGTTTGATAAGGCGCAGAAAACGGTTATCGTGGATGTTCTCAGCCAGTATCTTTAAGAGAACCATACGATCCAATTGGTCGAAACAGGCTTTGATGTCTCCTTCTATGAACCAGTGCGTGCCTTTCCACGTATGTTGGATTTGGCTCAAAGCGGTGTGACATCCACGTCCAGGGCGAAATCCATGAGAGAGGTCACTGAACTGTGGTTCGTAGTATGCTTCCAGTAAGCTACGGATCACTTCTTGCAGCAACTTGTCCGAAAAGCTCGGCAGACCCGAAGCACACTACCCCCATCATCCCCCCGAGTTTCAGGATGGGTGACCGTCACGCATCCCCATCATCCCCTGTCTGGTCAGCAGGTCGAAATCATCCGTGTTCGTCGTGGTCCAGATCCCGACCTGATCATTCGACACGTCGATGGCTATCATGGGGCCATTGCCGCCAGTTGGACGACGTACGCGTCTGCACCAGATGCATTTCCATTTGAGGAGCCAGCGTTGCTTGATCTGGAAGGGCTCTGCCAACTCGCTCGTTGTGTTGAGCAGCTTCAGGAGCGGAGCCATCCCTCTCTGGAGGATCGGCTATGATAGAGCTATCTACGTACGTCTCCGTTCTGAAGGAGGGATGCATCCTGGATTTCCTAGCAGCCGATCAGCGTGTCTCGCCGGCACAGGTTTGGGCGCATCTCTCGCCCGATCTTCAACGGCCTATTGTCCAACTCTTCGCACAACTAGCAACTCATGTCGTGCTTGCCCAAGGGACGCCTGATGAACAGGCGAGTAAGGAGAGAGCTGATGACTACTTATCCAGCATTGAGCAAGATCCAGCTTGACCATCTGGATCGCGATGCGCTGATCTATGTACGCCAATCCTCTTTGATGCAAGTGCGCGACAACACGGCCAGTACCATGCGCCAATACGACCTGGTGCAACGTGCTCTCAGCCTGGGATGGACACGAGAGCACATTCATGTCATTGATCAGGATCAAGCTCACTCTGGCTCCTCGACCATTGGGCGGGATGGGTTTCAGTCGCTGGTGGCTGAAGTGGGGCTCAAGCACTGCGGAGCGATCTTGAGTCTGGAAGTCTGGCGCCTCGCTCGCTCCTGTAGCGACTGGTATCACCTTTTGGAGATCTGCGCTCTCGACTTTCACCCTCGTCATTGACGAAGAGGGCATCTACGATCCTGGGTGCTACAATGATCGTCTCTTGCTTGGCTTCAAGGGGACCATGAGTGAGGCCGAACTTCATTGGTTACGGCAACGCTTGCTGGGTGGAAAACTGACGAAAGCCGAGCAAGGAGAACTGCGCTTTCGCCTGCCAGTCGGCTTGGTGTATGATCTCACCGGAAAGGTCGTGTTGGATCCTGACAAAGAAGTCCAGGCCGCGGTGCGCTTGGTCTTTGCGCTCTTTGAGCAGTACGGGTCAGCCCTGGCGGTGGTCAAACACTTTACCGCCCACCACCTTCGTTTCCCAGATCGGCTCTGGAAGCGAACGCGAGATCGGAGAACTGGTCTGGGAACCATTGCGGTGTGGGCGCGTCCTCTCTCTGTTGCACAACCCGTTCTACGCCGGTGCCTATGTCTATGGACGAACCAAAACCCGTCGGCACGCCCTTCCCGGCGAGGAGCCGCGTATCAAAGGACGGACACGTCAGGTGAAGCGTGAAGACTGGCCGATTGTCCTGCCGGATGCTCATCCCGGCTACATCACCTGGGAGCAGTTTCGGCACTATCAACAAGTCCTCGATGACAATCGTACGTGGCGGCCACAGGAGCGACGCGGGGTTGTACGTGAAGGCGCAGCGCTGCTCCAAGGGATTGTGCTGTGTGGAACATGCGGACGTCGCATGAACGTCCGCTACCTGGCTGATGGCACTATCCCCAGCTACGAGTGCCGGCAGGCCCACGCTCAACTGGCCGAGAGGACCTGTCAAACCATGCGTGGCGATGGTATTGACCAGGCGGTGGCGACCTGTTTCTTAGAAGCGATCCAGCCTGCTCAGCTAGCTGTTTCTCTCTCCACGCTTGATCAACTGGAGGCGCGTGCCAGGCAGATCGATCGGCAGTGGCACCTGCGACTGGAACGAGGGCAGTATGAAGCAGACCTGGCCCGGCACAGCTCACGTGGCAGTCGATCCAGACAATCGCCTGGTGGCTCGCAGCCTGGAACGGGACTGGAATGAGAAATTGCTGGAGGCGGAGCGGTTACAGCGGGAGTATGCGGCTCTGCCCAAACCAACGGCTCTGCTCATCACGCCCCAAGAAAGACAACGCATCCTGGCCCAGAATGTCCCTGCGGTCTGGCAGGCATCGACGACAAGCCAAGCCGAGCGCAAACAGAGGCTCGGCTACCTCATCAAAGATGTGACACTCACCAAACGCGAACAGGTGATTGAGGTGCGTATCCGTTGGCAAACGGAGGCGCTGACGGATCTGACCGTCCCTCGACCCAAGCGAGCGGCTGATGCACGTCGCACCGATCCTCAGATCGTGGCTCGGGTGCGTGAACTGGCTCCCACCCATACTGCGACGCACATTGCCCTGCTGCTCAATGAAGAAGGGTTGTGTGCAGGGCTGGGTGGCAGTTTCACGGCGAGTAAGGTCGAATGGATTCGGGCGGCCTACGACATTCCCCTTGATTGTCCCGAAGGGCCTGGCTTCTGTCCCAGTGGGCAACGAGGCGATGGACGGTACTCAGCCCTGGCTGCGGCAGAACTGCTGAATGTGAATGTCTCGACCATTGCTGACTGGTGCAACTCCGGACGGCTAGAGAGTGTTCGAGCAGGCACGCATGGGCCTCGTAGAACCAGCGTGGGTCGGCTGATCCGATCCACACTGCAAGACAATCCCGAACGCTTCCCGTAAGGAGGGCAGTATGAACGAACCATCGGCAACCCTAAAGGTCTTTGTCCTCCTTTCTTCTTTGGAATATGGACACGTCGCACTGGCGTCCATCGATGTCGTTCATCACGAACATCGTTGATGAGCCGTTCGATTTTTGCTAATGACATCGCGTCCACAGTTTCACCGGTTGCTCCTTGCGTCATGGCCCCCTTGTTTTTGTACAAACGAGCATAGGCACGCAAGTAGAGATCCGGGTTGTAGAGCATGCGATAGACATCTTCCAATGGCAATCCTCGTTTGCCACGTTCTCGGATGATTGTGAAGACAGTTTCGGCGCTTCTCATCACGAGTACCTCCCTGCGCTTTTCAATCGGAACTCCCTGTCGCCCTTCGCCATGTTCTCAGCTCTCCTGAGATCAGACTACTACGGCGACTCCGTTATCATAGACCTCTCGGTCCTTAGACAATCCCATGTTCCGTGAGCAATCTACGTGTCGAGCGTCCTTTAGGTAGTCTACTCATCCTTTGAGCTTATCCCGTTGATAGCTCTGCTTCTCCCAGAGGTGTCCCTATCGACTTTTCTAACAGAGACAGGAGAGAGTGCCGGTTTCAGACGCTTTCCGGCAGGTTGGCTTCTAAACCCAGTCAGGATTAGACTTCGAGCAGTCTAGCTCTTACCATGGGATGCAGGTCTTGCCGCCCATTTCCTCTTTACGCCTAGAAGAGCTGCGGCGTTACCAACATGCTGTTTTCCCGTTCCACCTTTCGATGTCAGGTAGGTTGGTTGACCTTAGAAACCTCCTCTGGGTTTCATGTGCCGATTGCATCGGCGATAGATTGCCACGTGACATGGCGCACGAAGTCAAAGCCTGGATCGGTCAATTCTAACCCCAAGCTGTATTTCCAATCAATACGCTCACGCACGGCGTTGGCGGCTTGTCGGTCGGTGAGATTCTCCGCATATTGCAGCACCGTGACCACCGCCAGTCGCCAGGGTGCATAGGCGGGCTGCTCTTCCACCGGGTAGCGCACCTCAAACTGCTCGTCCTGATACAATTCTCCGCAAGCCGCGTCACGCAGTCGCATGGCCAACGTTCCCTTTGGGCAAGGTGCTCGTGCTACACGCGCCGTTTCCTCTGGAATGGTTCCCAACTCTCGTGGATACATCGACATGGTTCTCCTCCTTACCTCTGCTCTCTTTGGTGACTTTTTCCTGCATTGTACCATTCCAGTATTTCTTGCATTCGCCAACAAAGTCTTTCACGGGTAGGTTTTTTGGAGAAAGGAGAGAACAAGGAGGAGGAAAGAGCGACAAGACGTGATTTTCTGATACGATAGAACAAAGTAGGTATCTGATCGCATCAGGAGAAAATCATGTCTTGTCCAGAAGCATTATCACAATGGGAAACGCAGGTGTCAACACACCTGCCACATCTGAGCCGACCACAGGCCCGGGTGTTAGCTTTGTGGAGTTATGGGATGGTGCTAGCGAAATCGTGTGGCATCACCAGCTTGGTAGCCATCCTGGCACCGCTACTCAAGCAGTCCGAGTCGACCGTGAGACAGCGCTTACGCGAATGGTGTTACCCCATCAAGCACAAAAAAGGGACGCATCGCCAAGCCTTGGAGGTGAGGAGTTGTTTTGCGCCCCTGTTGGGCTGGGTCTTGAGTTGGTGGGATGCGGGCGAGCCTCGCCCTGGCTATGGACGCCAGTACGCTCTCCGATCGCTTCACGGTGCTGGCGATCAGCGTGCTCTACCGCGGCTGTGCCATCCCGGTGGCCTGGAAGATCGTGCGCAGCAATGAGCCCGGCTCGTGGGAGCCGTACTGGACGGAGCTCTTGAGCCATTTGGCCCCGGCGGCGCCCCCCGACTGGATGGTGATCGTGTTGGCCGATCGCGGCTTGTATGCCAAGTGGTTGTACGAGCAGATTGTGAGCCTGAAGTGGCATCCCTTCTTGCGCATCAACCGGACGGGCAAAGTGCGCCCGGTGGGGGAAAGCGGCTTTCGCTGGCTCTCGAGCGTGGTGCCGCAGGTGGGGACAATGTGGAGTGGGGCGGTGGACTGTTTCGCGGAGGCGACCTGCCGGTTGCCCTGCACGAGGCTTTCGCGCTGGGACGAGCCATACACGGAGGCATGGCTCATTGTCACCGATTTGGCGCCAGAGGCAGCCAATATTGTGTGGTACAGTATGCGCAACTGGATCGAATGTGGGTTCAAAGATACCAAACGCGGGGGCTGGCAGTGGCATCAAACCAAGATGAAGGATCCTGAGCGAGCGGCGCGCTTGTGGGTGGCTATTGCGGTGGCAACCTTATGGGTAGTGAGCGTGGGAGGGCAGGCCGAGGCGACCCAGACGTGTAGCGGGCTGGAGGCCTTGCCCGAGCAGCATATTGCCAGACGCACCACCACCAAGCGATCGCGGCTGCGGCTGTCGAGTTGTTTTGGGCAAGGCCTGCGGCTCATCTTGGTCGCCTTGCTCCAGCACGAGGTCTGTCCGGTAGGGCGTTTCCTGGCGCAGCCCTGGCCCAGCGAACTGACCCCACGCAAGAAACCCAACGGGAAAGGCAAAGAGAAGAAGAAAAAGAGTCGGGGGCAGAAGCAACGCTGGCGACAGTCTCGTCGAGCTTCCAAGGCGGCTGCATGAAAAACCTACCCGTGAAAGCACCACCCCAGCCCCTACGAATTTGACGAGCTACTCCAATAAAAGCTACCTGTATAAGCCAGAGAAGGGGAGGCTGGAGTGTATGGAAGGGTGACAGGTTTAAAGTGTATGATTATGAGGGATGCGTGGCGAAAAGGGAGGAAAAATAGTGAACATGTATCTGGATAAACCCTTACTTTATTACCTTGATGAACTTGCTTCGGCGAAATCTACACCGGGAGGCGGCTCTGCATCTGCACTGAGCGGTGCGATGGGGGCTGCACTCGCCAGTATGGTTGCTCGCCTGACGCTTGGGAAGGCTGATTACGTTGAGGTACAGCCCGAAATCGAAGCTCTTTTGCAAGAGACAGAGAAACTGCGCGGACGCTTTCAGGAGCTTATGCAGGAGGATATAGAGGCCTATGGGAGGCTCTCGGCCTCATTTAAGATGCCTCGCGGCACGCCGGAGGAGGTGGACGCGCGCAGCAAATCCATACAGGAGCAGCTGGTTGAGGCGGCGCTTGTGCCACTAGAGATGGCCGAATGTGCCTCTGCACTGGTGAAGTGCTGTCACCGTATAGCCGAAATTGGTAATGCGAAAGTACTGAGTGATGTAGCTACTGGAGCGCTCCTGGCCTCGAGTGCCGGGGCTGGCGCGGCATGGATAGTACGTGCCAACCTGCTTTCAATGAAGGACCAGGAACTCGTAGAGATATTGAGTAGTCGTCTTAGTACCGCTCTCGATGATATCACTGCATACGGCCAGCAGATAACAGGCATCGTAGGGAGAAGAGCATGACGGCGCACATTCTTGATGGGCGAGCCATGGGCGCGGAGATCAAAGCGGAACTGCGGGACGATGTTCGTCGTTACATCGAGGTGACAGGAAGGGCGCCCGGCCTTGTCATTGTGCGCTTAGGTGGCGATGCTGCTTCGGGCGTATATAGCAAAGTTATATTGCGTGTTGCTGAAGAGGTCGGTATCAAAGCCAGTTTAGAGCAATTACCTACCCTTACTTCAGCAGATGAACTGCGCTCGCTGTTGGTGCTCTTGAATAACGACGAGTCAGTGCAGGGGATCATTGTGCAGATGCCGTTACCTGCCCACCTATCACAAAAGATGGTTGCCGATACAGTGTCTGCGAGCAAAGATATTGATGGGATCAGTCCTCGTAGTGCTGGGAACCTCTTTCTTGGCTTGCCAAGCTTCTTGCCCTCAACGGCGGCAGCGGTAATGGAAATTCTTGAACGTACACGAACGGTACTTGCGGGCAAACGGGTGGTTATCCTGGGACGGAGCAACGTCGTGGGGAAGCCTCTCTCAATGATGTTATTGCAGAAGAACGCCACTGTTACCGTTTGTCACTCACGTACTGTCGATCTACCAAAGTTTACGCGGCAAGCCGATGTATTGATTACGGCAATTGGCAAGGCTCAATCGATCAATGCCGATATGGTGCGTCCTGGAGCAGTGGTGATTGACGTTGGTATCAATACGACGCCGGAGGGGGGAATAGTGGGCGATGTCGATTTTGCATCGGTACGCGAAGTCGCTGGCTCACTCACCCCAACACCCGGAGGCGTTGGACCACTTACAAATGTGCTCCTGCTCAAGCAGTGTATGCAGGCAGCCTGGAGTATGTTAGATATTGAGATGCCTGACCACCATTCGGCAGGAAGATACCAGTGATCGGTTCTTTCCCACTTACGCTTTCCCACTTCGTCTTCGGCGGGCAGCAGCGGCCTTTTGACGACGCTCACGCTGATGTTGGACGCTGATTTTTTTTTGCCTGGATGACGTTATGTCATCGGCGCTGGTTGACTCAGATGTTTGACTACCAACGTTGTTGCGAGAGGGTTGAGAAATAGACTTCTGGCTGGTACGACGGGAATTGACAATGGCCTGGCGGATGACGAAACCGGCAAGTACTGCAGAGGATAGAAGCGTGATCAGATAGAATGGGACGACTATACTTTTCAAACCACTGGGGAGGGTACGGTTGTTGATATTGATACTCATCAAGAAGACAAATGAGAGAAGCAGGTACTCAAGGCCTGTTAAGACGTTGATCTGTTGATACCAGGCTATCTTTTGTCCTCGTGCCTGTGCTGTGCGCAGGCGCCTGAGACCTGTGAAGATGTTGTAACATCCCAGGAGGATAAAAACGATGGTAAAAATCGTGAGAAATTGTGGACTATTCATTTTTTTCTGATTCCTTTTCTCTCTTTGTATAGAGTAGTCGAAGGAGTACACCTAATGCCAGACACACAAGAGGCCCTGTAATCAGATTGAGGGTGAATGTAAGCGGGTTCAGGATATTCAGCGTGCGTATCGGGATCGCGACGACCGGGTTTTGTAATAGTCCTTGCAATCCTCTGACAATCCAGAGATCAGCAGGCAGCACTAAGAGGAGACCAAGGAGGATTTCCAGCGAAAGATAGATTGGCCAGCGTACTTGTGGAGATCTATCAGGGTTACCAGGCTTTTGATTTCTCATGGTCAGTAGCAGCAAGGCCAGCGCGGCACCATTGAAGATAAATGGTTCCAGAGCTTGTATATCAAACATCGTCGTGTTCCCAAGCAAGAGGGGGAAGCGCCAGAGTTGCCATAAGAAAAAAACTATCATATTTGGAGCGCTGAGGTTCATTGAGATAGGAACTTGCCAGGGAAGTAATGCACTGAGCAAGCGCAGCGTTGGATAAGGACCAGGGAAAAAGTGATTGATGCTGAGCATATAATCGAAAGCAGCAGAGAAAATGTAACCGGCGACGGTGGGGGCTAGAGCAAGCAACACTACCGAAATGAAGTAACCAGCGATTGTGCGCTGTTGCGAATCTGTGCCCGGTAATGGGGATGGCTGAACTTTTGTATCGTTTTCTTTTACTTCTCTGGTAGATGAAGCCTGGGATGTTTCCTTCTTTTTGCTGACGGGAGAGGGTCGTAGAGGTGCAAATGCCAGGTGACCCAGGGTTGCTCCGATGACGCTGAAGAGCATAGAGAATAGCGCTATCAATCCCCACGTGGTGAAAAAGCCTGATGCCTGATCGCTCGCGAGGCTCAGAGTATTGATAACGTTGGGATAGGAGATGGCGGCGATAAACTGAAAAAGCGCCAGGAAAAGACCTCCCAGTGCAGCTTCAAATAAGCCTGGACGCTGTGAAGTGCGAAGTTTACGAATAGCGGTAACGAGTAATCCGCAGCCCGTTGCGCTCAGAACGGGGGCGGATGCGATTGAAGTTGATGGTTGTGGATTGAGGCGTGCTAAAAGTGCGAAGAGCGCAGCAATGATAATTACCACGCCGATAGCGAACCAGTCAAAGCCTGGTTTTTCCGCGTTCACCCCTGACGAGGGAGTAGATGTAGATGCTGTCTGTCGATTTGCCTGTATTGCATCAACTGGTTGCTCAGCTGGCTGTTGATGCTCTGACGTAACTTCTGTATGATCTTGCCCTTGCATGTGTCTTTGCTGCTCCTTTTGTAGTCCACATGACGGATACTAGCATAATAGCGAGTGGGCGGCAAGTGGGTAAGGATTCGTAGTTGAGTGTGCTTGTGTCGATGAGATGACGAATGGGGTGAGCGTGATTTCCCATGTACCCATTCTTTTGCGGGGAGGAGAATGTGGTCACATGAAGCGGTGGGTGATGCTCCAGGGCCAGAGCAGGCCGTCGAAGGCGGGCGACCATCAAGGCAAGAAAAGCCGCACCCCAGCGCCCTTCATCCACCCTTGTCCTCACGGAATCCTGGGCCTGTGGTTTAGGTTGATGCCTATTATCGCCGATTATGAGGTTTCACAAAATCATCCGGATAGTGGAACATCCACGCAGGGCCGATCAATCGGCGATGTGCGCGATCAATCGGCACCTAGGGGTGTCCGGATTATTTTGTGAATCTGCATTATCGGCGATGTGCGCGATCAATCGGCACCTACGGATGACCTAATTCATTGGTTAAAGAGCGCTATGGGCTGACGCGGGTACCTGAAACAAAATACAGGATTTGCCTGATAGAATTCGCATCTTTGTACCCTTGACTATTCATAAAAAAACGCTAAAATCTCTAGTGAACTACTTACATTTTTGAAGATTTATGAGGTTCGCGTGCATATCATCGTTGTCGGCGTTGATCATACTTCTGCGCCTATAGCATTTCGTGAACGGCTAGCATGTTCACCACGTCAGGTATCCCAGGTACTCAGGATTTCACAGCAAGTAGTGCAGGAGGGCATTTTGCTCTCGACCTGCAACCGTATAGAACTCTATGGCGTTTGTTCAGAATCAAGTGAGGGAGTGGCGAGCCTGCTGCAAGTGTTAAGCGAAGCGCGTGACGTGGCGTTATCGGAGCTACAATCGTATTGCTATAGCTTTGTTGACGAGCAGGCGGTGTCACATCTCTTTGGTGTCACAAGTGGTTTGTATTCGCTGGTACCAGGCGAACCACAGATTCAAGGTCAGGTAGCAGATGCCCTGGAAGTTGCGCAAGGCGGCGGCTATGCGGGACCAATTACATCAGCGCTCTTTCGTGCTGCCCTGACAACGGGTAAGCGCGCACGAAGTGAGACTGGCATCAGTCGCAATGCTACTTCAATCAGCCATGTCGCTGTGCAGTTGGCGCGACAAGTATTCCCCAAACTCAATAAGGCATGCGTTCTCCTGGTAGGATCAGGAAAGATGAGTGAGTTAGCCGCCCGTAACCTGTGTGATAATGGTGCGCAGCAGCTTGTCATCATGAACAGGACGCAATCGCATGCTATTGACCTCGCGCAACGCTTCGGCGCTCTCCATCGCACCTTCCCAGAACTTCCTGAAGCGTTGGTAGAGGCAGATGTCGTTATCAGTTCTACGACCGCTCCCCGGGCCATTATCACGCATGAGCTTATGTGTCAGGTAATGAACAGGCGGAGTGGCCGTTCGCTGCTCTTGATCGACATCGCTCTTCCGCGGGATGTTGACCCTGACGTCGCCACTATACCAGGAGTTCACCTCTATAACCTGGATGATCTCCAAGCAAGTGTGAGCAAAGGTATCCACCTGCGGATGCAGGAAGTAGCGCACGTGCAGTCAATTATTGCTGAGGAGGCCAGCGCCTATGAACGATGGTTGCGGTCACTCAGCGTGGTCGATACGATCAGCGACTTACGCCAATATGCTGATATACTGCGCCAGCAGGAACTCGTACGCGCCATGCGGCAACTCTCCCCTTCACTGTCTGAACGAGAGGAAGCGGCGGTGCGAGAACTGACTACCCGGCTGGTGAATAAACTGCTCCATACGCCGATGTTACGACTCAAAGATGCGGCGGTACAAGGTCAGGGTCATCTCTACGCTGAGGCGATACGCTACTTGTTTGATTTGGAAGGGAAGGCTAATGAAGCGTCTTACGATAGGAACGAGGGCCAGCAAACTGGCTATGATACAGACACACCAGGTGATCGAGCGATTACAACGGTACTGGCCGAACTTGCAGATAACCATTGAGCAGATTCACACTGTGGGTGACCAAATGAAGGATGCCCCATTATCCAAAATAGGTGGAGATGGGGTGTTTGTCACAGAGATTGAGCGCGCACTGCATGAGAAACGTATTGACCTGGCAGTACATAGTTTGAAGGATTTACCGACGACACAGCCAGAAGGTGTACGGCTGATAATTCCAGGCCCTCGTGAAGATGTGCGAGACGTGTTTGTCTCAAATGGGAACCTGCGACCTGTCCTAGCAGAACAATTTGCGGGAGAGCATACAAAAGAAATATACTATCAGCAGGAATTACGAATTGGTACAGGTAGTTTGAGGCGCATGGCACAAATACGCGCCCGATTTCCTGGCGCACAACTTTTGCCGATACGGGGAAATGTCGACACGCGTTTACGCAAGCTCGAAGCACATGAGTATGATGCTATAGTGCTGGCCGCGGCGGGTCTGTATAGACTGGATATGGTGGAGCGGCTGACTGGCCGCGTTGTCTACCTCCCTATCGATATAGTGATGCCCGCGCCGGGGCAGGGGGCACTGGCAATAGAGATGCGCGATGAACCTGAGATGCTCGAGCTTCTCTTACCCCTCAATGATGTGGTTACGCAAGCCGCAACCAGCGCTGAACGCATGTTTATGCGGCGGCTAGGGGCAGGCTGCTTTCTTCCTGTCGCAGCCTATGGAGAGGTTGTGGGTGAGACTTTGATGCTACGAGGGTTAGTCATCAGCCTTGATGGACAACGCCAGGTGCGGGTGCAGCAAAGCATACGCTGGACAACAGAGGACGCGCTAGAAGAGGCTGAATTGTTGGGAATAAAAGTGGCAGAGCAAGCCCTGGAGCAGGGGGCTCGCGAGATTATTGACTCGTTGCTCTCCACGGGCGAACAGGAGCGTCTCCATGCCTGAAAAGGACCCTCTACTTGAGCGACAACAGCTTTATGCAGATTCCCTGGAAAGAGGCAACAAGGCTGATGGCGGTCTGTACACAATGGGACAGACAAATGTACAGCGAGGGATACTCCAGGGCAAACGTATCCTGGTTACGCGTACCCGCGAACAGGCCGGAGTGCTCAGCGAACGCTTGCTGGCGTTAGGGGCCATGCCCGTAGAATTTCCGACGATTCGTATCGTGCCGCCGCACAATTGGGCTTCACTCGATTGGGCGCTCGGGAGACTTTTCCCAACTGCTATGGAGAATGATGACCAGCGTGATTGTCCCTATGCGTGGCTTATCTTTACCAGCGCGAATGGTGTGCATATCTGTTGCGAACGCCTGCTCGAACGAGGGTATGACTTGCAGGCCATGTGCCCGGTGCGCGTGGCCGCGATTGGCCCGGCTACCGCTGCCGCGCTAACACGCTATGGAATACACCCTGACCTGGTACCTGATATCTATGTAGCTGAAAGCGTGGCCGCGGCACTGATTCATGATAGCCAGCAGAGGGGGGAGCCCTTGCAGGGGAAGCGGATATTGCTGCCGCGCGCCGCCGAAGCTCGCAATGTATTGGTCACAGAATTACAACATGCGGGTGCGGTCGTAGATGAAGTGGCGGCTTATACAACCGTCTCTGTTGCCAGCGACGATCAGCAGGGATGTGAAATCGTGAAGCTCTTGCAGCGTGGTGAAATTGACATGATAACATTTACCAGTTCTTCTACAGTGCGAAATTTTATGCAATGGTTTCGTAGTTGTGCGATAGACGATACCTTTTTGCATCAACCATCATTGAAAATTGCATGTATTGGCCCAATTACTTCGCAGACCGCGCGTGAACTTGGCCTGGATGTCGATATCGAGGCGAATGAGTTTACCATTGATGGTCTCGTCGAGGCAATCGTCAGGGCATCTCTAGCAGATGCCCCATTACAACGTGAGGAATGACATTCTATGGCAGAACAAATAACTCAAGAGGCATCGCTTGAGCAAGCTCAGGCTACATCTACCCAGACAGAGCCAGGCAGGCCGAAGCAACCGCGTCAGCTCGTGCGTTTTACCTTCTTTAAACTTGATCCCCAGTGGCAGTTACTGCCTGCCGATATTCGCCAGCAAGGCAAACAGGAACTGCTCAAGATATTCGAGGAAAATGCGGAAAACGGCCTCATGCGTAGTTTTAGCTTATTCGGTATCCGTTCGGACTGTGATTTTATGTTATGGCAGGCAACCTACGAGGTTGAAAATCTGCAAGGCGTCAGTAGCAAGATACGACGGAGTAGGATGGGACCATATCTGCGCGAGACACACGCATTCTTATCGATGACCAAGCGTTCAGTGTACGTTGGGAAGAATGCTCGCGGGGCGCATGACCCTCGCCTGGTGATTACGCCAGTGGATAAGAAATATCTCTTTGTCTATCCGTTTGTGAAGACGCGCACCTGGTATGCTTTGCCCATGGCCGAGCGGAAGCGGATGATGAATGAGCATATTCGCGTCGGGTTGACCTATCCGTCGGTGTCACTCAATACAACTTATTCTTTTGGACTGGACGACCAGGAATTTGTTGTAGCTTTCGAGACCGACGAGGTCAGCGATTTTCTCGACCTTGTGCAGGAGCTGCGTGAGACGGAGGCAAGTTCTTATACGCTGCGTGACACACCTATGTTTACCTGTGTGGCGCAACCCCTTGAAGATATACTGGAAGCGATTGGAGCCTGACCAGTGAAAGATCAGATACAGCAAATAGGGAGCCATCTTACACTGTCACGTTCGCATACGCTCTACCAGGAGGCGCAACAGCTTTTGCCGGGCGGCGTCAACAGCCCTGTGCGGGCCTTTCGTGGTGTGGGTGGCGAGCCCATCTTCATCGATTCCGCTCGTGGTCCCTATCTCTTTGACGTGGATGGCAATCGCTATCTCGATTATGTCCAATCCTGGGGCCCGATGATTTTAGGACACGCGCACCCAAGCGTAGTAGAGGCTGTGATCGAGGCCAGCAAGCGTGGTTTCAGCTTTGGTGCGCCAACGGAGGCCGAGAGTGAACTGGCCAAACTGGTGATTGAGAGCGTGCCTTCGATTGAAATGGTGCGCTTCGTCAATTCAGGCACCGAGGCAACCATGAGCGCACTGCGTCTAGCGCGAGCATATACCGGTCGCCACAAAATCATCAAATTTAGCGGCTGTTATCATGGTCATGCCGATATGTTGCTGGTGCAGGCTGGCTCGGGTGTAGCGACAATGGGTTTACCCGACAGTCCGGGTGTTCCTCCGGAGGCAACGGGCAATACACTGATCGCTCCATATAACGACATTGAGGCCGTTGGGACGCTCTTCCATACCTATCCCACTGAGATTGCCGCTGTCATCGTTGAGCCTGTAGCGGCCAACATGGGTCTGGTATTGCCGCAGCCAGGCTTCCTCGAGCAATTGAGGAGCCTCACTAAAGCATATGGTGCGCTCTTGATTTTTGATGAAGTGATGACGGGTTTTCGTGTTGCCCTTGGGGGAATGCAGGAGCGAGTGGGTATTACTCCCGACCTGACCTGTTTGGGAAAGATCATCGGCGGTGGTCTTCCAGTAGGCGCCTATGGAGGGCGTCGCGAGATAATGGAGCAGGTGGCTCCACTGGGAGCTATGTACCAGGCAGGAACACTTTCGGGCAATCCCCTGGCAATGGCGGCGGGAATAGCCACGCTGACCGAGATGCGTAAACCTGGCCAGTATGAGGAGCTGGAACGAAAAAGCCAGATGCTGGGCAATGGTTTAGAGCGAGTGAAAAACGAAACGGGTGTGGAACTTCAATTCGCAAGGATCGGCGCTATGTTCTGCCTCTACTTCACAGGGAAGCCTGTAACGGACTATGCCAGCGCCAAATCATCCGACACCGCCTCCTATGCTCAATATTTCTGGAATATGCTGGCGCGTGGCATTTACCTGCCACCTTCCCAATTTGAGGCATGTTTCATCTCATTGGCCCTTGACGATGAGATGATCGAGGAAACTATTGAGAGTGCCAGATTAGCACTGTCAGGAGAAAAACCATGACGAAATTTCCTACCGTGCGGCTCAGGCGCACGCGCCAGAACGAGAAACTACGTGGCCTTGTGCGCGAAACTCACCTTGCTGTTGACCAGCTCATCTACCCCCTCTTCATCGCGGAGGGAATTCATGAACCTCACGAAATAGCCTCGATGCCGGGCATCGTGCAGTGGCCGCTGGAGCAGCTTGGGCGCGAGGCTGAACGAATCGCCAGTCTTGGTATCCCGGCGGTGCTTCTCTTTGGTATCCCCAGCGAAAAGGATGAGGTGGGTTCGCAGGCCTATAACTCGCGAGGCATTATTCAAGAGGCTATTCGTCTCCTCAAAAGCGTCAATCCCGAGCTGCTCGTCATCACGGATGTCTGCCTTTGTGAATATACCAGTCATGGGCATTGTGGCCTTATTCATAACGGGAGTGTGCAAAACGATACATCGCTGGAATTGCTAGCGCGTATGGCTCTCACGCATGCCGAGGCGGGCGCTGACCTGGTCGCGCCGTCGGACATGATGGATGGCCGCGTTGGCGCCATTCGTCACGTGCTGGATGAACAGGGCTTTAACCAGACTCCTATTATGGCCTACTCCGCGAAATTTGCCTCCGCTTTCTACGGGCCTTTCCGGGAGGCCGCGGGCTCAACCCCTCAGTTTGGGGACCGCCGAGCCTACCAGATGGATCCCAGTAATGTGCGTGAAGCGTTACGTGAAGTAGAGCTCGACATCGCAGAAGGGGCCGATATCATCATGGTCAAACCGGCTATGGCTTATATGGATGTCATCCGCCAGGTGCGTGACCACTACGATTTGCCGGTTGCCGCTTATAATGTAAGCGGTGAATTTGCGATGATCAAGGCCGCCGCCCAGAATGGCTGGATTGATGAGCGGAGGGTGGCAATGGAGGTGCTGACAGGTATTAAAAGGGCGGGTGCGGATATGATCATTACCTATTTCGCGCCGGATGTAGCGGGGTGGTTGAGGGAGTAAGAGGTACTCTCAATTAGCCCCAAAAGCTGATTGGAAGAGTGGTGACAGGGGAAGATGTTACGCACAAACGAAGCGTGAGGCTAAATGTGCGAACTTTCCCGACCAAGTTCTTGATAGCAGCTCTGAAGTTGATCATCAACATGTTTAAAGGAAAGTTGCGCCTCAAACACCTTTTTGCACAGTTCCTGTTTTCTTCGAAGAGCGTCGGGCGCATCCGGGCTCAGGCGAAGCAAAGCTGTTATGTACTGACACTCTCCCCGCTAGAAGCGGGGAGGTTCTTCTTTCATCCAGCCCGCTTGCCCGTCTTCCTCTTGCGAGAGAGACAAGTAGAGGTGGGCTGTCCAGAAGCGTTTTCCTCAGATGAGGCGGTTCCCGTCTGCCCG
>WNGK01007109.1_pt1 | contig 17509 bp, 21 predicted proteins | sample 5400601 | NCBI WGS metagenome assembly WNGK01 (sample SAMN13153376, study PRJNA577476) | soil metagenome | isolation source: 60 cm soil or saprolite under Garry oak tree replicate 1 | place: USA:California | collected 2016-06-15
CGACCTGGGCCACGATTGGCGAGGACACGCAATCAAGCGGCTGGCGCGCCGTGCACGCGCGGGTGGAAGAGTCTGCCCCCGCGACTTGGGTCGCGGTTGACAGCACAGTCCACGGGTGCACCGTGCCCGACTCGGGCGATCGCCATCTCCCAACCATCGGCATCCGGCTTCCAGCATCAGCGAAGGCCGAGACGCCTCTCAATGTCTCGGAACGGGCGGTGCTGGACATCGTCGGACGTCATCCATTCCTGACGACTGCCGTGCTCGGCGACGTCCTCGGACGTGATGCTCTCTGGGTTGCGCGCCGGCGCAAGGCTCTGCTGGATCGCGGGCTGCTGCGCCTGGTGACGGATAAGGAGGTTCATTTGTCAGGTCGCGGTCGTGGCAACCTGCTCGAGCTCACCCCCGCCGGTCTCCGCACGCTGGCAGCGCACCTTGGACTGTCGCTGGCGAGTGCCGTCTCGCATCATGGCCTGGCGGGCGGCGGCCCCGATTCACCCATCGGTACGCGCCGCATCCTCCTGGCCCACCTGGACCACACCGTCGGAGCCGATGCGGTCTTTGGTGTGCTGGCGCGCGCGGCGCGTGCGCAACGCGGCGGCGCGTTGGTGGAGTGGCGCAACGCGGCGGCTTGCGCCCACGCTCGGCTGAGGCCAGACGGATATGGGGTACTGCGTCTGGGGCAACGTGACTACGGGTTCTTCCTGGAGTTCGACCGCGGTACCGTTCGATCGGCGCCTCTCCGGGCAAAGTTTGGGGCGTACCACCGTTACCTTGCCAGCGCTCGCGCTGCGAGTGACTTCGACGGACCACCGAGCATCCTGGTCGTAACGGCGGGGCCGGCGGCTGAGAATCGCGTCGTCGACGCCGTACTGGCCGCGGAAGTTGGGCAGCCGCGGCGACTGCCATTGCTTCTCACGACGGTGAACCTTCTGACTACCGCCGAACACGGGCCGTTCGATTGCGTGTGGCGCATCCCGGGCGTGCACAACGGCCGGCGGGCCTGGCCAGATGCCCTCGGGATCCTCTGACGAAGCACGTCTCGCAGAGTGCTCGCGGCGGGATGAGGCTGTGGCTTCGACGGGCGGGCAAGATGTCGATGAGATTGGCTGCACGCCCAACGGCAATAGGGTGACTCTCGAGAGAGAGTCGCGAGTTGAGGGCCCCGGTCCTCATGTGTTTGTCTATGACAAAGCTGGAAACAGGTACCGAGTTCAGGTCCCGAAAGGGAAAACGGCGCAACAGGTTGCTGAGGAGCTTGTCAGTGGCACGGAGAGTGACCGTTGGCTTAGCGAATGAGCGGCTGCGCGCTGCGCCGCACCCACATTGGTCGCACCCCGGTCCTGAATTGTGCCGTGCGACGGTGATCGTCGACGCGAACATCGACGCGTTCAGTGGCATCAATAGCCGCGACCTTGTGAGCCAGACGTGGTCAGTACGCGTCACCACATCTGGTGACGACAGCGTCAGTGCGACTGAGGTCGTCGTGGCGGATAGGTCGCAGCCAAGACTGAGGCGAATCGAGCCGACGCGGCTATCATCCCTGCTCACGCGTGCCCGGCTCAATCGTTCAGACCAAGCTCTACGTCCCTAGGCGGCGGGGCGCCACGGTGCCGCGGCCACGGCTGAGCGCCCGGCTCAGCCGTGGCATCGACGCGCGACTGACGCTCGTTTCCGCACCCGCGGGGTTCGGCAAGACCACGCTCGTGGCTGTCTGGCTGGCATCCGCTGCCCCGCCTGACCGCCTGACGGCATGGCTCTCGCTCGACCAGAACGACAACGATCCAACGGCTTTCTGGACATATGTGATCGCCGCAGTACAGACGGTTGCGCCGACCGTGGGCACCGGTGCTCTGGCTCTCATCGATGCGGCGCAGACCCCGATCGAACTGGTCCTCGGCACGTTGCTCAACGAGCTCAGCGCCATTCCCGACGAATTGGCGCTCGTGCTGGATGACTTCCACGTCATAGACGACCGCCAGGTCCACGAGGGAATGGCCTTCTTCGTTGACCGTCTCCCTCCGCACGTCCACCTGGTGATTGCCAGCCGCACCGACCCACCGTTGCCGCTCGCTCGGTTGCGCGCCCGCGGCGAGCTCATTGAGATCCGCGCGGCCGATCTGCGGTTCACCGCCGACGAGGCCGCGGCGTACTTCAAGGACGTGATGGCACTGGACCTCGCGGCAGGCGAGCTCGCCATTCTCACAGGCCGGACCGAAGGCTGGATCGCCGCGCTCCAGCTGGCGGCGCTCTCGATGCAGGGCCGCGACAACGTCGGGGAGTTCATCAAGGGTTTCGCTGGTGACGACCGCTACATCGTCGACTACCTGGTCGAAGAGGTCCTGCAGCGCCAACCGAAGCACGTGCGTGAATTCCTGCTGCACACCTCAGTGCTGAATCGACTGACAGGGGCGCTGTGCGACGCCGTCACCAAGCAGGACGGAGGCAAGGCCATGCTCGAGGCGGTCGACCGGGCCAATCTGTTCCTGGTCGCGCTCGACGACCGTCGCCAGTGGTATCGCTATCACCATCTCTTCGCAGATGTGCTCCGCGCGCACCTGGCAAACGAGCAGCCCGAGGCCGTGGCGGAGCTGCATAACCGGGCGAGCCGGTGGTACGAGCAAAATGCCCTGCGGCACGAAGCGATCGGCCATGCGTTGGCCGCGGGTGACTTCGGCCACGCGGCTGACCTGGTGGAGCTCGAGTGGCCGGCATTCGCTCGCGCTCGACAAGAGGTCACGCTGCGCGGCTGGCTCGATGCACTGCCCGATGAACAGCTGCGCTGCCGGCCCGTGCTCAGCAATGTGTACGCGGGGATGCTGCTGTCAAGCGGTGAGCTCGAGGGCGTCGACCAACGCCTGCGCGACGCCGAGCGGTGGCTCACGACTACCGCGCAATCCGACGCTCAACGGGCGGGAATGGTCGTCGTGAACGAAGAGGAATACCGGAGACTGCCAGCTTCGGTTGCCGTGCATCGTGCGGGTTATGCACTGGCTCGCGGCAATCTCGTGGACAGCGTAAAGCATGCCCGCCGTGCGCTCGACGTCGCAGCCGAGGACGACCACCTCAACCGGGGCGGCGCGACGGCACTCATGGGCCTGGCAGCCTGGGCAAGTGGCGATCTCGAGACGGCCTACCAGAGCTACGGCGAGGGCATGGCGGATGTGCAGCGGGACGGGCACCTCTCAGCAACAGTCGGCCGCGCCGTCACACTGGCAGATATTCGCGTCGCGCAAGGTCGACTTCGCGACGCGATGCGTACGTACGAGCAGGCGCTGCAGCTCGCGAGCGAGCAGGGCAGCGCGGTCGTGCGCGGAACGGCCGACATGTACGTCGGCATCAGCGAGCTCCAACGCGAGCGGAACGAGTTGGAGGCCGCCACCGGGTCGCTGCTCAGGAGCCGCGAGCTCAGCGAGCAGTCCGGGTTTGCGCAAAACCGGTACCGGTGGCGCGTAGCCATGGCGCGCATCCACGAGGCGCGGGGCGACTTCGATGGCGCGCTCGATCTGCTTGGCTCGGCCCAGCCGCTGTTCATGATCGACTTTTCCCCAAACCTGCGCCCGATTGCGGCGATTCGCGCACGCGTCCTGGTCCGCCAGGGGCGGACTGATGAAGCTTTCGACTGGGCGCGCGAGCACGGGCTGTCGGTCGAGGATGAGCTCAGCTACCTGCGCGAGTACGAGCACATCACGCTCGTGCGCGCCCTGCTGGCCGGCGGCTCGGCGGTTGAGGCGGCAGGATTGCTGGATCGGCTGCTCCAGGCAGCGGAAGCCGCGTACAGGACCGGAAGCATGATCGAGATCCTGGTGCTGCAGGCGCTTGCCTATCAGAAACGCGGCGATCTGCGGGCTGCGCTTGTCGCGCTGGAGCGCGCCCTGAGGCTGGCGGAGCCAGAGGGGTACATCCGTGTCTTTCTCGATGAGGGACCGCCTATGGCGGAGCTGCTGCAGGCAGCCGCGGTGCGCGGGATAGCTCCAGGCTATGTTCAACCTCTCCTGGCCCAATTCGTCACGGCTACGGCCGAACCGCACGCCAGGCAGAATTTGATCAAGATCGAGCCGCTGAGTGAGCGCGAGCTCCAGGTGCTCCGACTGCTTGCAACTGACCTCGACGGGCCGGACATCGCCAGTCAGCTCATGGTGTCGCTGAACACGATGCGGACTCACACCAAGAGCATCTACACCAAGCTCGGCGTGAACAGCCGCCGCGCGGCGGTCCACCTCGCTGAGCAACTCGAGTTGTTGTCCCGCACCGCGACGCGCTGAATCACCACATCAATCACCACATGTGGTGAGGCGCGCTCACCACATCGCTGCCTACCTTCGGGACATGCAAACGCACGAAGGAGGTGGAGTTGGAGTTGGAGAAAACTACGAGATCCGAGTCAAAGGGCACCTCAATGCCCGTTGGGCCGACTGGTTCGATGGGCTGACCCTGACGCAGGAGAGCGACGGCACCACGGTGCTCAGTGGCTCGGTGATGGATCAGGCCGCGCTACACGGCCTGCTTGGCAAAGTGCGCGATCTCGGGTTGCCGTTGATCGCTGTTCATCGAAGGACAGACCAATGAAGATCACTACATCGAATCTGGTCCGGTTTTCCGGACTGGCGCTCGTCCCCGCCGGGCTCGTCTTCGCGGGCATTCAGCCGATCCATCCACCCGACGTGGTCGAATCAGTCAGCACCAGCGCGTGGGCGGTCATCACGTCCCTGAAGTTCGCCATGTGCCTGTTTTTCCTGGTCGGCATCGCGGGGCTATACACCCGGCAGGTGGAGAAGGCCGGATGGCTTGGCCTGGCGGGCTTTGTCCTGCTGATCGTCTCATGGTGGCTGCTGACGGCGTTTGTGTTCGCCGAAGCCTTCGTCCTGCCGCGGCTGGCGGGCACCGTGCCCGAGTTTGTGGATGCCTTGCTCGGGATTTCCTACGGGCACACCGGTGGGGTGGACCTCGGCGTGCTGCCCACGCTCTTTTCGGTCGGCGTAGGGATCAGCTATATGCTTGGCGGCCTGCTGTTTGGCATCGCAACTTTCCGTGCCGGCGTCCTGCCGCGCTTGCCGGCGGCTCTGCTAGCCATCGCGGCCGCGCTGACTCCACTGGCGGCACTCCTCCCGCACGCAGAACAGCGGTACGCCGCGATCCCCGTGGCCTTGGCTCTGGCCTGGTTGGGCTATGCGCTCTTCTCCGAGCCGCGAACATCGGTCTCTCAGACGACGCCCGCCACAGCGAGCGCGCAGCTCCGTACGGCGGCGGCTAAGTAAGTCGCGGCGGACGGCCCCGGAACTGGAGAACCATGATGTCACTGACAGCCAGGTCTCAGACAAGCGCAGGTTCGGCGGGGTGGCTCGCACCCGCCGGCCTGCTCCTGCTGGGCATGCTCCCCGTGATTGCGGGCGCGTTTCGCCTCGAGCAGCTTTCGGGAATCTCGGATGGTATGCCCGCCAATGCGCGGTTCGCGCCCATGCCCCTACCGGTGGTCCTGCACATCGTGAGCGCCACTGTGCTCTCGGTCCTTGGTCCACTCCAGGGTCTTCGCGATACAGGCGAGATCAAGCCAGATCAGAAGGTGTTGATCATCGGTGCGTCCGGAGATGTGGGCATGTTCGCGGTGCAGATCGCCAAATGGTTCGGGGCTGAAGTAACCGGCGTGTGCAGCGCGACGAAGATGGACATGGTCCGCTCCATCGGCGCAGACCATGTCATTGACTACGGCAAAGAAGATTTCACCCGTAGCGGGAAGCAGTATGACCTGATCCTCGACACCGGCGGGAACCGCTCCCTATCACAACTCCGGCGCGCCCTCGCGCGGACGGGAACGCTTGTAATCGTAGGCGGGGAAGGCGGCGATCGTTGGATCGGCGGAGGAACATGGCGTTCAGTGCGAGCGCTTGTGTTGTCGCGATTCGTCAGCCAGAGACTGCGTCCGGTGCTTGCGACGCCGAACACAAATGATCTGGTTGTTCTGAAACAACTTATTGAAACCGCCAGGATCACGCCGATGATCGGCCGGACATACACGCTCAGCGAAACGTCTGACGCCCCACGAAGACCTCTCAAGAAGGGTTTCTCATCATGTCAACGACCGTTCGTTCTCCGTCCGATATCGCCGTGGCAGCCGCGGCACCAAACCATCACACACGCGCGAATGCAGCTGAACGAGCAATCGTGAACTCCCCCAAACGGCTCGCGCGAATCGCGGGACTCCTGTACCTGTTCGTCGGAATCTTCGGTGGGTTCGCTGAAGGATTCGTGGATCCGAGGATGTATGTTGCCGGCGACGCGGTGGCGACGGCTGGGAACGTTTTCGCGAACGCCGGAGTTGTCCGCCTGGGCGTCGTCGCCCACCTGTTGGATGGGGCCTTCTTTATCTTCACGGCCCTGACCCTCTACATCCTGCTGAAGCATGTGCAACGCAGTGTGGCGAGGGCAATGGTGGTCCTCGTCGCACTCGCGACCGGCATCATTTGCCTCAATGCGGTGTTCCAGTTTGAGGCCTTGCGAGTCGCAACGGACAACTCCTATGCGGTCGCGTTCGGCCTCGCAGGGGCGAATGCCCTGGTGCTGCTGTTGCTCGACATTCAGCACTATGGGACCCTCATCGCGCAGGTCTTCTTTGGCCTGTGGCTGGCGCCGCTAGGGTATCTCGCATTCAAATCAGGGTGGTTCCCCAGGTGGCTCGGCGGGGCGCTCATCTTGGCCTCCGTCTGCTACCTCGTGGACCTGCTTGCGGCCTTCCTGGCCCCCGACCTCGCCGCAACGATCCACGCGATTGTCGGCGCACCGGTGCCCGCGATCGCCGAAATCTCGATGGTTTTCTACCTTCTCATCGTCGGCGTGAAGACCATCAAGCCAGACCAGAATATTGCAAGTCCGGACGAGCGCATTCTCGCCCCGGCGTAAACGGTACCGCAGACTGTCGACGGTCGGAGCTGGCCGCCGACAGATGCGGAGTGCCGACCTGGATTGCCAGTTCGGACCATGATGCGCAGTTCACCGCCGCCCGCGTGCGGAAGTCTCAACATCACTGGATCCAATCCAGTTGCACCAGTGTCACAACTAACGTCCTCAAGCAGGCTCGCTCGTGGCGACCACACTTCATACTGTCTCCGAGGTCGTCCACGCGATTGCCCCTTGACATGCTCGACTTCCATCAAGGTGCTGCTAGTGGAGTTCATCACAACAAGGTGATGAGCTCCGCGGCGTTTACGGCCGTTGGCTGTCAAAACCCCCGTCAACCACACATGCTATTGCGCGCTTGGCTGAGTTCAGCCCGCTACGGCGCGGTTCCCTTCAGCGGGCTCACGGCCGACCGTCGCCTGCTGGAGTTGTCGCAAGCGGGAGTTCGACAAGTGGCAGAAGCCGCGAATCCTCGACCGCTGCAACCCGATGGCCGAGACCGGCGAGATACTCAGCGTTGGATGCAAACGCCATGAACGCCTCAATGCTGTGCTGGCGGACCAGCATGGCGAGGTCCCATCGTTCCTCGGCTGGTCCGATCAGGAATCGATCACCACTGCCGAGCAGGATCACGTCGCCGCCGCTTGCCCGCAAAAGAGGCAGAGTGTGCATCATGTAGCGATCGAAAGCCGCCGCGCCACTGATCGGCAGTGAGGGTGCCAGTTCAGGTGACGCCGAGTAATCGGCAATTGCGCGGAAGCGCAGCAGGTTGAGCATGACCACCGGGCCAGCGATGCCGCGCATAAGTAGTGCCCGTCCGGCTTCACGCGTTGGTTCCAGGTAGTGAGCTGATTCGGTCACACGTTCACCGGTCTCGTGCCGTCGCAACAGTAACACTCGGCGAGACGACTCGAATCAGCGTCGAGGTGACGAGTGTCGTCGCATCCACTCTTTCGTGCGGGAAGGCAGACGAAACAGGGCGACGCTCGCGAGTGCTGGACCTGACCACACACTGCGCGGTTTCAAAGCTATGAACGCGGCGCTCAAGGCGCGGGTCGAGGCAGCCGTGAAGAATCAGCCGGTGGTGGCAGCGTGAGTTCAACGATTCATCTGACTGATGCTGCAGTACGGCCCGCTGCACATTGGCCGGCGACAACTGGGGGCGACGAATCGTATCACTGCTCGCTTCAATCTGAGCTCAACCTGCCGCCGATATCGCGACCATTATGAAGCTGACGCCCAAAAACAGCACCGCGAGCGTCATCACGTACCGCTCGACCCGGTTGTGAGAGGTAACGTTGCCGAGGGCGTTGAGGAAGAAGAAGCCGGCGAAGACCCACGTCCCGGCGCGTATCGCGATCGGTTCTGGTCCGGGTGCGACAACCTCAGCGCGAGCTAGCACAACCCAGGCTGCCAACCCGAGCACACCCGCAGCAGCCAGACTGGCCCACCGCAGGCCAGACGGAAGAACCCTGTACTTGCCTCGCCAAGCAGCTCGCCCGAGCGGCAAACCGGCGGCCAGGAGCAACTGAAAAACCACAAGCAAACACAGGACGATCGCAGCGGCGATGGCAAACCACTGATGAATCAACACATCCTCTGTTCCAAGTGCTTCACCAACGGCATGCACCGCGCCCGCCGCTCAGCCGCCGCCGGCACGTCCCGTGGCGGTGGCCTGCTCGCGTCTGACGGTGGGGTGCCGTGCCAGGACCGGGGCCATGGGGTCGCCGGGGCCGGCGAGCGGCGCGCCGACGAAGGCGGCAATCAGGTCGGCGGTGGTCGCCGCGACCAGGGCCTGCGATCCGTCGTCGCCCATGAGCCCCCGCCCCAGTGGGGACCAGTAGGTGGACAGATCCGTGAAGCTCGTGTGGCTGGTGCCGCCGACGACCAGCACTTCGCTACCGGACACCCCGGCGAGGAGCCGGTCGCGCCCTTGCAGATAGCTCGCCTGCTGCTGGCCATCACTCTGCAGCCACAGGAAGGGTGCACCCAGGTGCCAGCCGCCCGCGAGCACCGCCGGGAGGGTGCCGTCGAGGTTGACACCGACCAGGAATCGCGAGTCCTCCGCGACAACCTGCGCGGCGGCGGCGCCGCCCATCGAGTGGCCGACGATACCCGTGTGCTGGACATCCAGGTGGCCAACCAGCGGCGACGCCGGTTCCACCTGCGCGAGGCGGCCGAGCTGGTCGAGCACGAAGCTGCTGTCGGCGGCGCGGATCGGGGTCATGTCGCCCATGTTGGCGCCCAGGATCGACGCCCCGGCGGCCGCGCCCACCACCCGCCCGTCCGCGAGCACGGACACCGCCGACTCGTAGGGATGGCTGAGAGCGATGACCACGTAGCCGCGGCTGGCCAGGTCCGCGCACAGTGCCGAGTAGTCCTCGCGCGGCGAGCCCCAGCCCGGCAGGAACACCAGCACGGGCCAGGTCGGGCGCTCGGCACTGACCGGGGGCGAGGCGTACGCATGTGTGTCCACCTTGTCGAAGTCGCCGTAGAAGAAGGCGGGGAAAGGGTCCACGTAGGCGGGCAGCCGTCCCTGTGCCTCGAAGTAGGGCACCGGCGGCCCCGGCGTCTCCGTCGGGTACCAAGCCTGTGCCACGACATCGCGCCGCTCCCCCGCGGTGGTGGCGAAGGTCTCGGGCCGCTGCGCGTCGGTCCAGTGGAAGACTACGCTACCCACCAGGTGCGGGCCCGAGGGCCGCGGGAGCTGGGGAACCCGGGCGGCGAGCAATCCCACCCCACCGGCGAGGATGCCCAGCACCAGAGCCGCCCGCCCGAACACCCGGACGACCCGGCGGGAGCGCGCCAGCCGCTGACGCCGCAGCAGGGCGACGGCGGCACACGCCAGGGCGAGGAGCTGCCACGGTACGAGCTGCCAGTGCACGCCCTCGAGGGCCATTGCGAGCACCCCCAGGCCTAGCGCCGCGAGGGACAGCCGCTCGAGCGCGACCGGTGCGCGGTGTCGGGCGAACGCCCACCACAGCGCCGACAGCGTCGCGGCGAGGATCAGGAGCGATTCGAGCACGTTCATGACGACAACCTTCCCACGTCCGCCGGCTCGCCGGGAGCCCCGTGGCCGATGCCGTGGCGAACGGATCGCAGCCTCGGCCGGGCGACCAGCGGTCGCATCCGGACGGTCAGGGCCGAAGTGTATGCCCCGCCCGGCATCGGCGTCATGACATTTCCTCACGCCATGGCACCGCCGCAGCCACCGGTTGTCAGGAGGCTCCACCCCCGTTACCTTCTTGGCGGTGGTCCGAGCCGGGTAGGCAAGGTCACCCGCTTGTGCTCCTCGTGATCATGGTGCTCAACGGGTACAAGACCCCCGGCCTGACGCCCTACGGGTGGCACGTTTCGCGGGTGTCCGCCGTGGTGACCATTGCACTCGCGGGCGTCCTTCAAGCCGTCGACGGAGTTGCGTGAAGGCTGCCTCGGATGCCTGGCTGAGCGCACCGGTGAAGCAGCCGTCGCGCGCGCTCGAAGGCATCAGGTGGCTGGAGTTGGGCGTCCGAAACTATCAGCGCTCCATGCAAGGCCTTACGCTGACCCTTCTGGCCGCGCAGATCGTCCTGATAGTGAGGATTCCCAGGCCGACTGGATACGCCATGGCCCTCGCGGGCAAGACGTACCTCGTCGTCGAAATAGCGACAGGGGTCAAGTACCACTGATCTGCGGTAAACGGTCGCGGTTGTTCTGATGCTCGAAGCGCGGCGATTCGGCGGCCAGGCGTCCCACAGGACTCAGAGCACGCGCAGCGTGCTCGACAATCTCCCCTGCGTCACGCCCCACGCCACCGACAAGCGCCGAAGCAAACCTGGTCAGGAAAGGCAGTCCGACGAAGTAGAGTCCCGGCTCTGAGGGGAGCACTCCTCGTTCGTGGCGCGGCATTCCGTCAGCGTCGAGCACGGGTAGCCGGATCCAGCTGAAGTCGTGCCCGAAGCCGGTGCACCAGACGACGTTGGCGACGTCCAGGCAACGGCCGTCGTCCAACTTGGGCCGGCCGCCAACAACGGACGCGACGCGCGGAGTGAGCTCTACACCAGCGCGAGTCACATCCTCACGCGTGAGGTTGATGAGCAGACCGCCATGCGAAAGCATCAACTTCCGCGCCTTGCGTCCCAATGGAGTTCTGACGGTCAATACGTGGTTCGCGACGAACCAGAACAACCGGCCATCCAGGCTGTACGCGGCCGGTGACACCTGGCCAGTGCTGCGGCCAGCGAGCCACGTGCGATGGCCGGCCTGCGCCGACTCGATCGCGATTTCAGAGCCCGAGTTGCCCGCTCCAACCACGAGCACCCCTCCTTCTTGCAGTTGGCTGGGATTTCGATACTCGCCTGCGTGCAGTTGGATGATCTGTGGGTCGAGATCGGCGGCGAAGCTCGGCGTTCGTTGCGTTGCGTGGGCGCCCGTGGCGACGATTACCTGGTCCGACTCAATGTTGCGGTCCGCGCACTCGACCACGAATAGCCCACGTTCATTCCTCGTCAAGCCGAGAACATCGATCCCGAGTCGGACCGGCAGGCGGAATCGTTCTGCGTACTTCTCCAGATAGTCCGCCATCTGGTCTTTCGTGGGGTATGTTCGCTCGTCGCCAGGGAAAGGCCACCCAGGCAAACCGTCGTAGCGCGCTGGGGTGAACAGGCGCAGCGAGTCCCACCGTCGTCGCCAGCTTTCGCCCAGCCGCGCCCCCTTCTCGAGGATGACGAAGTCGATCCCGCGCTGGGCGAGGTGGTAGCCGGCGGCAAGTCCGGCCTGGCCACCACCGATCACCACGACGCTAAATCGCTCGACGTCCGTGCTCGGGGCCAGTTCGGTAGCGGGTTCGTAATGAAATCCGCTGTCGTTCCAACGGACCTCTGGTGTGTCGCCGCGTTCGGTTACACCCTGCTGTGGTTGGTTCATAGCCAGATCTTGCTCGCCAGTTGACGGAGCACACATCGGGGGGACTACCGGTTCACCACGTACTGGACATCCGCTGCTGGGATTGGTCTCTGAGCGCATGGCGCGTGGTAGGGTGCCGCGAGATGGCACAGCTTGCCGCCCGCAAACCTCGAGGCAACCTGCCAGCCGAGCTGACGAGTTTCGTCGGACGCCGCCGCGAGCTCGCCGCCATCAGGTCCACGCTCGCTGACGCGCGTCTGCTCACGCTCACCGGGGCGGGCGAGGTCGGTAAAACCCGCCTGGATCCGCGGGAACAACTGTTTGGCGTGATGATGGTCCAACTCGAGCCCTTTAATTTGCGCTACGGCTGGCTGTTCCACTCTCTGGCATATCAGGCTCTGGTGGCCTGAATCGCCCAATTAAAACAACTCAGCAATCCCGCTGGAGGAATAGCCGAGATGGACACCGACATGCCCTGACGCCAGGTGCCAATCTGCCCGCCAAGACCGTTGGCATGACCGCCACTCGCGAACTGCTCAGAGTCGTCGGCCTGGCATCGCTTCTTGATTGCTGATACAATTGCATAATCAAGCAAATATTCTGGAGATGGCGAAATGGCCGAGCAACCGTCAACCTTCGACGAGCCGTTTGTCGCGTCCGCGTTCTACAGGGACCCTAAAGCCGCCCTGGCCTGGCTCGAACGGGCATTCGGCTTTGAGTTGAGCATGCTCATCGAAGACCCGGAGGGGAACGCAGGCGGCCTGCACGCTGAGATGAGCGTCGGCGGCAGGGGCAGGATCATGATCGGCGGCGAATGGGCAGACTGGGTGAAGAGCCCGGCTTCGGTGGGCGGCGCCAACACGTGCAACATCCACGTCTCTCTGCTGGACGGCATCGACGCGCATTGCGCGCAGGCTCGGGCGGCGGGTGCGGACATCATCGCACAGCCGTCCGACCAGTTCTATGGCGACCGCACGTACCGCGCGAGGGATCCCGAAGGGCACGTGTGGTCCTTTGCCCAAAAAGTGCGGCAGGTATCGCGAGCCGAGGCTGAAGCGGCAATCGGGGCCAAAATTTACTCTCCCTCCTGGGCCTGACCCACGGACCAATGAGCGCTGCCAGCCCACCCAGCCTCGACCGTACGCTGGCCGCGCTCGCCGATCACGAGCGGCGGCTTGCCGTCGACCTGCTGCGAGTGGGCCCACGAAGAGCTGGCGAGCTGGCGGCGGAGCTCGGTTTACGGCCTTCGGCCATGAGCCGTCACCTGAAAGTCCTGCGTGCCAGCGGCCTGGTCGAGGAACGCCATCCCGAATTCGACGCCCGCGTCCGCATTTACAGCCTCCGCCCGGAGCCCATGGCCGAGCTCAAGTCCTGGCTCGAGGAAACACAGCACGGTTGGGAGCAGCAGCTGGCGGCGTTCAGAGCGCACGTCGAGCGTACGTAGCGTGGGCTCCCGCGTTCTTGTGGCCTTGCGCGTTGCCGCCTCGCCCGAGCGGGCGTTCGACCTGTTCACCGAGAACATTGGAGAGTGGTGGCTGCCGAACGGGCTGTTTCAGTTCACCCCGCGAGGCCCGGGAAGGCTGGCCTTTGAGCCTGGGCCAGGCGGTCGGCTCGTCGAGAGGCTGCCCGATGGCGAAGTATTCGAGATTGGACGCATTCGTGTCTGGGAGCCGCCTTCGCGCCTGGTCTTCCGCTGGCGGCAGGCCAGCTTCGAATTCCATCAGACGACTGAGGTGCACGTTCAGTTCGAGCCCGTAGGTGACCAGACGCGCGTGACGGTGGAACACTTTGGCTGGGACACCATCCCACGAGAGCACGCTGCTCGGCACGGCTTCCCGCTGGAGGCGACGCAACGGCGCCTCGCCGAATGGTGGCAAACGCTCCTTCGCTCGTATCGGGACGTGCTGTCCGCCCAGGTGGCGCCGCCAGCATAGCGAGGTCCAGGAACTATCGCTGAGACTGATGCAATCTCCACTCGACGCGGAGCTCAGTCCAGATCGCGCAGAACACGGCCGCGGGCAGCGTCAAGCTATCGGGATACGGCCGGCCGGTTTCATCCACGAGAACATGGGTGAATACCAGGTCGTAAGTTGCCTCCAGGGCGCGCTGGACGCTCGCATTCTGCTCCAGTTTTGCGCGCATTGCCAGACGTGCCAGGTCGTGGTGCTCGGCAGATCCAATGCGCACGTCGCGCCCACACAAGCGCACGTGAGTTGTGGCCGGCGCTCCCTGACCTGCCAGCTTGGCTTCGAGCGCAGACAGCCCGAAGATGCGCTCGCGGTCGGCCGACCCTTCTGGCCACTTGAGACCCTGCCAGAATCCTTCGACACTCGCACAGTTGATGTTTATCGCGCCGCACGAAACGGTGAATGGCGTGTGCGCGAACGTCGACAGCAAACGCGAGCGCCAATCGTCCGAGTAGCTGGCGATGTTTAGCGTGGTTGGGCTGTCTGAGCTGTGTTCCACGTGAGCAACCGGCCCTCCACATAATCAACTGCTGCGAACGCCACTACCGCCAGTACGGTGGCCACGAGCACTCCGTCCCACATCAGCAAGAATTGGTAGCGCGCGCCGGCGTCCAGAATCAGATACCCGAGTCCTCCATTCGCCGCCGCCCACTCCGCCACCATCGCTGCCAGGATTGAGGCGGGCGCGCTCACGCGCAGCGCGGCAAACAAAGAAGGCAACGCCGACGGCATGCGCAACTGCCACAGAACCGTCCAGCCACCGGCGTCCAGCACACGAAGCAGTTCCAACGACTGTGTCGAGACAGAGCGGAGTCCGAGCACGCCATTGACCAGGGCCGGAAAAAAGCTCACCAGCGAAGCGATGGCGATGGTGGTCGGCGCGCCAAACCCCAGGAGCAGGGTGATCAACGGCGTGATGGCCACGATGGGCAGCGTTTTGAGAATCACCATCCAGGGCAGCAAGGTGCGCTCGAGGAGCCGCGAATGGACAAAGGCAACCGCAAGACAGAGGCCCAATACGTTGCCACCAGTAAATCCAAGCGCTGCTTCGACAAGCGTCTGAGCGGCGGCGGCCAACAGCCGAGACTGAAAGGTTCCGACCGATGCGAGCAGCGCCACCGGCTGCGGGACGAGATACGGCGGCACCTGCAAAACAGCAGTGGTGGCTTGCCAGACGCAGAAGACCGCCGTCAGTGCTGCGATCTCCAGCCAGTGCGCCCGGCTCACGCGGCTTCCTCGTCAGTGGCGCGAACCGAGTCGTGCCAGCCGGCCAGTCGTCGCTCGAGGAGCTGGAACAAGCTGAAGCCGGCCACCGACAGCGTGGCACTCAGCAGCATCGTCGCCCACAACAAAGGTGGCTGATAGTTCACCATGCTGGAGAACATCAGATATCCCAGGCCACGCGAACCCAGCCATTCGCCGATGGTCGCCCCGAGAACCGCCGATGGCGCACCAATTTTCAATGCAGCCAACAGGTATGGAAGGGCCGCTGGCAATCGCACATGCATGAACACCGCTGGCGCACGCGCATGCAGCACCCGCATCAGCTCGAGGTTCGCCGGATCCACCGCTTGCAGCCCCTGGTGCACATTTACCGTCGTCGGAAAGAAACAGGCGAGAGCCGCCAGGATGATGACAGGCGTAGAGCCGACGCCGAACCAGATCACCAGCAGTGGCGCCACCGCCAGCAAGGGGATGCTGTGGATCGTCACCACGACTTTGAAAAGAGCAGCCTGGCCCGTCCGCCAGGCGAACAGGAGCGTCGCCAACCCCACACCGGCAAGCGAACCGTAGAGGAACCCAAGTCCGGCTTCGAACAACGTCGGCTGGAGATTCAGCCAGAGCACCATTGCACTCGTCTGGAATGTGCTGGCGATGGTCAGCGGAGCCGGTATCGCCGGGTGGGCCGCCGATGCCAGACGCTCCGTCACCTCCCAGGCAACCACCACCAACAACACGATGACGACCGGTGCGACTCTCATATCGGGGTCTCGGTTGCTGCCAGCAACTCGGCGCTGACCGCGGCCGCCTGCTCGAAAAACGACGGCGCACGCAGGAGCTCCGGCAGACGCGGACGATCGAATGGGATGCAGGTCTGCGAGGCGATTCGTCCGGGCCGGGGCGAGAGCACGATCACGCGATCGGCCAGAAATACTGCTTCAGCGACGCTGTGCGTAACCAGGATGGCCGTTGTCCGCCGCTCCGCCCAGATCCGCAGCAACTCCAGATTCATTTGCTGTCGGGTGATTTCATCGAGTGCGCCGAAAGGCTCGTCTAAGAGGAGAATACGCGGCCGCAGCAGCAGCGCCCGGGCGATCGCCACACGCTGGCGCATACCACCCGAAAGCTGCCACACGCGGGCGCGCTCGAATTTTTTGAGACCGACGAGGTCCAGCAATTCACGAGGGTCCTCCGCATCGCGACGCGCGGCGTGGTCGACTACATCCAGCGGCAATCGAATGTTGTCGATGACATTGCGCCACGGCAACAGCACGGGATCCTGGAACACCATCCCGAACAGCCGCCGCTCGCGGGCCTGCGATGGAGTGCCACCATCGACGTACACGCGTCCTGCGCTTGGCTCGATCAGGCCCGCGATGAGACGGAGTAAGGTCGACTTGCCGCAGCCACTCGGACCAATCAGTGCCACGAATTCGCCGTGACGTACGTCAAGCGAGATGTCGTCGAGCGCGGCGATACGCTCGTTTTCAACCTCGAAGTTGCGGCAAACGTGCTCGAGCGCGATCGCCTTCTGATCGCCTACCACGCGGATTGTTCAGGTCAGCAACTTCGTTTTGCCGCCGAAGGCTTTGTCCAGGAGCGCCGTCGTCTGAATGTCGTCGACCTTGACGGGACTGTTCAACTGGCCAAGCTTATCGAGAATGTCGATACCCGTCTGCCACGTGGCTGGATCCATCCACAGCAAACCTTTCTGGCGTGTCAGGTCAGACGTTACATAATCGATTTGCGCTTTGTTTTGCGCAATCTGCTGATCGACATTCAGTCCAAGGTCAGGCGAGCGGTCAACGGTAAAGCGTGCCGATTCCTCGGCCCGGCTGACGGTGTACTCCCAGCCCTTGACAGTGGCGCGCAGCCAGCGAACGAGCGCGTCCTCGTGGTCCTTGAGCACCTGATCGGTGGCGAAGATGACGTCGCCGTAGTACTTATAGCCTGCGTCGTAGGCGACCATCATGACCGTGTCCAGCCCCTGACCTCGCAGCGCCAACGGCTGGTTGAAGGCGTACGACCAGAAGCCGTCGACCTGTCCATTGACCAACGGCGACGGGTCGAACTCGACGGGCACAATTGTCATCTGTGACTCGTCCAGTCCGTTCAACTGCATGATGGTTGACCACGGGCCGCGTGCGCCCGCCTGCAGACCAATCCGCTTGCCGACCGCGTCTTTGGGTGTCTTGATCGGACTGGAGGCCAGGCTCATGAGACCGGAGGGTGCCTTCTGGAGCAGGACCCCAAACGCCTTGACGGGGATACCACTGGAGCGCGCTTTGATGAGTGAGTCCGCTCCGCCGAGCACACCCAGGTCGGCCCCGCCGCCCGAAACGACCGTGACCGGAGCCACGTTCGGGCCGGTCGCCAGCAGTTGCTGCGAAAGATTCTCGGACTTGAGAAAGCCCTGTTGGTCCGCCTCGAAGATGCCAGCGAATTCGACGTTCTGTACGCCCACCTGGACCTTGAGGGAGGCCGCTGTCTGAGGGCCCGCAGTCGCGGCCGGAGCAGCGGCAGTCGGTTTGGGTGGCGCGCTT
>WNGK01003289.1_pt1 | contig 17507 bp, 17 predicted proteins | sample 5400601 | NCBI WGS metagenome assembly WNGK01 (sample SAMN13153376, study PRJNA577476) | soil metagenome | isolation source: 60 cm soil or saprolite under Garry oak tree replicate 1 | place: USA:California | collected 2016-06-15
AGAGCCCCGCGTAGAGCCTGACGATTTCGCGAATCGTGAGATTGGATTGGAAGCTCGTCGACTGGAGCTGCACGCCCATTCGGGCTCTCGCTGCGGCCGGATTTGCTCGAGCGTCGACATCGCCGATTCGGATCGAGCCGGAGTCGGGCCGCAGCAGACCTTCAATCGCGCTGAGTGTGCTGGTCTTCCCCGCTCCGTTTGGGCCAAGCAGGCCAAAGATCTCGCCCTCGTTAATTTCGAGTGACACGCCGTCAACCGCACGCTTCGGACCGTAGCTAACGTGGAGATCTTCGACTTGAAGCGCCAGATGATGCGTCGCGGTGTCGCCAGTGGAAGACACTCTGGAAGCCACAATTATGGGCGATCTGGCAACGCGGTACGTTCGGGTGGCTACTTGGCTTAGGAGCTATAAAAAGCGTATGCTCCCGAGTTCGCCCCTACCCGAGTCACTTTCGTGGGCGCCGTGGCCGTGATCGACAAGGTTTTTGCACTTTGCTGCGGGCTTCCGCTTCTGTCCGGCTTGCTCCTTCCCGTTAGCTGTAGGCTCCAGAGTGATAGGCGCGGAGCTGTTGAACACGATCGGGTTGCGTGAAGAGTTTGACGAGCGCAAGTCCGGTGACAAAGCCGCCGACGTGCGCCCAGTACGCAACGCCACCCGCCGACGTGTTGCTGAGCGACGCTACACCGTCGAGCAGCTGAATGACGAACCAGCCGGCGATGAAGAGCCAGGCAGGCAGCCGAGCCGGCAAGAAGACGATGCCGATTGGGATCAGGGTGCCGACGCGGCTCGTCGGATAGAGCACGAGGTAGGCGGCGAGCACGCCGGCGATGGCGCCGCTGGCACCCAGGCCGGGCAAGCTGGAGTTGGTGGCAGTCAGAATTTCGAGCGCATTGGCACCCATACCGCAGAGGAAATAGAACGTGAGGTACCGCCAGTGTCCCATGGAGCGTTCGATGTGGCTGCCGAAAACGAAGAGAAACAGCATGTTGCCCAGAATGTGCGCCCAGCCAGCGTGCAAGAACATGGAGGAGAAGAGAGTGAGCCAAAACGGCGTGGGCGTGCCCGGGTAGACCGCGCAATGGTGCGTGTACTCGCACGGCACGAGTGAATAGCCATTCAGAAAGTTGTTGAGGGGGGTGCCTCCTTGCGAGCCTAGCGACAGCTCATAGAAGAAGACCAGGAAGTTGACGACGATGAGCCCGATGTTCACCAACGGGAAGATGGACTCTGGTTCATCGCTCTGCGACGCTGTATACGGGATCACTCTCTCACTCCTTGCGATGAGGTGCCCTAGGCTATGGCGCTCGGCTTCGTCGTGGCAAAGACGACGTCCACCGGCTCGAGATGCTTCATCGCGTTCAGGTCCGCGGCGGACACGGCCAGATGCACTTCGGCGAACTCGCGGTTGACGTCGTCGACGACCGTTACTGGCACGAGTAGCTCGTTCCTGCTGAGCGCTGTCTTTCCGATCAGCATCCAGCCAGTCGTGGGGTCGTATTGCTTGATGTTGCCCAGGTCGACTTCGTCGGAGGTCACGACCAGGTATCCCTCGCCGATGCGCTTGCGGTTTTTCTCGACGTTCGCTTCGTCGACCACGATGGGTGCACCGTCGTAGCCGCTCGCTTCGCGCGTCGTGGCGACCTTCTCGCCGAGCAGGCTGTCGACACGAGTGGTTCGTGCTGGTGGATTGGTGTAGTCGCGATGGAGCTCGTCCTTGGTGCGTGAGAGGTAGACCTCTTTACGGTCGATGTTCGTGATCAGCTTGAACGGGATATACAGTTCCTTGTCCGAGAACGGGTTGACCTCGGCCTTGAACCAGCCCGTGACACGGTCGACATCGTCGACATTCCCGACTTTCTTGCTCTCGACATCGTAGATGGTCTGGCCCATGGTGATGCTGTTCCCGATGTCCTCGGTGATCGTGTCGTTTTGGTCGTTCATTTGGGTCGCCTCCTTGTATGTGTGTTTACGAGTGGTCGGTCGAACGAGAGGCGGCTCGCGCGCGGCGAGTCCGCCTCTTTCACGGGGGAAGGGAAGCGTTATCGGCTGGTCGCCGGGCTCGGCTGTTCGAAACTCCGGACGGCTGACCGGACCACTTGCTGGTCGCCGCGAATCCGGTAAGCGAAGACCATGCGGCTGACGCCCAGGACGATGGCATAGATCCCGATCAGCCAGACGATCGCGAGCGCGCCATTGCCAGGGCGAAGCGCTACCAGCACACCGAAGGCCACCGAGGCGAGGCCACCCAGCCAGAGCGCCCAGGACCCCTTGACCTGCCCGGTGAATTCGATGCCGGCCGCGAACTCGAGGATCCCGGTGAGGATCGCCCACACGGCAATCAGGTAGACGAGCGCGAGCGCTGTGATGCCGGGACGGAAGAATGTAAAGACGCCGATCGCGATCCCGAACAGTCCGCTGAACACCATAGGAACCCAGTGACGGGCATGTTCGGTGGCCAAGTCGATACCGGAGACGAGCGTCAGAACGCCGCCGACGATCGCGTAAGCGCCGAACAGGATCACGAGCGCGAGGAGAGTGATGCCGGGCCAAACGAGCGCGACGATCCCGAAGAGCACGGCTGCGATGCCGCCAAGGGCGAGCAGCCGTGAGCTCCGGGTTAGTGCCTGATCCATGATGGACCTCCTGCGGTCGCCGGGTTGATATTGTTTTTCCAGCGCCGCAGCCTCAGGGTGATCCAGCTGCGTGAAAAGAGCGCGAAATGAGCTACGTGGCGAGCGCGGGTTCACGCGAGTGGAGAATTCCCGCGAGTTCCGATGGCGAGACGATGTGAGAGGAGGGGCTGTCGAACCGCTTCCGGGGGCAGCGGCCGGGGCGGACTTGATCCGCACGAGACTAAGTCATTTAGGCCGCAGACTAAGTCATTAGACCGTTTTCGCCTCTGAAAAAGAGTCGTCCGCCAGAAGCGCAACGGCCGCCGCTGAACCTAATTTGTCGATATGAGCGTAGACGGCAGGCAGGCGCTCCGGGAGCCAATCCTAAGGACCGCTTGGTTAAAGACTAGGGATTTCCTTGATTCGATGGTGGCCGGACGTGCCTAGCTTTGTCGATATGAGCGGCGAGCCACAAAAGGCAGAGACTATGCCTCGGGCGAGTCGGCTTCAGCTAAGGCTGCTGGGGACCGCTGAAGCATCCGTCGGTGGACGACGAGTTGCCTTTCGAACGCGCAAATCCTTCGCACTGCTCGCCTACCTCGCCCTGGATCCACGTACGCACTCGCGCGAGCAGGTCGCAGATTTGCTCTGGCCAGATGCCGATGGCATCGACGCCCGAGCCAGCCTTCGAACGGCCCTCACCTATTTGCGCCAGGGACTGGGCGACCTCTCCGACCAGGTCCTCAGTGCCACTCGGGACACTGTTGGCATCCGGCCCGGCTTCGTCCATCTCGACGTAGATACGCTGACGGATGCCCGGCAGTTGCTGCGCCGCTTCACGGACGTAAGCCTGCGGTATCAGATCGAGCTCGCCGTGCAGTCATATCGAGGTCCCTTTCTGGCCGGAATGTTCCTTCCGGATGCACCCGCGTTCGAGTCCTGGCTCGAGGCACAGCGCATCCACTGGCGAGGCGTAGTGGCCGAGCTGCTAAGTGTGCTCGGAAGGCTTCAGGTTGAGGCTGGTGAGCCGAACGCAGCCCTGGACACGTTCGAACGGTGGGCCCTCGAGGACCCGGACCAGGAACTGGCGTGCCGGAGCCTCATTGAGCTGCAGCTGTTCGAGAACAATCCGATCGGCGCTCAGCGGGCGTGGGACAGGTACCGCCGGGCCCTGGCCGACGCGAGCGCCACGCCGAGCGCGGCCATGGTTCGACTGTCTGAGCGCATCTCTGATCCCGCGCCTGCTTTCGGCCAACCGCGTTCTAGTGCACCGCGAGAGCTCGATTTCGGCTCGTCCCCGTTCGTTGGTCGAGCTCGGGAATGGGACCGACTTGTCGCGTCGTATCAGCGGGTCCGGGAAGGCCACACCGAAGCCATCTTCCTCGAGGGGCCATCCGGCGTGGGAAAGAGCCGGCTGATTTCCGAATTCACCGCCTGGGCGCGCCGTACCGGATCCGACGTGCTGATGGGGCGAGCGTTCGACGGCTTTAGGGAGTTGCCGTTCGCGGCGCTGCTCGAAGCGCTGCGTCCGAGGGTGGAGGCCGAGAACGCGCCCGACGATTTATTGGGCGACCTCTGGCTGGCCGAGCTGTCACGTCTGCTCCCAGAGCTGCGCGAGCGATATCCCGACCTGAGCATTCCGTCCGGCGACGGGCTCGAGCGTGGCCGGATTTTCGAGGCGGTCAGCCGCCTTGTCATAGGTCTCGCTCAGCGAGAGCCAGTCGTGTTGTGGATCGATGACGCCCAGCGGGCCGACGCAGACACTCGGGACCTTATCCGCTACGGTCTACGGCGTTGGCACGAGAGTCGTACACCGCTGCTGCTGGTCCTCAGCGCCACGTCCGGCACGCCGGCCGCGAACGACTTCGAGGAGTGGTTCACCGGCATTGAAGGCGAGGCACCTGCGCGGCGCCTATGGCTCGATCCGCTTGAACCGGATGACGTCAGGCAGTTGGTCGGCAGGCTTGCGGGCAGCGACGCGGACGACCGCGATCGCGTCGGCGAATTTAGTCGCTGGCTCGCCGATCGGACCGGTGGACGTCCGCGCGGGGTTGTCCAGGAGTTACGAGGGATGCTCGATCGAGGCGTTCTGCACGTTCGCGCATCCGGCGACGACCGCTGGACGATCGAACCGCCCGTCGCGGCGGCGCTTGCCGAGCTCAATTTTGCAGGAGTGGGTGGCTGATTATGGCTCGTACTGCCGGCAGAGTTTCCCAGGTTGGAACGACGCGCCGCATGCTCGCACCAAATGGCGATGTGGTCAGGAACTTTACGCGAGAGTACCTCGACAACGGACTGGTCGCCTACGACGAGGACCACAAGCGGTTCGGGGTCGTGAGCGACTACGACCACGCCGGCCAGTGCTTTGTCGTTCAGATCAACCATGCGGCGATTTCACTTTGCTTGCCGGTCAGCCTGGTCAAGAAGGTGCGGCGCGGCAAGGTTTACGTCGGTGCCTGCGCTGATGATCTCACCGACCGTACGGTAACCATCCTGTCTCAAAGCTTCGGGCCTCGCTTGCGCGGGATTCTCGCCCGACTGTTTGGTAGCGGCGAGGCATCCGCATGAGGAGGCTGGATCCGGGTACAAGCGACGGGTATGACTCGATCAGTATCGGGCAAGGAGTGTATGACGTCGACGGCACGAAAGTCGGAAGCGTCGAGTGCATCGACTGGCAGGCCGGTGCGATCACGATCGCGACCAATCCCTTCGCACAGGGCGCCGTTCTCGCGTCATTCGCGCTCATCCAGTGGATTAATCGGCGCGAGTTGTTTCTCTCGTGCCGCGAGGCAGACCTGCGTAGCGGCAACGGAGGAAGAAAGATGATTGCTAACGCAAACCGCGACATTAGATCGGCTCTGATGGCGGCGGACCTGAAGCGGAGTGAACGTCAACAGATCAGTCGGCCCTTCTCGTACCTCGATGAGGTCATCGGTGGTCTCGAGGTCCTGCATCTCAGCGGGCTGACGGTCTTACCGAGCAGCTTCATGCCCCGTCTCGACACCGTCCGCCGGCTGCTGCCTCCGGGTGTCGAGGCGCCAGGTCGCTGGCAACGACGGATCGCCCGAGTGATTGACCAATGCTTCGACTTGCAGGAAGGGATCCTGCAGGCCGGAGGGAGGATGTGGCATGAAAACGCTGTCGCCTGACCGTGAGGAGCGAGCGATCCAATGGCTGCAACAGGCCATCGACCGGATGATGCTGGTCGAGCCCGACTGGTGGCTGCGAATGGAATGTGGACAGGTCGCCGAGACGGTTGAGTCCGCACATCGATGAGTGTCGCCCTCGTCGTCTTCATCACAACATTCTTGGCCTCGGCAGTCGAGGCGATCGAAATGGTCACGATCGTCATCGGCGTCGGGGCGACGCGTGGCTGGCGCTCGACACTCTATGGAGCGCTCGCTGGGTTCGCCATGCTGGGTGTCGTCGTGCTGGTGGTCGGCGCGGCGTTGACGTCGATTCCGATCGGCGGCCTTCGTTTCATCGTTGGCGCGTTACTCCTCGTGTTTGGGCTGCAGTGGTTTCGCAAGGGCGTGGTCCGGGTTGCCGCCCGCGGCCTGGCCGGCATTGGTGAGGTCGAGCCCGACCAGAGCGAGCGCTGGCAAGGACGCGGGGTTGATTGGACTGCCTTTGTCCTGTCATTCAAAGGCGTCGTCCTCGAGGGGCTCGAGGTCACGTTCATCGTCGTCAGCTTCGGAGCGACCGCCAACCAATACGGCGCCGCCATCATCGGGGGCGTAAGCGCGATCGTCACCGTCGGCGCGGTCGGGCTCGCTGCAAATCAATTGGTCGGTCGGCTGCCGCGCAGCTTCTTGCAGCTGATCGTCGGCGTCATGCTGACCACCTTTGGGACGTTCTGGTCGCTGGAGGGACTCGGCGTCGAGTGGCCCGCTTCGGACGCTGCGATTCTCGCCTTGCTGGGCTTGTACGCCTTATCGGCGTTCGTCTATACAACGATCGAGCGTCGGCGCTTTCATCCGGCCACAGAGGCGGCGGCGTGATGCGGCGGCTTGGCTCCGGGATCGCGGGCTTCGGCCGGTTCTGGTACGACTTCATCGTCGGCAGCGACCCACTTATGGCGATGGGCGTGGCGGTCGGACTTATTGCGACGGCCCTGTTGCTTCGTGCCGGCGTGAACGCCTATTGGCTGATGCCCCTTCTCGTTGTCACGACGCTCGGCATTAGCCTGAGAGGAGCTCGAAGCACGTGACGCCCTTCGAGTGGCTGCTGGCGGCCTACGCCGTTGCGCTCGCGATCAACGTTATTCCTTACTTCATGCCGGCCACCTGGATGGTGGTCGCCTTCTTTCTGATCGTCTTACACCTGCCGTTCTGGCCACTGTGCGTCGGCTGCGCGATTGCTTCGACCGCCGGGCGCTGCATCCTTGCCTGGACCAGCAGCCGCTGGGGACGCCGATTGCTCTCGCCCAAGCGGGAGCAAAACGTCGCCGCCCTCGGGTCCTGGCTCAATCAGCGGGCGGACTGGCGCCGAGCGCTGGAAGTCTTTGTGTACGCGTTGGGCCCTATCCCGTCCAATCAGATCTTCATCGCGGCGGGCCTCGCCAGAGCCAGCATCGGGCCGGTGGCTGCCGGCTTTTTCGTCGGAAGCCTGCTCAGCTATCCGGTCCTGGCCGGCGGCGCCAGAGGCGTCAACGACCACTTCGACAACCTTTTCTTGCGTGCCTGGCACGATCCGAAAACGCTCATCCTCGAGCTCGTGTCCATCGCGGCCATTGTCGTCTTCACAAGGATCGATTGGTCGCGCGTGCTGCACATCCCGATGCCGCCAGGCGTTGATCAACCAAAGGCGGCCGTGGCATGAGCGGCGACCCGACCGTTGTCTCAGCGGTCGCCTGGAAGGCGGCCCCTGCCGAACACGACTATCCGGCGGCTGCGGATTACCTGACGCTTGTCCTGGCCGACAAGCAAGTCAAGCGGGTGGTCGCCGCACTGCGGACAGCGCCTCAGGTTCGGAAGAAGGCGAAGGACATCGAACGAGCCAGCGGTCTTCCCATGCTGTCGGCAACCAACCCACACGTTGCCGCCGACCTCAAGAAGGTCAAGAACGGCGAAGCGCTGTCACCAATCCTGCTCGTGCGCGGCCGATGGACGGATGGCGCGCCCTTGATGATCGCCGATGGCTACCACCGTATGTGCGCCAGCTACCTGCTGGACGAGAACGCCGAAATCCCGTGTCGTATCGTGGACATCTCGTGACCAGTTCCCGGGACCTGTCACGCGCTGTCGTCGTGGTCCTCTTGACGGCGTTCGCGGTCCTGTTTGCCGGGTATTTGGTCTACCGGCTGGCTGAGATCATTCAGTGGATCATCGTCGCGGCCTTTCTGGCAGTCGCCTTGAACCCCGCCGTCAAGGGGCTGCATCGGCGTGGCCTCCCGCGAAGGTGGGCGATCCTGATCGTTCTCGTCGTGTTATTTGGCGCGATCATCGCCGTCGCGACACTCGCGCTGCCGTCGCTGGTTGGACAGGTGCGAGGAATCGCGAATGTGCTGCGCCAACCAGGCGGCTTCTCTGGCGAGGTCTTACGCGTCGCGACGCCGCTCGGTCTCGGCGGCCTCGTTCAAACGCTCCGGTCGCAACTCGACGCGCTTCCCGGGCAAGTTGGAAGTGCGGTCGGCTCCTTTACGTCGGTAACCGCGAGTGCCATCAACCTCGTGACGGCCATCGTCACGGTATTCGTCCTGATGATCTTTTTCCTGGGCGGCGGCGCCCGGATCGTCGACGGGGCCGTCGACCTTTTCCCAGAGGTATGCCGATCGCGACTTCACCGCTTGCTCGACGCATCGGCGAATGCAGTTTCCGGTTACGTCAGCGGCAACCTCGCGATCAGCTTCATCGCTGGGGCGGGAGTCACCATCGGGATGACGTTGCTTGGCGTGCCCTACGCACTGGCGCTCGGACTGCTGTTGGCTGTATTCGACTTGATCCCGATGGTGGGCGCGACCCTGGGCGCAATCCCGCCCATCCTTGCGGCGTTCGCCGTCTCGCCCATCAAGGCGCTGATCCTGCTCGCCTACATCATCGTCTACCAGCAAATCGAGAGCCAGGTATTGAATCCGCTCGTCTACGGCCGCAGCGTGCATCTGCCAGGGCTGGTGGTTTTTCTCGCCGTCCTGATCGGTGGAGCGCTGATGGGCATCCTGGGGGCGTTGATCGCGATTCCTGTCGCGGAAATCTTGCGCCTTGTTCTTCAGGAAGTCCTTGGCGGCCGAGCCCAGAGGTCGGCCGTGTCGCCGCCGGCCATGCCGCAGCCCGAGATCGCCAGGCGTTAGCGGGCGTTTACGAGCGTGTGCGCAAGTTCGGCGCGTGACGTAACGCCGAGCTTGCGGAAGACCTTCACCAGGTGATATTCGACAGTGCTCGGGCTGATGAACAGCTGCGCAGCGATCTCTTGGTTCCTGACGCCTTCCCCTGCCAGCCGCGCGATACGCGACTCCTGCGGCGTCAGCTGGTCGCGAGTCTCATCGCTGCGTTTTCGCACGCGTTCCCCCGTCGCCACCAGTTCAGCCCGGGCGCGCTCGGCGAAGGCCTGGGCGCCCATTGATTCGAACATGGCGTGGGCCGTGCGAAGTCGTTCACGGGCATCGCGCTTGCGACCCTGCCGGCGAAGCCACTCCCCGTACAGCAAATGGCCGCGGGCCAGGTCGGTGGCGATCCGGGTTCGTTCGAGGCGCTCGATTGCTTCCCGGTAGTGCTGTTCCGCGGCGGGATCAGTAGTCAACAAGGCTAATGAGCGCGATAGGACACCGAGCGCCCAGGTTGTTCCGCAGGCTTGTGCGCGATCGCGAAATCGATCAAGCGCCTGGTGTGCGACACGTCGATCTCCGCTACGCACCGCGGCCTCGACCAAGTCGGGCAAGGTCAGCGTGCCAAGATAAACCATATCTTCGTCGAAGACATCGAGGGCCAGGGTCATCGCGGTTTTATAGTTGCCAAGCGAGAGCTCGAGCACCGTTAGCGCTGAATTCGCATGTGTGAGGCTGGCTCCCTGGCTGCGCTCTCGCGCATCACGGCTCATCTCCGCGGCGGCCTTCCGCGCCTCGTCGCTTCGGCCGCGCCAGACGAGTTGGAGCAACGCGCCGGCACCGGATGCTCCCACGATGCCCGGATTGCCGATGGCCCTCGAGATCTGCAGGCCTTCGTCCAGGTACACCTCGGCTGGCACGATCCGCCCTTCCATGACTTCGTACCAACCTAGATAGTTCAGCGCGACAGGCAACGTGGTGAGGGCGCCACGATCGCGTGCGAGTTTCACCCAGCGGCTGGCCAAACCGTGCTGCGCCTCGTCGTCCCACATCTCGCTCGCGGCGAGACAGCCGAGCATTGACCATCGGAGGGCATCGTCGCCGCTGGCGTCCTCTGCTTGAAGCGCCCGAACCGCGTGACGAAGGACAGGGACGGCAGTAGATCGACCGTCTAGCAACAAGCTCGCAAAGCCGGCCAGAAGCAAGTCGTAAAGTACCGGATTCGACGGACTGGTTGGCCGCAACGTTCGAGCAGCGGCCGCGACCTCGCGCGCACCGTCGCCGTGCGCGAACCGGGCTGCGTAGACTGCTGCTTGGAGCGCCTCGAGCGTGGTTTCGCGAGCAAGTCGCGGGTCGGCTGCTTCGAGCATGCGCGCCGCCTTGAGGAGCGTCGTAGGCGCATCGCCAAGCCGCCCCCGGGCGTAATCGATGGCTCCATCCAGCCTCTGCGCTTCGCCGCGAGCTCTGGGGTCCACAAGTCGCGGCGACGCCTGGTCGAGCAACGCCCGCGCGCGTTCAGGGCGCCCGCTGACGAGCTCAGCCTGGGCTGCGGCCAGCTTGCGCTTGGCCGCGTCACTCTGCAGAACGCTGAGTTCAGCGGCGCGTGCCAGGAACGCGGCGGCGGCCGCATAACCCCCACACTGTCTGGCCCGTTCGGCAGACCCAGTCAGCTCCTGGGCGATGTCGTCGTCGGGCCCGATCGCGCTCGCGGCGCGGTGCCACGCCCGCTGGTCGGAGTCCAGCCCAGAGTCGCTCGCCTCCGCGAGCGCCTCGTGAATCCGCCGACGTTCAGGAAGTTGCGCGCCGTGGTAGACGGCCGACCGGATCAAGGGGTGGCGGAACGTGACCTGCGGGCCGAGCGTGATCAAGCGCTCGACTTCCGTCATCGTGACCCCTTCGACTGTGACGCCGAGGTGTTTTGCTGCCCGCCAGATCAAGCTCGCATCCCCAGTGGGCTCAGCCGCGCCAAGGAGCAAGAGAGTCTGCGCCTGGGTCGACAGCGATTTCACACGTCGCAAAAAGATGTCCCTAAGGTTGGTTCCGATCGGCAACGGCTCAGGAAGCAATGACGAGCCGTCGAGCTGACCTGGCGTTAGATCGGAGCTGATCTCCAGGATGGCCAATGGGTTCCCGCGCGCGGCGGCGACGACCTGATCCGCAACGCCGGTACGGAGAACACCAGGAACCGCGGTGGAAAGTAGGTCTCGCGCCTCGGCGTCCGGGATTCCGGCGAGATCAAGGGCAGGTAGTCCGGTGAAGATCTTTGAAAATTCCGCCTCCTCCCTTGTCGCGAAGAGCATCGCGATACGGTCCGCGTAGAGCCGGCGGGCCACGAACGCGAGCACTGCCGCTGACTCGCGATCGAGCCATTGCGCGTCATCGACGGCACAGAGGATCGGTTGATCGACGGCGGCCATGTCGAGCAAGAGTCAGACTGGCAAGTCCGATCTGGAATCGATCGGGAGGGACGCCCCTGGCGAGTCCAAATGCCGATGCCAACGTCTCGCGCTGGGGCGGAGGCAGCTGATCAATACGTGGAAGGAAGGGGATGAGGAGCTGATGAACCCCTGCATAGCTCAGTTCCAGTTCTGACTCAATACCGGTTGCTCGCGCAAGTCGAAAATCCGTCGCCGACTCGATTACATAGTCGAGAAGCGCGGTTTTGCCAATTCCCGGCTCGCCGTAGAGAACCAGTGTTCCGCTGCGTCCGATCCGCACGGCGTCGAGCAGGGCGCTAAGAGCTGCCTTCTCTAGTCTGCGATTGAGGAGCGCGGGCCTGGGGGCGGCGCGGATGGTGTCGCTCGCTACTGGCCTGCCCGGCTCGGTCGCACCCAACGCAAACCCCTCCTATCACATGGTAGTCCGAGTTGCAGGAGCTTTCCAGCGGTCTCGAGCCCGAGATCGTGCGGCGCGGTTCGCCGTAGCGCAGAATAGTCGCGAGGAGAAGGGGTCCTGGTGCTGATCGGACGCGAGAGTGAGATTGCTCAGCTTGAGGCCGCCCTTGGTCAGGCGGTCGAGCACGGAGGCGCTCTGCTGATTAGCGGCCCGCCGGGCATCGGGAAAACTTCACTGCTCAACGCTGCCGCGGATGAGGCCCGGACGCGCGGCTACAAGGTACTCGCGGTGACCGGTCTGGAATGCGAGTCTCAGGTTCCTTACGCCGGGCTGCATCAGCTTCTGCAAAGCGTACTGGCTTTAGCTGATAAGCTCCCGAAACCTCAAAAGGCGGCCTTGCTGACGGCGCTCGGCATGAGCATGGAAACAGCCCCGGAAGTGTTCCTTGTGGCGCTGGCCACGCTCAATATCATCGACGAGGCGGCGGGTGAACGGCCGATCGTGCTGGTCGCGGACGACTTTCAATGGCTCGACCAGCCGACCGCCTCGGTCCTCACCTTCATCGCCCGCCGGCTCGAATCAACCAACATTGTGCTTATCATCGGGTTGCGCGAGGGCTTCGAGACCCCGCTGCAATCCGCGCATCTGTCGGAGATTCATGTCGGACCTCTAAGCGAAACGGCCTCCGTAGCGCTCCTCTATTCGGTTGCCCAGGATCTGGAGCATCTTATCCGCCGCCAGATTCTGGCGAAGGCACTTGGCAACCCGCTGGCGCTCGTTGAGCTGCCGCGTGCCTTGAGCGAGCCTTCCCTTGACGACTGGCAGACGCCGACCGGGCAGGAAACCTTGCCGTTGACCGACCGGCTCGAGCGTACGTTTTCTTCCCAGGCCGCACGACTCCCCAAGAGCACCCAATTAGCGCTGCTTCTCGCCGCGGTGGACGACGCGCCCAGCCTTAGCGAGGTGGTGGGAGCTGCTCGCATACGGGGGGGCGGCGAGGTGTTGGTCGATGTTCTGGAACCGGCGCTCGACTCGGACTTGATCTCGATCGCTGGCGGCACGATTCGTTTTCGCCATCCGCTGATCAGATCTGCGCTGGATCAGGCAGCAACTCCTACACAGCGGCGGGCCGCCCACAGCGCGCTGGCCCAGGTCGTCGCGGATCCGGACCGCCACGCCTGGCATCGCGCCGCATCAGTGCTCGGCACGGATGAGGGCGCCGCGGCGGATCTCGAGGCAACCGCCGCTCGAGCGCAGGGTCGAGGCGCCACCACGATCGCGCTGAGCGCTCAAGAACTGGCCGCCTCATTGACCCCGGACGGCGCAGTCCGGGCGCGCCGGCTTCTGGCTGCGGCCGAGATGGCGTTTCAGCTGGGAGAACCGGCGGTCGTGCGTCGGCTCCTCGATGCCGCCGCTAAATTGGAGCTCACGCCGCACGACGTCGCGCGAATGACCTGGTTGCGCGAGATCTTCCACGACGGCATGCCGGGCGACCCGCTCGCCATCACAAAGCTGGTCGCCATTGCCCGCGAGGCAGCAGCCCAGAGTGACCGTAACCTGGCGCTCAATCTCTTGCAGGGCGCCGCACGTCGCTGCTTTTGGGCCGATCCGGGTCTTAGAGCAAGAACGCTCGTCGTTGAGGCAGTGGAACAGATCGGCGGTGATGAGTTGGATCCGCGGGTCCTGGAGATCCTTTCGTTCGCCGCACCGGTGGAAACTGGAGCGCGCGTTTCGCTCGCGGTGGCTAAGGCTGCTCAACCTGAAACCGCCGACCCATTCCAAACGCAGTTGCTCGGATTCGCCGCCTCCGCAGCCGGTGACTACGGACAAGGGATGGAGCTATTGAACCGTGCGGCTTCCGGACTTCGAGCTCAGGGCCGGCTCGGTCTGCTCGCCCAGCTTCTTGTCGCTCGCGCTTGGGATGCAATCGTTCTCGGTCAGTTCGGCGATGCTATCCGCGACGCCGATGAAGGCAACCGCCTGGCGATTGAAACGGAGCAATCGATTTTTATCGCCCAAAGTCAAACCGCGCGCGCACTTTTGCTGGGCTTGCGCGGTCAAGACCAGCTTGCCCAGCAGCTCATCACTGACGCAGCCGAGCCGTTAAGGGCGCTCAGGCCATCAATCATTTTGGCCGCCGCAGAGCTCGCTCGCGGCCTCACCGCCATGACCGTCGGTCGCTACTCTGATGCGTTCGACCATTTCGCTCGCATGTTTGACCCCGACGATATGGCTTTCAGCGAGTACGAGTCGTGTTTGGCCGTGGGCTACGTGATTGAGTCCGCGGTTCGCGCCGACCGGCGCAAAGAAGCGAGCCAGATCATGGTCAAGCTAGAAGCACTAGGCAAGCGAACACCTGCACCACTACTCCACGTCGGCCTCCGATACGCACGTGCGGTGCTTGCCCACGAGTCAGAGGCTGAGAACCTGTACCAAATCGCCCTTCACGCTGAGCCGAAATGGCCGTTTGACTACGCGCGGCTTCAGCTGTCGTACGGCGCCTGGCTCCGAAGGCAGCGCCGGATCACCGAGTCGAGGCCGTACCTACGCGCAGCTCGTGATACGTTCGAGGCGCTCGGGGTGCACCCCTGGGCGGACAAAGCGCGTGTTGAGTTGCGGGCGTCTGGGGAAAGCATCGCCCAGCCAAGCAGCGCGCTTCGGCAGCCGCTATCGTCGCAGGAGCTGCAGATCGCCCAGATGGCGGCCACCGGACTTTCCAATCGCGAGATTGCTGACCGCCTATTCCTCTCGCATCGAACGGTGGGAGCGCACCTCTACCGCGTGTACCCGAAGCTCGGGATCGCTTCCCGATTCGAGCTCGCTCGGGCCCTGGCACCCCTCGAGCCCGCGCTGACTACGTAAGCGACCCGCTACTTATGGATTCGCGGCCCCGCCTACATATAGATAGTGGTATCGCCGCCGGCAGGGCCGGAGACGCGACGTCCGAGAAAGGTGGTCGGGAAGGTCGGCGTCACCTCGCGCACGCAATTGGCCCGCATCCCTCAGTTTGCTCGAGCCGGGCTGCACTAGGCATCCGACGGCCCGTGTCAGGCCATAAAGGGCATAAGCTCCGGGGCCATGGTTACAAAGGGGCGCATCATGTCGCGGTCCTCGTGCTCCAGGATGTGGCAGTGGTACATGTACCGGCCGCTATAGGTGGTAAAGCGAACGGCGATCTCGACGATCTCGTTGGGATTGACGCGGATGGTGTCCTTTAGTCCGCGCTCGTTGTCATCGATCGCGTGGCTGAGTTCGTCATCGGGGTCGCGTCCGACTATGACCGAGGCGGTTATGTCGAGGTCTTCGATGCCGGCGTCAGGGATCTGATAGCGCATCGGATGTCGCGCGAGGATTTGGAAGGGGTCGAGATGGACGTGGATAGGATGCGTGTCGCCTGTCAGGTTAATCAGCTGCCAGACTTCAAACTGGCCGAGCACTGGAAAAAACGTCGTCACGTCCTCGAAATGAGCGGCGACCGCGCGGTACCGGGTGATTCGCTCGCCATTGGTGACGGTGACCAACGGTCCCGTATGGTCGTCCTCGACAATCCTGAGCTCGCGCATCGTGAGCATGTTGGCTTGGCCCTCGAGCTCGCGCTCGACAAGCGCAATCGCTCTTCGCGGCGCATCCGCCAGCTCCTCCAGCGGCGGCGGCACGTAGTCGGTGGCGAGCATAGTCGGAGTGATTCGCGGTGCGCCTGGGCCCGGGATGACTCTGAAGCACATGGCCTGCGGAAAGGGGAGCAGTCCTTCGAGATTGGCAGCTTCCCGGGCCCTCGCCGCGGGAAAAGAAGCGCCGTCGAAAGGCGCGGAGGCAGTGTTGAGCAGCATGAGCTCAGTGCCGGGCTCAAGGTCAGAGAAGTCGACAAGCAAATCGGCACGCTCGGCTGACGCAAGAACGAGTCCGTCCGATGGCAGGCGGACAGGCATCGGGAGCAGCCCCTGATCTGTCCCTATCTGAATGACTCGCTCGAGCTCGGAGTCGCCGTCGCGGAGGAGTACGAGCCGGTACGTGCGCGCGTTGGAGCCGTTTATGACGCGAAAGCGGTAAGTGGCCGGCTGCACCTCGAGGATCGGCCACACTTTGCCGTTGACGACGGTGAACGGTGCGAAAGCTTCCATTACTTCCGGATCGGTCTTGTGGACCAACTGTCCAGTGAGCCGTCCGCGGTCGTCGAGGTTGAAGTTGCGGTCCTGAATCAACAGCGGCACCTCGAACGGCGGACCTTCGGGTAAACCCAACTCGCGCTCGCGTTCATCCCGTACGATCCACAGGCCCGCCAGGCCGGCGTACACATCGAACTTGGTCACGCCCATCACGTGGTCGTGGTACCAGAGCAACGCCGCGCGTTGGTTCATGGGATAGTGAAAGACTGCTGGTTGGCCGGGAGCAAACAGGTTCTCAGCCCACCCGTCATACGGTGCCGGGGTGAGACCACCGTGGAGATGTACCACCGCGTGGCCGGAAAGCGCGCCCGCACGTGGGTCGGGCGTGCCGCCGCTCAGGCCAGGCAGGCACTGCACCGGGACGCCGTCGTTGTCGGCGTGCTTGGAAGCAACCGTCTCCATCACCGGCAGCGGGCCTTCGAGTTCGTTGCGCCACTCGACCATGACAGGTTTTCCGCGCTCCGCCTCGATCGTCGGCCCGGGCACCGTCCCGTCGTAGCCCCAGATCCTCGACTCGGGCAGGTCACGGTGGAAGCGATGCGTCGCGGCCTGAATCCGCACCGTGAGCTGACCCTGGTGTTCAGCCGCGATCAGGCGCCGCGGCACGAGCAGGGCGTCAACGAATGGGGTCAGTGGCGCAGTTAGCGGTTGATCCAACCCCTGACCACGAGCTGTTCGCGCCTTGGTCACCTGCGGGTCCCTGCTCATTGCCTACTCTCGAAATGGTAGGCGCTCTTCACGCGACCCGAGCGCGCACATCATTCAGCAACAGCCGCACGATCGAACTCGGCATCGCGCTGGCCGAACCTCGAGGAGCTGGACAGGTCAGTGAGCACGCAAAGCGTGCCCACTGACGCCTTGGTCGCGAGCCAGGTCAGCGGCGTGCGGGGACGAGGCTGTCGGCTTCGTCTCGGGCAACGACTGCGTCGATCACGGCATACTCCGCGGAGTCGATGGCATATGCGGCCCACGCAACCATGTTGGTCGCGTAGTCCTCCGCGTCGTCGGCGTTGCGCTTGGCTCTATCCACTTGCCGCTCCGCCTTTCTCTGGTCCATCTTGGCCCGTAACTCGGCGCGCTGCTGCTCGAACCGCGCCGTCGTATCCGCCCACCAGGTGCGAGCGTCTCCCTGGGACTTGCTGGCCGAGGCCTGGAGCTTTTGCGCCTCCGTCTTCATCTTTGATTGGAGCTGCTCCCGCTGCTGCTCGAGCTTTGCGCGGTCCTTTTCTTTGGTGGCAGCCGCGGCGTCCTCGAGCTTCTTGGTTCGGCCGGCGAGATCGGTTAGTTGATCAGAGAGTGACATGCTTACCTCCAGCGGAGCGCTGGCTGGGATGGTTGTTAGCCCAGCGCCGCAGTGTCAGCTTGCGAGCCCTCCGCGAAACAATCGTGAGATGGATCCGCCTAGCGTGAAATGCTCGAGCGTCTTCTACTGCCGGTGGCCGACGACCTGATTCCTGACACCCAGCGCAGCGAGACGTGCGACGTTAGCTCGCCACCACCGGCGCTGAATCCACGAACACGACATCTACCGGCTCCAGGTGCTGCATTGCTCGCAAGTCCGTGCGCGAGGCGGCGAGATATATCTCGGCGGCGTCGCGATCGACATGGCTGACGGCGGTGATGGGCACCAT